>Ga0210026_1000311_pt1 | contig 58030 bp, 63 predicted proteins | sample CryGeymeta201509_FD_183977 | JGI IMG/M metagenome (GOLD analysis project Ga0210026, IMG submission 183977) | Groundwater microbial communities from Crystal Geyser aquifers in Utah, USA - Crystal Geyser metaG 2015-09 (SPAdes) (version 2) | ecosystem: Environmental > Aquatic > Deep subsurface >...
GATGTCCTTCAGCCAGTCATTTTCTGGCAGTATTTTCGTGTTTCCCATTGTTTTCAAGGTGCTCGTCTACTGTCAACTATACACTGACCCAGTGCAATTCTTTGACTTTTCCTATCTGGTGCAGTATTCTTGAATTAGTCTGAACGCATTTTTCCGAAAAAATCTCCCCGCCTGCGTGACCGAAGCCACTTCGGCGAGGCAGAAGGCCCGCGAAAAAATTCTGAAAATGTGGCGGCCTGCCCCGTAGCTCCGCCAAAGGCGGATGGTATCGGGGAGCCGCACCGCTGAAAACCGCAAAAAAACCCGGAGAAAAACATCGGCTTGAACCATATTTTAATTTTGGGGGAAGAAAATTTTTTAATCCACTCAAACAAAACTATGCCAAAATTTGAAGGTGCTCCAAATATGAATAATGCAGAATTAAATCCCAACGAAGTGGGAGCTGATATTGGTGCTGGAAAAAAACTGGAAGGTGAACTTACATCGGAAGAATTGGAAAAATTAAAAGCGGAAGGGGGGGCAAGAGCAAGTAGCAGAAGAACCTGAATTATCGCCAGAAGAACAACTTAAAAATTTAGAGGGCGAAGCCGAGGCCAAGCAAGCAGAAATGACTCGTTTATCAAAATCTATTGAAGGTACAAAATCTGCTCTAAACGCCGCGCGAGAAAAACTTGGACTTCCTCCAACAGAAGAAGACCCGCCAAGTGTATTTTCAGAGAAAGACAAATTAGAAAAACTGCGAGCAGAACAAGAGGGCTTAGATAAACAAAAAGAGGAACTCATTAGCCAGCAAGAAAAAGAGCGACTTATCCGCGAAGAAAAAGAAAAAATTCTGCAAGAAAAACTTGACGAAGTATTCAAAGAATTTGAAGGACTTACTTCTCGCGACTTTGAAAGCATTTTCAAAAGTGGGAAAACTCCCGAGGGACGAAATGTTGAAAGCAAGTCAATGGGTTCTCTCAATCCAGAAATGGCGCAATCTTTGGCAAAAGCTTTCAAAGAAGGAATTAAACTACTACCAAAAATTCTTGAAGCATTACCAGATCTTTTGAAAAAGTTTGACGAGGATTTGACGAAAGAAGCGACGGAGCGTGTAGATAAAAAGTTGGAAGAAGAAAAAGCAAAAATGGAAGAGGAGCAGAAGAAAGAAGAAAAACCCGAAGAGCCGAAGCCGGAGGAAAAGCCAAAAATCCCGGAAGGCGAAATTCCGCCCGGTGAAATAAAATCAGAAGTAAGTCCGATTGAGGGCGGAAGTATAGAAAGTCCTAAAGCGTAATTGTATTTACTTTGTAAATTCATAATTGAATGCCGTCAAAGAAAAACTTGAAATTGTCATCGGTGCGGCTCCCCGCCTGCGCTGAGGCTTCGGCGGGCAGGCGGGGGAAAGCCTCGCCACCGCAGGCGGCGAAATGCGTTCGGACTAATTCAAGAATACTGCAAAAATCGCTTCGCTTATTTGTCCCCTCGGCAGGAATCGAACCTACATTACAAGCTCCGCAAGCTTGCGTCCTATCCGTTGAACGACGAGGGGGTAGCGCATCAGCGCACGAGCAAGTGTAATACAAAATTGCTAAAAACCCAAGTGCTCCATGATTCGGTATGGCATCGGCTCATAATGCATTTCTTGGCGGAGGAACTCACCCAGAACATTCTCGATTATTTCCGGATCCATATCGCCAAGAGGGATTGTGATGTAAGGCATGAGCATTTTTTCTGATTGGAGCAGGATGATCGGTTCGTTCCGCTCTTGGTCGATCCAAAACGACTGAATTTCTGAATAAAAGTGTATTTTTCCGTTGACGCGAATTCCTTTTCTGCTGATCTCGATCTCTTGATTTTTTGGTTTGCGTGCGCCATAGAGTCCGAGAGAGAATGCTCCGATAATGATTGTGATCGAAAAAAGAATATTGCCGAGTAAAAATGTCGCCGTCGCTCCCGCAACCGTGATTATTCCAAGTGCCCAAAACCAATCGACACTTTTTTGGACATGCACATATTCGGGGGCGTTCCATGAGATTATTTCTTTTTGTTCCATTCTCTTATTATACCATTTCATTATTTTCAAATACAACCCAAATTACTCACACCAAGCCATTTTTGTTGATATGTGGATATTGTTGCGCAAGGTACTATTGGTGGTATGATTAAACAGTCTTATGAAAAGAACTACAATAACCACGATATTTATCGGTGCAATAGTCATTATTATTGCTCTCATCATAATAATACCGTGGCGCGAGGCGGTTGTTCCGTCGCAAGAGAGTGGTCGATTGACGGTTACGGCAAGTTTTTATCCCCTTGCTTTCTTTGCGCAGGAAATCGGTGGAAACTTTGCCGATGTCGCCACTATTACTCCAGCAGGCATCGAGCCGCATGACTATGAGCCGACTACGCAAGATTTGATTCGTATCGAGCAAAGCAAACTCATTATCTTGAACGGAGGAGGACTTGAGGCATGGGGCGACAGCGTTTTACAAAATACTGACCCAAAAATGACCAAAGTCGTTTCGGCGGGCGAAGGACTTATTGATCGACAAATGGTTGAAGGAGGGGAGACGATTCTTGATCCGCATATATGGCTTGCCCCAATGTTTGCCGAGAAGATGGTTGATGCCATTATGAACGGATTCGTCGATGTTGACCCCGTGAATGCCGATACCTATCGCGCAAATGCCAATATTTTGAAACAAAAGCTTGTAAATCTCGATATCCGCTATCGGCAAGGGTTGAAACGGTGCGCCTCCGACAGCATCGTTACCGTACATTCCGCATTCGGTTACCTTGCGGCTGAGTATGGCTTGAAACAGCTTTCGATCACCGGAGTATCTCCCGACGCGGAACCTTCGCTCAAGCAAATTGATGATCTCGTGAAATTTGTCCGATCAAACAACATCCGCTACATATTTTTTGAAAGTCTAACAAGTCCAAAACTTGCTCAAGTCATTGCGGAAGAAACCGGCGCACAAACGCTTTCACTTAATCCGCTTGAGGGGCTGACCAAAAACGAAATCAACGCAGGGAAGGATTACTTCACCGCGATGGATGAAAATCTTGCGCACTTGCAAATCGCGCTTGAATGCGCGCCGTAGAATAATATGAACACAGGCGGAAATATTATTGAATTACATGACATCGCTTTTTCGTATGGAGAGCGCGAGGTACTTGGGGGAATATCACTCGACGTTCCTTATGGCGATTATCTCGGTGTTGTTGGCCCTAATGGGGCCGGGAAAACAACCCTGCTTAAAATCATTCTCGGACTTCTCAAGCCATCACGCGGATCGGTCATGCTCTTTGGTACCGACATCAAAAATCTTAAGAGTCGTTCAAGGATCGGGTATGTTCCGCAAAAAGCGACAAATTTTGACGCAGATTTTCCCGCCACGGTCTATGAGGTAGTGCTTATGGGGCGATATGCTTCACGCGGACTTTTTCATCGCATTGTCGAAAGTGACCGGCAGTTCGTAAAACGCGCGCTCGAAGATGTCGACATGTGGGGCTTTCATGATCGTCTTATCGGCGATCTTTCCGGCGGGCAACAACAGCGAGTTTTTATTGCGCGCGCGCTTGCCACCCAGCCAAACGTTATGTTTCTTGATGAACCGACCATTGGAATCGATCGCCGCGCGCGGGAGGATTTCTATGATCTCCTTAAAAAACTCAACGATGGGTCAGGGATAGCACTCGTTTTAATTTCTCATGATATCAAGATGGTGACGAAACATGCCAAACATATCGCGTGTATCAATCGCGATCTCACCTGCCATTTGTCTACTGAAGATTTTGTAAAAGCCGACAAGACACAGGATTTATTCAGTGACGATCTCGATGTGTTTACCCGTGACCATCATCACCATCATGACACCATTTCTTGATATACTTCACTACGATTTCGTTATACGCGGTTTCGAAGCAGGCATTGTCGTAGCCATTATTGCTCCCATTATCGGGATATTTTTGGTGCTTCGCCGCTATGCGCTTATTGCTGATACGCTCGCGCATGTATCGCTTGCCGGTCTTGCGCTCGGATCGCTTCTCGGGGTCAATCCAGTCGCGATGGCGCTGGTGGTCACTATCCTCTCTTCATTGGGGATTGAGCGATTACGCACGACACGGCGCGTGTATGGCGATTCAGCACTCGCGCTCTTTCTTTCGGGGAGCTTGGCGCTTGCCGTTGTTCTTCTGGGTATCGCGCACGGGTTTGATATTAATCTCTTAAATTATCTTTTCGGCAGTATCATTACGGTTACCGCAACAGATGTCATCGCGATCGTTTTGCTCGGGGTGATCGTCATCGCGATCCTCGCGCTTTTCTATAAAGAACTAGTGTATGTGACATTTGACGAGGAGGCGGCGCGAGTGAGCGGTATCCCGACAAAGTCGATCAATACACTCCTCATGTTTATGTCAGCGCTTACTGTCTCTCTCGCGATTCCGATTGTTGGCGTGCTTCTTATTGCCGCGCTGATCGTTGTCCCCGTTATTACCGCGCTCCAATTTCGGATGAGCTTCACTAAAACGATCATATGCGCGGAGGCTGTCTCGATCATTTCCGTTCTCGCGGGGATTATTGCTTCTTTTTATCTCAATCTTGCGACCGGTGGCACGATCGTTCTCGTCATGATTGGCGTTTTTCTTCTTGTACTTATGTGGAAAAGCCGCTAATCGTTGGCACATAAGCGGTTTCGGTGCTAGACTGATTGTAACCGCTTTTTATATGATCCTCATCGCGTGTTCTGCGCGATCAAGTACTGTTTTGGCTTGTGTAAGCGCGATCTCGTTTCCATCCACAAGGATATTCTGAACAGAACTCGTTGAAACATCCGCGCGTTTTTTTTGAAAATCAGTAGTAAAGGTGACGACGATGTCGGCGAGTATTTCCTTAAAATCCGCCATCACTTTATTACCTGCACGGTGTCGCGTAAGAATCGCATCAATATCCGATGCTCGAGCAGGTGAAAGTATTCGTCCCAAAAACGCGAGACTTTCGATCTTCTCCGATTTCTTCCCCGGGTCGGCGGTCTCAGCCTGCTTGATTTTTTTACGAAGCGTCTCTTCGTTGTCGGTGAGGAAGATTGCATCATCCGGTTTGCTCTTTGACATTTTGCCGTCACCGCGAAGCGCGAGGATGTTCACTGGCTCATTACGTTCGAGCACTTCGGGGACAACGAGCGTGTCGCCATACCGTGCGTTGAATGCTCGCGCGAGCTCTTTGGTCGCTTCAATATGCGCATACTGATCTTTGCCGACAGGAACAAGGTTCGCATCTTGGAGCAAGATGTCCGCTGCCATCATGATAGGGTATTCGGCAAGCAAGGCGCTTGCCTGCTCGGCCGTTTGTCCTTCGCGCAGTTTGTCTTTGAGCGCGGGAACACGCAACAGTCGCGCGATGGTAATGTGTCGTTCGAGATAGAGCTTCAGAAGCGCCACCTCCTTGCGTACGGCTCGTTGATCGAACATAATTACTTTTTTCGGGTCAAGCCCGAGCGCCAGATAATCGCGCACGACCTCGATTACATTTGGTACGATCTCGGAGGGTTCCCGGTCGGTAAGTCCGTGCATGGTTGCCACGAACGCCGATATCGGACGACCCTCATTCTGAAGATCGAGGAGCGGTATGACCGACCCGACAAAATTTGCCACAGTCAAATTCGCCGACGGTCTGACGCCGGTTATAATGACATTCTGTTTTTCAGTTGTTTTGTGTATTGTCATAATGCATGTATCCGCGCAACTTGTTTCATGTCGGCAGATCCTCCAAATATAGCGCAAAAGCGGGATTTTTTCCATTGTGATATGCGCAATGACTGGCGAGGCGGTTCTCCGTGCGGCAAAGATGGGTGGGTTTATACATTTATTGTACAAACGGAATAAAATAGTATAAACTGCCCTAAGCGAAAATTTTTTATTTCGCCGGCGATAAAAAATTAATAAACTATTTTATGTTATCAATTATAAGGAGATGGTCAACAAAAACTTTTGGGGTCAGACCCTATCGGTAGATATGTCGCATTGCGACATGAAAAAGTTCTCGAAATCTTCTCTTGCAAAGTTTTGCAAAGAGCTCTGTCATAAGATCAAGATGGAGCGCGAGGGAAGCGCGATTGTGAAGCGTTTCGGCGAAGGAAATCTTCTCGGCAATTCGGCGGTGCAGTTCATCAAAACATCGTCCATTACTATTCATGCTGACGAAGTGTATAATCGCATATTCATCGATGTTTTTTCATGCAAGAAGTTTGACAAGAACGTCGCGCGTGACTTCTGCAAAAACTATTTCGCCGCGAAAAAAGTGAAATCGCGGAATTATTACCGGGTATAATGATGAGCTTTGCTCATAAACCATAAACATCAAGAACAATCGCCGGGCATTTTCTTTTTGACTCTTGAAATTTCCTAAATAAACCACAGATAATCAAAATGGACGATTAGCTCAGTTGGCTAGAGCGCACGCTTCACACGCGTGAGGTCGGAGGTTCGAGCCCCCCATCGTCCACTAGTTCATAGTTCATCAATAAATTTTGAATGGATATGAAAAAACAGATTTTACAAAAAAATTCATAAATCAAATCGTCTGCGGTAGTGCCGTTGATGTGATGAAGCAAATACCCGACGGTTCGGTTCATTTGGTGATTACTTCGCCTCCTTATAATCTCAAAAATTCTACCGGCAATGGAATGAAAAATGGCAGTAAAGGAAAATGGGCAAACGCCGCCCTGCAAAATGGATATTCACATCACAATGATTGTATGCCACACGATGAGTATGTGAAGTGGCAACGAGATTGTCTAACAGAGATGATGAGGATTATCCCCGAGGACGGAGCAATTTTTTATAACCACAAATGGCGTGTGCAGGGCGGCTTATTGCAAGATCGTCAGGACATAGTGAGTGGATTTCCAGTTCGTCAAATCATAATTTGGAGACGGAAAGGCGGCCTCAATTTCAACGCCGGGTATTTCTTGCCAACCTACGAAGTAATTTACCTTATCGCAAAACCGAAATTTAAACTTGCTATAAAGGCAAATGTACACGGCGACGTTTGGGATTTTACGCAAGAAATGAATAACGAACATCCGGTCGCCTTTCCGGTAGATTTGATTGATCGCATTGTTTCAGCTACGGAATCCAAAATAATTTTGGACCCATTTATGGGTTCGGGAACAACAGCTCTTTCCGCGATAAACTTCAAGCGAGATTATATCGGGATTGATATTTCGCCGGAGTATTGCGAGATGGCGCGAAAGAGAATAAAACAACATCAAGCGCAAGTTAAACTTTGGTAACAAACATATGACTAAAAAACCAGTTATCTATTCAAAACCAGCCCTTATCGCAAAACTGAAAGAAATTTCAGCGATGGGTTTTATTCCGAACGCACGGAGAGGAAATGCCGGAGGCATTGGCAATACCCTTGAAGATTTGCTCGGTATCAAAGAAAACAATTTGCCAATACCGAACGCCGCAGAATGGGAATTGAAAGCGCAACGCCTCAATTTAACCTCTCTGACAATGCTTTTCCATATTGAACCCTCACCGCGTGCTATTCGTTTTGTTCCGCAAGTCCTTTTGCCTAAATATAGCTGGGCGCACCAAGAAGACGGCAAGAAGTATCCAAGGGGAGAAATGAGCTATCGGCAAACAATCCACGGAAATTCACGCAGTGATCGGGGTTTCAAAGTAGTAATTGACCGAAAAGAACGCAAAATTTTAATTTCGTTTGAAGCCGGAAGTGTTGATATCCGGCATAAGAAATGGATTGAGGCAGTTAAAAAGCGTGTTGGTCTTGACGAACTCAATCCGCAACCATATTGGGGATTTGATGATTTGGAACATAAGGCCGGAACAAAACTACTCAACGCTTTTTATGTTCAAGCTGAAGTAAGAATAGCACGCAAAAAAGAACACTACCATTATACAAAAGTGATGATGTTGCAGAAATTTAGTTTTGAAGGTTTTTTGAAAGCACTGGAAGAAGGAAAAATCCTTGTGGACTTTGACGCTCGCACCGGACACAATCACGGCACAAAATTTCGCATGAGGCAGGATTGCTTGCCGACGTTATATGAAAAGCAAACGATAATTTTATGATTTATGGTCCTGTTGAGATACCAATTTATCTTGACTTGGGCGGCGCATTAGCCGTTTTTTTGTTTTTGTTGCCTATCGATTTCGGAAACTCTAATGAAACTCTATATTAAAAACTGAGGCGATGGTTTGCCGAATATCTAATACCGTACGGCTATGCATAGGAATCAATTTATTGGCACCTAAAGAAAAAGTTACAGAAGCTGTGTTACATTAAGAAACGAAACGAACGAACGCTTCACAATACTTGCCGAGGTTGATATAATGCGCTTCATATGGCAGATGTGGATCATATACGGCACTCACTCGCGCATCTTCTCGCAACGGTGGCTCTTGAGTATGATCCGAAGGCGAAACTTGCAATCGGACCGACAATCGACAATGGATTCTACTACGATATTCTTTTTTCCGTTCCGCTTGGAGCCGAGATGTTGCCGAAATTTGAGAAAAAGATGCGCGGACTTGCGAACAGGAAACTTTCATTCGAGCGCATTCCAGTAACGCCGATGGAGGCGCGTGAACGATTCGTTAGTCAACCGTTCAAGATTGAACTCATTGATGAGCTTGAAAAGAAAGGCGAAGATATAACGCTCTACAAGACGGGCGATTTTATTGATCTATGCCGCGGCGGACACGTCGAGAGCACGAGCGAAATTCCGGCGGATGCGTTTACGCTTTCGCACATTGCAGGCGCGTATTGGCATGGCGATGAGAAAAACCAAATGCTCACGCGTATTTATGGATACGCGTTCAAAACGAAAAAAGAACTTGATGAATATGTGCGCCAGCAAGAAGAGGCGAAAACACGTGACCATCGCAAGCTTGGCGTAGAGCTCGACCTTTTCGTGTTCTCCGATTTGATAGGGGGCGGATTGCCGCTTTTTACGCCGCGTGGCACGGTCATTCGTGATGAACTCGACAGCTTCGTCTGGGAGTTTCGACGGAAGCATGGCTACGAGCGGGTTGATATTCCGCATATTACCAAAAAAGACTTGTACGAAAAAAGCGGTCACTGGCAGAAGTTTGCAGGCGAACTTTTCCGCATTACGACGCGAGAGAAGCACGAATTTGCGATGAAGCCGATGAACTGTCCGCATCACACGCAGATCTACGCGCGCAAGGCGTGGAGCTATCGCGAATTGCCCCAGCGCTACGCCTCGACCACGAAAGTCTATCGCGACGAGCAGTCGGGGGAAATTGCCGGACTCACGCGGGTGCGCTCGATCACTCAAGACGACGCGCATGTTTTTTGTCGGGCATCGCAGATTGAAGGCGAATTTGGCGCTATTTGGGATATTGTCGAAACGTTCTACACTGCGTTCGGATTCAAGCTTTCGGTACGACTTTCTTTCCACGACCCTGAACATTTTGAAAAATATATCGGCACCAAGGAAATCTGGCATGATGCCGAAGCGGCATTGCGCAGGATCGCAGATAAGCGGAGCACCTCGTATACGGAGGCACTCGGTGAGGCGGCGATGTACGGCCCGAAGATTGACTTCTTGGCACACGACTCGCTCGGGCGCAAACATCAGGTCGCGACTATTCAGCTTGATATGAATATGCCGGAACGGTTTGATCTTGTCTGTACCAATGAAAAAGGGGAGAAGGAGCGGGTTGTCATGATTCACTCGGCAATCATGGGATCAATCGAGCGGTTCATGGCCGTTCTTATCGAGCACACCGCGGGTAATTTTCCGACATGGCTTTCACCCATGCAGGTACGGGTGGTGCCGGTCGGCAAAGATCAACATGACGCGGCCGGAGCGGCAGTTGAAACGCTCCGTATGGCGGGTATTCGCGCGGAGCTTGATGATTCAAATGAGACACTTGGCAAGAAAGTGCGCCAAGCGAAAATCGCAAAGGTTCCTTATTTCCTTATCATAGGAGCGAAAGAGGCGGAATCGAATATCGTTACTGTTGAGAGCCGCGACCATGGCAAGGTCGGCACGATGTCGCCTGCTCTTTTCCTTGCGCGTATCAAGGAAGAAATTAAGACACGTTCCTAAAATACCGGCGAACAAAAATAATTCGCTCTTAACGTAACAAAAAGAAAACGGCCGCTTTGCATTTGCGCAAAACGGCCGTCTGGCTACGAGCAGAGGCGTATCGATTTAAGCCAATCAGGTTCGCGGCGGGCGATATCGAACCAGCTTGCCGTTGGTGGCAATCCGACTCGCGCAGCCCGCTTGGCATGGCGGTATTCTGAAAAAACACGGATTGCTTCGGGAAAAGTCGTATCTTCTGGAAGGTTGAGTTTCTCGACAAGCACCAGTCGGTCAAGCTCGGTTTGAACACAGAGAATTGTTTCCCATGACGTATTCGGGTCAAGCCGATAGAGCGCAACGAGCTCTTTCCGTCGCTTTTCCTCGCCCTCTGCTAGCATCTTGCCCGCTTCGGTAATCCGCTTTCCACATCCACCGGTTGCGTGCGTTTTTCTCATATGACGTTTTACCCGCTTTTCGCGTGGCATAGCGATGCTCCTCTTGTGTGGTTTCTCAGATTGGCATATCTGCGTTGACGATACCACGGGGGCGCTTTCTTGCAAAGGACGAAGCGAATGATGTAGTTTTCGTTAAAAAATCGCCCTGTTTTGAGAATAGTGTAACCAAAATGTTGAAAAAACGTATTATGTAGGTAGAGTCACACGAATATGACACTGCGAGACGAATAGTTTAATTATCAGCGCAATTTAGTAACATATCGAATTATGATAAAAAAGAAGTTAGGTGTTTTGGTTATTGCGGCGATGTTCATATCGAGCAGTTTTGTCGCATCCGCGCAAACCACGGACAGCGCGGCGACGATTGCGGCGCTTCAGACGCAGATCCAAACTCTTTTGACGCAAGTCGCGGCGCTTCAAAGCCAGATCGCACAAATGACGACACGACAACAACAAATACAAAGCGATGTACAGAACATTCGCGACACGTTCAATTTGTATTTGAGTACGGGATCGAGCGGTGACGAGGTGAAAAGTTTACAGGAATTGCTCGCGCAAGACCCGACGCTCTATCCGGAAGGATTGATCACCGGATATTACGGTTCGCTTACTGCGCGTGCCATCATGCGTTTTCAAGCGCGGCATGGCATCGAACAGGCGGGTGTCGTGGGACCAAAGACGCGTGCTCAACTCAATGAGTTATTCTTAAAAATTAACAAGAAAATTGACCAGGAAATCTCAAAGGCGATTCAAAATGGAATGCATGACGCTTTTTCCGATGACAACATGTTTGATGATGACGATGATGACGATGACGATATGATGGACGATGGCCACTGGCAAAATGGCAATAAGAACAACAAAGTGACTTTGTGCCATAACCCGAATACGTCCGCAAGACATACGATTATTGTTGCCGGCGCCGCACTCAAAGCGCACTTGAAACACGGTGACACGCAAGGTGTTTGCGGTGGAGGCGGGGACACGAGTATGAGTACTCCCGATAGTAACGCGCCAGTATTGAGCGATATAAGCGTCTCCGTTATCACATATAACAGCGCGAGTGTAAGCTGGAGGACCGACGAACTGGCTAATAGTGCTGTCCGCTACAGCGGCACGCTTCCGCTCACTGACGGCGCGTCGGCGACTTCAAGCGTTGTAGTGACGACAAATCACAAGCTTATTTTAACCAATCTTGCGCCGACAACGTCATACTACTTTGTGGTCATATCGAAGGATGATGCCGGTCATACTGCCACGTCTTCTGTCCATTCGTTCGACACATTGAGCGAGCCGGATATTTCCACTCCGATGATCAGCGTGATTCAAGTCGTGGATATCACTGATACGGCGGCACGGGTCACATGGAGTACGAATGAGTCCGCCAATAGTCGCGTCCGTTTCGACGCATCCCTGTCGTTGTCGGGTGGTTCAGATACAGTGTCGCAAGCGTCTCTCGTAACTTCGCATAGTGTTCCGCTCACCGGTCTTGCATCGTCAACGGTTTACTATTACGAAGTTTCTTCAAGCGACATCGCTTCAAACACCGCTACGTCGAGCATCTATATGTTCACAACGGCGGCACCTGACACGATAGCGCCGGTGATTTCAAGTATTGAAGCGACGAGCACGACTGCGATAGGTGCTGATATTGTCTGGGCGACCAACGAAGCCGCTGACGGGATCGTATGGTATGGCACAACGACACCCATCACTACCATAAACGCGTTTGGTTTCGCACATCATGTCAATTTCGTGACAAGCCATACTCTTTCGCTCACTGGTCTTACCGCATCGACGACGTACTACTATCTCGTTGGCGCGAAGGACTCCTCCGGCAACCAGGCGACATCGACGGAAAAGACGTTTATGACCGAATAGCGCGAGGGAATCAATTTGTTGTTTTGTCAAAAAAAGCCCAATGCTCGTGCGTTGGGCTTTTTTTTTAATGCGCTACTCCCGGAGATTTTGAGAAATTGCCAATTCCGTGTTATGGGTTGATATGAAAAAATTGGAAGTTTCATTTGGTGGGATATTCTGAAAGTATCTTATGGTGGAGATGGGGGGAATCGAACCCCCGTGCGGAGAGTGGAATGATGCGTTTCTACGAAGCGTAGATTGTTTTTTGGTTTAGAAATGATGAGTGAGGAACAATCAAAATCTCATCGTTTCGATCCTCTGTATCTTGAGATCGCGTCGAGGATGTCGCGTTCTCCAGCCCGAAGTATATTACACCCATTCGCATCTATCGGACGGCGATACGAACGGACGCCTGCTTACGCGATTGCGAGAGCGGGAGCAAAGTATGGGCTAACCATTGCCTTTGCCTTGGTAAGTGTATTTTTTGCACTTATTGTTTGCCAGCGTTTTTACGAGCAGGTGGCGTCCTCGGCTTCGCACGCATCACAGCCAATTCTCCGTCTAGGCCGATCATCCCCTAAATCAATCCATCTCCATAGGGTAGGTTGATTTAGGGAACGGCCGACTTTTTGGTTTTCAACGATCAGTCTTTTTCTCTCAGATCACGGGCTATATCCCGCGCCGCGTCCTTTTTCTTGAGTGTTTCGCGCTTGTCGAATTTCTTTTTCCCGCGTGCAATCGCAATGCCGATCTTTACCCGCTTTCTGCTAGTATACCATGAAATAGGGGCGATAGTCAATCCCTTCTCCCTTTCTGCTTCGGCGAGGCGCGCGAGTTCTTTTTTGGTCAAAAGCAGGCGGCGGTTGCGGTACGGGTCATATTTCTCCGGCGTGTTGGCTTGCTGGAACGGCGGGATGTGCGCGCCGATAAGAAACGCTTCACATCCGCGCACAATCGCGTACGCGCCTTCAAGCGAACCATGATTATTGCGCAGAGATTTCACCTCGAAACCGAAAAGTTCTACTCCGGCCTCGAACTGTTCGAGGAGTTCATAATCAAGATGTATTTTTTTGTTTCGTATCAGTGTCGGCATCCTCGTATGGTAGCAAGAGCGGAATGGTTTGACAAGGTTAGATTTATGTTGTAGGTTTTTCACAGAAGATAACCTGCGGCGGAAACAATTGACGGGAGGTGCAACCATGCTTGGCGTTGACGAAAATTATCGGCTTGTCATTTCTCTCATTTTCGGGCATTTTGATGGCCTGGAAATAGTGGATGACTTTTGCGGGTACCCTCCAGCTTTCTGTTTTTCCATTGATGGTCAGCTGGTGACCGAAGGGGAGGCGAGAAGAATTCTTGCTGACCGCTTTTCCTCTGACGAAGAGGTCGATAAGTATTTGATGCGTCGCTTACCGGTAACAGTTCGTGAGCGCAGAGTAGTCATAACGTCGTCGTAAATTTTTATAACCCGAGGGAATAAGGAGACTGGAATGACAAGAGAAGGAATGGTGCCGTCCGGCAACTTTAAGGTCGAGTATCGTCTGCACGTTCAATTTCGACCGGTGCATGGTCGGCAGACAAAGCATGCTTACTATGTTGCGCCACCCCCGCGCTATTATTGCATTGACGGGGTGTATATGTCCGCGACGAAAGCCGAAGAGGCGACCGGGCGACCACTCAATTCGCTTCCGGTGGTTGTCGAGGATATCGAGATCATCTGCCGCGACTCGGAACCGGTGCAACAATATATCGATTGCATCGTCGGCATTCTTGTCAGAGGCGCGGGCGGGCTATGGCTCGGTGGTGGACAGATCTCCACGGCAGGAGGACGAGCGATGGACGGAACAGGAAATGCTCCATTGATGGAGCAAAAAATCGTGATTCCGGTTGAAATCCATCGGATGATCAATGGCGGGTGCGAACCCGCGTGTTTTTTGGAGCCCATCACCTTCTTTTTGTTAGAGGGCTCTGGTGGCGAGAGTGTCGCGTGCTCGCCGGATGATGCTCGTACCGCACTCGTGGTGCGGGGGGTTGATAGCGAGGACGCGGTTAACTACCTCGCGAATCTGCCGTGCGAGATATTCCCACCGGCGTACGTGCGGATCGACGACCCCGAAGTTGAGGGCGACGAGCTCAACGAGCTTATTATGAAGCTCGTTGACGAGGAGCGAAGGGAGCTTTTTTCGCTTCTCTTTTGCTGATAAATGCGGCCCCCTGTCAGAAATGGTGGGGGCACTTTTTTTATGTATAATTTTCGTGTATAATGGTGCGTCTATGGATGGTCTTAAGAGAAAAAACAGTGGCAAGAAGAAATTCAACGATAAACAGCAGTTTTTGAGTAATCTGATTAGTATCATTCTCATTCTGTTGATCATCGGAACGATATATTCGTATATTGTGGAAAATCAACAGAACGTTGAAGAGGTTTCGATCTCGGAAATTGCGGCGGATGTTGTGTCTGGGAATATTTCCCGTATCTCTGTCGAGGGAGACACGCTCAAGGTGACCTATCTTGATGAAACGGAGAAAATTTCCAAGAAAGAAGTGGAAACGTCGCTCTCTGAAACACTGGGTAATTATGGTGTAACGATGGCACAGCTCGCGAGCGTCAAGATCGATATTCGTGAACCCAATGGGCTCGGTTTTTGGCTTTTGACATTACTGCCAATTGTTCTGCCGATCATGTTCATCCTTCTGTTCTTTTGGATGATCTCGCGGCAGGTCAAAGGCGCCGGTATGCAAGCGTTCTCGTTTGGACAATCAAAGGCGCGAATGATTGATCCGAAAGATAAAAACCAACGAGTGACATTTGATGATGTCGCCGGTGTAAAGGAAGCGAAAGAAGAGCTCCGAGAAATTGTCGATTTTTTGAAGAATCCAAAAAAGTTTTTGGACATCGGCGCGCGTATCCCGAAAGGAGTGATTCTGATGGGAGCGCCGGGAACGGGTAAAACGCTTCTGGCGCGGGCGGTGGCGGGGGAGGCGCGGGTGCCGTTTTTTATTATTTCCGGCTCGGAATTTGTCGAAATGTTTGTTGGGGTCGGCGCATCACGGGTGCGCGATCTTTTCCGCATGGTCAAGAAAGCGGCACCGGCGATTATTTTTGTTGACGAGATCGACGCGGTTGGGCGTGTGCGCGGCACCGGTGTCGGCGGGGGAAACGATGAACGTGAGCAAACACTCAATCAAATACTTGTCGAGATGGACGGGTTTGAACAGAATGAAAAAGTAATCGTCATGGCGGCGACGAACCGTCCTGACGTGCTTGACCCTGCGCTCTTGCGGCCTGGGCGTTTCGATCGGCGAGTGACGCTCGATCTGCCTGATCGTAACGACCGCGAAGCGATACTTAAAATACACTCTGCGCGAAAACCGCTCGGCGAGGATATTAACCTTCGAATTATCGCGGAGCGTACTCCAGGGTTCTCGGGCGCCGATCTCAATTCGCTTATGAACGAAGGAGCTATTCTTGCGGCGCGGGAAAACCGAAAGAAGGTCACTCAATACGACCTCATTAGATCAATAGAAAAGGTGATGCTTGGACCGGAGCGTAAGAGCCACGTGCTCTCGACGAAGGAAAAGAAGATAACGGCGTATCACGAGGCGGGGCACGCGCTTGTGTCGTCGGTGTTGCCTGATGCCGATCCTGTCCATAAGGTGTCGATCGTCGCGCGCGGATACGCTGGAGGATATACTCTCAAGTTGCCGCTTGAAGAACGTCGGCTGCAATCAAAACGAGAGTTTCTCGACGATCTCGCGGTATCGCTCGGAGGATATGTCGCGGAGCAGATGGTCTTCGGCGATTTGACGACGGGACCCTCGAATGATTTACAGGTTGCTACCGCTGTCGCGCGGGACATGGTTACCCGCTATGGCATGTCAGAGAAGATCGGTCCGATGGCGCTTGAAGATTCGGCGGGGCACGCGCTCTTTGGGCGCGGAATCGGGAGCAATGAATATTCGGAAACAATGTCGACAGTGATTGATAACGAGGTCGCGCGTCTTATCAACGAAGCGTTCGTTCGTGCTAAAGACGTTCTCACCAAATACCGGGGCGTGCTTGATTCGATCGCCCGTGAACTTGTGAGTGCTGAAACAATTGAACGGGACGAGTTTGAAAAATTACTGATCTTAAATGGCATCAAACCGAAAAAAATCGAGAACGAACTACTGGGTGGTGTAGATATGACCAGTGATGACTCCCGGGAAGGGTTGAAAGTCTAAATTCTTGGAGTAGCGGTTAGTAAAAAAAGGGTATTGCCAAAACAGCAATACCCTTTTCCATGTTGTTCTTCTCTCCAGCGAATATTAGTCGCAGGTAGCGGTGTGTGCCCACGCTTCCTCAATCTCCCGTACGGCTCTGGCGATGTTCTCTCGGACATTCCCGGTATGGAGATCATCGATTACAAGATAGTCCGCGCCTGCTTCGATCGCCTGTGCGGGTGTTGTGATTCGATTGGCGTTGTGTGGCCCCGCGCCCGATCCGGCAAAGCGGACGCCCGTGGTGATAATCTCGATGTCAGAGAAAGCGCTCTTCATTGATTTCGTTTCCCGTGGTCCGCACACGAACCGCCGAATTCCGGCATCGTAGGCGATGTCTGCCCACCGAAGGACGACCTGTCCAATGGTAACCCCTCCGATATCGAACTCGTCGAGCTGGTGCATTCCCACCGAGGTTGGTACAGTGATCGCGACAACCTTCGACACGCCTTCCTCGCCGAATTTTTCTCTGACGACAGCAACGACCTCCTCAAGGCCGCGTCGCATTGTCGGGACACAGCTCACGGTAAATCCGAACAATCGTTCTTTGCCTGTTCGTACGATCTCACACGCGGTTGCCGCAATGGTGCTTGATTCGCAAAGTCCAACATCGAGCATAATATTGAGGCGTGTTTGAGCGATGATCGCCGGGATGATGCTTGTTCGTCTGAACATATCGGGTCCAAGAAGCCGCATCCCGACCTTAACGACATTGATTTGTCCATTAAGGCGAAGTGCTGGTCCCCACGCTTCATCTGGATCAATATCTAGCCCGCAGATGATATGGTCCCTTGCGTCCATTCATGTCTCCTTTGCGGTGCGTATCCGCGGTTGATGGCAAAGTGGTTCTAGGAGAAAATACTGCCACAAGTGTGAAAATTTGGCAATGACCAGCGTGAGATCAAACGTGTTCGCTTCGGTGGCAACCCCGAAAGAAAAACACCCTTTCCTTTTTCAAGAAAAAATTCACCCCCGCCACATCATAGAAGCAAGGAACATTTTTCTTTGGTGTTCTGCCCGTGAAGTTTCCAGGCAGTGTGACGGGGCTTCAATTTGGAGCGGACGGCGCATACCTTTGTATTGAATACAAAACCATGTTAAGGCGTCGTGTAGAAGAAACTCGCGGTGAGTTTCTTAAAACCAGTACCTTCAAAACAGAAAGGAGGTGAGAACTATGGACGCGAAGCACCCATCGCTTCTCGATCGGTTTTTCGAGCCGGTTCCAGAGACGCCCGCCGCGGAACTTGGGTCGTACGACCCGAACACCCAGAAAATAAGGAACTCCATTCGGTTCCGATCGTTGGATAAGCGGTATGGTGAAAAAGTTTGGCATGGAAAGCACGCTTCGGGGGCCGGGGAGACCGAAGAAGATACTATGACACATATTTATGAAGAATATTGTACTTATCCCCATTTTCCATTTTCCATTTCTATCCCCATTTTTCACTTTTCATTTTCTCTTTTTGACGGGAGGGCTTGAATAAAATCAAAAACTAATGTAGAACAGCAATCAGTTAAAGCTGTTCTTTGATAATCAAAAGAAAGAGGTGTAATCATGAAAAATGTGAAAAGACAAATTAAAAAAGAATCACTGGTGCTAGGGAAATTGCTCAAGAAAATCGCACCGCGCATTGGGGCAAGTGTGTTTCTGGAACCCGAATGGGAAATCGCCGGCCAGATCACATTCAAGAGCGGTAAAGAATCTTACTTTCGGTACAACACCCTTGATCTTAATCCGGTCGGGGCATCGGACATCGCCAAAGACAAAGATTACGCAAATCTGTTTATGCGGCGGCTTGGCTACCCTGTCGTGCCTAACAGCAAAACGTTCTTTTCAAAAGAATGGGCGCAAGCAATTGGAGCGTCTCGCCGCACGATTGATGATGCGTATGTGTACGCAAAGCGTCTCGACTTTCCTGTTGTAGTGAAACCAAATAGCGGCAGTCAGGGCTCCGGCGTTGCGATCGTCCACAACAGGCGCGAGTTCTACCGCGCCATGCGAGCCGCTTTCAAGCTTGACCGCGTGGCGTTGGTGCAAAGACCGGTGCATGGTCAAGATTATCGGTTGGTCGTTCTGGACGACGAAGTAATATCCGCCTACAAACGGATACCGCTTAACATTGTCGGCGATGGTAAGACATCAATCCAGCGACTACTCCGAATGAAGCAACGTCAGTTTATCGCCGCAAAGCGAGGAACGCGTGTTAAGATGGACGATCCGCGCATTGCTGAAAAACTTAAGCGGCAGGGATTGATGTTTCGCTCGGTGCCGCTTCTTGGAGAGCGGGTGTTCTTACTTGATAACGCCAATCTGTCTTCTGGTGGCGACGCAGCTGATGTGACCGCAAGCGTCAACATCGCTTTCCGAAAGTTCGCGGTACAACTCACAAGCGACATGAACTTGCGTTTGTGTGGCGTTGACCTCATGGTCGACGGTGACATAGGCGAACCGCCAATTCCCGGGAAGTACTGGGTGTTGGAAATCAACGCCACACCTGGTCTCGACCACTACACCAAGACTGGTAAGGCACAAGAAAAAATTGTCGAGGAGCTGTACCTAAGGGTTCTTCGTAGTTTGGATCGTTAGATGGGAGATAACCCCCATCCTCAAGCTGGGGCATTCTCGCTCCAGCTTTTTTCTTGCTCAAATTTCTGTGGTATAATGACATTGATAAACTTCAAACGATATGCTTCACAATTATAAGATAAAGACTTGGTCAGGCTACATTTGATTAGGATACTTTTCTAGTCAGCATTATTTTGCCGCCATTAACCTATCTAATCTAATCATTATGAAATACTTCCATCAATCCATAACAAAGAAAAATGTGCTCTTTATAATCATTTTTGTGATTCTTGGGTTTATCGCCTTACAGATTCCGGTAGCGCAACTGGAGGGGTCAAAAGTTAAGTTTACGATCTATGACACGTTTGCGCCTGTCGCCGGCTCGTTTATCGGAAGTATTCCGGGCGTAATAGCCGTCTTTCTTATGCAGTTTTTTAATTTTTTGGTTCACGGAGCGCAAATTGAAGACACGGGAACAATTATTCGTTTTTTCCCCATGCTCTTTGCTGTGCTTTATTTCTCGAGGAAAAGGAATATAAATCTCATCATACCCGCGCTCGCTATTGTGGCGTTCATCGCCCACCCCATCGGTCGGACGGTGTGGTATTTCCCGCTTTTCTGGCTTATTCCCATTGCCGCACATTTCTTCCGCGATCGATTTCTTATCGCTCGCGCGCTCGGCGCCACATTCACCGCGCACGCGGTTGGAGGCGCGTTGTGGATTTGGGTCTTTGCGCTTCCAGCCCCGGTTTGGGATTCCCTCATCATGGTCGTTATCGCGGAACGGCTACTCTTTGCGCTCGGCATCTGCGGATCGTTTATTCTCGTCAATAACCTTCTTGGTTTCTTAGAGAAAAGACATCTTTTGAACCTCGGCTTTTACATTGATCAGAAATATCTCGCTCCAGTTCTTCGCAATGAACAAAATGCGCCCGCAACGTCTTATACGAAGTAAAACGCGTTTTGTCGCTTTTGTTGCGGCGAGCATTGATGGACAAATTTCATTGTTTGAAAAGACATTACCGCGATGGACAAGTAAGGAAGATTGGCGATTTTTTCAAAGTTCGCTCTCGCGTATTGACGCCGTTGTTGTCGGTCGCAATACCTACGTAGCGGCCACGAAGCGATTACGGAAACGAAACACTTTTGTCCTTTCGAGTCGCCCGAAAATGTTCACACGCAGAGGAAATGTAACATTTGTCAATCCAGTAAATGTTGATCTGGCCTCCATGCTTGCAAAATATAAGACCGTGGCTGTGCTCGGCGGCGGAGCAGTATACCGCTTCATGTTAGAAAGTGGACTTCTGGACGAGATTTTTGTTACTGTTGAGCCGCTCATCTTCGGTCGCGGAAAGGAGATGTTTGTCGGTGGCACTCGAACAACACGAGTTAGTTTGCTGTCTGTAAAACGGCTCAATCGCGCCGGCACGCTCTTGCTTCACTATCAGATTAACCATCAACAACTATGATCATTCGACCAATCAAAACTCGTGTCTTTCAGGAGGGCGACGATTTGTTTGCATTCATCACGGATTATTTCAAGAAATTATCTGAAAAATCCGTAGTCGTCATTACCTCAAAAATCGTCGCCCTTGCGGAAAGACGAACGGCTATCGCAGAAAATGCGCAGATGAAAGAAAAACTGATCCGCGCAGAAAGCGAATTTGTCATACCAACCAAGTATGTTTGGCTCACTATCAAAGACGGAATGGTTATGGCCTCTGCCGGAATTGATGAGTCAAACGCAAATGGCAAGCTCATTCTTCTGCCAAAAGATAGTTTTAAGGCGGCTCGCTTTCTGCGCAATAAACTTCGACAGAAATACGGCGTGAGACATCTCGGAGTTCTGATTACCGACAGCCGCACAATTCCACTCCGTGCCGGTGTAACCGGCGTCACCCTCGGCTATGCGGGTTTTCGCGGAATTAAGGACTACCGCGGCACACCTGATATTTTCGGCAGAAAGTTCAAATTTTCTCGAACTAATATAGCCGACAGTCTTGCCACCGCAGCGGTCTTAGTCATGGGCGAAGGGAACGAACGACAACCTTTGGCGATTATTGAAAGAGCGCCGGCGGAATTCTGCGATAGAGTAAACCGTGCGGAGTTGCGTATTGATATCCAAGAAGATATGTACCGTCCGCTTTTTTCGAAATTGCCGAAACATTGATGAGGTGGAGGTTCTCATGGCCGTACAGCAACAGTAAGTTAAGAATTCTGTCGGGTATCTTAAGCCCTCCCGTCAAAAAACCCGCCGCACATTCCTCCCGCGTCCGTATTTCGCCTCGCCACCTGCCCAGAAACTTCTAGGGCAGAACCCCGAAAGAAAAACACCCTTTCCTTTTTCAAAAGAAATTTCACCCCCCGCCAAATCAGAAATGCAAGGGGTGTTTTTTCTTTCGGGGTTGCCGAGGCTCTGCGAGGCAGTGGCGGGGCGATTCGTCGAGCGTACGATTTAGGTCAGAGCCACCACGCGCTCCGCGCGTGAGATGTCAGTCGGGGTTCTGCTGGAAGTAAGTCCGAACTTTTTGGTATAATGACCACAATTCTGATGCAAATCAATTTTGGTGGACCTGAGGAGAGTCGAACTCCTGACCTCTGCAATGCGAATGCAGCGCTCTACCAACTGAGCTACAGGCCCGTTTTTCTGCGCCCGTCGTATTGTAGCAGAGTGTTTTGGGAAAATCCAACGATTTTTTGCCGATTTGACAGTGTTGACGGGTGCTATATACTGGAGGCACAAAGTTTCCCCGATTTCGTTATTTGTCATTGTAAAATAATAAAATTATCACTATGAAAATGTCTAAAATTGTGGCGGTTATTGTATTGATAGCGGTGATCGCAGTTGTCGGATACTCGCTCGCGCGGCGCGCTTCCGCTCCGACCGCCGATGAGGAAAATACGACTGTCAATAACGCGACCACAACGGAAATAATAAACGATGGAGGATTGAGCACAACCACAATGGCGGTTGCCTATACGATTGGCGATGTCGCGAAACACGCAACCGCGAAAGATTGCTGATTGGCGATCAAGGGGAAAGTGTATGATGTCTCCTCGTTTATTGCGTCTGGCAAACACCCAGGCGGCGACGCGATACTCGAAGGGTGCGGCATAGACGCCACCGTCCTCTACACCACGCGTCCGATGGGGTCGGGGACGGAGCACTCTCCACAAGCGTACACGGGGCTTGAAAATTACTACATAGGGGATTTGGCGAAATAGTTATCTTCTCTAAAATCTTAAGAAAAAACATGATTGCACAGTCCTTTTTTCTTAAGTAAGGTATCTGTTTGAAAGCGCGTGTCCGCCCTCCTGGACTCGAACCAGGAACCACTCGTGTATAAGACGAGCGCTCTAACCATTGAGCTAAGGGCGGAATGATTACGTTCGCCGGTGGTTCGCGGGCGGTGTTTCGCGGCAACGGTGGCCGGCGAGTTCACGTATCATACCACGAAATATGGACTGGTGCTATGTCGCGTCGCGTAAGCGGCTCTCCGACCGTACATCAAAAAGCGGCTCCGCGGAAATATATCCCGCAGAGCCGCCACGGGCTTCATTCGTGAAATTGAGCCGCCGACACCGCGCGGCTTGATTCCTGCACGCTCGTCGGCAGGAGTCTGTGGATGACGACATCCATCAACAGGACTCCGGCGACGATCGCCGCCAGGATCGCGATCATCTGCAGTCGCGCACTCATAAACAACCTCCTTTCTCTGTTCTTTCCGAGTTGACAATCTTATCTAAGCATAGATTCTTTTTAAAAAAATGTCAATATCTTGTGTTTTCCACACATCGGTGCTTCTGTTGCGCCCTTGATGTGTGTATTATTAGCACAAACAGTAACTCCAGGCATTCCGGAAGCTTGGCTGATTTTTAATAATTTATTTTTTTAATTATGATAAAGAAAATTCTTGCGACAGTTTTCGCGATCGGACTCTTTTCTCTCTTTGCGGTTGTGTCAGTGACATACGCGGGTGTAAATACTACCACAGTTGCTTCCTGTCAAGGGAAAGCAGTTGCCGGCGAGTGTATACCTGCCGATGTTAACGGTGATGGAGTCATCAATGCTGATGATATCTCCGCGTTAAGCGATACCTTGGTACCGCTGGATGCATTCCATTTGGTCGCTAGTTGTATCGGCCAGGATGTCGTGGGAAAATGCGCCACGGCGGATACCAATGGCGATGGGATTATTGACAGTCAAGATTTGAGCGGGGTGCCCGGCACACAGCCCGCAAACGCACCGCTAACGAATTTGGTGATGGATTGCTTTGGCAAACCTGTCGTGGACGCGTGCGCGGGAGCAGACCCCAACGGTGACGGCAAGATCAATACTTCTGATATGCTTATCGCGATGGGTTTTGGTGGAGCCGATGCCTATTCCTCACCCTCTCTTGTCGTGCATGTTTCCTCGTGCATCGATCAACCCGTCGAGAAAGATTGTGCAAATGCTGACATCAATCACGATGGAACGATTGATACCGCTGATGTTATTGCGGCATCGGGCGCGAAAGCAGCTGTTAATACAAGTACGTCGGCTTTCCTTTTGGTTTACTCCTGTATCGGCAAGGATGTCGCGGGGGAATGCGCCGCGGCGGATACCAATGGCGATGGGATTATTGACAACAGTGACGCAAACGCCAGTGACGTTGTCGCTTTGGGGCTAGCGGCAGCGACAAGTAGCGCATCGTGCGTTGACCTCACTCATACCATGCAACGAGTTCCCGCTTCGACGGACGTGAATTCCGGCGGCGAAGTCTCAATACTGCAAGAATTCCTTGCGCGGGATACAAGTATTTATCCCGAAGGGTTGATAACCGGCTTTTTTGGGGCACTGACCGAAAAAGCGGTTCAGCGGTGGCAGATTGCCCGTGACGTTGTACCGGCGGATAATCCCGGGACACCCGCAACTACTGGGTATGGTGTCGTTGGGCCCGATACGAGATCGTCTATTAGAATAGCTTCGGGGTGCGCTATCAATCCCGGAGTGGTCGTTGCTCCGACGGTAACAGTCACTTCACCGAATGGGGGTGAAATATACGAGCTTGGCGACACGGTAAAAATAAAGTGGAGTACCGACTATGTCGGAACATCAAAATACGAAATCGGACTTATTGGCGCTGGCAATGACGGTCCTGATGGCATTGAGGGTACCGCTGACGATGTGAACGGCGGCTACGAAGTGATCGCTAATGTCAATCATGATCCTGCCGGATATGCGTGGGTGATTCCGCTTGACACCGCAACACATGACGATTACAAAATCGTTGTATCAATAGGGGAAAGAGGGCTATTTCTTGAACAAGACGAGAGCGACAACACATTTGCGATCGTGAAACCAAGCAAATTGACGGTTATGAAACCGAACGGCGGGGAGCAGGTTGGGTGGGGGGTGAACTATACTATCAATTGGGTAAATGTTGGATTTGATCATTGGTATACCGACTGGTTCGCGGTGAGCAAAGTGAGAATACGTCTGTTAAATACGGCAACGGGAGTGCACACGATACTCACAAACGCCACCCCTAATGACGGAGTGTTTGCATTCAATCCGGCATCCTACGGTCTTCCCGTAGGTTCATATAAGGTTGTTATTAACGCGACAACATCATGGCTCTTTAGCGGTAGATTTCTTGAAGACAAAAGTGATAACGCCTTCAGTGTTGTTAAGTTAACGGTAACTGCGCCGAATGGCGGGGAGTCGTGGGCACACGGAACACCGAAGGCATTCACGTGGGCAACATTAAATTATGCTCCGGGGCGTGTTCATGTTTGGTTACAAAACGTGGATACCGGTGTGTGGAAACTTATCGGAAACAACGTTCTTGATACCGGTATTTACAATTGGACTGTTTCAACAACAACAGCGCCTGCAGGCGCATCGTGGAAGGCACTTATCCAAGACACTGGCGGTACTTCACGAGACTATAGCGACGCGACATTCACTATTACTGATTAAAGCGATTAATCAAGGTTGGTGATAGATGAACGGGTCGTAGAGATACGACCCGTTCATGTTGTAATGCGTGATGATATTGTTATTCAAGATGGATGTTGTTGTCGAGCATAGTGACGTATGTTTTGAGTGACTGGTACTTCTTGAGTGCTTGGTCATCGCTTAAGATACGTTCTGCCTCCGTGCGCGCGGCTTCCACCAGCTTAATGTTACGGATTGCTTCCATGCCGATATCGGTTATGCCCCATTGCTTCTTGCCCGACATTGCTCCCGCGCCGCGGAGAGTAAGATCAAGCTCGGAAAGTTCAAATCCGTTTTTTGCCTGCACGAGTGCTTTGAGGCGAGTCATGGATTTTTCACTATCTGAACCGCTGAACACGTAGCAATATGCTTGGTGTTCGCTTCTCAAGACTCTGCCACGAAGTTGATGGAGCTGGGCGAGGCCGAATCGTTCCGCTCCCTCAATGATGATCATGGTTGCGTTTGGCACATTGACACCGACTTCAATAACCGATGTGGCAACGAGGATGTCGATGCGTTTTCCGGAGAAATCACTCATTACCGCTTGCTGTTCTTTCGGGGGCATTTTTCCGTGTACTATTCCTATTTCATAGTCTTTAAAAACGTCTTTTTTAAGGCGTTTTGCTTCCGCTTTTACCGACTTTGCGTTGAGCGCGAGTTCTTTGGTCGGATCCGGCTCCTCTATTCTTGGGCAAATAACATAGAGTTGGCGACCGTTTACAAGTTCAGCTTTGATCTCCGCATACGCCGCATCTCGTTTTGCCAGTGATGTTATTTTTGTTATAATCGACTTTCTTCCGCGGGGCATTTCGTCGAGCAGTGTGAGATCAAGGTCGCCATAAATGGTGAGCGCGAGTGTGCGGGGAATCGGAGTCGCCGTCATGGAAAGAAGATGTGGCGCGGTTGAATCCTTTTTTGCGAGCATCATTCGCTGTTTTGTGCCGAAGCGATGCTGTTCGTCAATAATGACATAGGCAAGATGTTTGAATGTGACTGACTTTTGTATCAGGGCGTGTGTACCGATAAGAATGGGGATCTCGCCATTTGCCACCCACTTGAGCAGTTGCGCGCGCGAAATACTTGTCGGTTGTTCAGTGTTGATTTTTGACGGATATTTGTAACACCCGCTTCCTGTGATGAGACCGATGTTTATATTAAGATGATCAAAATATTCGATAAATGACTTGAAGTGTTGTTTGGCGAGGATCTCGGTTGGTGCCATGTAGGCAACCTGCAGGTTGCCGAACTTTTGTCCTTTCGGCGGCGTGGCGATGACCGCGTAGGCGGTTGTCGCGGCGACGGCGGTTTTTCCTGATCCGACATCGCCCTCAAGGAGGCGTAGCATTGGCTTGCCGGAACGAAAATCATCGAGGATACGATCAATCGCTTTGTTTTGCGCGGCGGTCAGCTCGAAATTGAATCGTTTCGTAAAGTCGGCGATGTCGTTATTCTTCGCGTCGACGGTGAATGATCTGTTCTTTTCGTAACGCATTCGCGCGCCGATGCGCCCGAGCTGAATAAAAAATATCTCTTCGAACGCAAACCGTTTGCGTGCCGCCGCCGCGTCCGATTCCTTTTTTGGTGAATGTATCCAGATAAGCGCGGTCTTTTGTGCGGGCAGGTGGTATTTTTTAAGTATCTCATCGGGGATTGGATCGTCGAGTCTGTCCAAAATATCGGTCTTTAAGATAGTTTGTATGTGATGATAGAACCATCGACTTGTCACACTGTGGCTTTCGGGATAGATGGGGTAGAGGAAATCTTCCCCGGGCTTTCCGGCAAAAAGTGAATCCGCGAAGTCGATGGGGAGCGTCTTTGTTTTCTCGACTTCCGGGTTTGCAAGATAAAGATACGCTCCACGCTTGGTCACCTTTCCTTTGAGTTTGACGAGCGGTTTATCCTCAAGCATTTTAGCGATATATGCTTGGTGAAACCACACCGCTTTTATTTTCCCCGTGTCGTCTTGGACCATTGCTTCGGCGAGCGGTATTCTTTGCCGGTATGCTTTTGATGTTTTTGCGCTGAATACTTTGCCGTACACGATTGCTTCGTCGCCCTCTTTAAGGTCAGCGATGTGTTTGATTGAGAGCGGGGAGCCGTAACGGGAAGGGAAATGAAATAAGATGTCGCGTGTCGTTTCAATGCCGAGCCGCTTGAGCGCTTTTTTTTGTGTTGCGGTCAGCCGAAATTCTTTTTCGATGGGGGTATTTTGATCCATTCAAGTATTGTAGCGCAAAAACGAGGAATGTGTCGCCGGCAGCTGAAATAGTAGCACAAAAAATGGCGCAACACCGATTGTTTTTGAGCGTGGAATGGTTAGTTTTTCGCCTTTTATCTTGCGCGGCTGAAACGTAAATATGGCTTTATTGGGTAGAGGAGGATCGAGCCGACAAGCGAGAGGGTAACGACGACAATAATGAGCGCGGGGAATCCGCTCGTGATCGCGACATATCCGCCGATCACGGAAAACGCGGCGCTTGTCATGTCGGTGAGCGTGAAATATACACCCCACTCTGTTCCTTCTTTCTCTTTATCAATGTGCCGCGTGAATATCCCCATGAAAGTGGGGAAGGTGAACGCGGTGAAGAATCCGAGTGCCGCTTGGATCATGTAGAGCTCAAGTGGCGTGTCAATCACAAGGTAGAAGAGCGGGAAAACGGAAATAAGTATCGTGCACGTAAAGAGAAGCCAGAAATCGTCTTTTTCGCCCCGAATCCTGTCAATGAAATGCGCGATCGGTATCTGGAGCACGCTTTTGGTTAGGAGATAAATTCCCGCGGCAAGGCCCGCAACCGCCTCGTTGCCTCCATGGATGAAGTTGGCGATAAAGAGAGCGAATATCGGACCGAGAAGTCCCATTGATCCAACGATGACCGTGTCGGAAATGATAAGGAGCCGAACGACCGGATTGATATCTTTCAAAAAATAATGCGTAAGTTTGGTTGAACGTTTTACCATATAAGTGTTATTATCATTAAACCCATTATAAACCGCACTTGTATTTTACGGAAGAGGAAAAAGAAATATCTTACCGTATCTTGGTGTGACTGTATTAAAATATGTAGTAAGGACTTGAGCTTGTAACATTTCTTTTGATTGTTATCATAATAACACATGATGAAATATTTTTTCGCTGTTGCCGCGTCTGTGCTTTTGGTATTTGTTTTTCTCGCGCCAGTAAATGCGCAAGCGGCAACGCGTTCGCTCTCGATTGGGCTCTCGGGAAGCGATGTTACGGTTCTGCAAAACGAGCTCATCGCGCAAAAGTATCTTGCCGCAGGGAAGAATACCGGTTACTTTGGTCCGCTTACGCAAGCCGCAGTTAAGAAATTCCAGTGCGATCGAGGCATTATCTGCGCGAATGCGATCGTCGAGGGCTATGGCATCTATGGGCCGAGAACGCGCGCGGCGCTTTTAGGTGGCGGATCTTCACCAATTTCCACTAGCTCGCTTGAGTTTTCGGGATGGATTCCCTACTGGCGATCGGCGACCGGTACGCAGGATGTCTTGCCGCATCTCGGGCAAATCACGAGCGTAATGCCGTTCGGCTATACGATGAAAAGCGATGGCACGCTTGTCGATACGGCACATCTGATGGAAGAGCCGTGGACGAGCTTCATTGCTGAAGCGAAAGCGCGTGGCGTGCGAGTGATTCCGACGGTGATGTGGGGGAATGGCGATACGATCCATAAGATACTTTCCAATACCACGACGCGCATCGCGCTTGAGGACGAGATAGCGAATTTGGTAAAAAAGAACGGCTTTGACGGCATTGATATTGATTTTGAAGCGAAGAAACACGAGACGATAGATTATTTTTCAACGTTTCTCAAAGGTCTTTATCAACGAATGGGCAACAAGTGGGTCTATTGCACAGTCGAGGCGCGCATGCCGCTCTTTGATCGTTATTTGCCGGGCGCGATCATTCCTGCCGACGCGCAGGATTTTGCCAACGACTATGTGGAGATGAACAAATATTGCGATCGCGTAGAAATCATGGCATACGATCAGGGCACGATAGACGTGCGTCTCAACAAAGCGCGGACGGCACCTTATGCTCCAATTGCTGACCCAGGATGGGTTGAGGATTTGGTCACGCTTGCCGCAAAAGACATCGATAAAAAAAAGATCATAATCGGCATTCCAACCTATGGCTACGAGTACATCGTGACGCCAGTTTCTGTCGATGGATATAAATACAAAGTGCTCTGGCCGTTCAACTTCAGATACGCGACCGAGATTGCGGAGAAGATTGGCATTACCCCCGCGCGCAACAGTGCAGGGGAGATTGGTTTTTCTTATGACCCGGATATACTCGCGGCGATCGCGCCTGCTGGCGACGACTCGACCAAAACACAACAGATGATCGTGTCAACCTCTGTGGCGCAAAATGCCGGTTCGTTTGTGGACACCAGCAAACCATTTAACTATTTGTCATGGAGCGACGCGAAAGCGATTGCGGACAAAGTCGAACTCGCGCGCAAATTAGGCGTTCGTGGCGTGGCGGTCTTTAAGTTTGACGGCGGCGAAGACCCTGCAATGTGGGAGGTGTTGAAGTAGAGGAATACACCGAGGAATTAACTGGAAATTCTCTAGTGAAATGCAATTCCTGCAACATAGGATTGTATGTTCAAAATATTATACCATGCTTTCTAAGCAATAAAAGTGTCTGACCCTATTACCGTGCCTATTACCGTGCTATTACCGAGTGCTCGAAAATGCTTCTGAGGCACCCCCGCTTTTATCAAGGAAAATTACACTTAGCCCTTTATAGATACCATATGAAATATAAAACACACCAATGACTATTTCTCCCCAAAGTGCTTTTCGTAGGTGTTTTTTGAAGATTATATCTTCTAGGTTAACTGGATTCTCGATAAGTTTTTTGAGACGCTTTGTGCTAAAGAGATGAAGGGGAAGAAGCGGAACGGAAAGAGCGATGAGTATGATTATGCGTTCAGTTACAACATCGTTCGCGAAACCAAACATTTGTCCAGCGACTCCATGCAATACCCACGCCAAAACAAGTGCAAGAAATATAAGCGAGGTGCTGGCGACAATGAAAGCAAGCCCTACTCGAGAAAAAAACTTACCCACTCGTACGTTGTACTGGACATTCTCTACTTGGATTGGTTTCTGGTGAGAGCCTGTTTGTGATGAAGGACTTGATTGGTTAGTCCCATCTTGGTTTGGAAAATTCGTATCCATAAAATTTTGGAAACTATATGTTAAGGTAATTAGGGCGAAACGTAACCAAAATAGATGCTCATGAAGAGTTTGAAGAGATTGTCGTCGCGGTGATTGTATCGGTATTCCACCTCTTTAAGATACATCGGAAAATGGTATTTGGAAACCCCGCGGTAATTGTACAAAATATGTTTGGCAAAACTCCAAAATCCTTCAATGCCGTTGATATGGTTCTTTCCGCGATAGGCAAAGGCCTTGCCGTGATTCAAGCGGTGGTGTTTGCCCAGCCGCTTCAACGAGTTGTAGCTTCGGAAGGTGTCGATGTAGTAGACCGAGCCCTTTCTCGTTTTCTTCCGAATGACAGTCATGAGTTCCTCCTTGGACACATGCTCCACGACCCTTGTGTAGACCTTGCCATCCCTCTCCAGAAGCCCAAAAACAATGTTTTTACCGGTTTTGCTCCACGTCCGCGCTTGCCTTTGCGTCTGCCGCCAAAATAGCTCTCGTCCATCTCGATCTCGCCGCTCAGTTTGCCACCCTCAAGCTCGGCCACATGGTAGATCGCTTCTCGGAGTTTCTGATAGACGCGCGTAATCGTCTTGTAGTCCAGGCCAAAATCATGCGAGAGGCGGTAGGCCGGTTGCTGTTGATAGAACCCTTGTACGATGGCGATCTCCGTTCTGATTCGCTTCAGCGACTTTTGTTTTCCACAGCTCTTGTTCCTGCACCGGACATATCCTCGACCCGTCTTCGAGACCTTGAACGAACCGCAGAAAATACACTTTCTGCCCCGTAAAAAGTTGGCCGCACAATTGAAAACGTTCTTTTTCTGCATAACCAAGCGAAATTATACCATGCTCTTGGTTACGAAACGCCCTAATTACCAAATTAAAATATGGTTCGCGCCGATGTTTTTCTCCGGGTTCTTTTGCGGTTTTCAGCGGTGTGGCTCCGCCGCCTTTCGGATTTTTCGCGGGGGTTCTCGCCGCCTGCGGCGGCGAAATGGCGCGGCTCGCAAGGAATTGGGCGGTAAAATCAAACGGCGGGGCGAGCAAACCTCTGCTTCCCCCGACAAAAAATCACGAAGTCCAATTTGGTGTTTCTATTGTACCAAACTCACACCTATTTTCAAAACAAATGATGTGGCACGCTCCGCGTGCGTGGTGACTTGAAACTAAATCGTACGCTCCACGAAAGCCCCGCCACCGCCTCGCTTCACTCGGTAACCCCAAAAAGAAAAAATGTTCCTTACTCTTTTGATTTTCGCGGGGGTGGATTTTTTCTAAAATGGAAAGGACATTTTTCTTTTTGGGGTTCTGCCCTCCAAGTATTCGGGCAGTGTGGCGGGGCGAAATGCGGAACTCGGACGGCGCGGGAGGAGGGGTTTGAGGGGAGTAATCCCGCGCAGTCCTCGCTTGGGCTGACGAATTTTTCGGCGGATAAAATGGCCCACCAGCTATTGAAGTCAGTAACCAGTAAAATCCTCAAAATAAACTTTTGCTTCACTCACACCTAACTGCGAAAGTAGACTACGCATATCAGCGACCATAGTCGGAAGCCCAACAATATACCAAACCGGTTCATCAAGATTTTTAATAGCTTGTCGTATGAAATCCGCATCAATGCGTCCAAACTGATTTTTTAATAAAAAGCGCGGGTTTTGTTTGGCTATTGTTGTTAATTCTTCAAGATACGCGGCGCTTTCCGTGTTTCTGTTAGCATAAAGCAGAGTTATTTGGTGTGTAAGTTTTTTCTCGGTAGCAAAACGAATCATGCTCAAGAGTGGCGTAATACCAATGCCGCCAGCAATAAAAACTAAAGGATGAGAAGTATCTTTTGGAAGCATAAAATATCCAAAAGGACCTTCTATGTCAACAAGAGAACTAAGTGGCAATTCCATCAGTGTCCGTTTGAAACCGCTTCCAGAATCGCGAAATGCTATTGAAATTTTATTTTTATCATTTGGTGAAGAAGCAATTGAAAAAACACGCGATGTTCCTTTTGGATCAGAATAAAAAAGTTTTGATACGCTAACCCGAATATATTGTCCCGCTAAAAACTCAAACTTTTTCCCAGACAAATTAAAGGAAACCTCACAGGTTTTTTCAGTGATAATTTTTTGTTCAATAATAGGAATTTGTAGTGTTTCGATATTCATAACTACTCAATTCATCTCATAATGATAAAAGAGTCCCTCGCGGTCTGTCGTGAGAGACTCTTTCAGCCAATTCATTTTTTAAGCAATAAACTTCCAGATATCTTCATCCGGTTTCTTTGGACCTTTATCAGTACCGGCAAAACACAGCGGACAAGAATTGAAGACTACACCCTTCTCAATGTGCTGGGGTAGAAATTCAAGAATCAATCCGCAGACGATACACTGATACCTGCCCGCTTGCGGGACTTTGTCTCCGACTTTATAGAGTTTGTCTGTCATATTTTTTTACCTTCTAGTTTGTTATTCTTTAACTGGCTATAAGGTTACCACCCTCGACCTTATCTATATTAAGTTATACACTTTACATTGTAAAGTAGTTACAAATAGTATAGTATAGAGATATGACAAAATATAAGAAAAAATCTCTCATTTGTCCCATTGAAAGCACGCTTAATGTTATTGGTAAAAAATGGGCGATACTTATTATCAGAGACTTATTGAATGGTAAGAAGCGTTTTGGGGAACTTGCGCGTTCTCTTTTTGAAATCAGCCCGCGCACTCTTTCGGCGAGGCTTGTTGAATTAGAGAAATATGGAATAATAGAAAGAAAGGTTTTTCCTGAAGTCCCATTGCATGTAGAATACAGCCTTACCCAAAAAGGACACGAGCTTAGGCTCATTTTGGAACAGATGCGAAAATGGGGTGATAAGCTCAATAAATAAAAGTCTCATTTTATCCGCCGAAAAATTCGTCAGCCCAAGCGAGGACTGCGCGGGATTACTCCCCTCAAACCCCTCCTCCCGCGCCGTCCGAGTTCCGCATTTCGCCCCGCCACACTGCCCGAATACTTGGAGGGCAGAACCCCAAAAAGAAAAATGTCCTTTCTATTTTAGAAAAAATCCACCCCCGCGAAAATCAAAAGAGTAAGGAACATTTTTTCTTTTTGGGGTTACCGAGTGAAGCGAGGCGGTGGCGGGGCTTTCGTGGAGCGTACGATTTAGTTTCAAGCCATCACGCACGCGGGGCGTGCGCATTAGTCCGTTTGCTGTTCGAAAAAGGTTCGAGCAAAGCAGAGTAATACAGCACATTTCATAACTTGGTCGGAAAATTCCCCCGCGCGCTTGCGCGCGGTGTGGAGAAGGGGGTGGGCGAAATCCGAATTGGTCTTGCAAGCAAAGGCGAATTCGGTGGGCGGGCAGGAAAGCAAAAAATGAGACGGCAACGGATTCTTCTTTTTTCATAATCCAAAAACATATATGAACAAACCAAAATATTTTCTCTACGCGCGAAAGTCCACCGAGGATGATGATAAACAAATTATGAGTATTGAAGCTCAACTTTTTGAGCTTCGTGAGTTCGCGCGTAAAGAAACTCTTGAAATTCTTCAGGAATTTCAAGAGTCGAAAAGCGCAAAGAAACCGGGTCGTGAAAAATTTGGCGAGATGATGTCCCGCATAGAATCAATGGACGGTGTTGGCATACTAGCATGGCACCCGGATCGTCTTGCTCGTAATTCCATTGATGGCGGGCGCATAATCTACGCCGTGGACACGACCAAAATCGTTTCTTTGCGTTTTCCGACATTTTGGTTTGAGCCAACCCCGCAAGGTCTCTTTATGCTTCAAGTGGCGTTCGGTCAATCGAAATATTATTCCGACAACCTAAAACAAAATGTTGAGCGTGGAATCCGCCAAAAACTGCGCCGTGGCGAATGGCTGACAAAAGCGCCTTTTGGATATGTAAATAATGTTAAGACGAGAAATATTGAACCTGATAAATTGAAATCTCGTCTTGTTGTTCGCGCTTTTAAGGAATTCGCCACGGCGCAGTTTTTGGCGGATCACGGCGTTGTTACTCGCAATGGAACGCCACTTAGCAAATGTGCCGTCTCCGCGATGCTTTGCAATCGGGCATACCTCGGTTTTGTAAAGCATCACGGCGAATGGTATGACGGCACATTTGCGCCAATTCTTTCTCCCGATTTGTTTGAAGCCGTGCAGAAAAGATTGAGAGAACGAGCCAAACCTCGCAAATCAAAGAAACATCACAATTTTCCATTTACCGGACTTTTTCGTTGTGGCGAGTGCGGAGGAATGATAACCGCGCAATGGGCAAAAGGTCATGGCGGTTTGTATCGCTATTATCGTTGCACGAAAAAGAATGGAAAATGTGGACAAGGGTATTTGCGAGAAGAAAAGCTCGTCTCTCAAGTGAGAGTTCGGCTTCAACAAATCACGCTTCCCGACGACTGGATTGACTACATGACACGAAAAACGGACGAATGGGAAAAAGAAGAAAACGTATCGTCGGGAAACGTTGTCGAGCGGATTAGAGGCAATGAGCGAGAGACTCAAGAGAAGCTCGACAATTTGATTACGCTCTATCTTGACGGCGATATTCCAAAAGCAAATTATCTCGCCAAAAAGGACGAGCTTCTCTTGCAAAAAGTCTCTCTCGCTCACAAAATGGACTCCGCTCGACAGGAGAGAAAGAATTGGGTCGAACCTTTGCGGGAATGGATTTTGGATATGAAAAAAGCCACGCAATTGGTTTCAAGCGATAACTTTTTTGAAATTCGTGACTATTTCAAAAAAGTTGGAACGAACCTACAATTGCGAGACAAATCCGTCTCCGTCTCATTTTGCCCGCCCACCGAATTCGCATTTGCTTGCAAAACAGATTCGGATTTCGCCCACCCCATCCTCCTCACCGCGCGCAAGCGCGCGGGGGAATTTTCCGACCAAGTTATGAAATGTGCCCCCGCGAGGAATCGAACCTCGATTTAGGGATTAGAAGTCCCTCGTTCTATCCGTTGAACTACGGGGGCGAAAAATTTTTGCGAACAAAAATAAGTTTGCAAAAATCATCGAAACTATACCAGTGTCAAAGCGACGGGTCAATAATCGTGGACGGATCTTCGTGCGAAGCTTTTTCGAATGCCACCGATTTGCTGTCAAAAAATTGCTGTGCCTGTTTGAGTTTATCGACATCAAGCATTGATGCATAATCGATCTTTCCCGTGTTTTCGACATCATTGGCAAACAGCGCCCGATCGGCCAATTTTACAAAAAGGTAGTAATGCACCCCAACGACAACAACAGCGCATATGACAAAAAATACAACGACAAACATCCAATCCCGATCGGGAAACATTGATATCTTAGTCTTGTCCCGGTCAAAAGGCACAAACATTCTCCTAAAAACATGGCCGACATTGATCTTTTTCATGATTCTTATGTATTAGCGATCAAGATATCCAATGATCTCAACAGAAAATCTCCCCTCCCACTCTGGGAGCGCATCCGTACCGGAAGTGCTGATTGGCACACCGACATTTCTCAGATACACCTTTTGCACATTCGTCTTATATGGGAGCGCGTCAATAAGAGAGATAAGCTTCATGTTCCCCCCAAAAGACCCCTTGGAGGTAAAGTCGAAATCAAGAACATATTCTTCTGAGAAAGCTTCAACATTATCAAGTTTTATAGAAACGTTCGCAAGCGATCCGAGTGATTCGATCTCTTCCATGAACGCAACGATGTTGTCGCCCTTGACGAAATGAGTATTAAGCTCATCCCGCAAATTCCGAGATTCTTTTACTTTCTTTTGAAGAACAGCCATCCCACCCTCTGTATTCAAATAACCCTCCACGTCACTTTCAGCCTGAAGAGACTCCGCCGTTTTTTGCTCGACAACACGAAATACAAGCCAGTATATGCCACCCAAGACAATACCGAGCAAAACGGCAACAAAAAGTATGACGATCGTTTTCTTTCTATTTATCATTTCCTTGTCGTATTATTACTTGTATCGAAAAACTGATGTCAATGACGGAAACCAGGTCGGAAATCGGCAGATCAACACTGGAAAATCGCTCTTCCGTTCTCAGGGATTTCACAAAAGAATCAAGTGTTTTTCGATCGGGGGATATCCCATCGATAGTGACTCGTACTTCCTGCGAATCACTGCTATAAAGAAGAGACTCTACCGAGAGTGTTTTTGGTTTATGGAACGTGACAAGATCAAACAATTCGCGCGGAGAAATTTTTTGCGGTTCCGCCACACTCAAAAGACTGACGCGACCCTTAATCTCTTCCGCTATTTCAACCGGATCTCGACCCTCTTCAAGACTTTTAGCATTTTCTTTTGCTGTGGCTAAACGATCGGAGACGTTTTTACCACGTTCAAGCGAGAGAACATACGCCGGCACGAGCAAAGTGATCGCAATAAGAAGAATGCCCGCGATGGAAAAAATATATACGACAACAATCCTAAGTCGATACTCTTTGTTTATTTGTTTTTTCTCTTCGGTTGGTAAAAGGTTTGCCATAAATGCTGTAACTTACGAAATATCGCGCAGGGCGAGACCTATCGCCGTAGCGTACCGTAATGATTCATTGAAGTTAATATCCGGGATATATTCATCAAGAGAGCGAATATTGACCATAACATTAGCAAGCTCCGCTTCCATAGATAAACCCGATGACAAATAGTCCCCAAGTCCATGCATCGGGGCATTCCCCCCGCAGAGAATTATTTTCTCTATCGGCGGATGACTCTCTCCGTCTTGGTCTTTATGGGTATGCCAATACATAAAATGTTTGCCGATCTCATCTCGAAGCGCGGCGACGACCGACATGATCGCGGGAAAGAGTCGATCATCTTGCTTGCCCCCTGTCAGGCCTTTTTCGATCTTTATTCGTTCCGCTTCTTCAAAGCTCACCGAAAGTGCTTTCTGGATCGACACGGTGATCAATTGTCCGCCGATATTGACCGACGAAGATAGTACGACTACTTCGCGCTCCACCACTGAAATGCCGGTTCGTGTTTCACCGAGGTCAACGATCATAAATGTTCCTTGGTCCCCTTTTGGTATTACCGCGCGCGCGGTTGCTTGCGCTTCAATCTCAAACGCCATCGGTAAAAGCTTGATCCGCGAGAGAAATGCCAGATATTTTTCAACAGAACTTCGCGGCATCACCGACAAAGCAACATCGAGATACCCGCGCCTTTTTTTGTTTTGATTTCCAAGAAGGTCATAGTCGAATACCGCCTCTGACGAAGAAAGCGGAACATGCTCCGAAAGTTGCAAATCAAGTCCCGTACGTATTTCCGCCCGCTTCAGTCGTGGCGTTCGGAGCTTTACAATATAAGCGCGTTCTTCAGGCAGTGATACGTTCACGAACGCCGTACCGAGATCCGCTTTCAGTCCATTAAAAGCCTTCACGAGCCCATCAATATCTTTTACTTCACCTGACTCGATGGTCCCATCCGGAACACGTCGTGCGCCAAAACTCGCTATCTTAAAACCATTCCTTGCGCCGATAAGATTAACATAACGGATAGAGTGGTCCGATATGTCGAGTCCCGCCGTACGCATCTGTAAAAACTTCGGCGGAGGAAATATACGATGAAACACACCTTTCTTCATTACCACTATTATACTTGATGAATCGGCTAGAAGAAAGAATAAATGAGGAAAACGAGAAGAATGAGGACAAGAAATGAAATAAGATTGAAATACTTATACAGCACGCGGGAGAGCGTTTCGCCGAAATATTTCAGCAAATACGCAATCAAAAAAAATCTGATCCCGCGGCCAAGGATGGACGCGACAAAGAAAGCGAGCGGATCAAGACGGAAAAGGCCGGCGGCGATAGTGAATACCTTGTACGGAATCGGTGTAAAAGCCGCGGCGAAAATCGCCAAAAATGCGTTATGATCAAAAAGCTCTTTAAGCGAAAAAAACTGATCTTGGAAGTGATAGAATGCGATTAAGCGTTCACCAAAGAGCCCGAAAAACGCGAAGCCGATCAGATAACCGAATATTCCGCCAAGAACGGAGAAAAGCGTCGTGATGGCAGCCCAGTACGCCCAACGCCGTGCTTTGTTTGCCAGAAGTATGGCGATAAGAAGAATATCGGGAGGTATCGGGAAAAACGATGCTTCCGAGAAAGAAAGTACTGAAAGCCAAAACCGCGCATGTGAACCTTCAGCATGCGCAACCGCCCATGTACGTATATTTTCTTTTTTCGTGTCCCAAAATTGAAACATGAAACGACGCTATTATTTCACCGGAGTTCCGTTCTGTGTCTGCCGAGACGGCTCAAGTGTTGTTAAAAAACCATCGCCGACAACATAGAGAATCATTCCTTTGCTTTCTATCCCCCTGATGTTTCGCGGTTCAAGATTGGTGATGACCGGCACTTGTCTTCCTTCAAGAGATTTTGGTTCGGGAAAATATTCAGCTATTCCTGAAACGATCGTGCGTGTTTCCTCGCCCAACAAAACGGAAAGTACAATCAGTTTATCGGTATCAGCAACCCTCTCGGCCGAGGTGACCGTACCTATGCGAATATCGAGTTTTTTGAAATCATCAAAAGTTATGGTGTCCATTTTTATTTTGTATCTTATCCAAATAACTTTGTAAAATAATCGCCGCGGCCGACGCGTCTATCATAGCATGTTTGCCCTGCGCGCGCTCTGCCTCGGTGGAGGTCATAAATTCAGGCTCGAACGCCACGGGAATGTCAAGCAACGTTTTCATCTCATCAACAAATGCTTGGATGCCCCCCATGACCGTATTCGGTTTTTGGTCATAGCCAAGCGATTCGCCGACAACCATCCGCATGACCGTTTCCTGCTTGCAGAGTTCTTTGATTCTTTCCTTAAGCACCGCATCGTTTTTCAACACCTCCCGCGGAAAGGCAAACTTTCCCTCTTCGTCGGAGATCGCAACACCCACTCGCTTGGCGCCATAATCAATCCCGATATATTTCATATACCGCAAACTAGAACACAAGCAAGTTGGGAGCAAAGAACATAATGATGCCAAGGATGATCATAAGAATCCCGCCAATGAGACTTGAGAACCGCGAGTATTTGTAGCTCAAGTGTATTTTGTCAAATCCCCAGAGCGCAAGCCCAAATACCACGAAATCGTCAACCATATAAAAAAACGTGTACACCAACATATAGAACTGCTGAACAAAAAAATTCAGAGAATTGATCTCGAGTATTTTCGTGAACGCCTGCGGTATGCCAATTGAACACGCGAATTCAATAATGTTGACCGAGAGCGCGATACCGACGACACCGAGCGCGGCTATAATCGTTAGCGGCGAATTGACGAGCTTCCTAATCTTCCCCTCAATACCCCGCTGATACTCAAAACCGCTAATATCACAAACAAGCTTTCCCTTGTCTTTGAAGTATCGGTACAAGAAGTACACGCCGCCTCCAAACGCGAGTACTCCGATCGCGGGCGTTACAATCGTGTCAAGTCCGATAAAATCCCACGTTTTGTACCATACGTTGAGGATAAGGTAGTACATCACCGCCTCGGCAAGAATGAAGAGCCCCGCTACCTGCCACATTTTTTTCTTATCTCCCACCTGCATCAAAATAAGAAGGAAGGTTACCAATACCCACATCGCGCACGGGTTGAACCCATCGACAAAACCAAGCACGGCAGAAAGCGGGAAAAGCGAGAACGAGCGAAGATCGGCAACGCCGTAGAATGGCAAATCGAAGATAAACTGTCCAGATGTGTCAACGGCGCATTCAGTTGTGTTAAGATCGTCGCTGCATCCCGATCCACTCTTATGCACATCCCCGCCAGAAAGATATTCTTCTATGGAGTAATCATGCCCATCAAGCGCACGCGAAACACCATCAATAATTAACACGCCCGTGGTTTCAGGTGTAGCAAACCCTTGTATTACACGCCCTCCAACAAGTAAGAGCGGAGAAATTTGAGGGATGTTATTGGCTTTCGTGATCTTCTCAAATAATTCTTTGGCGTCTTTATCTTTAACAATATCGTAGTACCACGATCGCGCGATAAAACGATCAACATGACGTACATAGTCCTCTACAAACTCACGCTCCGCGCGACAATACTTACAATCTTCTCTCCCAAACATATAGATGGTTGCGGATGGCGTATCAGGAGGATAGGATTGCGGCTCTGTTGCCAACGCCACCCCACCAGCAAAAAACCACGCAGCAATAATCGCGGGGATAAGTATGGTAGGTTTAAGAAAATATTTCATATATATGTTGCCTTGACGCTATGAGTGTAGGTATTCTTTTATTTTTTCCATCAGGGTGCGCACCGTATGCTCGAATATCGCATCATCCGGCTCAAGAAGGGTGAAGCGAAAACCGGCAAGCTCGGAATTGAACCCCGAGAGCGGCACCACGCAGATTCCCGATGATGCCATAAGATAATACACGAAACGCTTGTCGAGAGGAAGACCGGCGACCGCCCCTTCAATGAACAAAGCGATTTTTTTATCGGCGATGGCAAGCGTTTGACGGTTGGAGAGTATACAATCATCAAACACCACTGAATAATAGAACGCGCCCGCGGGTTTTGGAGCAAGAACTCCCGGCATGTCGCGAAGTATCGCATACGCCGCGTCGGCTCGGTGCTTGTACTGCAAACTCTGATTGCGCAAGTGGTCATGATACCGCGTATCGGAAAATATTTTCGGAAGAACGCGCTGGGGCAAGGTTGTCGAGCACACCTCAAGCATCTTCGCGTCAACGAGTGTTTTCACATAGCGCGCGAACACCGGATCACGCTCTCGATTATACACCTCGATCCATCCGCATCGCGACCCCGGCCACGGAATCTCTTTTGAAAGTCCGCGCATCACGATTGTCGGCACATTACCCGCGACCTCATAAAGCGACACCATCGGAGCGTCGCCGTAAACGATGTTCGCGTAGATCTCATCCGAGATTAAAAAGAGATCATATTCGTTCGCGATAGCAATGATCTCTTCGAGCACCTTTTTGGGATACACCATTCCCGTCGGATTATCGGGGTTAATGATGAGTATCCCCGATATTGACGGATTATACTTCACTTTATTGCGTAAATCATCGAGATCGGGCAACCAGTTGCGATGAGGATTGAGATTATATGAAAGATGATGCAAGCCGGCATGCGCCGCTTCTGCGGAAGAGTGCGTCGGGTACGCGGGGTTCGGACCAATCACCCTCGCCCCCCGATTGAGATAGGTGTAGATAATCGAAATGGCGTCGCCAAGTCCGTTGAAAAAGAGAATGTCATCGGAAGCAATCGGCACCGCGCCGGTACCATTGCGCATCTTCGAGATAAACTCACGCGCTTCAAGAACGCCCTTGGTCGGCGAATATCCAAAGCTCTTGTCGTCAGCGACCGTTTCTCTGACCGCATCTTTGATCCATTCCGGTACGAGATGTCCCTTGGCGACAGGATCACCGATATTCTCCCAGACGATCGGCACGCCCATTGCCCTGAGCTTTTCCCCAAACTCGACGATCTCGCGTATTTCATAAGTGAGCTCATCAGCCCCGGCATGAATGATATTGTTTCGCATCCTCTAACAATACTCTGTTGGAAACCAAAAATCAAAATTGCAATAGAAACTTTTTTTGGTACTATGATGATGGCGTACTGGAGGGGTGGCTGAGTGGTCGAAAGCGGCAGTCTTGAAAACTGCTGAGGGCGAAAGCTCTCCGTGGGTTCGAATCCCACCCCCTCCGCCAAGACAATTTATTATCGGAGTCAACCCATTTGTCTATGACGAATGTGCGACCCGAATACATATATGTATAACCTGTCTCAATCAACAATTGAAAAACTTGGGTATTATGTTTACTTTTTATCCGATCCGCGAACGGATAAAGTTTTTTATGTTGGTAAAGGACGTGGAAATAGAATCAATCATCATTTATGGGGCGCCCTTGAGGTTAGCACAAAGGAGACAAATAAAATTAGAATTATTAGAGAAATTCAATCTGTTGGTTTAGAAGTTAGTTTAACTATTTTACGGCACGGTCTAACCGAAAAAGAAGCTTTCGAAATAGAAAGTTCCGTGATTGACTTTATAGGTATAGAGAATTTAACCAATCTTGTTTTAGGACACGATTCATTCAGCAGGGGTAAAATGACATTAAAGAATATTAAAATAGAATACGAAGCGCCAAATGTTATATTTGATGAACCAGTAATCTTGATAAGAATAAATAAACTATATAGATATGAGATGTCCGCTGATGAATTATATGAAGCAACGAGGAAGGATTGGAAAGTTGGTCAGCGTGCAAAAACCATAAAAATCGCATGTGCCGTGTATGCTGGAATTCTTAGAGAGGTGTATATAATTAGTGAGTGGATTCCCTCCATTGAAACCCCCGGTAGGCTAATGTTTAACGGAGAAATCGCAAACGATCTCTTACGTAAGAAATACATTGATAAATCCGTAAAACATGTATTCAAACAAGGAAGTCAAAATCCCATAAAATACGTAGAATAAAACAAAAACAGCGACTTTTGCGGTCGCTGTTTTTATTTATGTGATGATAGTCAAAAATTCCCGAATCCAAAAGGTTTTTCCACGCTCCGCGTGGCTCAAAAAAGACGGTTCGATCCTTAATTTGAAAGTTCGAACCGGCTTTTTTGTGCAAATGAAGTTTTTCTTCATTTGCACTCTCGTTTGCCAATTCTATATTGTATTTCAAAAACTTTTCCGTAAGTTCGAACCGATTATTCGCTTTTTGCTCAAAAGCCGATAATTTCTCTTTGAGAAAATAGGGATAAGTACAATATTTTTCATTCCGACAACGACGCGATTGATTCGTAGCATAAAAATATTACGCCATGTTTTCTGAGATTTTATTGTACTTATCCCCATTTTCCACCGATATTTAACAAGATGATGAAAGAAATTGAAACTTTCGGCGGAAACATCCTTGCATGGAATCCCGATCGGCTCGCCCGCAATTCGGTGGACGGTGGACAGATTATTTATCTCCTCGACACAGGGAAACTTGCGAGCATTAAATTCCCAACTTTTTGGTGCGACAATTCATCGCAAGGGAAATTTATGTTGAATATGGCATTTGGGCAAAGCAAATACTATGTAGATTCTCTTTCCGAAAATACGAAGCGTGGACTTCGCCAAAAAGTTTGCCACATCTTCCAGTCGCATATTTCCTTTTGTGTATTTCTCAAATCATTAAAAATTGGACGACCTGGAACTTTGGCAGATTGTTTTTCGATAAACTCTTGGGCGATGTTCAGATTTTCTCTCTTGGCAAACTCCCGCAATTCGGTGAGCTGTGCGTCAATTGACCTCGTTTGTTTTCAACGAGGGTACCAACAGCAACAATGTGCAGTGGGGGTTTCATATCATAAGATACCTATCCGGCCGTTGCGTAAAAATTCGTAAATATCCTCATCTAGTACATCCCGACCAACAACACCATTTGGTGTGTACGCAGGTCCATGCCAGTCACTACCATCTATGAAGGCCCGTTATACTTTTCTGCGCAAGTTGATGGTTCCTCAATCTTTCCTCAAACTACTTTCATTAAAAAAGGAGTTACGGTGGTGGATTTTGTGATGGACGGAAGCCGGTTAAAGAAAATTGGATTTAATGGACCTTACCAATTAAGCAACTTTTATTTTCTCAACAATGACCCCTACTGTCCTGGTGGTAAATGTGTTATCAAGAATCATCCTCTCTTTACAGTATATTTAGAGAAGTACAACACAAAGCCTTACCGTATTGAAGAGTTTGAATGAAGCAATATTCGATTGTTAAAGATCAACTCACTTTCGGTTGCTTGGACGATGGCGGGGCGGTTTGGGATTTTACGAAACGCCGCAGGCGTTTCGCTCAAAATGGGTTCGAGCATTATCAATGATAGCCCACCAGATATAGAAAAACTGCGGAGTGGGCGGCACTATACGCCGCCCGTTAGTTTTGTGCACATTACCTGGAAACTCTTTAAAAAGGAGAAGAATCTTTTCTGCTCGGCTCTGCGCGAATACGCGCCGCGGTTGCTCAATGTGGTGCTCGGGCGACATGGGAGAGATCGTCTTTACTCGAAAGTCGACGGAGTGGCGGATTGAGCAATTATCTGCAAATTGCTACAATAACAGCAAGATATATGGATAAATTTTTGAAACAAAACGTGCTCCTGATCGCTGTTTTTTTCACCGGAGCATGCGTGTTAATTATTGAAGTCGTTGCCGTTCGAGTTCTCTCACCTTATTACGGCAACACAATCTTTACAGTGTCCAGTGTGATAAGCGTGATACTTGCGGCTTTGAGCATCGGGTATTACGCGGGCGGAAAATTTGCCGACCGACACCCATCATTGCAATGGTTTTTCGGCATAATTCTTGCGAGCGGCTTGGTTGTTCTTGTCATTCATTTTTTGGGCTTGATAATTCTTCCGATTTTAAGCATCATTCTTTCTCTCACTAGCGGCCCACTCGTTTCCGCGTTGCTACTGTTTCTCATTCCCGCGCTTTTGCTTGGCACGTTGTCGCCCTACGCTATCAAGTTACAAAGTGTTCAATTTCCAGAACAAGGAGTTGGTAGTGTTTCCGGCAAAATATTTTTTTGGTCCACGCTTGGCAGTATTGTAGGCAGTTTGCTTGCGGGTTTTGTGCTGATACCACATTTTGGTATAGATTACATTTTTATTGCGACGGGGATTGTTTTATTTCTTCTCGGCTTTATTCCGCTCGTCATCTTTGGTTTTGACAAAAAGCGACTTACAAAATCTGTGATTGCAGTCTTGGCTTTGGTTGGTATCACTATTTTCGCTATTCAGCAAATTGAAGGAAATGCTTTATACAGTAAAGACGGCATTTACGAGAAAATTACGATTTACGACAGCGTGCAAGGGAGCAGACCCATAAGGGTTTTCCAGCAAGATAGAAGCGCCTCTGGCGCTATGTTTCTTGATTCCGACGACCCGACCGACTTGGTATACGAATACACAAAATATTATTCGCTCTACAAAATTTTTAAGCCCGATGTTAAAAATGCTCTCGTGATAGGCGGTGGCGCGTATTCTATGCCAAAGGCACTTCTCGCAGAGCTACCAAATGCCACGATTGACGTTTCAGAAATTGAGCCGTCGTTATTTGAGTTAGCCAAGCAATACTTCAATGTTAAGGATAGCCCTAACTTGCATAACTATACCGAGGACGGCCGCCGCCTACTGCGAGATTCTGACAAGAAGTATGACTTGATATTGAGCGATGTGTATTACTCGCTTTTTTCCATTCCATCTCATTTCGCAACACAGGAATTTTTTACCATAGCGAAAGAAAAGTTGTCTGACGATGGTGTATTTATCGCGAATTTAATTGGAGATTTATCACGACAGCAACCATCCCTTATTTTCACGGAGATAAAAACATTTCAAAGTGTTTTTCCGAACAGCTACTTTTTCGCGGTTGAAACTCCCGAAAAAACTGAATCGCAAAATATCATTTTTGTTGGACATAACAGCGACAAGAAAACTGATCTGAGCGCACTCTCAATTCTTCAGAGCCAAAATCCCATCATGAGCTCATTGCACAATAAGGTGATTGATCTTGGTAGATTTGATCTGTCGCCATATCCGGTTTTCACTGATAATTTTTCTCCAGTTGAGCACTTAACGGCAGAAGTTCTGCAGCGTACCTTCGAGGAAAAGTCGCTTATTGACGGAAATGAAATGCTTGCGGTGATAGACCAGCAAATGCGCTACGGACCGCGTTACATGGGCGCGCAAGGACACAAAAGTGTGCAGGAATTTTTAACCGCCGAAATGAACGAACAAACAAATGAAGTTGCAACTCAATCGTGGGGTTACACAACTAGCGATGGCAAGACTTACAAACTCACAAACATCATAGGGCGTTTATATCCGACACAAGAGCGGCGGATTATTTTGGCAACACATTACGATAGCAAAAAATTTGCAGATTTGGATCATTCACATAACAACCAGCCCGTGCCGGGGGCTAATGATTCTGCTTCCGGCGTTGCCGTTCTTGTGGAATTAGCGCGTATACTCGGTACTTCTCATGTGATACCGAGTGTGGGGGTTGATATTGTTTTCTTTGACGGGGAAGAAGGCGATATAAATCAAGGCAGTGATTACACGAATTGGAAGCCGCTCGGCTCCACATATTTCGCCGAGCATTTAAGCGAACTGTACGGAAACAATAAGCCGGCATCCGCGCTTGTTCTTGATATGGTATGTGATAAGGATTTGAGAATTTACAAAGAACAATCATCGGTTCAAAACGCCAACGATCAAGTGGATTCCTTTTGGGATATTGCGCGGAAAATAAATAGCCGAGTTTTTCAAAATAAGGTAGCGCAAAGCATTAAAGATGACCATACGCCACTCAACCAAGCTGGAGTTCCAAGTTTTCTGCTCATTGATTTTGAATATCCGCCATTCCACACAACCGGCGACACGCTCGACAAATGTAGTGCAAAAAGTTTGGAAACGGTAGCGCGTGCCGTTTTTGAGTACACATATTCCGCCCATTAGAAATCTAGCACCCCGCTTATTTTTAAGCGAAACACCGCCGCACTGCGCGTGACAGGGAAAAACAAAAACAAGCACCATTTCTGAACATTAAAACCGAACTTCTCACTTCAATTTTGATATAATGACACCATCACATCAAAATCGAAGCGAGAAGTTCGGTTTTAATCGTGATCGCGTGAATATTTTAGCATGTGCATAAGTATCTTTGTCGTCTTTTCATTTAAAAATGGTATAATAAAAACATCATGTTAGTCGCTCTGGAAATTATTATCGGGGTTGGCATTTTTCTCGTTATCGCCGGCTTGCGGGTCATAGATCAATACGAGGATGGAGTCGTGCTGACTTTGGGAAGATATACCGGTACGAGAAAACCGGGCTTGACGTGGATATTTGTCGGTATCCAGCGGATGTCGAAAGTCGACTTGCGCATCGCGACGATCGATATTCCGCAACAGGAAGTCATCACCAAGGACAATGTTACCGTAGGCATCAACGCCGTCGTGTATTTTCGTGTCGATAGCGCCGAGCGGGCGATACTCGAGGTGCAGAACTTCCGCAACGCGGCCGCGCTCTATGCTCAGGCGACCTTGCGGGACGTGATTGGCGGGTTTGAGCTCGACACTCTGCTTTCAGAGCGAGATAAGATCGCCGATGAGATAAAAAAGATCGTTGATGTGGCGACCGATCCGTGGGGGATTGACGTATCAGCGATTAAGATTCAGGATATCGAGCTTCCGGCCGATATGAAACGGGTGATGGCAAAACAGGCCGAAGCCGAGCGGGAACGGCGCGCGGTTATCATTCAAGCGGAAGGCGAGTTTGCGGCGTCCGAAAAACTGGCGCAAGCGGCGGAGGTGCTCTCGCGCGTTCCGAGCGGTATTTCGATGAGAACGCTCCAAACCATCGAAAAGATCAACCCGGACCCGTCAAAGACAGTCATATTCGGTTTGCCGATTGAATTTTACGAGGGCATGAAATCACTTGCCGGATTTATGCGGGATAAAAGTAAAGAGTAAGGAAATTATACAATGAGCGAAGGCGAAGTTTCTATTGATGCCGTTGAAAATATCGGGAGCGTTGCCTCAATTGTTTTAAACGGAAATCTCAAAAAGGAAGACATACACAAGGGAGATCGTGTCGTGTTCAAAACATCGTTTTAATTCATGGCATGGCTAGGTGATTTCGTAAAACGTTTTTTCCGGTAGCGCCGACGGAGCATTTCGTGAATTACTTGCTCCCAATTTTTTCATTGATCATCAAGCACAATTTACCACGCTTGAAAAATACGCGGAGTGGCTCAAAAGGAAGTATGCGGAATGTAGCGCGCGTGCGTATATACGAAAAGGGAAGGGACTTTCGGTTCCGCAATTGTGGATCGACGGTTTGCGATTGATGGAAAACGAAATTGAAAACCTGGAAAAACAAGGTGTCGTGGTGTCGCCTGATAAGCGTAAAAAGACAAGCGAAGAATTTCTTCCTACTTAACCTCGTTGAGAAAATCGTGCGCGATGGAGGCGATGTTGCCATGCGCGTGGTAGAAATCTTTCCATACAACGGCGATGTCGGCATCGTTAAAGAATGAACTTTGCACTTCCCGCAAAGTGTCGCCGCCGGCAATTGAAATCATTACGTCGTAGGCGCCCTTGATGCGGCGAATCTCGTAGAGGGGGAGCATTTTTTGTTTGTTGTCCTCCGTCTCATCAACGCCTCGGTGTAAAATCACCACTCGCGGAAGTTTTTTCATTTCTCGCAGGATGGCGATCGGATATTCGACATTCATCATGTCGATCATCGCGTCGAGACCGAGATGCTCGCATGCTTCAACGAACGCGTTGAGCGATTCGATCGGCGCGCGTCCAAGCGCGACCGCGGCATCGGCTCCGCCTCGTGCGGCAATCTCGACTTCCGTTTCTCCGCGGTCCATCATTTTGAGGTCGGCGACAACATAGGGTGTCGGTTGCTTCGCGACGGAGATCAAGTGGGGCTGACTGTACGACGTCATTTCTCGATAAAAGTTTTTTTCGCGATCTTTGTGCGCTTTCATCTCCATGAAATAAGAAATGAGCGACGGCAGTTGCGTGTTTGCCGTCGGCATCGTTTGCTCGCCGGAGAGCATGGGCATACCCGCGATATGTTGTGTATACCAGAGTCTGATCTTGCGTATGCCTTCCTCGCCGTAGCGTTTGATGAGCGGCGTTCCCGCCTCGACGAGGATGCGGTCGCTTATGGGAAGCCGCGCGATAACGCCAAACGCCTCGTCAAGCGTACCGTTGAGCGCGATCTGCAAATAGCGTTTCTTTGGACTAAGCCGCGAGATTCGTTTCTCCATGTGCTTCATTATAGCCGATACCGTCAAATTATGGAATTGCATAGTACCACAGGCACTTGACAAAAATAGTACTGTGTGCTAACTAAAACCAGATGAATTGATAGAGTACCATACGACATCGCGTGTCGTATGGTACTTGCACCTTTACAACCAACACAACCCCGCCGGTTGGCAGAGTTACCGGCATGTTTCCACAGATGTGGAAGCAAAAACAAAAAACTGCCGCGGAGGAAGTTATGAACAATACCGCAGCCATGTTGGCATACGGGATCGCCCGTCAGGAGGTCGCTCGCGACCTTGAGACGGAAACCGTCCTCCCCAGCCATGAGGGAGCCGGATATGTGGACGTTGTGTCCACGGGGGGCGGGGGGCGGCTCTACTGGCACGAAGAAACGAAAGGTTTTTCGTGCCGGTATTGCACCATCCGGGTGCTCAGGGAGGGTGAGTTTGAAGTCGAAGCTCACTTTCCCTCCCCAACGGGGGAGACACCGCGGCGGGTATTCGGCGATGTCGCCGAAGCCGTCGAGGCTTCGGTCCTGCTTGAGCACATTGCTGCTCTCGCGGGAGAGGCGGCATTGCGTGGCACCTACGATGACCCCGGCGTGGTGCCGGGGATTGGGACGGTGACGACGACGAGGGCAACGAGGGCGACTGCAACCCGACGTACGGTTACGTCCTAAGGGTTGCGGGGGTTGTTGCCCCCGTTTATTTCCAGTACGGGGGCGGCGGTACATACCCCTATATTGGTCCCAACTTCCGTGGTTTCACGGGTTGGGAAGGGTGGAAGTATCTCCCCGGGAAGGAGTGGGAAGGGGTGGCGGCGCGAAAAGCCGCTGCCGCCGCGGTTGCCGCCGCCTTTGCCCTCTCGGTTTTTACGCCGACATGGCGCACCGTTTCCTCCTCGAGGGAGGAGGAAACGATCGCGGTTGACTACGGCGCAAACCTCGCCGCGCAGCTCATCCGTGAGCTACGTGGCGAGGGGTAGAGCCCTAGCCGAGAGTTGGGGAGTTCCGAAATCTTCTGATTTCGGAACTCCCCATTATTTGAGTGTTTGAACGATCGTTTGAACTTTCAAATGATGTACATTATTGGACATGCGAAGTCCAACAATTGTCATTCGGATTCTTCCATTGCGCTTTGTCCATGTATCCTGTACGACCATTTTTTGCGTTTGTGGGGAGTGTTGAGTTAACATTAGCAAGTAACTCTGTACACAAGCCGTGCTTGACAAAATCTGTGCCGCCGCCCTTTATTTTTTAAGGGAATGGTGTTTAACTCTCGTTTTTTGCAATTGAAGTACACCCCTTTATTTTATTGGACACTCGGTGTCCAATAAAATAAAGGGGTGTACTTTTGCGATTTATATTTATGATGATAGTTGCGACAATAGCGTCATTACGCCGCCTTGAGGAAGACGAAAATATCCTCGATTGCTTTGACCGCGTCGCCGGCGGCTATGTTGTTCTGATGATAGCGGATGTTGGCGCAGTCTCCCGCGGCCCAGATGCCAGGCACTGATGTGCGCTGTGTCCATGGGTCGATCACAATCTGGTTGTATTTGTTGAACTCCACTAATCCTTTTACGAACTCAGTCGTGGGAACTTGTCCGATCTCAACGAACACGCCGCCAATGGTGAGCTCCATTTCCTCACCTCTCTTTATATCTTTATACACGAGGCCGGTTACCATTTTATCGCCGGTAATTTTTACAATTTCGGCATTATTGAACGCTTTCATTTTCGTGTTCGTGAGCACCTTATTGACGGTAATCGGTTCCGCCTTGAATGTTTCTCCATACTCAAGAAGGGTAACACTCTTTGTATAGGCGAGAAGCTGCGCCGCTGTTTCAAATCCGGCATTCCCTCCGCCGACGACCACCACATCTCTTCCCGAAAAGAGCGGCCCGTCGCACGACGCGCAATAGGTGATTCCTTTATTATCAAATTCTTTCGCGCCCGGCACAGTAAGTTTTCTTCGGTGACTGCCGGTCGCAACCAGCACTGTTTTTGTCGTATATGTCCCTTTTCCCGTTTTTATCGTGAATATGTCTCCGTCTTTGAGAACCGCGGAAACTTTCTCCTCAACAATGGCAAGTACGCCGTCGGCGTATGCTTCAACATGCGCGCGCAAATTCTTTGCCAAGTCATTCCCCGAAATGGAGATCGTCCCGATCCAGTTTTGTATATCTTCCGATACTTGCGATTGTCCGCCGAATTCAGGAGTAATGAGGGCTGTTTTTAATTTTTTTCGCGCGGCGTAGACTCCCGCCGCGGTGCCGGCAGGGCCGCCGCCAACGATTATTAAATCATACATAACTCCGCGAAATGTTTAGTGTGGTTAATTTTTTTTGCCTCTTCGCAAGAATGCCGGAACGGCGCTCCAGTCATCTTCGTCCGTTTCTCCCGCGTCTTTTTTATTTCTTTGCGATGGATTTTTCAGAAGGCTATTATGGATCTCGCCTCGCTCTCCGGTAGGGGATTGTTCTCTTTGGAAAAGAGGACGCTTGGCGCTTTCTCCGGGGAAGCCTGAAGCAATCACGGTTATTTTAAGCTCGTTCTTTTTGAGTTTGCCGTCAAGTATGGTTCCAAAGATCACCTTTGCGTCTTGATCGATCGATTCCGTGATTATCTTTGCGGCTTCCTGCACTTCGTTCATAGCGAGGTCGTCTCCCGCCGCTATGGCAAAGAGCACCCCTTTTGCTCCATTGATCGATATATCAAGAAGCGGGGAGTTGATCGCCGCAAGTGCGGCCTCCTGCGCTCTTTTTTCTCCGCTCGCGCTTCCGATTCCCATCAGCGCCGGTCCGGCGTTAGCCATGACCGCGCGTACATCGGCAAAGTCTACATTGATGATACCCGGTGTGGTGATAAGGTCGGAAATGCCTTCAACCGCATGACGTAAAACTTCATCACACATCGCGAACGCGGATCGGAATGTCGTGTTTTCTTCTATGATGCCGAGCAGGCGGTCGTTCGGTATGACGATCAACGCGTCGACTTCATTCTTGAGCTCTTCGATTCCCTGGTCCGCGACCATAGCTCTTCGTGCTCCTTCAAAGTAAAAAGGACGGGTCACCACCGCAACAGTCAGGACTCCTTCCTCTCGGGCGGTGCGAGCAACCACTGGAGATGCGCCAGTGCCGGTTCCACCACCCATGCCACAGGCAATGAAAACCATATCGGCGCCTTTCACCACTTCCTGTATCTCTTCTTTGGTTTCCTCAGCCGCTTTTCTTCCAATCTCCGGGCTCATTCCCGTTCCGAGTCCTTTGGTAAGGTTTTTCCCAATGTGTATCTTCTTTTTTGCCAGTGAGTGGTGTAAATCCTGCGTATCCGTGTTTATCGCTATGAACTCAACGCCGCGCACTTTTGAATTGACCATGTGGTTGATGGCATTTTTTCCTGATCCGCCGATGCCGATGACTTTTATTCGAGCAAATGTTTCTATTTCTGGTTGTATTTTAGGCATGATCGCTATCTGTTTATTTGAAACAATAGTAGGTGAATGATACCAAAAAAAAGAAAAAAAGAAACATTGACCATTCTCAAAAGATATAGCTGAATGTTATGGTAAAAATTGTTTCAGCCACGCAAAAATGCGTCGTTGGTGCGGCCCAATCATTTTCATTATCGGCGCGCGCGTCATTGTTTGGTTGAACCCATAAATGCAAAGTCCATATGCAACAAACCATGAAGAATCGTTGATGTTTTTCCCGCTGGATTGCATTTCCGCTATTTCGGACGTTGCTCTTTTTGATGGAAGTCGAAGTGATGCCTTGGCGAAGTCTTCTATTGTTGATATACCCGCGCCGCCGCCGGTCAGAACGATTCCCGCAGGCAAAAGTCCGTTTCGCCCTATTTTTTTAAGATGGGATTCAATTAGTTCAAAAATATCGGATAGGCGTGCTTCGACAATTTCATCAAGTTGGCGTCTCACGTACGATCCGTTTCCTTCACCAATCTTTATTTTTTCCGCTTCCTCCAGCGTGATCTGCAGACCAAGCGCAATATCGTTCGTGATATCGGTCGAACCGATGGGAAACACTTGAAGCGATATCGGTATATCATCTTCGAAAACCGATATGGAGACCGTTTCCGCGCCGATATTCGCCAAAAGGCACCCTGCGACTCGTTGTCGTTTAGTAAGGGCAACAAGACTTGCGGCGATAGGTGAAGCGATCACGTCAAGGACTTCAACTCCCGCTTCCTCAACAACTCGCACGAGTTGGTTGAAATGTTGTTCGAGGCACATAATGAAGAGTGTTTTGACCTCGAACTTCGATCCCTTCATGCCGTCAGGCTTGCCAAGAACGTCTTTCCCGTCAATTTTATAGCTGATAGGTATCGTATCAATCACTTTCTTGTTCGTCGAATTTTTCACATTATCCCTACTTGTCTGTATCGTTTTTTGTTTTTCCTCATTGGTGATCTCTCCATCGGTGCGTGAAAGCAGAACGAATCCGTTCGTGGTTACCGCTTCAAGGCTGATGCCCCCTATGGACAGGAATACTTCTTTGATCTTCAATCCTGATGATCGTTCCGCGGCTTTTATTGCGCAATGGACGCTTTGAGTCGCTTCTTGTTCATTCACGATGTACCCATGTTTCAATCCTCGTGATTGACACATCGCTGTTCCGAGTACTGTTGGTCCCGGCTTCCCGTTTATATATTCAACGACAACAACACGTGTTGATCGTGTTCCAACATCTATTCCGACAGAAATATTTCTTGACATACTTGTTTACTCTCGGTGAAAAAAAAACGATTGTCCGGCTTTTGTTAGGTGAAATGACATATAATGTCTTTAACGCCTCTTTTTCGGGCGCGGTGTGAACTTTTTCTCTATCTTTTTTTCCAACTTCTCCATTTTACTACTATGTGCGAGTCCTTTCAAATGAAGGAGGCCGTGGATAAATAAGAATATGATAAAGTCGTTCTCGTTTCGGTCAAAATGCCGTGCTTCTTGACGCGCTCTTCGAATGTCGATAAAGATTTCTCCTTCGGTATCTGACAAAGGAAAAGAGAGCACATTCGCCGGTTTTGCTTTACCGCGGTATGTTTCATTGAGTCTACGTGAGAGTGTACTGCCGCACAGTACAAGACCGAGTGAGTATTTTTCCCCGAGTATATAATTGGCAATTCGAGCAAAAGGCAAGCGTGGCGGCTTACCCTTAATGGTGCTACTACAGGTGAACATTTATTTTCTTCTCTTACGAGTTGGTGTCTCCGGAACCTTGCCGAGCTTTTTTAATCGTTCAAACGCTTTTTTCTTGGAGAGCATTTTGAGCGCCCGCACTTTTTTCTTGAATTTTGATTCCGGCCGGGAATAAACTCCGATCGATCGGACGCGCGGCAGCACTCCGGACTGTTTTACCCTTTTTGAAAATCGCCGTATCAAATTTACTGCGTTTTCATTCGCGTTTTTATCGACTTCAACATTGATTACCATTGCCGCACACAATATCATAGCGCGGTAAACGATGCAAGTTTTTTTTCGAGGTATGGTTGAGGTCAAGATATTTTCTTGATATACATGGCGAGATCGGCGAGTGCGACCGTGTCTTGAGAGCGAGTATTCATGTTACGCACGATTACCGTTCCTTCCATTGCTTCTTTTTGTCCGAGAATGACCGTGTAGGGAATACTGAGTCGTTCCGCTACGGCAAGTTGGCCCGAGAGTTTGTCTTTCGAAACAGAGTGCATGATTGGCACCCGCGCTTTGCGTAGTATTTCAATAACCGCGATACACTTGAGCTTCGCTTCAAAACCAAGCTGGATAAAATATACTTTTGGTTTTTTTACAATACGGGGACGAAGGATAAAGCGATCGGGCGATAGAAGCACTCGATCAACGCCAATCCCCCCTCCTACTGACGGGACGGGTTTTCTGCTCCCCATGCTTTCGGCCAATCGGTCGTATCTTCCTCCGGCGGCAAGGGCGAGAGGACGTGTTGTTTCGCTATCTCCTTTTTTCTTCTTATCAGCAATGTCTTTTTCTGTGGTATCGGGCTCGTTCGCATCTTTGTCAGTGAGCGGTTCAGATTCGTTAAATATCTCGAACACCGTTTTTGTGTAATAGTCAAGACCTCGCACCAGCCGATTGTCTATCTCGTAAGAAACGTGCGTTTCCTCAAGATATTCAATCACTTCTTTGAAATGTGTTCGGCACTCGTTGCATAGCGAGCTGATAGGATCAGGCGCGCCGCCTTGTATCTCGGTACATTTGGAATCTTTGCAGTCTAAAAGACGAAGCGGGTTTGTCTTGATCCGTTGCTGACAATTCGCGCATACGGAATTGAGATGCTTACGGTAATACGCAGTAAGCTCCTTAATATATGCCGGGCGACATTCTTTGTCTCCGATACTGTTTATGCGCACTTGTATATTTTTTAATCCCGCTTCTTCAAGAATAGTGGCGATAATCTTGATTATCATGGCATCCGCGATACTTTTTGACGTTCCAAGCATTTCGATATTGAATTGTCGGAATTCACGCCACCTTCCTTTTTGGGGATTTTCGTGTCTAAAAAACGAACCATAGCTATAGAGCATGACCGGTTGCGGCCATGAGCGCATTCCGTTTTCGAGATACGCGCGCATCGTACCCGCCGTTCCTTCCGGCCGCATCGCGAGACGCTCACCGCCTTTTATCTTGAGCGAGTACATCTCTTTATCGATAATATCGGTTCCAATTCCGACTCCCGACGTAAAAACCTCTTCTTTTTCAAGTATGGGTGTTTCGATCGGTTTAAATCCATAATAAACCGCGATCTCAGCCGCTTTTTCAAAGAATCCTTGGTAATCGTAGTGCTCGTCGCCGATAATATCACGCATACCTCTTAAGGATGTTGGCGCTTCTTTGCTTTTTCTTTGTTTCTTTTCTTGCATGATTATAGTTGGTAGTCTATGTTTCCCGGGTTGATTCCCGCGTTCGCGATCGGGAGAAGCCGCAGTAAAACCCTTCCGATGATCATATCTTGGTTGACCGGTCCCCATGATCGCGAATCAGAGCTTGCGGCACGATTATCTCCCATCACAAAATATTCGTTCGGTCCGAGTTTTTTTACCGACGATTCGTCTTTGGAGAACTGAATGTAGTTTTCGTCAAGTGCGAATCCGATGGGGTTTGCTTTCGTAGAAATAGCGACGGCGCCATTGTTGATCGTAACTGTTTCGTCGGGAAGTCCAATGATTCTTTTTATATAAAAACGAGATGGGTCCTTCGGGTAACGAAATACGATTACCTCTCCACGCTCGGGTGTGGAGAAGCGGTACGAGAGCTCGTCGATGATAAGGTATTGTCCGGTCGCAAAAGTTGGATCCATGGAACCGCCGCTCACGATGAATGGTTGCGCGATAAACACTCGTATGAAAAATACGATCGGCAGGACGATTATCGCGAATCTTACAATTTCTCCCAGAAGACCTCTTGTGGTTGTCGCTTCGCGTATTTCGCGTGTGTCTTTCGGATCATGAGGTGCGTTTTCTTGCATGGTTGTGATGAGTTTTTTATGTCGCGCTGTCAATAATATTACAAATAATCGGCGTGTGCAAGAAAATACGAAATTCCGCAGACCCCGCCGTTCATTTTTTCACAGGCCATGCGTGTGTACGATGGCGCGTCGGCCTGTTTTTTGTTAGCATGGCGGGATGAATTACTGCATAGCGGGACTGGGAAATCCGGGAGATGAGTATGCGGGGACGCGCCATAACACTGGCAGATCCGCCGTTTTGTATTTCCATCAAAAACATACATTTTCTGATTGGAAAAAAGACCTAAAGACAAACGCGCTTGTTTCAAAAGAAAAAATCGGTAAGCATACGGTAACCTTGGTGCTTCCTGATAATTTTATGAACAATTCGGGGAAAGTGCTCTCAGGATATATTACCGATGCAAAAAAGGCTGAACGTTTGATCGTAATCTACGATGACATTGATCTTCCAATCGGAAACGTGAAAATATCGTTTGATCGCGGATCGGGAGGTCATCGCGGGGTCGAGTCGGTCATTAAGCGCTTACGCACTCGTAAATTCATTCGTGTGCGTGTCGGGATATCTCCTAGCGCCGCAAAGGGATCAGTGCGCAAACCGACCGGAGAAGAACGGGTTGTGAAGTTCCTTATGTCTGTATTCTCCTCGGTCGAGCAAAAAGAGCTCAAACGAAGTTTCGGTATCGTCACTGGTATCCTCGATACTATTCTTGCCGAGGGAAAGGATAAAGCAATGTGCCTTTTTAATTGATTGGAAACAGACCGGCGCTTGTTTGACGCTTACGGCTAGGCTGGCGATTCTTGTTTCTCCTCGTTTATGAACGAGAGAGTCATCTTTTGATCTTTTGGTTCAAAAATGGTGATCTGGAACGTATAAGTTTTTCCCAGTTCGAGTTTTTCTTTCAGTTTATCAAGCGATCCAAACTCGGATATATGCACTAATCCGGCGACTCCTTCCTCGATTGAAGCGAGCGCTCCGTATTGGTTGAACTTTATGACAACACCTTTAACGATGTCTCCTTTTTTATACTTTCCTTCCGCTTCTTTCCATGGGTTTTCTCGAAGCGCCTTGATGGAAAGTGATATTTTCCCTTCCTTTATCTCGATGATCTTTGCATGAGTTTTGTCTCCGACACGGAATATCTTTTTCGGATCTTCAACGAGACCCCAATCAATTTCGGAGATATGTACGAGTCCCTCAAGCCCCTCTTCAATCTTCAAGAAGACGCCAAAATCGACGATTCCGGTCACTTCGCCTTCGATCTCGTCGCCGATCGTGTACTTGGACACTATCTGCGAGCGCTCTTTTTGGGTCGAATCTTTCTCCGAG
>Ga0210026_1000353_pt1 | contig 53708 bp, 49 predicted proteins | sample CryGeymeta201509_FD_183977 | JGI IMG/M metagenome (GOLD analysis project Ga0210026, IMG submission 183977) | Groundwater microbial communities from Crystal Geyser aquifers in Utah, USA - Crystal Geyser metaG 2015-09 (SPAdes) (version 2) | ecosystem: Environmental > Aquatic > Deep subsurface >...
GCGGCAGTCTTGGCGGCAGCGGGCTTTGTAGCAGCGGCAGTCTTGGCGGCAGCGGGCTTTTTAGCAGCGGCAGTCTTGGCGGCAGCGGGCTTTTTGGCGGCGGCAGTCGTAGCCGCAGGCTTTGCAGCAGCTTTTGGCTTTGCCGGCGTCTTTTCGGATTTCTTCGGTGCAGGCTTTTTAGTGTCGGCCATGTTTAATTTCTCCGGACGTCGGCCTAGGCGTCAGCCTTGGCTCGTTTTGCAGCGAACTGCTTTTTGATCATGTACTGCTGAATGATTCCGATCAGCATACTTGCGAAGTAATACAGAACTACCCCGGACGGCAAGAAGAGCATGAACGCGGTGAACGTTATCGGCATGATCCGCATGATGGTTTTCATCTGCGGGTTCGGCGCTTCGACCGTCATCATGGATTGCTGGATGAGCATGACGCCACCCATCGCGATCGGGAGTACAAAGTATGGGTCGGGTGCCGAGAGGTCGGTGTACCAGAATGCAAAGTTGGCCTGATAGAGCTCAACCGAATTCAAAATCATGAAATAGAGAGCCAAAAAGATCGGAAACTGAAGGAACATCGGTGCACAACCCAGGGCACTTACACCGTTGGTTTTAAACACCTTCATCGTCTCTTCGGCCTGACGCTGTTGGTCGTTGGCGTACTTCTCTTTGACCAGCGCAAGCTCGGGCTGGATGTCCTTCATGCGCTCACTGTTGGCATAAACCTTGTGGTTAATAGGCCACATCAAGAGCCGCACAATGATGGTCAGCAAGATGATCGCGAAGCCCCAGTTCTGCACAAATCCAAAGAGGAAGACGAGCAGCCAACGCATGGGGCGCGACAGAAACGCAAACATTCCGTAATCGATCGCCTCGTTCAAATCCGAACCGGCGGCATCCAGAATGTCTTGATCCTTGGGACCCACAAACAGTTTGAATTGATGGGTATTGCTTTGCCCGGCGTCGATGGTCATCGCCGTAGAAATCGTTCGCGAGCGCAAATAATGCTCGTCGAGCACTTCAATTTCACAAGCTGCACCCGCCTCTGCAGGCACTGCGCCGAACAAGAAATAACGCTTGTCGATGCCAACCCATTTGACCATATCTTCGGGCGTGCCGAATTTCAGCGCACTTTCCAGCTTCTTGCCTGGCTTACGCTCGATATCTTTGGCGGTTTTGCAGATGGCCTCGACGATATCCGGACGAGGATTCAACATACTGGAGAACCAGGATGCGTCGGGATCTGGAGGAGGAAGGTAGCCGAAAACATCGAAGGTCAAGGAATTGGAGATGGCCTGACCCGACACGTTCTGAATAGAGACATTGAGGTCCAATTCATAAGGGCGCTCGGTGTCGGCCTTGTAGACCTCGGTCAACACAAATTGCCCTGCGGGATCGACATATCGATACGCAAGAACCGAGTAGGTTCCGCCGTCTTTGACCGACTTGGCCTCATCAAGCTCATACATTGCGCCCGTTGGGACGATTTGAGCGTCTTTCAAGAACCCAACGGTGAACGGAAAGCGACCATCTTCGGGTACTTGCTCAAGCAGGTCGCCGGCCTTCAGGTATTGTGAGGGCTCAAGGACCTTAATCGCGGTGAGTCGCGCACCTTCATTCGAGAACTTAAGCTCAAAATGACCGGTTTTCAGCGTATCTTCACGCTTGGCAATATTCTTGAGTGCAACGACGGGTTGGGTGGGTTGAACAGGAACGACCGGTTCAACAACCGGTGCCTTCTCAACCTGATTTGCGGTCTCTTGAACCACCGCATCCTTGTCAGGAGTCGGTGGCGTAGGCGCAAAATAGGCTTGCCAGGTGAAAAGCAGGATGGCGCTGATGACCATTGCCAACAAAAATCGTTTTGGATCAACCGGGGATTCATTGCGTGCCACGAAGGACTCCTCTCAAGGCACCGGGTCGTATCCGCCCGGATGCAAAGGATGGCAGCGACTGATCCGCTTTGCTCCCATCCATGAACCACGAAAGAACCCATACTTCTGAATGGCTTCCATCGTGTACTGCGAACAAGTCGGCGTGTACCGACACGCAGGCGGTAGCAGTGGCGAAATGTAGGTCTGGTAGCCCCGGATCATGAACATCCCAAAACGCGCAGCAGCTCCCGGCCTTTTGGCTAGAGCTTCAGGGTTTGGGTGGTCATGTTCGTTGCCATGCATCAACGCGCATCTCTCGGCAAAGTGACAGACCGCGCGAGACCAAGAAATTCTCGTTCAAGTTCGTCGAACGGTGGGTGGTAACCCTCGTTGCGACGAATAATCACGACGAAATCCCAAGGTTGAGGAATCTGTCCCTTGTGTCGGCGGAAAATCTCCCTCATTCGTCGCTTCCAGCGATTACGAACAACGGCGTTTCCAACCTTGCGTGTGACAGTGATCCCCAAACGCGAAAAGTCAAACTCGTTTTCTCGCGCGATAACCACAATATGCTTGCCGGCGCGTCGATGTCCCCTACGTTCTGTGCGACGGAAGTCGACTCTCTTAAGCAAACGAATTTGCTTCGAGAAACTTTCATCTGGAACGGTGATCACAGACACAGGCTAAACATACCAGGCTATTTCTTGTGCTTTTGAACCGCGAGGACACGACGGCCGCGGCTACGACGTGCGGCGATGACATTACGTCCGCCGACGCTCTTCATACGCTTACGAAAGCCGTGTGTACGACGACGTTTGACCTTGCTTGGTTGGTAAGTGCGCTTTGACATTTCAAACCTCAGAGCCCTTTTTAAGGGCGAATCTCCACGGGATAACCCGGATAGACGCAGTAAAATTTACCCCGAGTTCTCGGGGCCGCGTAACTAACCACACGATGTAGGAAAGATCAAGTTCAATGGCGAGAGGACGACTCAAGACCAAAATCCCGGGGCTCCGGGATCTGAGTTTGGGCTCGGCGTTTCCGCCTCTTGCGCATTAACTCTTCAGGAGAAATCCCAGCGCGCTCGAATGGAGAAGGGCCTCCAAACCTCTCTTCGGCCTTTAAACGCAAGGCAGCCTCTTCCTCGAGTGCCTGCGAACCCGGAGTGGCCTCCATCAGAACGCTGGCGGTCTCGACGACCGAGAGGCCCAGGGCAACGCTTCGTTGAGTGATGTAGGCCCGTTGCGCCACGGAAACCCGAGGCTCAACGCGTGCGTAGCGCCCTTCAGCGTCTTCAGACACGGCCCAAACCAAGTTCTCATCAAGCGATTTCACGTTCGTCTTGCCCGGCACCGAGACAAATACGCCGACTCTGGCGAGTTCAGGGATCGCGTCAAAATCGTTGGTTGCGGTCACCCCGGCTTCGCCAAAATAGAAATATCGCGCCACCGTTCGATCACTGAGTCGAATCACGTCTGAATCCGACTCCGGTGGCGCTTCAGCCGGCGATTGCGGGCCTGAGTCACACGCGGCCAAACACACGAAAAGCAGTGCAATAAACTTCAAGCCAGTTCATCCCAGAGATAGGTCAATGTGCGAATTCCGGCGTAAAAATTCTCGAGGTCGAATTTTTCGTTGGGGCTGTGCAAGCGATCGTCGTTCAAACCAAGCCCGATCAACACGCTGGGCACCTTCAACACGTCCGAGAACGTCGCAACGACGGGGATTGAGCCGCCACCCCGAATGAAGACCGGATCGGTGTTCCATGACTTCTTGAGCGCCCTCATAGCCGCCAAAACTGCAGGATGGTCGCGTTCGGTGATCACCGGACGCCCACCATGATGGAAATGCACGTCGACCTTCACATTGGGTGACGCAATGCTGCGAATATGTGCAGCCACCATTTCCTGAATCTCGCCAGGTTCCTGATCGGGCACCAAACGGCACGAGAATTTAGCCCGGGCTTTCGATGGGAGCACCGTCTTTGCGCCTTCACCCGTGAACCCACCGATGATGCCGTTAAAGTCCAGTGTCGGACGCGCCCAGGTGCGCTCAAGAGTCGTGTAGCCTTCTTCGCCTTGAACCCCCTTCACGCCGGTCTCGGCCATGAATTCGCTCTCTTTGAACGGCAATGCTGCAAAACCATCGCGCTCCACCTGCTCTAGAGCACGAACGCGATCGTAAAATCCGGGGACCGCGACGGTACCGTCGGGGTTTTGAAGCGCAGCAATGATCTTGCCAAGCTCGTTGATCGGATTGGGAACCGCTCCTCCGTAAAGACCGCTATGAAGGTCATGCGAAGGACCGGTGATTTCGATCTCGAAGTACGCCAGCCCGCGCAACGAGTACATGATCGCAGGGAGGCCCTTTGCGTACATCGACGAATCAGAGATGAAGACCGCGTCGCATTTCAGACGCTCAGAATTGGCCTCAACCCAGTTGTCCAAGTTCACGCTGCCGACTTCTTCTTCACCCTCGATCACAACCTTCACGTTGACCGGGAGACCTCCGTTGGCCAAATGAGCTTCCAGAGCTTTGACGTGCGCAAACATCTGCCCCTTATCGTCAGTAGCACCGCGCGCAAAGAGCTTTCCGTCACGAACGGTCGGTTCAAATGGAGGGGTATCCCAGAGCTCCAAAGGATCAGGTGGCTGAACGTCGTAATGCCCGTAGATCAAGTAGGTCGGTTTTCCAGGCGCGCCAAGAGACTCGGCGTAAATGATGGGATGGCCGGGAGTCTGATGAAGCTCCACAGTCGGCATGCCGATTTTCTTGAAATGTGCCACGAGCCAGTCTGCGCAGGCATGCACGTCTTTCTTGTGCTCCGTGTCGGTCGAGACCGAAGGGATGCGTAGAAGTTCTTTGAGTTCTTCGAGGAATCGTTCCTCGTTCTTTGCGATGTAGTCGATTGCCATTTTTGATTTCCGTCAGATTGCTTTGTATCGGAGCGTATAGGTTAGGGGTTTAGGTAGCTTGTCGCTTTTGACCTGAATGATGATCGTCAGCTTCTTGTGATCGGACGACAGGTTGTAGTCCATCGTCTTGCTCCCATCTTCACCCCGATAGGTCTGGGTGATGTGGTTAGATTCGCGCTTCTGGGTGATTTTGAATTCATCACCATCATCGCGTTTCCACTTGGTGACGTCTTTTCCGTCGCTCTTGGTGCGAATGGATTTGCGTGAATCAAGTTGGATCTCGACCGTATCGTCGGCCACCACGAGGGTGATTTTCTTGAAGATCGCGTTCGATTTCTTGAGTTTTCCTCGAGCGATCGGGCGCGTAATAAAATTCATGTCGTCGATCGTGTCTTCGATCGAAGCTTCCAGTGCGGTTTGTTGAGGTTTTTCATCCCCATCAAGCACGAAAGTCATCTTTTCGATCGTGGGGGCCGCGATCACCACGGCTGGCTCGGCCGGGGGCGTGGTCTCGGGCGCGGTATCTTGTGCCCACGCTGGCGTTGAAACAAAGAGGACGACGAGGATGGCTAATTTGATCCGCATGACTGGCTCCTTGGCTAATAAGGCACTCTAGGCCTGCGCTCGGCGAGTCGCAAGTGTGGGCTTATTGACGGCCTGCAGCGCGGTAGCCACACAGGTCGATCGCGACTCGACGGAATCCCGCGGACCTGATTTCTCGCGTGATGGCAGGCAATATCGCCGGATCAAAGATCCGCTCGAGCTCCTCAACCGCCACTTCGATCCTCGCCAGGCCTTCGTGGTCTCGAACGCGAAAATGTCGAAATCCATAGCCGTGCAGGACTTCCTCGGCCAATTCGATACGCTTTAGGCGATCGTAGGTCACCTCTTGGCCATGAGGAATGCGCGATGAAAGGCATGCCGCAGCGGGTTTATCCCAAACGCTCAAGCCTAAAAACTGCGCAAACTCACGCACGCCGGCCTTCGAGACATTATGTTTGAGCAAGGGCTGATAGATTCCACGCGCCTCCATCGCGGCAAGCCCTGGGCGGTCATCACCGATATCGTCGGCGTTTGTCCCAGAAGCCAACACATCTGCGCCCAGGCGATCGGCAATCACACGCAAATGGTCGAAACGCATCGACTGACAGAAAAAACAGCGCGACGACGTGTTTTCGGTGAATTTAGGGTTATCGAGCTCCGAAAAGCGCATGGTCTCGTGCGGAATGCCGATTTCACCCGCGATGGTCACGGCCTCGTCGAGCTCACGGCCGGCCAAAGTGGCGCTCACCGCCGTGACAGCACGTGCGTTTGTACCCAGCGCCCGAAAAGCCAGAGCCGCCACGACTGCGCTGTCGACACCACCAGAAAACGCCACGATGATCCGCTCATGAGCCCGCATTTCTGCGGTGATCGTTTCTATTTGCTGCGCGACATTCATGATGCAACCTCAACCGTCGTCCAACGCGCGCCGAGCTCTTTCAACTCGATGCCAAGCCGATGCAAAACCGCAGGCGGAGGCAACGGCTCGAATTTCAAGACCCACACTCCGGTGTCCAACTGGGCTTCGACGCAGTGAACACTGCGGGTGGCACAATGGGCAATGATTTGGTCTTCGTTCAACTGATCAGTCATTAAGAAACTCGTGGATTGCGAGAGCGGTCTTGGGCCCGATGCCCGGCGCCGCTTCCAATTCTGCCACAGAAGCGTCGCGAATCTTCTTCAAAGAGCCAAAGTGTTTCAAGAGGTCTTTGCGAGTCTTCGCGCCGATTCCCGGGATATCATCAAGCACCGATTTCATCGAGGCTTTGCGACGCAGCTCCTTATGAAAAGTAATGGCAAAACGATGGGCCTCGTCGCGAATACGTTCCAACAGGTACATTTCAGCGCTGTTCTGCTTCAGAACGACCGGATTCTTGCGGCCCGGCAAAAACACGCGTTCCGCTGAACGAGTGATCTCTTCGTCTTCAAAACCGACTTTGTCGACCCGGCTCTTCGCCAACGAAATCAGGTCAATTTCATGCAAACCTAAATCCTGCAGCACAGTCGAGGCCTGGCCGAGCTGGCCTTTACCACCGTCCACAACAACAAGGCTTGGTGCGCCTGAAGTGCCATCGGCGACTTTCGCGAATCGGCGGCTCAAGACTTCCCGCATGCTTGCAAAGTCGTCCTGCGAGGTCACTTCCTTCATCTTGTATCGACGGTACTCAGCCTTGTTGGGAATCCCGTCTTCAAACACCACCATCGACGCCACGATCTGTTTACCCTGCAAGTTCGAGATGTCGTAACACTCGATGCGTTCGGGGTAATTTCTGAGCCCCAGACGATTTTGAAGGTTTTCGAGCAGGTCCTGAGTTCGCTCCTCCTTGTCGTGCTCTTTTTCGAACGAGACTCTGGCGTTTTCGTTGGCGGTGTCGACCAGAAGCTTTTTTGCGCCTCTTTGGGGTGAATACACGCTGACTTTTTGCCCTTTGAGGTCACCCAGGAGTTCTTCAAAGGCCGAAAATTCTTCTTCATCAAAAGCGATCGGCACCAGGACTTCTTTGGGCACAAAAGAGCCCGACGCGTAATAGAGGTTGAGGAAACTCGACATGAGCTCCTCGTCGGGAAACTCTTGCCCCTTATAGCTGAACGCCTTGACCCCCTCGAGCTTTCCGCCTCGAACGTACATCACCTGAACGGTCAGACGATCGCCCTCGCGGTGGTAACCAAAAACGTCGCGGTCGATGATTTCGGCACTGACGGCAGATTGGCGATCAAGCGCCTTTGAAACGCTTAGGATTTGGTCACGATAATGGGCGGCCCTTTCAAACTCCATGTCCTCAGAGGCTTCGTACATCTTCGCTTTGAGCCGGTTCACCAGCTCGTCTCCACGGCCCTCCAAAAACAACACCGCGTCACGCACATGCCGGTCATAAACTTCGGCGTCGACGTCAAAAACACAGGGGCCCGGGCATCGCTTGATCTGGTATTGCAGGCAGGGTCGTGTGCGTGAGGCGAGCGCCGCGTCCGTGCAGGTTCTGAGCTGAAAGTATTTGTTGAGCAGGCTCAGCGTCTGACGGATCGATTTTGCACCGGTATAGGGCCCAAAATAACGCGCACCGTCCTTGTTTTGACGGCGCACGACCTCGACGCGCGGCCATTCACCTTTGGTGTTGATCCGCAACGAAATGAAATTTTTATCGTCCTTAAGCAGGACGTTATAACGGGGCTGATGGGCCTTAATCAGGGTGTTTTCGAGGATCAGCGCTTCTTTTTCATTGGCGGTGACGATCGTCTCGATATCGCTCAGGATTTTGGGCAGTCGCTGGACAAAAGCACGGGTATCACCGGACGCAGAAAAATAGCTTTTCACCCTGTTTTTCAGGTCTTTGGCTTTGCCCACGTACACGATGCGATCCCGCCGATCGCGCATAATATAACAGCCAGGCTTGTTCGGAATCAGATCAAGCCGGGCCTCATAATCGAAGGTCTCGTCCGTCATCAGGATTTCTTGAGTTGGGACAAAACCCATTGGTAATAGAGAAACTCAATGGCCATGGCTTCAAACCCCTTCCAGGCAGAAATCAGGTCCTCAAAATCTTCGTCGCTCACTTCGGCCGGGTTCTTTCCGTAAGTGTAAATCACCCAGCGGCGCAGACCCTTTTCCTCACCTTTTATGATGTGGGAAGGGAAAGAGGCGTCGGTCCGATTACGGTGCAGCATCAAGTTCTGGGCCGTCGAAGGACCGATCCCTCGGATCTTCTGAATCTCGAAATAAAATTCCGAGGGCTCCAGATCTTCGAGCTTTTGCAGTTCCAGAGTTCCGTCGTGAATTTGCGTGGCCATCCCGATGATATATTCGGCCTTTCGCTCCGAAATCCCAAACTCCCGAAATGACGCAGGCTCAGCCGACACCAAGTTCTCAGGCCGCGGATAGGCAAAATATTCCACTCCGGCATGCTCAAAACGGGTTCCAAAAGCTCTGCGTACCGATTGGTCCATCTTCTTTGCAGTGGGTCGGTGAGAGATGCGCGACTTAATGATGTCCGAAAAGGCATCTTCAAAGATCGAGGCACCTGCGATCCGCTTGAAGCCATATTGTTCTTGCACCATCGCGCCAAGATAGAAGTCGTCCACGGCTTGTTCCATCAGCGGGCGCAAATCCAGATTAAGTCCAAGAATTCGTCCAATCTGTTGCGTCGCCTCGGCAATCTCTAAATCTGTGAGCTCCTGTCCCGGGAAAGACACCTCGAATCCAGGTTCCTCCGGGTTCTCGTTGAACTTCGCGACAAAGAGGACATCGCGGGTCGACAGGCTCAGCGGACGCACGAACCCTTTTTCATAGATCGCTTCGGGGTCTTGTTCCCGCAAAAAATAGTCCGCGCAATCGAGCGTAAGCCAGAAGTCATGCGGCGGAAGAGATGGCAGAAACATTCAGGGCTCCTTGGGATGGCATTAGGATGCACCGGACGGACAAACGTCTCAATCACGAACCATAATCCGCCACGCCACCAACTTTTGTTTCGAAAACCCATCAATGCTGCTAAGAGTGCCCCGCAAAACAATGAAAAATGGAGATTACATTATGAAAATTCGATTACTTACAGCACTTTGCGCACTTTGGATCCTCGGCTGTGACAAGCCCGCAGTGGATATCGAAACTGAAGACGGTGCCAAGGTTGAAGTCAACGCAGACGGCATCAAAGTTGAAGGCAAGAATGACGAAGGCAAGACCGTTGAAGTCAACAAAGATGGCGTCAAAGTTGAAGGCGAAGGCACGGACGTTGTCGTCGATAAAGATGGCGTCAAAGTTGATGGCGAAAACAACGTCGAAATCAACAAAGACGGCGTCAAAGTCGATGGCGCTGACGGCGTCAAAGTTGACCTCACAAACGGCGTGAAGGTCACGATTCCTTCCGGCAATTAAGTTTGGCCGCAGGGCGTTTGCCTTGAACGTCGGAAGACCGGCATAAAGGCTTGCGCCCATCTGACTGATGTATTAATTTTCTCACATCCCCAACACACGAGATGATCATGTCCGGTGGCTTAATTGGAATCAAAAAAGAAACTGCAATCGGCATCTTCGGCGGACTCGCCATGATCGCGATTTGTGTGATGATTGGCAGTTTTATTGCCCAGAGCATGGGTGGACATCACGAAGGTCCAGCCGGCGCGCACGCTCCAGCCGAAGCTGCTCCAGCCGGTGAAGCAGCTCCAGCAGCACATTAGTCGAATCTATTCGACGTGGTCATCGCCAAGGGCCATGGCCGCCAACGTGCCACCATCGACATTCGTACATTCGGGGAAACCCTTGCTTTCAAGGATGAGCGAAGCCACTTGGCTTCGTGCTCCGGACCGGCAAATGACGAATATTTGTCGTTCGTCTTTTTCAGGCACTCTTCCCTCTTGAATCCAAGACAGCGGAAATGCCTCTGCGCCCTTGACGTGAACCTGCGCAAACTCATGGGGTTCTCGCACATCCAGAAGACGTGACGAGTCGCTGCGCAGGAGCGAAAACTCCGCGTAAGATATTCTTTTCACGTATTAATCTCGGAAGTTAACGTATTGAAGCGGCAAATCGTACTCGTTGGCCTTCATCTCTTTGATGGCGTCCTGCAAGTCGTCCCGATTTTTGCCTGAATACCGAAGCTGGTCGCCCTGGATCGAGCCTTGAGCCTTGATCTTGGCGTCCTTGAGGTCCTTGACGATCTTCTTGGCAATTTCCTGAGAAATGCCCTGCTGGACCGCAATCTCTTGACGCACCTTCATGCCGCCCATGGGCTTGAGGTCCCCAGGTTTAAAGGTCGACAGATGCAACCCGCGCTTCACAGCTTTGGACTGCAAAACATCGTAGGCGGCGATCACACGACCCTCGGAATCCGACGTGATCGTGATGGTCGACGTGTCGGCTTTCCACTCAATGGTTGTCTTGGTGTTCTTGAAGTCAAAACGCGTCGAAATCTCTTTGTTCGCGTTGTTCACTGAGTTCGCGATTTCTTGAACGTCCACTTTGGACACGACATCAAATGACGGCATGGGGGCTCCTTAAAGAGTTTCGGCAATTTCGGCGATCAATGAATCGATGGCGCTGCCATCGAAACCGAACTTGTCGCCAATGGCGTGGCACATCTGCATTTCGTCTTCACGAAAACCGTCGGATTGAGCCACCGCAATAAACATCCGCAGCGCGACTTCTCGCAATTCCTGGGTGTCGATACGATGCGCCAGCGATTCCAGAAAGCCTTCCATCACGCCGGGCTCACCCCGTTGATTGGTCAGCAATTCGCGTGTCAACGAGCTGTGCTGAGTGACTTCGGCTTCGACGTCTTTGTCCCAGATGAAGGGAAGGCGCAGGAGCTCTTCGTCAAGTTGTGCCAGCTCTTCGTCAGTCACTTCGCCGTCTGCAATCACAGCCAGCACCAAGATATCCATGAACGCTTTATTGGCGTCGATGCTCATCTCTTTGAGTGATTCAAGCTCATCAAAATAGCTCATCACGTGTTTTTGAAGCATGAGTTCTCCTTTTAATCGTCGATTCGAATAAGACCGTTGATAAGTACATCCATCGCGGCACCGATCGTGGCTTCAAGGTCCATCTCGATACCGAGTGCAAAATTGGCTTGCACCCCGTCGAGCAAGGACTTCAAGACGATCGCGACCCCGTAGGAATCACATTCACGCACCTGGCCTGTCTCGACTCCGCGAGCGATCAAGGCCGAGATCCGGTTGAAATAATTAAGTTGAAGCTCGCGCAGAAGCTTGGCGACTTCCGCATCACGAAGCGCCATTTCGCCCATGATGACCATGAAACGAGGCCGATCTGTGCTGGCGAAGAGCTGCATGAAGTGCTCGGCAAGTTCGAGTAACACGCCGGTGATGTCTTTGGCCTGAGCGTCGACGTTGTCGATGAAGGACATCGAATTTTGATATTCCTCGTGCACAAGCGCCAAGAAAATGTCCCGTTTCGACTCGAAATGAAAGTAGATGCCGCCCTTACTCAGCCCCGATTCACGAGCGATCGTGTCCATCTTGGTGGCAAAGTAGCCCTCATCAAGAAAACACGCCCGTGCGGCGTTTAGGATTTGCTCCGAACGCTCGTCCGGGCTGCGGTGTTTAGTCATGACTCTTCCACGTCTTGGCGCCGTGGAGTATCGACCTAGCTGCTTGGAAATTCAAGGTGAGAGGGCCAGCGAATCGCGGGAATCAACGAAGCTGCAATTCGAGCTCGGCGATAATTTCGGAGATATCGCTATGACCTGTGATCTCTTGATCCATGCGACGACAGGCGGCCATCACGCTGGTGTGGTCTTTTCCACCGAATTTACGACCGATCTGAGGGAACGAGTCTTCGGTGTGTAGACGCGACAGGTACATCGCGATTTGACGTGGAATGCTGATGTCACGTGAACGACGGGCCCCCTTGATATCCGAGGGTTTGATGTCGAATCGAGACGCCACCAATTTGATGATGCGATCGATGGTCACGTGGCGCCCATCTTCGATGTTCATGCGCCGCAGCATTTCTTTGGCGAATTCGACCGTCAGCGGAGTGCTCGTCAGGCTGGCCTGGGCCCCAAGACGAATCAGCGTGCCTTCCAGCTCGCGAACGTTGGAGCGAATGGCAGAAGCAATCAGAAGCGCCACGTCTTTTGCCAACGGAATCCCATCGGCTTCTGCTTTTTTCTCGAGAATCGCCATCCGCGTTTCGACTGATGGAACCTGCACGTCCGCGATCAAGCCCCAGGAGAATCGGCTCGCAAGCCGGTCTTCGATGCCAGGCAATTCACGTGGAGGCCGATCCGAAGTCATCACGATCTGCTTTCCGCCCTGATGAAGGGCATTGAACGTGTGAAAGAACTCCTCTTGAGTCGAGTCTTTGCCGCCGATGAACTGGATGTCATCGATCAACAACACATCACAATCGTTGCGGAACTGCATTCTGAACGAGTTCATGTCGCGGTTTCGCAGCGACGTGATCAGCTGATTCATGAACGCTTCAGACGACAGATACAGCACACGCTGGGTGGGGTCGCGGCGCAAGATCTCGCACCCTACGGCCTGAAGCAGGTGTGTCTTACCAAGGCCGACGCCACCAAAGATAAAGAGCGGGTTGTAGACCGTGGCTGGATTAGCAGCTACGGCACTGCAGGCCGCATGAACAAACTGATTCGAACCACCGACCACGAATTCATCGAAGGTGTATTTCGGGTTCATCCCCGACTCAAGCGCGCGTTCGCGCCAATCGAGCCGTGGACTGACAAAAATATCGCGTTGTTCGAGAGGTTCTGCGCTTCGCGATTGACGAGCCGCCACGCGACTCGATGAGAGATCGACCGCGACGTCGTCATTTTGAGCGGAGGCCCCACGAGCACGAATCGACACTTTCCATTTGCGCTCGGTGACGGTCTGGAGCGCTTCACCGATCAAATCGAGATAATTGTCCTCAATCCAAGCCTTGATGAAGTCGTCGCTCACTTCAAGTTCGGCAATCCCTGCTTCAATCTGAACAACAGAAATGGTCTTGAACCAAGTTTCCCACGTGTGGGCGCTGACCTTTTCCTTCAAATCATGAAGTGCGTTTTGCCAAATCTCCGTCATCAATGCGCCGTTTCTAAAAGTTGGTTCCGAGGGGGGTCGGAAGGGGGGAAAGAGCTAAAGGATCGAGTCATGGTTATCAACCAAGTTCTCCGTGATCGGAAGGACTTTCTACCCGCTCGGAACCCCTTTGGAGTACGTCATTTCCGGGATCTTTCCGAACTTGTGCGCCTTTGCGAGGCCCCGAGTTAACGAGTTTTTTTTTATCGGGTGAACAAGCCGGATAACTCAAGCGCCACGGAACAAACGACCAGCATTCTCGCCTAACACCGCGTAATAAATGCGCGTTATCAGGTTCTAACAAAATTTCGTGGGACCGGGTTCGCGTGATCGTGGCATGAATGACGCGATCGCATGGTGCGTCATCGTGTGAATTCACGCACTTGCGTGGCGACCCACTCGACCTCTGCGGAACGAAGCTGCGGAAAGACCGGCAAAGCCAAGACGCGTTGAGCTGCTATTCGGGCATTTGAGATTTTTGATGGCATCGAAAAACACGGTTGGTCACGCATCGAAACCGGATAATAAACCGCAGTTTCGATGCCGTTTGCAGCGAGGTGTTTTCGAAGTTCGTCGCGGCGCTCGGCTTCGATCACGTATTGGTGAAACGTTGATGAGACTCCGGGTCGAATCTTTGCCGGTCGATCCACGATACCGTCGTAAATCGCGGCGTGGGAGCGACGCCGTGCGTTCCACTCGTCCACATAAGGAAGCTTGACCGACAAAATGGCCGCTTGCAGGGCATCGAGCCGGAAATTTCCACCGAGTTCCTGATGAACATATTTGGGCTGGGCACCGTGCACCCTCAGGCGACGTAGTCGTTTGGCCAGATTCTCGTCGTTGGTGACGACGGCCCCGGCGTCTCCACTTGCTCCCAGATTCTTGGTAGGGAAAAAGCTGAAGCAGGCCATTGAGCCGTGAGTTCCGACGTGTCGGGAGTCGATGTGAACCCCCACTGCCTGTGCACAATCCTCGACGATCGGGATCCCCCGCGCGGCGCAGATTTTGGAGATGGTGTCGATGGCGGCGACTTGTCCAAAAAGATGGACCACGATCAAGGCTTTGGTTTGTGGCCCAATCAGATCGGCCAAGAACTCGGGGTCGAGGCCATAATAAGAGTCGATATCCGCGAAGACGGGTTTTGCGCCAAGCCGCGCAACGCACCCCGCGGGCGCAAAAAACGTGAAGTCGGGAACGATAACCTCGTCTCCCGGACCTATCCCAAGCGCCATCAACGCCATCGTGAGCGCGTCCGTTCCACTTGAGGTGCCCACGGCATGACCCTGGCCCACGTAAGCCGCAAACGCCTGCTCAAATCCCTCGACCTCGTCACCAAGAATGAACCGGCCTGAGCGCAGAACACGCAAAGCCGCCTGCTCAACGGCCTCTTGAATCTCAGGTTCCAGGCGGGAGGCATCAAAAAACGGAACGTCCATTCAGAGCTCGCGCAGACCGTTGAGGGAATGTTGAAAATGACGGCCACACGCGCATCCCAGCGCCTCGTCCAGCCGCAAGCCGCAAATGCAAACCCATCCAACGGCCCGCCCTGGAACCCCAACCACCAACGCTTGGGGTGGGACGTCATGGGTCACGACGGCTCCAGCGCCAATAAGTGCGTACGACCCGATCGTAGTCCCACAGACAATCGTGGCATTGGCGCCAATCGACGCGCCCTTCTGCACATGAGTCGTCTGCAATTCGTCGCGGCGAGAAATAAACGCTCGAGGCGTTGAAACGTTGGTGAAGACCACGCTTGGGCCGACGAAGACGTCGGCTTCCAAGACCACGCCAGCGTAAACCGACACGTGGTTCTGAACACGAGTCCCATCGCCAATCACGACGCCCGGTCCGACATAAACTCCCTGCCCCAACACACATTTATTTCCGATTCGAGCGCCTTCCGAGACGTGAACCCAATGCCAGATCGACGTGCCCTCACCGACAACAGCGCCATGATCGATGATCGCCGTGGGGTGAATCATCGATGATAACCCGCCGACTTTTGCCGTTCATTTTTTCCAAGAGGCAGATTCGCGGAGGCCTTCAGATCCCAGGAGTCGAACGTGTCGCCCTCGCTTTGCAGATAGAAATCCGCAATGGGTCCGAGCATGGCAGCGTTGTCTGTCGACAGGATCGGCGGCGCAAAAAACACCTCGATCTGCATCCGTTCTCCTTCGGCGCGCGCCGCGTTTCGAAGCCCCGAGTTGCAGGCCACGCCGCCCGAAAACACGATGCGCTTAAGCTTCTTTTGTTTGGCCGCTGCAAAGGCTTTCATGACAAGCACATCAACCACCGCCTGTTGAAACGAAGCACACAGGTCATTTAAATCTTGGCCCTGCGGAATCCCGTTCGCCTCGATGTGCTGCAGCACAGCGGTCTTGAGACCTGAAAACGAAAAATCCAGGTTCTTGCGCGTCCACATCGGGCGTGGAAACGCGATCGCCTCGGGATTACCGTCTTTGGCGAGCGCGTCGATCTGAAATCCGCCCGGATAGGGCAGGCCGACCATCTTGCCGACCTTATCGAACGCTTCGCCTGCAGCATCGTCGCGGGTTCGACCGAGCAGTTCATACTCGCCCAACTCACGCACCACGTAGATGTCGGTGTGCCCGCCGCTGACGATCATGCCGATGTACGGAAACTCGGGGCGTTCAACGTCGGGAAGGTCTAGCAAAACAGCCGTCAAATGCCCTTCGAGGTGGTTCAAGCCCACACAGGGTTTATTATGGGCGAAGGCCAGAGCCTTGGCGGTCTCAATTCCGACAAGCAACGAGCCAATCAGGCCTGGCCCGCTGGTCACACCGAAGCCGTCGATGTCCTTGAGTGTCACGCCTGCCTCGGCCAGAGCGTCACGCAAGACGGCCTGAATATCACAAACATGATTGCGAGAAGCCAACTCCGGCACAATACCGCCGTAACGACGATGGATGGGAATCTGGCTGGCGATGGCGTTGGACAAGACTTCTCGGCCATCTCGAATGATGGCGACCGAGGTCTCGTCACAACTCGACTCAATGGTCAGGACGAGCATTAGAAACGATTCTTGAGAATGGAACGAACTTCATCGGAGTCACGGCCAGTGGGACGAAGTTGCAAGAACTTCTCGTAGGCAGACTTGGCCTTGTCTTTATTGCCCTCAAGCTGATAGGCGGCGCCCAAATCCAAATAGAGATTCGCTGGGCGATGACCGAGCTTTTCGGCGCGCGTGTATTGCTCAATCGCTTCACTGTTACGCATGGAGCCAAAGGCTGCCTGGCCGTGAAGGAACGCGATTTTGCCGTTACTTGATTCCTCAGCACTCAGGGCACGAAGCGCTTCAAGTGCAGGTCCGAAATTCTCGCGTTTCACGAGCTTCTCGGCAGCGCTGATACGACCCGCGATTCCAGTCGGAGCGGCTTCAACCGGCTCGACTTTCTTGATCGGCTCTTCTTTGGGCACATCATTGCGAACGATGTCGACCGGCTCGTCGACGACAGCGACCTCCACAGGTTCGGCGTCTGAACCGGCGTCGGGCGTGGCAACGGCCATGGCATCGAATTCCGGAATCACCCCGGAAAACAAAAGCGCGGATTCCGTCGCACGCTGTTCAACGTCTTTTCCAAACGCTGCGGCGATGGCATCCACAGGCTCGACAACAGGTTCCTCAATAGCAGGTTCCTCGATGACGGGTTCCTCAACGACAGGCTCTGGCGTTGGAATGACCGCAACGGGTTCCTCAATCGGCTTTTCTTGTCCGTTTTGTGAGATGATGATCATCAAACCAATCACCAAAACCGCAATGATACCAAAGACGATCAGCCCGGTTCGGTTGGGCGGTTCATCGACATGGAACTCGTCGGCAGAGCGATCCGCAGCACGAAAGAATGACTCTTCTTCATGCTCTTCCTCTTCCACGCTGATGACGGGCTCATCGAGAGTGTCGACCTTTTCCGACCCTGCCTTTTCACGGTCCGGCAATTCAACGGTATCAAGCTCAGGGGCCACTTTAACAAGGGCCTCTGGTATTCGGCTCCCCGAACGGCTCAAGTCAAAACGCGCCACAACGAGTTCCCCGTCTTTGGCGGTTCGCTCGACAAGCGGTGGCACCACTTCGACGTCTTCAATTTCTTCGAGTTCGTAGTCGGCGCCGTCATCTTTCGCAGGCAGTTCGCCTGGAAATGGCGTCACGTCATTGGCCGGATCAAAGTCCTCCAAAGCGTCCACGGCTTCGGGGCTCGCCGCCAAATTCTCAGCCTCAACCTCAGCCTCATCGACCTCGCCAGCCTTTGCTTTTGCCAACTGCTCAGCAAGTGGTCGAAGATCTTGCGTTACGCGTTCACGTTCCTTGACGGAAAATTCACGCGACGACTCGATCTCCTCGGTTGCGGCTTGTTCCGGGAAATCCAAGGTGATGGAAGGTTCATCGTCGTCAAAAACATCGCCCTCGCTGAGCTCGTCGGAAAGGCGGGGCCATGACTCGTCAGTTTGTTCATCTGCTCTGGCGTCGGCCAGATGAGCGGCCGTGTCGAGAAGCGACTCGGCTTCGGCCACAGCGCGCGCAGCGACGATATCGTCGTGAACTTCAGCAATGGAAGCGATGTTCGGAAGCTCTTTGGTCGAGACTTCCTCGACCTCCGGAACGTCGTCTTCATGGTCATCAAACGTTTGATCTTGAAGGCGAGTCGTCTGCGCTGGCGTGCTGATCGGCGTTGGCTGACGTTGTCGACGATGACGTGACGCCGAAGGCTCCGAATCGTCATCAAGAGATTCGATCGAGACAGGCTTCACGTTTGGATCGGTCGTTCGCGAAACCGCGTCAACGAGTCGCTCTGTCACCCGGCCCTGGCGAACATCGGTCAAGGACGAAAGCCCCAAATCCGTAGTTCTGATGGGGTCGGCAGGCCCGTCGCTTGGAATCTCTTCTGCGGCACGAATATCGGCGACCAGCTTTGAAAGTGGAGCTGTTTCGGTGGAGCTGTTTCGGTCCACAGCCGCAATCATATGCTGCGTGGCCGTGTGCTGAGAGATCGCGCGATGCTGCCCCGTAAGCACGATGGCTTCCGCCTCCTGTCGTTTTTTCTCTTCTTCTTCGATCTTTCGAATCGCCTCTTTCGGGTTCGACTCGCCTTCGAAGTGAAAACTCCACGACGGTTTGCCGTCGACGTCCACGGAATCTGGACCAAGAATCTGCGGCATCATGGGCTCGACATCAGGTCGGGCTTCGCCCCCACGACTCTGTGCACCAAATTTGGGCGCCGTGTCCTTTCGGCCTCGATCTTCGTCCCGCGTCTCAAGCCAGGTCGCAAGATTTGAACGTTCTGGGGCTCGATCATTATGAGCCGCCACGTTCTTGAGTGCGCCATCGGCGAGCAGTTTCTGGGTAATCTGCAACGTCGTAACGTCGTCGACGGGGCTGTCGTCCAAGACGTCGCGAATCGAGCGCACGCCGTCGTAAAGGCGGGCAATACGAGCCACGGCACCGGGCAACTGATCCAGGTTAGGCAGCTGTTTATAGTCGGCTTCGAAAATATTCTGGAAACTGGGCAATTCGTCGACCAGTTCGTTCCACGTTCCCAGACGTTGGATGCCCACGAGCAACAGGTCATTGCTGTCTTTGGGGACCCGATCGGGGCGATTGGCGATCTCATGGTACTGCAGGTGGAATCGCCCTTCGGGCCAGAGCATGAGCCGATAGATGGCTTCTTCGCCCTGCAATTTCCCGCAGATGGCGTCCAGGATATTTCCCTCACGAAAATAAACGACAGCTTCACGTTCATTGCGCGATAAACGAATGGAACCCGAGCGCATTTCTTCTTCGATCGTCTGAAGCAAGTCGATCATGGTGATATCAGCAAGATCGCCTTCAAGTTCCTCGATTTCAGAGTCGCTGAGCATGTCTTTGGCGCGCTTTTGCAGCAGCAGCTCGACGCGCGTCGTCACTTCTTTGATGTAGACGGGCTTCGTCAGGTAGTCGTCGGCACCGAGCTCGAACCCCCGCATTTTTTGCGGCAATGAGCGATCTTCGGTCAAGAAAATGAACGGAATCGAACGCGTCGACTCCACTTCTTTCAGACTGGCCAAAAGCGCGAACCCGTCTCCATCGTCAAACTTCGAGTCTGAAATGATAAGATCGGGTTGTTCGGAGACCATCAGCCGCTTGGCTTCAAGCGGGGAATCCGTGATGATTACACGGTATCCAGCCTTCTTGAAGCTGACCTCGAGGACTTTTTGACTCTTTGTGTCGGCGTCGACCACCAGAATCGTTTCGTTAGCCACACCTGCTCCTTCATCTACGCACACCTGCTCTTGCGCGTCGGATTCGCGGCATCTTAGTAGGTCAATCTTACCTACACAAGGCAGGACACGTTGCTGCATCAGGCCAGCCAAGAGTTGACGATTCAGGACCCGGCATACTACCCTTCAATCTTCTCCTAAGCCGTGCCCATTCCATGCTCAACAGACCCTCCGATACTCCCCGCTACATTGTGGTCGAAGGCCCTATTGGTGTGGGAAAAACAACGCTCGTGACCCGTTTAGCAGAGCGCTACAACGCTCGAACAGTGCTTGAGATTTTTGAGGAAAATCCCTTCCTCGCTAATTTCTACGCTGACCAATCACGCTATGCGTTTCAGACTGAAATGTTCTTCTTATTGTCGCGCTATCGGCAACAAGAGGATTTTTCGCAAGATGATCTCTTCGGCCGCATGGCGATCAGCGACTACCTCTTTGTGAAGTGTCGGCTCTTCGCGAGTCTGACTCTGACCGATCACGAACTGTCGTTGTACGACCGAATGTATACGATCCTGACGACGCAAGTTCCCAAGCCCGATGTCGTGATTCACTTGCATGCACCGCTCGACGTGCTGATGGGGCGAATCTCACAACGCGGCCGATCGTACGAACAGAATATGGATCCGGAATACCTCGACCGCCTGCGCTCGCTCTATCAGTCGTTTTTTCATCATTACGAAGACACGCCGCTGCTCGAAGTGGACACGACCGGGATTGATTTCTCGAAAGACGACTCCGCGGTCGACGACCTCTTACGCGCCGCAACCGACACATGGTTGCAAGCTCGCGAACCCCAAGCCGTGACTTTTTAGATCAGGTGCTCCCCATGCTCGTCGCACGAAAGCTCATCGTCGAGCGTGGTGGAAAAACCATTCTCTCGTCCATCGACTTCAAGGCAGAACCCGGTCAACTGATTGGAATTCTAGGCCCATCAGGCTCCGGAAAATCCACGTTATTGATGGCCCTTAACGGGTTTCGACCGGCAAAGGCCGGCGTGGTGACGCTTGATGGCCAAAACCTCATCGAAAACTTCGAAGCTCTGAAAGCCAATATCGGCTACGTGCCTCAAGACGACATCGTTCCCACCGCACTTAAGGTCGAACGTGTCTTGGAATACGCGGCCGAGTTGCGGCTTCCCGATGTTGAGCCTGATGGACGGCGGGCACGCGTTGCTTCGGTGATTCGATTGCTCGATCTGGCCGATCGCAAAGACGTGCGGGTTGGCAGCCTGTCTGGAGGCCAGCGCAAACGCGTCAGTGTGGGTGTCGAACTTCTGGCCGAACCACGACTGCTCTTTGCCGACGAACCCACCAGTGGATTGGACCCGGCGCTTGAGCGCTCCTTGACCGAAGCATTTCGGAAATTGGCCACCGGCGATCGAATGGTGATCGTCACCACTCATATCATGACCTCATTATCGATCTACGATCGCCTCTGTGTGGTCGTGGGCGGCCGCCTGGCATTCTTTGGGCCCCCCGACCAGCTCAAGCCGTATTTTGGGGTCGAAGATTACGCCGACATTTACACAAAGCTCTCGGACAAGGAGCCTCGTAAATGGCATGACGAGTTTCAAAGCTCGCCGCTTGCACGCTTTTTGAGTTAGAAAAATGACCCCAATCGATACCGACGCCATTCGCCAACTCACCGCCAGGTGGGGCCTTGAACGCGGTGTCTTTGAATCCAACGCCAAGTTCGAAAACCGATGCGCAAGCCCGGAATTCCATCAACGTTTCAGGCAAGGCAAAGTTCCGACGCTCAGCCTGGAAGACGTCAGTGGCATCCCGTTTGTAAGCGTGATTCCTGGCGTCGAGATGTACCAACACCGTGCGCGAGTGCGGGCTTCGAACGGCGATGTTTTTGCGACCTCGACGCCCCTTCCTGCCGGCTATGAGGATTATAATCGTGAAATCCTTCATCTTGGCGCGCCAACCTGCGTGATCGCGGAACCCGTTGAAAACCCAGCGGCATCGATCAGCGCTTGCATGCAGGGAACGGCGTACAAACAAATCGTTGAATGGGGCAAAGCTCAATCGAGCATCGCCATCCATCCTTATATGTCCATCGAGCCCGCTTGGGAGCTTGCGGCGAGGCTTGGTGTCGACGCCGGCGTAGAAACTCGTGTGATCGGCCCACCGCCAGCGGCGCTTTGGATTGCCAACGACAAGTGGGCGCTTACTGAAATCATCCGATTGGTGGCCTCCGAAAATCTAGTCGTTGAGAGCGCGGCCTCGACTCAAGTCGAAACGATTGCCAGGCACCTTCAAGACTTTGCCAAACGTCATGGAACAGTCGGTTTAAAGCGCACTCGGTGTGCTTCAGCGATGGGAAATCGTGTTTTCGAAAGCCACGAGCTCAATCGTCTGAACCTGCCCGAAATCACGGCGCTTGTTCGGGATTTCCTGGCCAAAACCGAGTGGCAGGGCGACGAAGAGGTGATCGTCGTGGAATGGATCGAAACCGATTTATCACCTTCGACCCAAACGTGGATTCCCCCACAAGGGCCTCCCATCATCGAAGGCGTTTACGAACAGCTTCTAGAAGGGCGCGAAAAAGTGTTCCTCGGGAGCCGGCCATCCACCTTACCGACCGTGGTCAATCAGGCGCTGATCCATGCCAGCATGATCGTGGCCACAGCGTTTCAGGCCCTGGGTTATGTGGGCCGTTGTTCTTTCGATTTTGTCGTCGGGGGAGACGTGAATGGTGAATTCGAGGCCAAATTCACCGAGTGCAACGGGCGATGGGGAGGAACCAGCACCCCGATGTTCCTCGTCGATCGTGTCATGGGCACAGATATCGACACTCGTCCGACCTACCTCGCGCAAGACTTCATTCGCGAAGACCTCGTCGGCGCGAGTTTCATGGACATCCGCGAGGCGATCGAGGACTTGCTCTACCGCCCCGAGACAGGCGAGGGCCGTTTCATCCTCTATAATGTCGGTCCACTGGCAGGCAGCGGGAAATTCGACATCATCTCGCTCGGCCGAAATGCCGACGAAGCGCTGGAAGGAGTTCACAAGATCTTGCCCGCGCGGCTCGGAGTCCGCTGAGCAACCAAAGCTGAGATCAACGGGCGAGGCGCTGAAAAATTCTCATAGCGGACTCGTTGGTGTAGATTTGGCGGCGAAATGGAAGTTTCCAACCTTTACACCGAATCCACCATGTTTGATGCCGATGCCCTCATCGCCCTTCGTCGCCTAAATTCCCTTGCTGTCGCGCCCGACGGCACCTGGGCCGCCGTAGGTGTTCAACGCCTGAACACCGACCAAACCAAATACATCAGCGACCTTGTCCGGCTCGATCTCTCAAGCCATGAGTCGTATCCCCTGACGACTGGGGACACCAGCGATCATAGCCCTACGTTCCTCACGGACGGACGGCTCGCGTTTTTGTCGATGCGCGGTGACGACGACAGCAAAAAGCAGGCGCAGATTTACGCGTTCAGGCCTACCGGTGGCGAGCCGGAGGCCATCACCGACGAGCCGTTGGGTGTGTCGTCCTTTGTGGCTGCAACCGATGCCGACACGATCGTTTGCCTGTGCTCCGTGTTGCCCCAAATCCCTCATGATGAACAACGTGCGCACATGAAGGACCGACGCGAAAAAGGCCCAAGCGCACTGGTTTACGACGAAACACCGGTTCGATATTGGGATCATTGGCTTCCACAGACTCGTACCCATATTGTCGCGTTTATCGACGGCGTCAGGCACGACCTAACACCGGAAGTCGGACGTGAAATCGAACAGACGAGTCTCTCGGTTTCGCCCGATGGGCGCTACGTGATTTGGTCCTCGAGACGAAAACACCAAGACAGTGTTCACGACCACTCGTTTGTCCTCTACGACCTCAAGGCCAAAACGCAGACCGTGCTTTTCGACGAAGCGACGCTCAACGTTTCAAATGCCTGCTGGGCGCCCGACTCCAACCGCTTTGCGTTTGTGCGGCATCACCGAGTCACGGGCACGCAGGGAAATAACCAATTATGTGTTCATGATGTGGACGGCCAGGCCACCAAGACACTCGCCGCTGAGCACGACCTTTGGTTCACGCCTGTCACGTGGGCCGGAAAGTCACGGTTGGTGGCCTCGGCAGAAGCCGACACCTCGGTGGCCATTTTTGTGGTGAACGTCGATTCGGACACCGTCGAACGCATCACGGCGCCCGAAGCCGGAGGCGCACATCGAAGTCTGAATGTTTCGAACGGACGAGTCTTTGGCCTGCGTGCTCGCATCTCGCATCCCCCCGAACCCTTTGTTTGCGACCTGGCCATCAATTCCGAGCCAAAACTCCTGGCCTGTATGAGCGGATTTGAGATGCCGTCAGGTATTGAGGTGGAAGACCATCGTGTCGTATCGACCGACGGCGAGCCCATCCAGTATTTCACGGTGTCCAAGGCATCGGAAACACCACGCCCGGCGCTGATGTGGATTCACGGCGGTCCCGTCGGGCAATGGGGCGACGACTGGCATTGGCGCTGGAACAGCATCGTTGGCGCCGAAAAAGACTGGCTGATGGTGATGCCAAACCCACGCGGGTCCACCGGATTTGGGCAGGAATTCGTAGAGGGGATTTTTGGCAACACCTGGGGTGCCCAATGCTACGAGGACCTGACCTGCGTGGCCGATGAAATTCAAGCGCGAGACGATGTCGATGAAACCAAGTTCAGCGCCATGGGTGGGTCTTTTGGTGGATACATGACCAATTGGATTGGCACACAAACCAGCCGGTTCCATCGACTTGTGACCCATGCGGGTCTGTTCGACCTGGCCATGTTTCACGGCGTGACCGACATGCCACCCTGGTGGGCCCATGTGTTCAATATCAATCCTTATACCGGCCGAAAGGATTTTGACGTCTATTCACCCGTGGCCCATGTATCCCATTGGAAAACGCCGACTCTGGTCGTGCACGGAGACCTCGATTACCGGGTGCCTGTGGGCGAAGCACTTGCCCTCTTTGAGGCGCTTCAATTCCATGGTGTGCCGAGCAAGCTGCTTATTTTCCCGGACGAGAACCATTGGATCTTGAAACCACGCAATATCTTGTCCTGGTACACCGAGACCCTTGGTTTCATCGAAAACTAGAAAGCCTTCGAAAAACGGACAAAAAAAAAGGCGCCCATTGGGCGCCTTTTTCGTTAAGACCAAGAATTACTTCTTAGCCTTAAGCTCTGCGTCGATAACTTCTTTGAACTTCTCAAGAGGCTGAGCACCGACAAGGCGTGTGCCGTTGATGAAGAATGCTGGAGTTCCGCGAACGCCAACAGCCTTGCCTTCTTCAGCTTCTGCCTGAACCTGCTTTTTGACTTCGTCGCTGTTGAGATCAGTCTTGAACTTCTCAAGGTTCAAGCCCAATTCCTTGGCGTAGGTCTCAGCAAGGTTTGGCTCTTTGAGTCGTGCCTGAGCGCCGAAGAACTTGTCGTGCATTTCCCAGAATTTGCCCTGCTTGCCTGCAGCAATTGCTGCACGGTGAGCTGGCTCAGCATCTGCGTGGAAAGGAAGAGGGAACGCCTTGAAGACGACCTGGATTTTTCCTTCGTATGCTTTGACTGCTTCGTGAAGAGTTGCGTTACCACGGCTGCAGTAAGGGCATTGGAAGTCAGAGAATTCGTAGATTGTGATTGGGGCGTTTTTAGGACCCTTTGCGAATGAAGTGCCTTGCTTAAGCTTGTTGAGGTCAACCTTAGCTTCTGGCGGTGCTTCCTGTGGAGGTGCAGCTGCTGCAGCTGGAGCGTTCTTCTTGTTTTCAGCAACAACTGCTGCGTAGAGCGCATCACCCTTGAGGTTGCTAGCCTTCTGCATCTTTTCAGCAAGAGCGATCTGCTCTTTGATGACCGACTCAAAGGCTGGGTATGGTTTTGCACCAACAAGCTGAATGCCGTTCACGAAGAAGTTAGGGGTTCCACGAGCACCAACTTTGGCAGCAAGATCCATGTCTTCTTTCAGAGTTGCTTTGCCCTTTCCGCCTTCAAGGTATGCCTTGAATTTGTTGACGTTAAGACCAAGCTTCTGAGCGTAACCCGTGGTGAGTTCGTTCATGTCGGCACCCTTGAATGCCTTCTGGTTTGCGAACAAAAGGTCATGCATTTCCCAGAACTTGCCTTGCTCATTAGCTGCGAGTGCTGCTTCTGCGGCTGGGGTTGCTGACTGATGGAAAGGAAGTGGGTTCTGCTTGAAGACCACCCGAACTTTGTCGCCAAAGTTCTTCATGATTTCTTCCATCGTTGGATTAACGCGTGAGCAGAATGGGCATTCGAAATCAGAGAATTCGATGATCGTCACGACGTAATCTTTGGCGTTTCCTTTGACTGGGTCGTTGGCGCGAACTGGAACCATCTCGACGACGGTCGCAGGCTCTGCTGGCTTCTGCTGTGGTTGTTCAGCTTCTGCCTTGAAGTTCTGCGAAACCATCTTGGAGTAGATCTGATCCTTGGCTGTGCCAGAACCGACCAACTTCTTGGCTTCTTCAAGCTGAGCCTTCACGATGGCTTCAAACTTGTCGATAGGTTGTGCACCCGAAAGGCGCTCGCCGTTGATGAAGAAGTGAGGAGTTCCGCGAACGCCGAGCTTGCTTCCAAGAGCCAAGTCATCCTTGATGATTTGGTCGAATTTTGGATCTGCAAAGTCTTTCTGGAATTTCGCGACGTCGAGACCAATCTGCTTGGCAAAACCCGAAGTCATTTCCTTCATGTTCGCGTCTTTGAATTCCTTCTGGTTCTTGAAGAGAATGTCATGCATTTCCCAGAACTTGCCCTGCTCGCCAGCTGCCATGGCAGCTTTCGATGCGTCAGGTGCCGACGAATGGAAAGGAAGTGGGTTGTGCTTGAACACAACGCGGACATCGTTCGGGTATTTTTTGACGAGTTGCTCCACCGTGTCCGCTCCGCGTGAGCAGAAAGGGCATTGGAAGTCAGAAAATTCGACGATCGTGATTGGAGCGGTTGCGCTTCCGAGCACCGGGCTGGTGCCGATTGGAATCACATCGCTGTCACCGGCGATCCCACCGGTTGGAATCTGAGCTGCGCCTTGCACTGCTTCTTCGCTGCCGGCACCTGGGCCTGCAGTCTTATTTCCGATGAGGTAACCGCCTGCGAAGGCGACGAGAGCTGTAGCAATGACTACGAGCAGATTTGAACTGCCGGAGCCCTGAGCTTGTTGAGACATAAAAGTATCCTTATCCGTTAGATAGATTAAGAGTTAGACATGGCGTTAAGGCGCACGTCATAGCTTCACGTGAGTCGTCATGCAATGACGATCTAGACTGATTTGTTGAGTTTGAAGCGAGTGAACGCTTCAGCTTTCGCGAGGAGGCGGAGCCTCGACGTCGCGGTATAACTTGTGATCCGGCAGGCCTGGATCGGAATAGGCATCCCCTTGAGCGACCACGACCGGGTAGGTCGGGGCCTGAAACTCGCTGACGTAGGATAGGGCCGTCGAGCGAGATAATTCGAGCATCAATGTGGCGGGAATCGGGTCCTGAGGACCGCATTGTTCGTCAAAAGATGAACATTCTTGGGTCGGCAACCTCAATGCTCTGACCAACACGGGAGCCTGCGTAGGCACAGGCTGTACGCTGGCGAGCGTAGAGTCATCGCCGCGTACCGAGCCGCGAAGAGTATTCAACACGTGGTTGACGGCACGCTCTGCCTGCATCGCGGCAAGTAATTCTGGAATCGTCGATACCGGGTTGCCCGCATCCTCAAAACACACGGCTGAAGCTGGGTCCGCCGCATTATTTGGTGAAGCGCATGGCGACAGGTCAACGACATCGGCCGCAACCGACACGTCCGCGGCGCTGAGCCAAGTCATGGGCGAAGGGCTGGAGGACACCGAACATTGGCCGTCTTCAACACTCCAAAACCCTGCCCACGCTTGCGGAGATATGCCGCAAACGGTCAACAGAATAACAAGAGTGGTCAAAAAACGGTTCAAATACTGGACCTCAAAGAGTTGGCGCACGCTAATAAAAGACGTGCGCAGAATCAAGTCGATTCATTTTCACCAGTCGATGGGCAAGCCCATTCGACGCCCCTCTTGGGCAGACCGGTAAGCTGCAACCACGATTTCAAGAGACTTCATTCCCTCGGCGCCTTCGAGCAGCCCAGGTCTTCCGGTCGTCAGAGCGACGCCCACGTCTCGATAGAAGTCGCGATGGCCGTCTCCGTAAAGGCTTTCGCTGGGCTCACCCACCGTTGGTGATGCAACACCTTCGACGTTCCAGTGTTCGATCCGCCCACAAGCCAGCCCCCCAAGTCGAACGAGACCTTTTTCGGCCACAACGGTCAGTGAAGCCTCAAAGTTGGTGGGTGTCGTGAGCATGGTGACGTTGACGGTTCCCAAAGCACCCGAGCGAAATTTCATCGAGAGTGCGGCCGTGTCTTCGACCTCAATTCGCCGCGCAAGCGTTGCCGTATAAGCATGGACGCTGTCCACGGGGCCAACAATCCAACGCACCAAGTCGATATAATGGATGGCCTGATTCATCAGAGCGCCGCCGTCCATCTCGTAGTTCCCTCGCCATTCGGCAAGATCGTAATAAGACTGAGGGCGAGTCCACAGGACGCTCAAATGCACATCGTAAACCCGGCCCATCTTGCCCGATTCGACCACGTTATGGAGCGCACGAACCACGGGTGAAAAACGATGCTGTTTCACCACAAACAGCCGGGTCCCACGCTGCTCGCACTCGGCAACCATGCGCTGCGCGTCCGACCAACGAGTCGCCATGGGCTTCTCGGTGATGACATGAACTCCGTGTCGAGCGCAGGTCACCGTCTGTTCGGAATGCAGGCCCGTGGGCGTGGCCAAGGCCACAACATCAACCTGAACTTCGTTTAACAACGATTCCAGCGAGGCATACCCAGGCACCGCGTTATCGCGGGTGGCAACGGCCAGCGCATCCGAATCGATATCGCACACGGCGACCAACTCAAAGGGCTCGACGATCGACGCGAAATGTCGCGCCGATACTCGTCCACACCCAACTACTGCAATACGAATGGTCATGGCTTGATGAAGATCTTCTCACGGTAATACTTAAGCTCTTCGATCGACTCGAGAATATCGTCCAAAGCACGATGTGTGTTCTTCTTCTTGGGAGGCAGATAGCTCTGCGGATACCAACGATTCAGAAGCTCTTTGATCGAAGACACATCCACGATGCGATAATGCAAATAGGCGTCGATGTCGGGCATGAACTTTTCTAGAAATCTGCGATCCTGCCACACCGAGTTTCCTGCAAGCGGAGCCGAACGCTCACCGACATGCTCTTTGATAAACTCAAGGGTCATCGCCTGAGCCGTCGCGTTATCGATGGTCGATTCTTTCACACGTTTGGTAAGCCCAGACTTCCCGTGATTCTCGACACACCAGGCATCCATTTCGGCCAAGGCCTCGTCGGATTGATGCACGGCGATGGTTGGTCCCTCAGCGATGATGTTGAGATCACCGTCGGTGATAATGGTTGCGATTTCGATGATGACATGGCGATGGGGCTCAAGCCCGGTCATTTCCAAGTCTATCCACACTAGATTCTGGCTCATAAATTCCTCCGGAGGCGCGGCACTCTAGCAGCCGCGGCACCGCATCTACAACGGGAATTGGACGCTTGACGGCCAAGAGCTTATGCTCGGCGAAGACGAGGATACCAAGATGGCTCAAACCAATACCCATGCTCGATTTGTGCGCGAACTCCGCTCGTTAATACGGGCGCCGTACAGCTTCATCCACCTGCAAACCTTCGAAGAAGACCGGGCGCTGATCTTGCTACGTGAGCTCGCGGCATCGGATAACCGCGGTATCCGGGAATGGAGCGCGATCTCTTCTTTTGACGGCCAGCCCTCCAACGCCGACTTCCTAAAAGCGCTCGCGATCATCGAATCGTCGCCGCTTCCAGGCATTTTTGTCTGCAAGGACGTCTCGACCTTCATGGAGTCTGCCGTCGTGAGACGACGACTTCGTGAGATGGAGGCCCAGGCGGCCGCATTTCATAAGACGATTATCTTTCTGGGTTCCGAACCTGTGATGGCCGCCGAGCTTCAAAAAGACATCACCGTGATCCAGATGCCGTTGCCGGACCGCGATGCACTTTGGCGCGAATGCGAGGCGGTCTTTAGGCCCGAAGTCTTCCCCGACATCGACCGAGAAGCGCTGGTCAACGGGGCGATGGGACTGACTTCGCGCGAGGCGCATCGAGCGTTTTTCCGAGTTCGGCTCCAGTATGAGGAGGCAGCGTCCAAGAACCTGCCCTTCGACCTCGAAAAGTCGATCATCCGCGAGAAACAACAGCTGGTGTCGACCAATGACGCGCTTGAATTCTTCCCACTTGAGGCCGGGATGGGGGACGTGGGAGGGCTCGGCGAGCTGAAAGCATGGCTTGATGAACGCCAACGAGCGTTTGGGGCCGAAGCGCGGGCCTTTGGCCTTCCGCATCCGCGCGGTGTCTTGCTTATCGGTGTCCAGGGATGTGGAAAGAGCCTCACGGCTAAGGTGATTGGCCGACACTGGGGCTTGCCGCTCTTGCGCTTGGATCTTGGCGCCGTTTTCGAAGGAAAAAAGAGCCCCGAAGAATCCCTTCGGCTGGCACTCGCCACGGCCGACGCACTCGCGCCATGCATCTTATGGATGGATGAGATCGAAAAAGGCTTCGGAGACACGTCGGATGGCGGAGCCTCACGTGTTCTGGGATCGCTTTTGACCTGGCAGCAGGAAAAACAATCGCCGGTATTTCTGGTCGCGACCGCGAATCAGGTCGAAGCGTTGCCGCCGGAGCTGATGCGAAAGGGGCGTTTTGATGAGATCTTTTTTGTCGACCTGCCCGAAATCCAAGAACGAGTCGAAATTCTGCGCATTCATCTGACTCGCCATGGCCGTTTTTTCGAGAACGAAGTGGTCGATAAATTGGCAGGGATGACGGAGCACTTCAGCGGAGCCGAGCTCGAACAGGTCGTGATCAGCGGCATGTACACTGCGTTTGCGTCCAAGCGAGACCTCGCGCTCGAAGACCTTGAATTCGCCGTGAAAGAGACGGTTCCCCTCTATCGAACCTACGAAGAGAATATCAAAGCTTTGCGCCAATGGGCGGATGGCCGCGCCAGACGGGCGTCGCGTCGACGCAAAGTTTTGGATTTTTTTGGATAAACGCAGAGGCCAAAAAGGCTCTCAGAATACTTTCGAGAGGCGCTCGAAGAGGCGCTGGGTCTGGTCGGTCGTGCCCACGGTCATGCGCAAACAACCTTCGAGGCCTGGATAGGTCGAACGGTCGCGTACATAGACGCCGAGGTTTTCCAATCGACGGAGCGTCTGGTCGATATTCCCGGTGCGAACCACGACGAAATTCGCCGGCGTGATCCAAGCCTCGACATGGCGACGGGTCGCAAAGAACTGACGAAGCAGCTCTTTCGACGCGGTGACTTCGTCGAGGTAAGTGTTGAGATAATCCCGGTCTGCCAGAGCGGCATGCGCCCCAAGCTGGGCCATCGTGTTCACACTCTTAGGATTATAAAGACGGCTCAGGCCTTCCACGACGGTGGGGTGCGCAGCCAGATAACCCACACGCAAGCCCGCAAGGCCAAAGGCCTTCGAGAAGGTGCGTGTCACAATCAGATTGGGGAATTGTTCAACCAACGAAATCGCCGAAACCTGTGCGAATTCGAAATAGGCTTCGTCCAGAAGAACCAACAGGTTCGGGTAATCGCGGCAAATCGCAGCGATTTCCTCGGGGTACGTGAGCACACCGGTTGGGTTGTTCGGACTGACCAGATAGAGCATTCGGGTTCGCTGCGAGAGCGCCGCGCGGATGCCCGCAATATTTGAGCTGAAGGGACTGTCACCGATAACCTGTCGAATCTTCGCGCCCTTAGCATGCGCAAAAACAACGAAATGATTATAGGTCGGGACGGGCACGACGACTTCGTCGCCAGAATCCAGGAAGGTCGAGCAAATCAGGTGAAGCGCGTCATCGCTACCGTTGGTCACCATGATGCTTTCAGGTCGAACGCCTGTGTAATCACTGAGTCCAAGCAAGAGCGAGCGGCTTCCAAGCTCGGGGTACCAATTCAAATTGGCGCCTTGAGCGATGAAATTCGACAGCACGCGCTGCACGGCGGGGCTGGGCGGAATCGTGGATTCGTTCCAGTCCAATTTGAAGATGGGGGAAGTACCGCCTAAGGCCTCAATCGCACGCTGGCTGGAGACGGCCTCGTAGGGGCTTAGCTCCGCGACGGCTCGTGCAACCGGGATGTTTGGAGTGACTTCATGAAGGCCGGGATACACATCGTCGTGTTCCAACGCCTCAACAACTCTCAAGCTCATATCCCATTTCGACATACAAATCGTCCTTCAGCCAAACAACGGGCTCTCTACCCAAAACCAGAGTAAAAAAGCCGCGCGAACTTGGCACACCGTAACATAAAGGTCAATCGCGCTGGGCTTGCCCTGTAGCCAGATTCCCAACGCACCTACTGCGCTATTCTGCAAGAAAGGAGCCACATCTGTGCAAGTCCGACCCACAAGTTGGTTTCTGGCTTGGTTGCTCGACTTGAGTCGTTTGCATCATCCAGAGCGCCGAAATAAGATAGGAGTAGACCTACTCCTATCTATGCGGCAGACCTACTCCATGAGCCACTTGGTGGCGCATCTGCCCTCCAAAAATGTGGGCATCCGGGCGATCTGTCAAAATTTAGCGTTCTAAAACCGCGACGTTTTCGATGTGATAGGTGTGCGGAAACATGTCGATTGGCTCAACACTCAGGGTTTTCCAACCGGTCTTATGAAAGCCTGCCAGGTCACGCGCCAACGAGGCCGGATTACAGGAAACATAGACCATACGCGACGCTCCGGTTAACTCGACCATCTCTCGTGCCAGCGGATTCAGCCCCGAACGTGGCGGATCGACCACGACCACATCGGCCGTCAATGACATCTCAGAAAGAACCGTCCCGACATCCCCGAGGTGGAACTCTATATTTGTAATTCCGTTATGAGCTGCGTTTCGACGCGCGTTTTCCACGGCATCGGGCTGCATCTCAATTCCAATCACATGTTCGGCGAAGCGCGACAGAAAAAGGCCGATCGACCCCGTGCCACAATAGAGGTCCATCACCCGCTGTCCGGCCAGTGCTGCGCGTTTGACCACCAGCCCGTAGAGCTTTTCGGCCTGAATGGTATTGGGCTGAAAAAACGCGCGTGGATGAATCTCGAAGCTCAGGTTCGAGCCGTCCGGAAGACGCATTTCTTCGCGAAAGAAAGCCTCACCATAAAGCACTTCGCATTCCATGCGGGTTCGATGTCCGCGCTGTGCCACGTGCTCCGTCCAATAGACGCTTTGAAAAATGACGTTGTGTTCCGCCGAGTACTCCCGGACCAAACGCGCAAAGTCATCGACGTCCTCGCGATTGCCCCCAGGAGCGGTCGTAAGCTCAACCTGGCGCTCACCTGTTCTTTTGCCGACCCGCACGGTGAGCGTACGCAACCAGCCAATGCTTTGTTTGGGCCGGTACGTCAGCAATTTGCGTTCGCGAGCCCAATCCCTGACGGTGGCAAGAAAACCTGCCACCCAGTCGGTCTCTAAAAAGCATTCTTCCAGGTCGAGCACATCGTATTTGTAGCCCGTGGGATGCAAGCCAAGGCTCACGCCGCCTGGCCCCTCGGCAAACGAGAATTCCATCTTATTTCTGTAGTACCAGGGGTCGTCCATGCCTTGCACCGGCTGAACGAGGTCAGGATCGACGTGGGCTGTCTTGAGCATGCGCCGTACCAGGTCTCCCTTTACCTTCAACTGGGTCTGGTATTCCAGCGATTGGAACGTGCAGCCTCCGCACCCCCCACCCGGTTCGGCCTTCACGCTGAAATGCGCACATCGCGGCTTCACGCGGTCTTCGGACTCTTGGATGAACGAATCAATGCGCGCTTCAATGCGATTCGACCGGCTGGATTCCACATAAGCCTGCACGACATCGCCGGGCACCCCTTTGCGGACAAGCACGCGATACGTGCGCGGCTCACGTTGCGGGCCAATCAGCAGCGAAAGGCGGCCGAGGCCAAATCCCTCGGCGTCGATGTCCGTAACAGCCACTTCGAATAGGTCAGCGCGTCTAGGTCCGCGGGGAATAGCTAAGGGTTCCATGAGTCTCTTTGTTCACAAAGGGGAAGAACGACCGGAAAGCTCGGCATCATGCCTTTTTTTTTCTAACTTGTGCAGATCTGACGAAAGTTTCGCACAGGCTTGGTATTTGGTCTCGACACGGCCTGTGGGCGTGATATTTAGGGCACGTACACGAACACAACGGTGGTCGCTGACCGCTGAGTCACCGTTTATTAAAAGGTTTTTTACCGAATTTCTTTTTATTTGAAGATTTCGTGATTGAATCCGTCCCAAGACCGACGCATCAGACACGATGTAGTCACTACAATGTTTTGGTGTCTTTTTTTGGTTAGCAGTTTTTGGCCCATGATGGGCAAGGCGTCGTGACCCGACGTCGACTTCACACAAAGGAAGTTATAATGCGTATCGCACAAGTTCTTACAGTTGGCGCTCTTTCGTTGGCAATGGTTAGCACGGCTTCGGCTGAGCGTCGTCCAGGCCTTGGTGGCAAGTACGCCGCACGCAACATCACAGCAGCTCAAGGCAGCTTGCTCGTGATTGCTGGACCTGACAGCACACAGATGCTCGGTACCGGCGGACAGTTCGGTAATGTTGATGGTGGCGTGAATATCTTGAAATTGAAGGACGTTGATTCCTTTATCGACTTCAACTTCGGCGCTGCATATGGCGTCACTCCTGAGTTGGAAGTTGGTTTGGTTCTACCGCTCGCTTTGGTCACACCAGACGGAGTTGAGCGCGACACAGTGTCGGGCGTTCAATTGTTCGCTACTTATGCAAAGGACATGGGCAAATTTGATGTTGGTGGACGAATTGCCGCCAATATCTCCACTGTAGACGGTGGGTATCACGGCGTGACACTTGGTATTCCTTTCCTTACAAAAGTGGGCATGAACGGTCGTGTTGACGCTGGCGTGTTTATTCCACTTGTTTTTGGCGAAGATGCTGCCGGTGACAGTGAGATTGGCAAAGCGTTGAACATTCCAATTCGGTACGGACACAGCATCACTCCTAAGATCTTCATCGGCGTTGAAACTGGTCTCTACCTGCCAGACATCAAGACAGATAACGGTCGCGTCCCATTTAGCATTTTTGGTGGCTACACCCTTCTTGCTGGCGGAAACGTTGTTGACCTTGGACTCTCGGTCGGCCTTCCACTCGCCATTTACCTTGGCGACAACGGCCCAGACGCAACTGACGTCATGCAGGTCGCTTTCGGTACCAACGTACAAATGGCATTCTAATTTCGAGCCTTTCGAAATTGAAAAAGCCGGCTTATGCCGGCTTTTTTGTTTCTTGTCGCTGACTCTTGCTCAGTGCTGAGACATGCAGGTCATCGCGCCTTGCGGGTCCATCGTGCACACCCCAAGTTTGCCACCACCCATCTGGCATTGCTCGGCGGCTTTGGTGCACACCTTCGTGGGGCCTGACGACGAATCATCGGGGCAGCCGGATAGGGCAAAACTCACCAGCATTAGATAGATCCAAAATCTCATATCGTTCTCGCAGCCAAAGGTGATTTGAGCTTAGCGGCGCTTCGCTCGATTGTCAGCCGTACCGGTCGCAGGACAGGCAATGCTAGGCGCAATGCAGGCCATAGGATAGGGCCTGCGAACCGACAAACTACGGGCAGGATGCCCGCGCACCAGGCGCAGGGCGGACCAGCGCAGGGCGGACCAATCACAGGACGAACCAGGCGCGGGACGGACCAACCACAACACGGACCAATCACAGGGTGGACCAGGCGCAGGGTGGACCAATCACACGTCCGTCTTGAATTGCTCCGCCAAATTGTATAATACAATCAGCAGAGGTAATACATGACGCGAAAAAACACCCTTGTTGATGAGCTCGTAAGCCGACTCTGCACCGAGATCTTTACGGGCATCCACGAAGTCGGCACCGTTCTGCCCCCCATTCGTGAACTCGCGAAACGCTACGAAACGACCGTGCCCACGATCCAACGTGTGATCGCGCGACTGGAGGAAATGGGACTTCTGAGCGTGCGACAAGGCAGCGGGATGCGGGTTCTCGACCCGCGCTTGCATGCCAACCAAGCCGTTTTGCCCCATTGGCTCGAGGCACTTGCCGGCCAGCCCAAACAAGCTCGCGCGCTGCTGGCCGACTTTCTGGAACTCCGCACGACGCTCGCCGCAGGATTGCTAGCGAAAGTCGCCCCAAAGGTGGGGACTCCCGCATTCGCCTTCGTGCACACCGCGGTCGATGAATTCGAAAAAAGCGTCGAGGCCGGGGCCTTGATGGACGAAATCATCACGCGAGACCTAGGCGTCGTTCGGGCGCTCTTGCTCCTGGCGCCACAGGTCGCTGTTTCGACGGTTTTCAACGGATTCGAAACCCTGATCCGGACGTCTCCAGCGCTTCAGAAGGCGCTCTACGCCGAGCCCGAAACCAATATCGCAGGCTGGCGATTCACGTTTGAAATGCTGGGCGAAAACGATTTTTTGTCGACGATTGCGCCACTGATCGCGGCGATTGACCAAGACACATTGGATCGGTTTGAAAAAGCCCTGGAGATGCCATGAATTTTTGGAACCAACCCAATAAAAGGTATCGCAATTTTCAGATCGTTTTCACGATTCTGACGCTCAATTTTGCGATACCCACGCTGAGCTACATCTTCGCGCCAGTACTCGCCCATCAACAATTTGTGGAGCTCAATACGACCCTGGGTGGTGAGCTTTATATGTTCCCCGAATACGAGTCGTTATTCTGGAGGTATCTGGGCGCAGCAAATGTCGCGACCCTCGCCCTGATGTGTTTTTTGCTGCAGTGGGACCTGCGTAAATATTTTCCGGTATTGGTCCCGCTCACGTTCATGAAGTCACTGGCCGCAACACTTTGGTTGAGCGGTTATCTCCAACATCCAGAATGGCCGGGCTTTCTGGCCGCAGCCCTGCTCGACTACGTCAGCAGTGCAGCGTTCGTATTCTTTGCGACTCGGGCCCATCGCGCGTTGCAGATTCATCCCGACGTGATTCCTCGGGTGAATCGATGAATTCGTGGATGGGATTTGAACGACGGTGGGGGGAAGCCGTTTTGGATGCGATGATCCCAGCCGGCGATTCGCCCGGGCTGGATACCAAATCGCTGCAATGGTTCTGGGATGAATTCGACAAGAGCGCACCAGCGCTGTTGAACCTGGGGCTGCGGGTCGCCGTCTGGTTCGTCACGTTTGCGGCAGTTGCGCGCACCGGAACGGCGTTTCATCGCGCTTCCGAAAAACAGCGCGACGAGGTTCTTCGACGGCTATCCGAAGGTGCATACCTCTCGCGGCAACTCATCGTGACCATCAAGGTGGTCGCGACCCTGGCCTATTTTGGGGACCCGCAAATACGCGCCAGATTTCCGGGGGCATCATGAATGTCGACGTCGTTGTGATTGGCAGCGGTCCCGGCGGCGCCGCGTGCACACTGGAGCTTGCCCGGGCTGGGCTCTCTGTCGTCGTGCTTGAGGAAGGCGAGTCCAAAGAACACGCGCCAGATGCGTTTCGGGCGATGGCGAACATTTACAGGGATCTTGGTGCGAGCGTGACACGTGGAAAGGCGCCGATGCCCTATATTCAAGGCCGTGCAGTGGGTGGAAGCTCGATCATCAACGGAGCGATTTCGTGGAGGCTTCCCGAGGATATCTGGCAAAATTGGTCCCAAAACGACCCGGAGTTTGGCCCGCGTTTTCCATTCGCGGAAATCGAGGCAGTGACCGACGAGGTCGAAACCTATCTGAATATCCAACCCACCGACCCCAAGATCTCGGGGCCGAATAACGACCTCCTAGCCGTGGGCGCGGCCGCACTAAACCTTGAGCATCGCCCGATCTCGCGCAACGTGAAGGGTTGTGAAGGCTTAGGACGTTGCCTTCAAGGATGTCCAAACGGCCGAAAGATGACGATGGCCCGCACCTATCTGGCCGAGGCCACCGAGTTGGGCGTGCAAATCATCAGTGGTGCATGGGCACGCAAAATCGTGCACGTCGATGGTCGCGTAAAAGGCGTTCTTTACGAAACCAGCGAAGGCCCCAAGACCGTGGCGACAAATACCGTGGTGGTGGCGGCAAGTGCGGTGCAAACGCCACTTATCCTGCGTCGGTCCGGGTTCAGACATCCCGGCATTGGTGCCGGTTTCATGGCCCATCCCGGGGCGTCGATGGCTGGCCGCTTTCCTCAAGACATTCGCGTCTGGTCGGGCGCGACACAGGGGCATGAAGTGATTGGCCTGCGAAAAGAAGGCATCAAGTTTGAGGCCTTGGGGTTTGACCTCGCCGTGGCAGCATCCCGATTCAAGACGGTGGGACAAGCGCTGTCGGCGGATATCGCCGATATGGATAAATGGGCCCATTGGGGAGTCGCCATCAAGGCAGAATCCCAAGGCCGGGTGCGCCAGACGCGCCTTTTTGGCGGTTCATCACGCGTCCGAGTGGACTACGGCCTGACGCCAAACGACATGCTGAAAGTCCGACGAGGTGTTTCTGTGTTGGGACAGATGATGTTGAGTGCTGGCGCCGAATTTGTGACGCCCGGCATTCACGGTTTTGATGCCGAGGTTCGGTCCATCGAGCGCATGAAAGAACTCGAGGCTATTGGCCCCCTAGACCCCAGAGCCTATGCCATGGTGCTGACCCATATGTTCTCTACGTGTCGAATGGGATCGACCGCTAAAAGTCCGGTAGACCTGAATCTTGGCCTGCGCGGTGCCCAAGGTGTCTACATCAGCGACTCGAGCGTGTTCCCCAGTAATACCGGGGTGAACCCACAGACGTCCATCCTGGCCATGTCGACTCTTTGCGGACGACGACTCGCGGCAAATTTGAAGACGTCTGTCAGGCTGTGATCACGGATCCATACGACCCGCACTCGTCGTTTGCAAAACGCACCTTCGAGACCTCGTTTCAAAGAAATTTTAAAAATCAGCAACTTAGTTCGACCGCGGAGCATCTTAGCCACGTACTATTAAACGAGCATCCGACCTTAACGCGGAATAGTGTTGGTTGAGGAGCACTTCCAACAAAGACCGGTTAACGGTCATTGCTCAAAGAAGAGGAGCCCAACCATGCTTACCAACCATGAGATCACCGACGCAGAAACATCACTCCATCGCAAAAACGTAACTGTCGCTCGGCCCGGCGTAGACCGCATCAAACGTCGTGCCCTGGAGCGCTGGGAGAACGAAGGAGGCTTGACGGTTGAAGTCGATATTGTCACCTCCATACTTGAACGTCTTGCCCTGGAGCGCTGGGAGAACGAAGGGGGCTGCCTTGATTGCAGGGGGCCCGTGGCTTGATTGCCTAGGTCGCAATCACATCTCGGAACGCAAGCAAAGAATCGTGAACTTGCCGTCTTCGAAGGTCAGGACACGGTTTGCACCTGAGTCATGAATCGCGCTTAGCGCGGCATGATGGGCGACCCTTGCACCGGACTCGAGGTTCCAAACGCTTACGCCGTCGGACGTGCTAGTGCAGTGAAGCAAACGTCCATCAAAGGTCAGTCGACCTGAAGGCACACCCGGCACAATTTTTTGAAGATTCCCAGTTTTTGTGTCGTAGATGCAGATCGCATCCACAAGATTGAGGTCATCGTTGCCAAAGCCCCAGATTGCCAGCCGAGTCTCGTCCAGCCAGACGCAGGGGTTATCCCAGGAGTAAGCCCGTTGTGCCAAAAAGCGGCATTGCTGGCGAGTGATTGGGGTTTCTTCCCATACCAGCAGATCCCAACACGCCACCAAACCGACCGGTGCCCACACCCACCCGGTACTGGCCATCGAAGTGCCACCTGGTGACACGTGGAGCGCTCCAAAAAAATAGTTGAGCTCGTCTGATTCCGCAGGCTGCGTCGTACAAGCCTGCCTTGTCTTCAGGTCAAAAAGCTCCAGAGCATTCCAAGCGCTGGCATGAGCCACAAAGTCGCGCTCGCCGCGACGCACAAACGCAATGGGGAACTTGGTTTGCTTGGAATGGTAGTCGGCGCGTTCTGGGCGCAAGAAGATTTCGCCGCTCTCAAGGTCCCAAACGATGCCGCCATGGGCGTCGACCAAGGCCGCAAACCGACCGCTGGTATTGACCGAAAGCTCTGGTTCGGATTCACGAGGATTATGCAGCCAAGCCGTGACCTCAGGAGGTTGGACAAGCTTGGTGATTTTCCCGTCAAACCCGATTCGAGCGAACGCGTCTGGGCCGCACAAAACCCAGCCTTCCACGTACCCTGCTCCGTTTATGCTGCCGTCCCACGCGCCAACAAAATCCGTCTCGAACTCCGTGTTATCAAGGATTATGGCCGTGAACGTTCCAGTCACACCTTCTTTGCAGTCATCCCAATAGCGTTCGGCTTCTTGCTCTGCGAAACAATCTTCACACAGGCATTCAAACTCGACCGAGGGTAGCTTTTCGCGGCAACTGGCGCAGATCAGCGCATAGTCGGTGGAACCCTCGATGAACACCACGTAGTCGAGCTCGTCGGCATCAGGGTCCGCGCTTAAATGCTTGCAAACTCGACGAGAAGGCCCTTCATGTCCGCAACGATTAACAGAGTTCACTTGAGCTTCTCCCAACCTCCGCCGCGCTGACGGCGGCGGTGTTCGACCTTGAGCTCACTGCGCGCATCGGCGACCAACAACTCGCACGGTTCGAACCAGTGTTCGGTCCGGGCAGACCCAAGTGGCTCCACCTGACCGGTAAATTCGGCGTTTTCAGGACAACGGTAACTTCCACAACGCATAGCGATCTGGCACTGAATCGAAGTTCAACACATCTTTCACGCCACCATTGCAGTTGGTGCTGACGACCAAGACATTGCCGTCAAAAACATCCTGTTCTTTCGGCAAGACAAATACCAAGTCGTGGTGAAACTCGCCTTGAGTCCAATGGGCGAAAAGATCGAATTTGCCGAATAATCTTTTCAGCGTTTGCATGACTCGATCGAGCGAAAGTTCATTCGCAATCATTTGCAGTGTCATAGGACCTCCCAAATAGTTCGTGCCCGCCGAGTTTAGGGAAGAGCGCATCGCTACGCACGAGCGTTTTACACAAGACGGGCGTTCGAATTCGGAAGGGGCGATTACTCTGATGCGAGTCAATCGCAATGCAGGCCATAGGGCCTGCGGACCAATCGCAACGCCGAAAACCGAAAACCGAAAACCGAAAACCGAAAACCGAAAACCGAAAACCGAAAACCGAAAACCGAAAACCGCCTACGGTCTCAGCACTTCGCGAGAGTACGCGGCGAGCGCTTCACCAAAGATTCCGACCTTGTCCAATGGTTCGGGTTCGACGTCGGTCTCTTCGGGCGCACCACGCCGCGGGCGCGTGGACATCAAGATTCGCGCGATCTCCTGAATGGACTCGTCTTCGGTGATGTCCGAGCGGAAATCTTCGGTGATAATCTCGGCCGACTCCATGCCTTTCGGCGTGGGCAAACCCAGCAATGCAAAGTGTTTTTCAACCGAACCCGAAAAGCGCTCAACATCCCAGTCCATCCAATACCCGCTGATGAACCCCAGCGCAGCTGGATTGGCGTAGAGCTCCCGAAAAGCGATTCGTTTTTCTTTGACCCAGACAATCAAGGATGACTGCAATTCGTCGCCAAAACCCCAGATATCATCGCCAAAAATAGCGGGTTTTTCCCACATCGGCATGATGTCCTCAAGATGAGGAAGCATCTCCAGATACGGCAGCACGGCGGGACCATTGGCCAGCATCCCAGATGCCACCGTATCGCTGATCAGGTGCTGTATGTCGTCGTCGACCAAAGTCACCAGGCACGAGATTCGAAGTTCATCTTCGTAAATACGCGAGCCAATTTCTTCGACCTCGACCGCCTGTGGGGGCACCGGATTTGCCGTCGCGATGGTGGGATCGACACCCACGGCTGCCGCGATTGCGGGCATCCCGACCTCGGCCCATTCGACCGTCCACCCGTGCTGAGCCCACAGCGCGCGCATCAAATTCAGAAATGTGCTTCGGTACGGCTCATATGTGATGATCTCGCCGCCAAATAAAGTGATGCATTTGTCGTCCCAATTCAGGGCGACACCACCTTCTCCCCACACATCGTCGAGCCAATGCAAGGGGTTGACCATTTTCTGTTTTCTGATGAATTTGTCGGCAGCGTCGGGTCCCCAGAAGATGTCCTCCGGTACCGTCAGTCCGCCCCACTGTGCGTAATAGAGCGCGATTCGCCCGTTCTTCCGAATCACATAATTTGCGCGGTGTCCCATGAATCAAAGACTACACGGGTTACGAGGCCCAGAAAAGGCCTCACGCACTCCAATCAACACCGTCGAAGAAGTGTGTAGGAATCACAAAGTTCACATCGAGTGGGTTGGTGGCATTTCCACGTCGCACCACGACGTCGATGGGGATCTTGCCCGAGATACCAAGACCTTCTGCGGGCAGGCGTCCCAACGAGGTTTCGTCGAAGATACGGCCAGTCACCAACACGTCTTTCATCACGAGCTCGGTCTGATGAGGCACGATGCTGACGTCGGGACTGCGCCCGTCAATCTGGTCGATCAAGCGCTCCAGATCCGTGTCGTTGCGTGGACGAAGGTCCACGCTATCCGACGAGATGCCCACTTTTTCGATCTCAATTCGGAAGGCCTGGCTGGTCAAAAGATGCCCTTCCGTCGTGATATTTGCATGCGACGGGAAACCCGCTTTGAGCGAGATTTCTCCGCTCTTTTCGTCCATATCGAGGCCCGAAGCAGATGCAAGGACAGCGGCTAACACAAGAAGTTTTTTGTTCTGCGGAATCATGTTTCTCTCCAAAATTTCGTAACCGGTTGCTTTCTAGCTGTTTTTGTTAGGCCAGAAAGTCCGGTGGCGAAGTTTTGGGAGCGTAACGCCACACACGTTCTTGACGAGCGGTGCGAACGGTCTTGAGGCTGGGGACAGAAAGTCCCGACCCAAGTTGTGTTTGAATCTCATCTGCCGTCAAAGCGGCGATCAGACCTGACGCCAATATTGGCGCGGAGAATGCGACCTCGGCGGCGGAACGATCGTTCCCCTCGCAAGCGCGGCCCTCGGAGCAACAAGAAGACACCTGAAATAATCTTGCGCGGGACAAGACAACCGCGACCACCAGCACGACGACAAGCGTCAGCAGTAGGAAGAGGTTTCTTATTTTTCGCAGATTAATCAAATGGGCTCCGTCTTATTGATGCCATAAGCTCAACACCGATTCAGATTATTCCAGCCAACTTCTTACAATCAAACACGCGGCCCGGTTGACGTGGCATGAACGCATAAAGTAGCACAGCCTTCCGCGGTACTTGTCTCATCCGCGCGGAGTCAAAATGACGGGCTATTTCCGTTTCCCAACCATTCATGAAGATCGCATCGTATTTGTCAGTGAGGACGACCTGTGGGCCGTTCCTCGCACCGGTGGAGTGGCGCGTCGCCTCACCAGCGGACTTGGCGAAACAAGCCGGCCTTTCTTTTCGCCTGACGGATCGTTGATCGCCTTCACCGGCACCGAAGACGGAACGACCGAGATCTACGTCATGCCGTCCCATGGCGGTCGCTCGACCCAGGTCACCTTCCTTGGCGCCGTCAGCGCGTCGACAGGTTGGACTCCCGACGGGATGGTTGTGTTTCGCACCCACCATCGCCAGGGCATGGCATCACGGTTGATGGAACTCTACTCGGTCTCGCCAGAAGGCGGCGAGCCCTCGTCGATGAAGCTTGGGCCGGGTCATGGTTGCGACTTTGAACCCTTTGGACCGGGAATTATTGTCTCGCGCAACGCAGACGATCTGGCGCGCTGGAAACGCTATAAAGGTGGCACCGCCGGTGTCTTGTGGCTGAGTCGTGACGGCGAAGAATGGCAGCGACTTTTTGCCGAAGAACCGTCGGGCCACTGCCGGCCAATGTGGCTGAACGACCGCATTTATTTTGTCAGCGATCGTGATGGACACGGCAATCTGTGGTCTTGTGACGTCGAAGGCAACGACCTCCAGAAACACACCAGCCACGACGATTTTTACGTCCGTTTTGCTTCGACAGATGGCCGACGCATCACCTACACAGCCGGCGGCGCGATCTACGTGTTCGACCCCGTCGACAACACCTGTCAGCACGTTGAGGTCGACTACGCCTCACCGCAAACCCAGTTGAACCGCAAATTTGTAGAGGGCGACGCTTATCTTGAAGACATCGCGCTTCATCCAGCTGGGCACTCTCTTGCGATCGTGACCCGCGGTAAACTCTTCAATTTCGCGCATTGGGAAGGCGGAGTGCGCCAAAACGGTATCGAGCAAGGTGTCCGATATCGACTTCCCGTCTGGCTAGACGACACGAATATTCTGGTCGTCAGCGACGAATCCGGTGAGGAACGATTTGAGATTCACGTCGCCGATGGATCGGCCGACCCCAGAATCCTCACCGATGACCCGCTGATCGGACGACCGCTCGACATCGCGCTTTCACCCGACCGCAAACTCATCGCGTTCCATAATCAACGCCAGGAAATCGGCGTGATCGAAGTCGAAACCGGCGCCATTCGAATCTTGGACCGCTCCGAATACGACCGAATGACGGGATTTGACTGGTCGGGCGACTCTCGCTTTCTGGCCTACAGCTCGCCAAACTCATTCCACACGACTCAAATCAGGATCGCCGACCTTGTGGACGGCTCGATTCAAAACGCCACCAGCGGCGAGTTTAGGGATGTTGAGCCGGTCTTCGATCCGAGTGGGCGATACCTCTACTTCCTGTCCTATCGATTCTTCGAGCCCGTCTACGACCAGCTCTTTTTCGAAATCTCATTCCCTGCGTCGATGAAGCCGTGTTTGATCACGCTCCGCCCCGATGTTGGCTCGCCGTTTGTCGAGAAGCCGCGCGCCCTCGACGGGGATGATGACGATAAAGACAAAGAAGACAAAGACGACGAGTCCGAGGACTCTGAGGACTCCGAGTCCAAAGACGACGAAAAGTCCGACAAAGAAAAGAGCGACGACGAAAAAGACACGCCACCCAAACCCGTCGAAATCGATTTCATGGGAATCTTCAACAGGGTCGAGGCCTTCCCAGTCGCCGTGGGTGAATACTCACAACTTGCCGCAACTGCCGAACGCGTCTTCTGGACGAGTTTCCCGCTTGGATCACCGGAAGTCGACGAAGACCACCCGGCACCAAGCTTCGACGGACGCGTGTCCTATTTCAGCCTTAAAGACTACGAGACCAAATTATTTGCTCCCGAAGTCGCCGGTTTCGTTCTTGGACCCGACCGCAAAACCATGGCGTTTTACGGCGAGTGTCTGCGATTGCTCAACGCAAGCGGGGCGGGTTTATCCTTGGATGAGGATGACGACGATCGTCCCTCACGCAAATCAGGCATCGTGGACTTCAGCCGAGTCTCGGTTGCCGTCGATACGCGCGATGAGTGGCGTCAGATGCTCCGCGAGGCCTGGCGCCTTATGCGAGACCACTTCTGGAGTGCGGAGCTTGGTGGGTTGGACTGGGATGCCGTGTGGCTGCGCTACGCGCCACTCGTCGACCATACAGCGTCACGCTCAGAGTTTTCGGACCTTGTCTGGGAGATGCAGGGGGAACTCGGCACCAGCCACGCCTACGAATTTGGTGGAGATTATCGACGCCCACCCGCATATCGCCCCGGGTTTCTGGGGGCCGACATCGACTGGAACGAAGAGGCCGAAGCCTATCAGATCACCCATATCGTCCAGGGCGACACTTGGAATGCTGCCGAAAGCTCGGCGTTTGCTCGCCCCGGAATCAATGCCGAAAATGGCGACCGAATTTTGGCCATCAACGGTCAACGCCTCGGCAAGACTTCATCGGTCCAACAACGCCTGGTGAATCTGATCGGTCAAGAGGTCGAAATCGTGCTGCAGCGCGGTGATGCCGATCCACACCGAGTCACGGTCCGAACCTTGGTCACCGAATTTCCCGCGCGTTATCGCGAGTGGGTCAATAAATGCCGGCAACGGGTCCACGAAGCGACCGACGGCAAAGTTGGCTACATTCATATCCCAGACATGTCTGTGAACGGATTCGCGGAATTTCATCGCGGTTTTGTCTCTGAGTTCCGCAAACGTGGCCTGATTGTCGACGTTCGAGCCAACGGTGGCGGACACGTGAGTCAGCTGCTGCTCGAGAAACTCGCGCGGCGCACGATTGGCTACGACGTGAGCCGTTATGGAGTGCCTCGAACCTACCCTGACGAAGCCGTAAACGGCCCGTTGGTGGCGATCACCGACGAACACGCGGGCAGTGATGGAGATATTTTCTCGCACTGTTTCAAGTTGATGAAATTGGGGCCCCTGATCGGCAAACGCACCTGGGGCGGAGTCGTCGGTATCTGGCCAAGGCATGCCCTGGTCGACGGCAGCATCACGACCCAACCAGAATTTTCGTTCTGGTTTAAAGACGTGGGATACGCCGTCGAAAACTTTGGGACCGTACCTGATATTGAGGTCGAGATTTCCCCAGCGCAGGCGGCTGCCGGACACGACCCTCAACTCGAGAAAGCCATCGAAGTGGCCCTCTCAAAACTTTCCGAGGCCGCTCCGGCTCCGGATTTCGGACCTCCTCCACGACTCACTCCCTGAACTCGGCTTTTGATGATGATCGACAACGAACTTTTTCAGGAATTCTTGGGCTGGAACGTTTTTGAAGTTCCAGTGTGGCGGATCGCCCTTTTTCTGCTCGCGATTCTTGTAGGGCTGACCGTCAAAAACGTCCTGCTCGCCCGATTCATGCGCCCTTTGGACAAGGTCCTCGAAAAAACGACGTCGGATCTCGATAACCTTCTCATCGAGAAGGTTGAGCAGCCCTTGGGATGGATCATCCTCGTGGTCTCCATGTATCTGGGACTGCTGGCTCTGGACCTGCCCGAAAAACTCCACGTTTTGGCGGTTCTTCTGCTTAAAACAGTCGGGACTGTTTTTGCAGCGTGGATGATTTTCCGCGCTGTGGACGTGCTCGTCGACGGTCTGGAACGATTCGCGCGAAAGACCGAATCCGACATGGACGATCACATGATCCCGCTTGTGAAGCGGCTGCTTCGCATTACGATCATCTGTGTCGGGATCATCACCATCGTCCAACAATGGGGCTACGACGTCACGAGCCTGATTGCTGGCCTTGGCATCGGTGGCCTTGCGCTGGCTTTGGCCGCACAAGACACCTTGGCCAACTGGTTTGGCTCGATCATGATCTTCACGGATCGCCCATTTAAGCTGGGAGACTGGGTTAAAAGCGACCACGGCGAAGGGGTCGTAGAAGAAGTCGGCTTGCGCTCGACCAAGATTCGAACTTTCGCCAAAACGGTCATCACAGTCCCCAATAAAGACGTCGCGAACACAGCCGTCGAAAACTTCAGCGAGATGCCCAAACGACGCATCAATGCGCAGATCGGGGTTGTCTACAGCACCTCTGCGGCACAGATGATCGAAATCGTCGACGGCATCAAAGACGTCTTGCGTACGCACGAAGCCATCGATCAGGAGTTTTGGCTCGTGAATTTTGTCGGTTTTGGCGGCTCATCGCTCGACATCATGATTTACGCATTCACCAATACGACCGTTTGGGGCGAGTGGCTCGATGCACGGCAGGATATCTACCTCAAAATCATGAAAGTCGTTGAAGATGCAGGCTCTTCTTTCGCCTTCCCAAGTCAGAGCATCTATTTTGAGAACCAGATCCCCAAGATTAGTGCGTAATAACTCGTAAAAACGTCTTGACACGAAGGCCGGGGTAAAATATTTCCTTCGTCCGTTCCAACAGGGAACACCACGCGGAAGTGGCGGAATTGGTAGACGCGCTAGACTAAGGATCTAGTGAGGTAAAACTCGTGGGGGTTCGAGTCCCCCCTTCCGCATTAAGGCGGCATCCAAAAGATGCCGCCTTTTTGATTTTGCACGCCATGCATTTTTCGGTAACCGTGCTGCCTCCCTCCCCTTGGGGCCACGTTGGAAAACAAAACTCCTCAATTCTTTCGCTTTGATTGGCGCATCCTCCCTATGCTCGGTGTGACCGGTCTTGTGGTTTGGGTGTTGGTCTCACAGATTGCGGGTGTTCAAGACTTCGAGAAAACGCTTCGGCAAGCCGATTGGCGCTGGGTCGGGGTGGCGGTTGGCTTGATGTTCATCGCCGTCTGGGCTGCGTCCTACCGGCTTAAGGTCGTGTACGACGCCCTTGGACACGAGATACATCTGTGGCGCGCTACAGAAGCCATCCTGGCAACCTGGCCTCTAGCACTGATCACGCCCAGCCGCGCCGGAGATCTGGCACGAGCCTTCATCTTACGCGACATCTGCCCGCCTCTTGAAGGATCCGGAGCGGTGTTGGTGGAGCGAATGATCGACGTGCAGTCCCTGTGCATCCTCGCGACCCTCGGCAGCGTCTACATCGGCTTTTGGCAGGGCACAGTCGTCGCGCTGGGGATTCTGGCGGCCGAGTGGATCGTGGTCGTGTTTTTCATCTTGAGTGGACGCTATCGGACTCTGCCGGTTCTTCGGAATAAGGCCGAGAAACTGGGAAGACTTGTCAGAGTCTTCGAAACGCTGCGCGAAAAACCATTGGTTTTTGTGTGGGTTAATTTCTTCAGCATCGTGACTTGGTTGATGAACGTGTTCATCGTCGTGGCACTTCTGAAGGGATTTGGCTCAGACACAAGTGTTTTGGCCACGCTTGCGACCTGGCCGCTCGCCCTTTTTGTGGGCCTTTTGCCACTGACGGTGGGCGGAATGGGCACACGCGACGCCGCATTTGTAGCGCTCCTTCATACGTTTGGGCCGGTGAACGAGGCCGCCGTTTTTGCCGCCACCATCGGTTATAGCGCGGTCAGCCTGTGGCTCTTCACGCTTATCGGACTTCCGTTCCTGATGCGGGTATCGATGAAGAGTTCAAAGTGAGTCGAATCCACCGATTCCTGCTCTGGCTTGGTTTCGGACTCCATACCTTGCTCAGCGTCCACGAGATCGCACGCCCCTTCTTGCTGGGGCATGTGGGCTGGTCGGGTGCCATGCGCGGCATCATCGCTCGTAACTACCTGGATATCGGTTGGGCCGCCTCGAAGTTGCTGCCCTACAAAGCGATGAATCCTATTGATTCGCCTACCGGGCCGATTCACTGGAATCACCCCCCCACGGTCAACATCCTGACTGGCCTCAGCTTCGAGGTCTTCGGCCAATCCGAATGGGCTGCGCAGCTGATCCCAGTGGTGTTGGCGATCGCCTGCTATTGGATCTGGTATGCGCTTGGCAAAACCGTTTCCCCGTTGGCAGGCCTGACGGCCGCATGGATATTCGCCTTCACCCCGATGCAGATGGAATACGGGCGGCTGATCAACTACGAAGTCCCGATCCTCTTTTTCAGCCTGTTGGCCCTGCTCTTTTTCGCGCAAAAAACCAAACGCGGCGACACGATCGCGGTCTTGTTCATGGTGGCGGCGGTCTGCGTCGATTGGAGCGGGTGTTTCATCGCGGCGGCCATGGGCCTGTCTTTGTTGCTCGACCGCCGTTGGAAAGCGTTCTTGGCGCTGGGATTGGCGACCTCGAGCACCGCAGCAGCGCTATTCCTCTGGCTTAACACCGTCGCCGGCGGCGGGCTGATCACGCTTGGTAAACGCCGAGCCACGGGCACGACTTTAAGCCAGGTTTGGGACATCACCTCGGGCCGATTCATCGACTTTTTTGGGTGGCCTCTGCTCATTCTGGCGCTGGTCGGACTGATTTGGCAGTTAAAAAAACCAGGTCCGGAGCAGACTTTTCGGCTTCATCCCGTCAACGTGACCTTCATCGTCGGGCCTCTGATCTACTTCATGGTCTTTAAGAACGCGGCCTACGTTCACGTATTCTATTCGCTGCTCTTCATGCCCGCGCTCATCATGTCGGGCACGCTCGGCCTGCTCGCCATCACCCGTGGGTTTGACTGGCTCGATCCTCGTGGACAATCGCTCGCAGTCGCTCTGGGGGTGATGGTCTTTCTGGGCGGAGTGTATTCGAATGCCGAGACCCTGCATCTGCGGACGTTCAGCATCAACGCCGAGCGTTCGCCAAAACGAAATCCTCCCTACGAGTCGCGCTTCAATGAATATCTGGCCACCAAGTGGCTCCATGATCATTCAGGGCGCACCGACATCATCGCCACACATTCCAGCGTGAACTTCTCGATCCAAGGGCGTTATTATCTGCATCGCAACGTGAGACGAGTGGGCGGACTGAGCACAACGGGCGCACGTTATCTGGTTTTTGCGGAGCGACGACTGAGCAGTGTTCAGCGCATCAAAATGGACCGAGAGCACCGCACGATCCGCTTTGTCGGATATTTCATTGTGGATTTTGAGGGCGACGCAAACGACGACATCATCATGAACTACGTTGCACAACCGCCCACCCTGACCCATACGTTCTTTGTGAGCCGCATCTTCCCGCCCTATCGGCTGGAACAGAAAAGCCTTGCGGCCCCTTCGAAACTCAAATAGTTAGGCCTTTCCGGAGGTACTTATGGCAGCGAATGAATCGAGTTATCGAGGAGTCATGGATGATTCCTACAACACAGGGCGCCAAACCAAGTCGCACCTGTCGTTTCGTTATAAAGTGCGCGGGCAAGTCGCCGTGAATGGCTTTCGGGCCTATCACCCAGACATGCACGAAATCAAAGTCCTCGAGATGGGCGCGGCCGACGGCCTGACACTTCTGCATATCCGGGATTTGCTCGGCGGATCTGGCGAATACCTTGGTGTGGAGTACGCCGAAAGCCTTCTTGATTCGGCTCCGGTCCTTCCATCGAACGTGAAGATGATTCAGGGCGACGTGATGGATTTGCCCAAATCCGTCCCCGACGAGCACTACGACCTTGTGTCGTGTTTGGCCGTGCTCGAACACCTCGACCGCCCACAGGATGCCGTCGATGAGGCGTTTCGTGTCCTCAAGCCAGGCGGCGTTTTTGTCGCCACGTGCCCGAACCCATTCTGGGACGACCTCGCCGGCAAATTCGGTCTGGTTCAAGACGAATTCCACGAAGTCGAAGTCACAGGCGACCTGCTTGTTGAATACTGCCAGAAGGCTGGATTCCAACGTTCGGAATTCCACCCCTTCATGTGGGTCTTCACAGGCGTGCTTCCTTATTTGGATATTACGCTCGACCCTGTTCTTTCGTTGGAAATCGACGATATGATTCGTCGCCTCGGAATTCTGAACTTCTCGTTCGTCAATCAGGCCGTGGTCGCCCAAAAACCGTACTGAGTTTCATATGCCCTTTGTCGACTACGATCAGCAAAAGACGTTCTGGGAATCCGCCAAAAAACGCCGCAGCCCGGAACACCCGGCCGTGGTCGCATTTGCGAAACCAAAACTCGATTATATTTTGGAGCATTTGCCGAGCAAAGAACGGCATACGATGCTCGAAATCGGCGCAGGCAATGGGTATTTCAGCCACACGTTCAATGCAGCGTTTGACCTGACCAGCCTTGATTTCTCGAAGAATATGCTCGAGATGAATCCGCTGCCTTGGGAACAAAAGATTGTCGGCGACGCCGAGCATCTGCCCTTCGAAGACGATAGTTTTGACATCGTTTTCTGCGGCAACCTGCTGCATCACCTCGAGGACCCGCTGATCGCCGTCCGCGAGATGAAACGCGTCGCGCGTAAACACGTGCTCTTGATCGAACCCAACGTCCAAAACCCGCTGATGATGGCCTTTGGCATCCTCAAGCGCGAGGAATGGGGTTCCCTCAAATTCAACTCGTTTTACATGCGTTGGTTGGGCAAAAAGACCGGCTTGAATCTGCGCTCGTACGATGCGCAAGGAAGCGTGGTCCCCAACAAGACTCCAAGCCCCGCTATTTCATTGCTTCAACGCATCGACGGAACGTCGCCGGTGGGCTTCTATCATATCGCCATTTTTGACGTCTGATCTCTACTACGGTTGCACCTATGGATTCTCTTCGCTTCAAAAGCTCGCGCAAGTCACCGGTGCGTTTTCCCGAACCCAAGCCCGGAAATCGGGACTGGTACGCGCACGAAGCCCTTCGCATGCTGCCGCGCATCATCTTGATGATCGACAAGAATAAGTACTCGGAAACCTACGGGTGTTTTGACCGGGAATTTTGGCATTACCGAACGGTCGATTTCCCATGCGGAATGAATCAAGAATTCTGTCTGCCTTTGGCGATGGCGTACAAACACCCATTCCCGAATAACCCGTATTATCAGGTCGAGCGCCTCAAAGAGCTCGTGATCGCGTCGATCCGATTTTCGATCAAAGCCTCGCATTCCGACGGCACGTGCGACGATTATTTCCCATTCGAAAAGGCGTTGGGCGCCCTGGTGTTTTCGACGTATGCGATGACCGAATCGTATCTGGAACTTGAACTTCAAGACCCAGAAATGGAGGCCTTTTTTGCGCTGCGCGCAGACTGGCTGGCCACACATAACGAGACGGGACAGCTCGCAAATCACCAGGCATTTGCAGCGCTTGCGATGTATAATGTCTACTTGATCACGGGAAATCCGAAGTACAAAACGGCGTCGGATGAATTCTTGGAACTGACTCTGTCATGGCAGCACGACGAAGGTTGGTATCAGGAATACGAAGGCGCCGACCCTGGCTACCATTCGTGTTCGATCGCGTTTTTGTCGAAGCTTTGGCAAAAATCCCAAGATCCGCGAATCGTCGAATCACTCAAGTCGGCCGTCGATTTCGCCACGTATTTTATGCACCCAGACGGGTCGTATGCCGGCGAATACGGCAGCCGAAATACCTATCATTTTTACCCACATGGGTTTGAGGTGATGTCGCGATTCTACCCCGATGCCGGCCGAATCGCAGACACCTACCTTCATCGTTCGCTTCCAGAGCGCCGACGTTATTTCAACGACGATAACCGCATGTGCGCCCATTACGTCTACGATTGGATGCACGCCTGGTTGGACTACAACGAAGAGCGATTTGGCCTGCTTGAAGACAACCGTGAACCTTTTGAAAAATGGTTCTCGGACGCCAAAATCTTCGTCAAAAAGACGCCGAAATATTACGCAGTTTTGTCGTTGGCCAAAGGCGGTGTCATCAAAGTATTTGATGAGATGGGCCCGCTCTACAGCGATTCAGGGCTGCTCTTGCACGCCGAAGACGGCGACACCTTAGTTTCTCATCTGGTCGACGATACGTTCATCACCGAGGTCGACGTCGAAGCCGGGCGTTTTGCCGCGTTTGGCTCGATGTCAAAACGCCGATATCCCCTGCCTAGCCCCGTTAAACAGATTGCATTTCGCGGCATGAATATCAGCATCGGACGGCTGGGGCCCAACGTGGTTCGCGGCATCCTGCAGAAGGTCCTGATCACTGGAAAACCTCGCACAGACGTGGTCTTCCGACGGTCATTTGATTTTGGCGAGGACTCGATCACCATTCATAATGAAATCGATGCCCATGCCACGGATCAAAAGTACGACTCGATGGCCACGGGATCCGATGCGACCTCGATTTACGTCGCTAACTCGAACAACTTCCAAGAGTCTGTACTCCTGCCTTGGAATGATCTCGACGGACATATCCCGACGTTGAACCGCGAACGAAAAGTGGTCTTCGACATTGAGGTCGACCTCGACCCGAATTGAGTAGCGATGCGGCTTTTAATCCGCGCCGGACAGGGCTACAAACAGGCATAGATTTTCCCGAGATATCATCATGCCTGTCGTTGAACATCATCATGTCGGTTGCCGCTGCAAAGGCGGCAACGAATTCGCAAGTCCTCATACCGAAAACCAATACCCACCTGATCTCTCGCTTGAGCCGGTTCATAATACGATTGAACTTCAAGTCGATATCGAGGCGGAGTCGGTCTCGGGTGTCGTCACAACGACCGTTGTGGCTCGACGACCAGGGGCACAAGAGCTCACGTTGAATGCCGTGGATTTCGACGAAGTCCGTGTTCATGATGCGACCGGCGCGCAAATGTCGCACCAATACGACGGCAAAGAGCTCAAGATTCGTTGGGAGAAACCCTT
>Ga0210026_1000358_pt1 | contig 53326 bp, 40 predicted proteins | sample CryGeymeta201509_FD_183977 | JGI IMG/M metagenome (GOLD analysis project Ga0210026, IMG submission 183977) | Groundwater microbial communities from Crystal Geyser aquifers in Utah, USA - Crystal Geyser metaG 2015-09 (SPAdes) (version 2) | ecosystem: Environmental > Aquatic > Deep subsurface >...
GTCAGCTTCAAACGCACGAAACGCCTCCGCTAAAGCCTCGGCATGGTCGCGATCGACCGCATTTCGCGCCTCGGGACGGTCCAGAATCACGGTCCAGACTCGGCCGTTTTTTTCGGTCCGAACACTCATCGAAGCCTCTGCGCCATCACAACCGCAGACTCAATCGCATAGCGCAACGAGCCCGCGTCGGCTTTGCCTTGCCACGCGATATCGTACGCGCTGCCGTGGTCCACCGAGGTGCGCAGAATCGGCAAACCCAGCGTGATGTTGATCGCTTCCCCAAAATGCAGGGTCTTCAACGGGATCAACCCTTGGTCGTGATACATGCACACCACCGCATCAAAGGGCGTGGCTCCCGAAGCATAACGAGAAAAGAGCGTGTCGGCAGGATAAGGCCCCGTGATCTCGGCTCTCTCCGCAAACTCGGCAGATAATGCTTCGATGGTGGGCTTAATCACGTCGATTTCTTCGCGTCCCATGGCCCCTAATTCCCCCGCATGGGGATTCAGAGCCAAAACTGCGACGCGTGGGCGAGCAATGCCATAAAGTCGCTTCAGCTCAGCCACAGTGGTTCGTGTGACGGCCTCAATGCGCTCGCGCGTAACCTTGTCAGGAACTTCTCGCAGCGAGGTATGCGTGGTGACCAAACAAACTCGCAGCCGTGGACCGGCCAGCATCATCACGTGATTGGGAGCGTTAAAGCGCTCGGCCAGGATCTCGGTGTGCCCAAACGCGGGCTCACCAATCAACGGCATCAGCGCCTTGGTCCATGGAGCCGTCACCACGGCGTCGGCACGACCGGCCGCGACCTCTTCGACCGCAGCCAAAAACGACGCTCGCTGAATATGGGCGCCTTCGGCGGACATGATACCCGGAAGAACTTTCGTTGGATCGGCAATCCCACTCAGGCTTGAGTCGACGTCGAGAATATTTCCAACAACCGGACATTCGAGGGTTTTGGCGACCTTGTCGAAGATGGTCTTCGAGCCCACCGCGACCAACTCCACTCCGGAAATTGGTGCCTGCATGGCCTTCAAAACAACCTCAGGCCCGATGCCTGCTGGGTCACCGGCAGTGATCAGTACGCGGAGCACAGTGGCTTAACCTCTAAGAACGCTTTGGTTCTGAGCTGGGACATGTACTGCTTGAGCAGACGCTCAAGCTCGACGTTTCTTAATTCTGCGCGGATCAACTCTTTTCGTTGATCGACCTCGGGGTCAGGGCGCATTTCTTCAGAGCTGACGAAAATCAGGTGGTAGCCAAATTTGGTTTCCACAGGCTGAGACGTCTCGCCAATTGGCAATGAAAACGCAGCGGCCTCAAAGGTCGCATCAAGTTCGCCCTTCCGGTAGGTGCCCAAGAGGCCCTTTTTCTCGCCGGACGGACCTTCGCTCACCGCAGCGGCAACGTCTGGAAATGACTCGCCAGCGGCAATGCGCTTGCGGATTTCTTTGGCGCGCCCAAAAGCGGCTGCACGTGATTCAGGCAAATCATCCGTCGGGCGAATCAAGATATGCGAAATCGTGCGGTACGGAATCTCACCTGTCGCCGAGCCGAATTTGTCTTTGTACGCGGCATCTACCGCGGGATCGGTGATCGTGATCTGTGAGCCAACCTTGATGTTGACGATCCGGACCTTCAGCAGGTTTGAGCGGACCATTTCTCGGTAGTCGGCAAACGAAATGCCTTGCTGTTCGATGACTTCGCGAAACTGATCTTCGCTCAGTTTCTGCTGGCTGCGCGTGAACTCGAGCCATTTGTCGAGGTCTTCGTCGGGCACCGTATAATCGATTTTTTGAGCCTCTTGTTCGAGCAATTTGCGCTCGATCAAGTCTTGAAGAGCCGCGTCCATCACCTCGGAGGCGCGGGCGGGGTCCTTCAAAATTGCCGGATTTTCATTATTCTGCAGCAGATAAGGAATCATCGCCTTGCGAACATCGGACTGAGTCACGATGTCGTCGTTGATATGAGCCACGATGCAGTCAATGAGCGCAGCTTGGGCCGGGGTAGCCCCAAAGGCTCCAACCAAAAGACCTGCAATTATCCAGCGTTTCATATCGATCCTTGTTTCCAGCGCGGCGCGATGTTCATCGTTTTTTTACACCACGTCAAACCTCAGCGGGCCTCACGGGTGTCATAACCCAGAGCGGCGCCAAAAGCATCGAGCGCTTCACGAGACATCGGCTTTTCGGCGACCGGCGCCTTGATGAGCTTGAGTGACGCCTCATTCACCTCGACTTTGGCCTTTCCTAGGACTTCGGCTTCCAAGGCATCGAAAGCAGCCGAGCGCGACTGCTCAAAGAGAGTCTGCCGGATTTCGTCCTCGACGCTCGATAATTCCTGAACTTCCGCGGGCTTTTCACTCAGATACGTCAGGAACACAAAGTACTTTTCAAACGCGATCACCGGCGAAAAATCCCCTGGTTTTTCCAACGCAAAAGCGGCCGGGGCCAGCGGTGCATAGCGACCCGACTTGGCCTGTGGCGCTTGAGGATCGGCCAGATCGCCGATCGCTCCACCTTTCTTGCGCTGTTCCACAAAAATCGTGTTGCTGTCTGCGACCGTACGAAATGTGTAGATACGCTGCTTGTCGTCGGCGTATTCGATGGCATTCAGAGAGTCACGTAAAACATTGGCGTCTTTTTCTGAATCCTGAAAGATCGCCACCACATCACGGCGGATTGGCTTCGTGAACTCAGCCTTATGAGCCTGGTAATAGGCCTGAATCGCCGCCTGCGTGATATCGGCCGCACGCACGTTTTTTCGCAGAGCCTCGTCGATCAGCTCGTTGGCAAGGGCCTCTTTCATCTCGTCGCGGGTCAATGCAGAGGAGCCCAGGCCTTCTCGTTCGGCACGGAGTGCCAAAACCTCGAACTGAACTTGGGCTTCCAGGAAAGCTTTGCGGGCCTCAACGGAGCCAAATCGAGATCGAGCGTTCACGGGAACATGAGAGATTCTTCGTTCGAATTCGGACAAAGTCAGCGGGCGCCCATCGATGCTCGCGACCGGCTCAGAGTGGTCTTTGGCATTGGAGCGCGCGACATCGCGAGTCGTGTCTTCAGGTTTTTGAGGAGGGCAAGCCGTGAGGCCGAGCGCCATAAGAATGAGCACCATCTTTTTCATGGTAGTCGAACCTCATTGCGCCGCAGAATCTTCCGATTCTTCAGAATTTGTCTCCAACCGCGTAAGGACTCCGAGCATAAATCCCTGCGGGTCCTCAAGGTGGGCAAACGGGCTGTAAAGCAGCAACGGAATGCTCTCACCGGCGACCAGAATCCTGAGCTTGCCCTGCGCTTTGGACACCGCCATTCCGGCAAATCCAAGCTTTTCCGCATCCAAGAGCTGCCACGAAATCTGCCACATCTTGGTCTTGTCTTCGCCGACCATCAGATAGTCGTCCGAAAGTGCCACGAAGCGTTTGTCCCCGATGCCCTTCCAGTACGAGACGTTCAACGACAGGATAATGCCCGCGATCAGCGCAAAGACAAACGCGAAGAGGCCGCCAGGTTGGGACATGAATCCGCCGAACCAGAGCACTCCGCAACCGACGTAACAAGCTATCGCCACGCCAACAAAGAGGTAGAGCCCCGGCATGTTGAGTGCGTAGCGATGAACGTGAACGCCGTGTTTGCCAAGCTCGGTCTCGACCTCGGAATCATGGATAAGTCGTAACTTCTCCAATTCGGGCCTCAAATGTCCAAGTTTCGCACGTTGAGCGCGTTGGTTTCGATGAACTCACGACGAGGTTCAACCTGGTCGCCCATCAGGACCGTGAAGATCTGGTCGGCTTCGACCGCGTCCTCGACACGAACCTGAAGCAACGTACGTTCCTTTGGATCCATGGTGGTGTCCCAAAGTTGGTCGGCGTTCATTTCACCCAGACCTTTGTATCGCTGAATGGTCTGCCCACGTTTGCCTTCGGCAAAAATGGCATCAAGCAACGAGTCCACGTGGTCAAAAGTGGGTGCGTTTTCTTTGCCCGTCGCAACGGTGATCGGGAACCCAAGGTTGTTGAGCTTGCCCCAGACACCGGTAAGGCGTTTGAAATCCGTGCCCGCGACCAGAGAGCGGTCGATGCGCGTTTCGATGGCTGTTCCAGCGACACGCGTGTTCCACACCGCGTCAAAGAGGTCATCGAGCGCTTCATTTGGCTCGACCACTGGCATCGACCAACGTGCATTCGAATAGAGCGTACGCATTCTTTCGAGCATCGTTTTCATACGCTCGGTCAAAGCCGCCTCGTTACCGAGGTCTTCAACCGTGAGGCCCTCACGGACACATTCACGCAGAAGACGCGGGTCACAACGACGCTCAAGCCGTTTCATGGCGCGCTTATAATCGGACATCTCAGTGATCAGCACTTCGAGGTCGGCGCCCGTGATCACCTCGCCATTCACGCCCTGAATCGACACGTTATCGACCACGTTCGAAACCAAGAATCGCTCCATGGCGCCTTCGTCTTTGATGTACGTGGTCTTGCGACCGCGCTTCACACCGTAGAGAGGCGGCTGGGCGATGTAGAGGTATCCACGCTCGATGAGCGACGGCATCTGACGGTAGAAGAACGTCAACAAAAGCGTACGAATATGGCTTCCGTCGACGTCGGCGTCTGTCATCAGGATGATGTGATGGTAACGAAGTTTTTCGATGTCGAAATGCTCGGAACCGATGCCACATCCCAACGCAGAAATCAGCGTCGCGATTTCATTCGAGGCGAGCATGCGGTCGAAGCGGGCACGCTCGACATTAAGGATTTTTCCGCGAAGCGGCAGGATAGCTTGAAACTTCCTTTCTCGGCCTTGTTTGGCCGAACCGCCGGCGGAATCACCCTCGACAATATAGAGTTCGCATTCCGCGGCATTTCGTGACTGACAGTCCGAAAGTTTGCCCGGAAGGCTTGAGAGAGACAACGACGATTTACGCGCGATTTCGCGGGCCTTTCGAGCCGCTTCACGTGCACGTGACGAAGCCATCGCTTTTTCGACGACGACTTTTGCAATCGCTGGGTTTTCTTCGAGGAAATACCCGAGCATCTCGTTGACCATGACCTCGACAAAGCCTTTGACTTCGTTCGAAACCAGCTTGTCTTTGGTCTGACTCGAGAATTTCGGATCTGGCATTTTCACGCTCAGAACCGCGGTAAGACCTTCTCGAATATCCTCGCCGCTGACCGCTTCTTTGAGCAGGCCTTTCGCGATGCCGTAGGCGTTGACCGTACGGGTCAACGACCCCTTGAGGCCCGAAAGATGTGAGCCGCCGTCACGGTTACGGATATTATTCGTGTAGCAGAAGATATTTTCGTTATACGAATCGTTCCACTGCATGCTGAGCTCAAGCGTGAAGCCAGTGCTCGTGTCTTCGCGGATGATATGCATCGGCGTTTCGTGCAACGGCACCTTGTTCTTGTTCAGCGCCAACACAAACGAATTCAAGCCGCCTTCGAAGTTGAAGTTATGGCTGCTGCCATCGCGCTCATCCTTGATGATGATGCTGACGCCGGCATTCAAGTACGACAATTCGCGCAATCGCTGCGAAAGTGTGTCGAACGAGAAAATCGTCTGCGTGAAGATCTGAGGATCCGGAGCGAAGGTGATTTTCGTTCCCGTGTTCTTGGCTTTGCCCACGGCTACGAGTGGCGCGACTGCAACGCCGCGCTCATAGCGCTGCGTCCAAACCTGGCCATCACGCTTGATTTCAAGCTCGACCCATTCCGACAAGAAGTTCACAACCGAGACACCCACGCCGTGCAGACCGCCCGAAACTTTATACGAGTTTTGGTCGAATTTTCCGCCGGCATGCAGCACCGTCATGATGACTTCGGCTGCGGACTTGCCGGCCTTCTTGTGGGTATCCACAGGAATGCCTCGACCGTTGTCCTCGACCGTGCATGATTCGTCGGCATTGATCGTCACCAACACCTGATTGGCGTGACCCGCAAGAGCCTCATCCACGGCGTTGTCGACGACTTCGTAAACCATATGATGCAGACCCGAGGCGTCATCGGTATCACCGATATACATGCCAGGTCGTTTGCGGACAGCTTCCAAGCCTTCGAGCATCTGAATGCTGTCGGCGTTGTAGGTACCAGCATTAGCGACGACGGGCGACGCCATGATGGTCGCGGTTTCGGCTTTTTCGGTGCCGATGAGTTCTTCCTCAGACATGCTATTCTTCCTTCTTCTGTCGGTCTAACAGGGCGCGAACGCTACCACATATGGGTGCCATTCGCGAACCACATTCAACCGTCGAAATTGAGCATTCGGGACGAGGTCATCGGGGGGATGAATCGATGACTCGAGAGCGCCCGACCCTTGCCCACTGCGCTGCTGCAAGGGCTTGAGCCTGTTCCACTCGATCGGGGGCGCCAGCCAAATTTGCACACGTCACCATCGCATCGTAACCAATCGCAAGGTCCACTCCGCGATGGTCCTCATTTAAGTCGATTTCGGCGATGAATTCGTCCCACTTGTCCCAATCGCGTTCCAACGCAGCCATACTGGCGTAAAGCGTCAAAAAGTGAGGATGACGAATCGCGTTTCGCGCCACCAGGGCGGCCGCGGACTTGAAGCGCTCCACATCCCCCAGGGCCAGATAACAAAGAGCAATACTCGCGTGGGCTTCGGGGACGCTGCGCCCTTCGCGTGTGAATTGCCGTACGGATGATGTGGCGAAATCGAGCGCTTCTTCGAATCGTCCAAGGCGATACATGGTGTCGCCGATGGAATTTTCGATGGCGGCGCTTTCGCCGACATGACCGTTCGCTCGATACCAATCCGCGGCGCGCTTCAGGTGTTCGAGCGCCAACGCCTGATCTCCCCACTGTTGGGCCACATAACCCAAACCATAATCACACCACGCCACACCTTCGGCATGCCCCTGCTTGCGGTAGAGCGCCTGCGCTTGGACGTAGTCCCGATGAGCTTCATCAAAACGATCGGCGTAAGCCAGCACATCGGCGCGCATTCGAACGGCTTTGGCGTAGTTGGTGGCGTCCGAGATTCTTTCGAAGGCCTGCATCGCTTGAGTCGCCCATTCGGCGCCCTCGTTATAGCGCTGCTCCAAGCGGGCGGCGTCCGAGGTGGCGATGAATGCTGCCGCAAGAACGTCATCCCAGCCCTTCGAGCGAGCCATTTCGATTTCGTCCCAATACCAAGGCTCGTCCTGTTCATGGGTGCCGCGTCGCGCCTCGCCGTAGGCGACTTTCGCCATGGCCACTCCGTGGGCGTCGCCTTGAGCTTTGGCAGCTTCCAGACGCAATCGGGAAAGTCGTCGGCACTCAAAAAAATGAGCCCGCCGATTTGCGGCCTCGGCCCCCAACTTCAGGGGTTCGATCGCCTCGGCAAAGTGTTTGGCGGCCAGATAGAGTGCGCCAATTCGGCCCCAGCGCTCAGCCGTGGGACGTTGCGCCTGCAAACCTTCGAGCCCCTGTACGGCCTCAAGACTGAGCTGAACGATGTCGCATTGGGCCAAAATAACCTCACGAATCAAACCGTGAGAGAACGAAAACCCCTGCTCGGTCCACGCGGCCAGGCTTCGGCGAACCATGATCGAAACAAGGTCCTCGGCGATCGGGACTCCCGCACTACGACACAGGTGCGTCCATTCACCCCAGCTCACGTGCACACCCAAAATTGCCGCCCGAACAAGCGCGGCCTTATGGCCGGGCGTGGCCAAGACATCTTCTAGACGCTCACGCCAAGCCTCCCCCAGATTGGACGTCGCATCGCCGACGACGGCAAACCCTTCGAGTGTTTCGAAAAGAAGATCTCGATCGACCCAATCTTCGATCACGTCGAAAAGAATGCGCGGATTACCGTTCGACATGGCGAATAAACGGTCTGCAGTGGTGAGGTCGAATTTCAGGACCTGGCTAAGCAACTCGCTCGACTCCAAGCGCGAGAGGTTTCGAAGCTCGATGATGTCGGCACCTCGCATGACCGTCTGCACTTCGTTTCGGTCAACCCCATCCGTCACGCGACCGCTTGTCGCCACCACATGAACCGCATGGGGAATCAATTTATCTGCCCGTTGAAGCCGATCGATGATTCGCAATCCCAGTAGGTCTGCGCCCAGACCGTCGACGACCAAAATCACAGGCCGCCGCAAACCGTGAGCCCGCATGTAGGACACCAGCGCCGTTTCCCCGTCCTCGCCGGCCCCCAACCACAGCGGCAAAACGTCTCCGGCATCCAACTCGTGGGCGATTCGGCTAAAAACCGCACGTTGGATTTCGGGTGTCGACCCCGCACGGGCGTGTGAGTACATGGTTTCCCACGCGTCTTCTCTCAACTCCACGACGGTGGCCGCGCCGGTTTCGGCGGCACGCTCGGCGAACCACTTGGCCAACGCGGTCTTGCCCACACCATCGTCGCCGGTGATCATCGTGCAACGAACTCTGCTGGTGCTGCGAACCTGCACCAAAGTCGCCCAGAGCTCTTCAAGCTCCTGATCGCGGCCCACCAACTCACGCGCACGCAGCGCGAACAAACGAGCACTCGATCCCGTGAGAGGATTTCGGAATTCCACACGAGCTCGACGCCAGGTGGGTGGTTGCGGTGCCACTGGCGGACGCACGCCGGCTTCGGTGCTTCTCAAGACTTCCGTGTCGCCAAAAGGCATCACATCCAGAGATATCTCGGTGGGCGTGGAGAGCATCGTCGCCGCCATCGTGCTCGGTGATCCTGGCAAAAATGAATCGGAACGACGCGCCGCCCCAGAGGCATCAGACAACCCACGCAACGCCGCAGCGGCATCAGCGGCCAATTCGAATCGCCTCGACACGTCCTTGGCCAACAACGCCCCAATCCACGCTTCCAGACCCGGCGGGGTTGGAAAAAGCGGCGTCAGCTGGGGCACAGGTTGCGTCAAATGCAGCTGAGCAAGTCCCAACACCGTCTTGTGATTGAATGGCAAACGTCCACAGACCAGTTGGTAGGCCAGCACCCCCAGCGCATAGAGGTCCGTATGAGGCGCATAAAGATAGCCGTCACCCTGAAATTGTTCAGGTGCCATGTACTGGGGTGTCCCGTAAATCCGGTGTTCTTTGGCCGTTTCGCCGCCCAGAAAGGCCAACCCGAAATCGGTAATTTTCCAAGCCTTAGGGTTTTCAAACCCGATGATATTGGCCGGCTTGAGGTCCCGGTGAATCACATTTCGTGCGTGGGCATGGGCGAGCCCATCTAAGATCGCGAAAAGGAGCCGTCGGACCCAGGGCCAACTCAGGGTGGGATTCTTTGCCAAATACTCGTCGAGCGCGCCACGAGAGGCGTATTCGAACACCACATAGGGCTGGCCTGCGCTCAACTCTTGCGTGGCTTCGGCTTCCGAGATGTGGCCAAAGTCCACAACCGTCACGATATGAGGGTGGGTTAATGAGGCGAGCGCATGGACCTCGCGCGTCAGCACCTGGTTCATCTCGGGCGAGATTCCCTTGTCGAGGAGTTTCACCGCGACAATGCTTTCGCCGTAGGTCGCTTTCCAGACTTGTCCCGTGGCCCCACGCCCCAGGACCTCCAGAAGGTCGTAAGCTCCCAGTCGCACCGTTCGCCTCATCGCATGTAGATCAGTGGAGCCGACGTACCGAGTTGGTCAAAATACCAATTCCGTCGATTTCGACCTCAACCGTATCACCATCCACAAGCGGGCCCACTCCAGCTGGAGTTCCCGTCATGATCACGTCGCCTGGGTGGAGCGTCATGATATTCGAAATATAGGCAATACAGGTCGCAACATCAAAGATCATGTCGTCGAAGGTGCCCGTCTGACGCGTTTCACCGTTGACCCGACAGGTCACGGTCTTTCCGCCCGGCTCCCAAGACGACGCGCTGACCATCACTGGACCCAGCGGCGCAAAAGTGTCGAAGCCCTTTGCCACGGTATAACGCTTGAGCTGGCGCTGAATATCGCGCGCGGTCACGTCGTTGGCGCACGTATAACCCAGAATATGGGATTCAGCCTCGTCGACTGAAACACGTTTCGCCGTCTTCCCAATGACGATCGCGAGCTCGGCCTCGTGATGAATCAGGTCGGACTGCGAGGGCAATTCAATCGTGCCGCGGTCGGCAATCAACGCCGAGGTTGCCTTTAAAAAGATCAACGGCTCGTCGGGGATCGCTTTGCCTTGTTCCTCGGCATGAGCCTTATAGTTCAACCCGATACATACGATTTTGCTGGGCGCCACCGGGGGCAATAAGAGCTCGTCGGAAACGACGAAAGGCAACCCTACGCGAGGATTGCCCTTCTTCGAAAGCTCAACAAAATCGGGAACTGAATGCAACAAGCGCCATAATGTTCCATCACGCAGGAGGGCATCAATAGGGCTCTTGTCAACAGGATCCAAGACTCGTTGGAATTTCATTTTTACTCGGCTTTTGCGGCTGCTGCTTTAGCTGCCTCTTCCTGAATCGCACGATTCTTTTCTTCGATGCGTTTTTTCTCGGCAGCCCGATCGTCAATGAACTTCTTCAAGTTATTGAAATCAAGGTTGAAGTTCCAACTATACTTACACTTCTTCTGGATCGAATCCTTGTCGGCGTTGAATTTGCTCGCCTTCAACTCGGACTCAGTCATCCAATCGCAGGTCCAATTCTGACGCTGCAACGAAGTCACGTATTTTGGATATTCACCCGATTCTGCCGGCATTTGCAGCTGAATCTTGTGGCCCTGGTCGAGGGTCGAATCGACGTTGATCGGACGCTCTTCGAGTTTCCCAGTCTTTTCGTCTTTGACGTAATACTTGTCGAAAGTCACCGGCGTTCGCAGCTCCTCACCCTTGGCGTTGACGAGCGGGTAATTATTGAAAATCACCAGCGCGCCTGGAGGGGTGGACGAAATCGACACGGTTCCAAAATACTCGGTCTCGACGTCGGCCGAGAGTCGAGCATCAGCTTCCTGCTTGGCTTCCATACTCAGGGGAGTCAGGTTCGCCGAGGCCACAAAACTGAAATCACCCGAAGTCTGTTCCTGCCACTTGCCTTCAGTGATTTCAAGCGTCAGCGGCTGATAGCCTGGCGCCGTGATTTCAACATTATAAGCAGTCCGGATATTCAGGTTCTGAAATGCCGTGCTTGGTCCAAGTTGCAGCTCACGCCACTCCTCGGATGAAGTCTGGCCGTATTGAAGCTGGCCGTTGACCTTCACCATCGCGTACTGCGGATTGCCGGCGATGATGAGATTGCCGAACTTGTCCAACGCATCGAGTTGCTTCTGTTTGAAGTCGGCCTCGATTTGCTCTTTCTCGGCGAGACGGCGCTCACGAAGATCGCCACTCAAGAGTGCACCGACATCCTCGAACGAACCGAAGGCTGCGATCGCGCCCACACCAATCACGAGCGTGGCAACGGCCACACCGATGTAGAGGCCGGTGTTGGATTTCTGGGGCATATCAAGATCGCCAAGGTCATCAGCGTCCAAGTAGCTGGCCTTCTTCGAGCTCTTCGACGGCGCACCGTCGTTGATGAAGAGGTCAACACCTGCGTTTTGCTTCTTGGGCTTGTCGGCCTTCTTTTCGGGCTTTTCGGCCTTCTTAGCCTTCGCTGGAGCCGCTTCCTCGACGTCAGACTCTTCGTCTTCATCGGCTTCGGCTTCAACCACAGGCTCGGCTTTTTTCTTTTTCTTTTTACTCGTAGGGACATCAAATACCCCTCCGAGACCTGCCATCACGTTTTCGGCGGACTCGTCGCTGGCCGGAACCCGCTTCTTATCCACGCCCATTTCCGCGGCTTTTTCGTCAATGATGTCGTCGGCGCTCTTCTTCTTTTTCTCGTCGGACACAATCACCCTCGTGGCGTGGGTGTCTGGAAACACCCGTGATAAATGACGCACACGCGCACGTGCTGCGGCCGCGGAGATTAGTCCCTCAAGAAGTTGGTTGTCAATTCACAGCGGAATCTGCCTGAAAATCTGCCGCGCCATTCAGGTCCCGGGCTGCCCGTTCAGGGCGCACACAGGGGCCGAGGCGCAGGGCCGACACCGGTTCTAAGCGCAGACGGCTTCACCAAAGAAGCTGGCATCGTCTTCTTCGTCGGTGAACTGCCACACATCTTGGGTCCAATCTGGCTTGACGATTTCGCGGGTCGGTTCACGTTCGAAGGCGGACGACTTTTCCATGAATCCGCCAGCATCGAAGTCAGCGACCTCTTTGGTCAGATCCCTCGACCACACGGAGGTGTCGGCACTTTCAGGAGCGCGGTTTGAATCGGCCTCGGCGTCCATCGCTTCGCGACCATCAAAGCCAACGACTTCTTTGGTTTGTTCGCGGGACCACTCTGCCTTTTTTCTCTTTCGCTTGCTCATGTCATTCTCACTATTCGATAAATTTGGTGAAGACACCCTAGTCATCGTCGCGAAAATTAGATCATTTAGCGATATTTACAGATTATTCTTTCCAAGGGTCCGGCACGGCGTCCTTGGTGGGCTTTGACCATGGGTCCGGGGTGTCGGAAACCCCAACAGGAGCAAAGGCGCCTTCATCGGACATGCCCACAGGCTCAAAGGTCATGGGCTTAGGCTTGCCGACGACTTCCGGAGTGGTGACGGGTTCGACAGGTTCGACGGGTTCGACGGGTTCGACCGCGTCAGCCGGTTCAAGTACCGACGCAGGTTTGGGGTCAGCCGAACCTCGCTTTTTCGCGGCGATAGGCCGCACATCGTCAGCGGGCTTCGTGGCCTCGGTCGACGAAGTAACCACGGGGATCTCGTTTTCGGGGACCACCTGGGTGTTTTCTCCGACAGGCTCGCTCAAACGCTGCAGAGTCACGTGACTTACAGGTGAGCGCTCTCGAAACGGGAATTCTTCGGGCTGATATCCCTCGGCCTCCACTCGCAGAAGATGGTCCTGACCGTCTTTGAATTCCACATCAACAGATCCCGACCCAATTTGTCGTTTGTCGACAAGTATCAAGGCCGAGCGAGGCTCGGTTTGAAGCTGCAGCCGAACCGCAACGGGCTCTTCGACGGCTGGCGCGGCTGGCGCGGCTGGTGCGGCTGGTCCATCCACTGGCGCTGTTTTATTGGACATCAGGCCGATCCCAATCAACACCGCACAAATAACCAGAGCGCCAATCCCCCAGATAAGTCCCTTCCCGCCCGATTTTTTCTGAGGCTCATCGAGGGGCTCAAGCATCTCCCCGCTGATCTCAAGCGACTGCACGGTCTGTGACGACGTCGGACGGCTATGCTCTGAACTGAGCATGTCCGCAGTCTTGCGAATCTTCTCGAGTCCAACGGCCCCGGTCCAAGGCAACGAGAGCTTCGGATCGATATAACAATGCTCCATCATCGAGAGGATCTCTTCGGCCGACGACCACCGATCAGAAAGCTCCTTTTCGACGGCGCGCTGAATGATGGAGCCACAGGTAGAGCTGGCAATCTCTTCCGGAACGGGCACGGGATCGGTCGAAATCTGAGCCGCCATGACCTCGACCTGCGACGTCCTTGAGATCACCTTGCGGCCCATCAGGGCCTCAAGAAACACGAGACCCCAGGCGTAAATATCAGTCTGTGAAGTCACAGCGAGCTGCCGCAATTGCTCCGGTGCCATGTAGCTAGGAGTTCCACGCACCGACCCGTCGGTGGTCAGATTCTCGAGACCGCTTTCATCGTTGGATATGCCGGAGACGCCAAAATCAAGGAGGACCGCGTTCCGAGTCGCCCCGGTCCGCGTGATCATGATGTTGGCGGGCTTGAGATCCCGATACACCACGCCCTGCTGATGCACGGCGTTGAGCCCATCAATGATCTGTCGCATGAAATGAAATGCTTCTCGCGGACGCAAGCCGCCTTCTTCCTTAAGCACCTCAGACAGCGGATCCCCCTTAATGTACTCAATGACCATGTAGAGGGTGCCATCCGGCAGCTCGCCAAAGTCGATCAGCCTCACGATATTCGTGTGACAAATACGCGCGATGATCTGCATCTCGCGCTTGAATCGATCCAGCTCCAGCTGTGACTGAAGCTGAACCTTATCACGGCGTAAAACCTTGACTGCGACCAGCTGACCGGTGGTTACCTGAATGGCCTTATAGACCAAACCATAACCACCAAATCCGAGCACATCGAGCAACTCAAAACGGCCATCCAGAACCTCCCCGAGCTTAAATGGTAAGTGCTCGGGTTGATCCCCATTGATGCGGGCTACGGAATTCATGGCACCTCAGTTGGAACCCTCATGCTGCCGAATGGCGCAATCATTGTCTAATAACGTGCCGTATACTTCCGTCATCGCCTGATGGTCCAGCATGTCGATCGGCGCAGGAGCAAGAGCGAGCTCAGTGTAATTCGTGATCCCCTCGATGGTATTCACAAAGTGTTCGTCCGTAAGTGCTCCGCCGGCGCGTTGCAGCGCCTCAACGGCGAGGCGGGCTGCGATATAGCCCTCGAGTGAATAGAACCCAGGTTTCAGACCGGCATCGTATTCGGCAAGCTGGTCGCGATAACGAATCACCGTCGTCGAATTGGAGCCGTAAAAAGGCACAACCTGCGACAAGACCATATCTGACTGATTCGGAAACTCGCTCTGGCAATACTTGTCGGCGCCAGACTGAATCAGGTCGGTCGACAATCCGTCGCCCGCAGACGAGGTGACGCCAAAGAGCAAATGAGACGACATCACGCGCGTAATCTCGTCTTGTGTCAGGGTGTAGGTCAAAGGCAAACCAGAGCGCAGGCGGGTCATGTCATCTTTGAATTTCTTCAAGAATGTGGCGGCCTGTTGGTCATGTGCGGTCACAACGACAAACGCGAAGATCTGACCGGGATATCCCATGAATTCGACTTCATAACGCTGGCCAGAGGCCAGCCAACGAATCATCGATTCCACGGCGGCATCGACCGTGTTGGTGTCGCGTTTATAGGTCGCACGATGAATGGCTTCTGGAGCGATTCGGTGAGGATCGACCCCCAAGGTGCGTGCCATCCCATCAAGCGCGGACTGGCCAAGCGCGCCTAGCTGTCCATCGGCTTCGGCTTCCGTGAAAAGTGCGAAGTTTGGAGCAGGAAATGGAGGGTTTGACTCGTTCACAAAATAATCGACCATTCGCGCGTTTTCTTCGGCGTAGCTGACGCGATAGTTGAAGATATAACGATCTGAGGGCGATTTTCGCACGGCTGCCCCACCCGTCACCGGGGCGAAAAGCACGACATGTGCGTCGTTGAACTTGTTGACGGTGAGCTCGGCGAGCCCGTCTCCTTGATTGCCTATGAAAGCGAACACTTCGCGGTTTGCGAGAGCTTGCGTGACCATCGTGGCCCCGACATCAGGATCGCCGCCGTCGTTAAAGACTTTCAGCTCAAGGAGCCGCCCATTCACACCACCACGGGTCGCGTTCGTGTGCTCAAAATAGGCGTTAATGCCTGCAACAATGCTGCGCCCGACCGCGCCCGTATTTCCGGAGGTATCACCGACAAATCCCAGAACGATACGATCGCTGTAGACGCCGTTGACCTCGGAATAACCCTCAACACACCTGGAGTTTTCGATGTCGCAAAGCCAGCCGGGCCCACATTCATCGATGACATCGCACATTTCGGGTCGCACAAATACGGCCACATCTTCGCCCATATCTTCGATGATTGAAGTGTCCGCGCCGGCGTCGTTAACGGTGTTATTCGTTGTTGTATTATTTTCGTCGTCGAAGTTGGGAATCTCTGGGCTGGTACAGCCCCCCAACATCAAACCCAACCACGACACGACCAGTACCTTTGAAATGAACTTCATTTTCAAAACCCTCCTGTCAAAGCCAATACAGCACCTTCACTTGAGGGTGACACCGACAACGCGACCTGTGCTTCTTCGTCATCCGAAGACACAAGCACGAGGGTCACACCACCGATAATCGCCGCTGCTCCCGCCCCCATAAAAATGTAGCCGGTATTCTTTTTCGAATCGCCCGAACTGATTAAGGCAACCGCTTCGCTGCGCGTCTTAGCGTCCGCCACGTCTCGATGCTTTTGCTCGCCAAGTGCATAGAAAACCCCGCCGGTGATCGCAGAAGCGACACCGACCCCGGTCAGCACCCAACCCACCGTCGCCAGAGAAGTCTTTTCTGCGGGTGGCGCCGTCTTTTTCAAGACCAGCGGCTTATCGTCCTCGGGGGGCGATTTTGCCTGTTCCAGCGCCTGAATACGCCCCTCGATCGACTGGATGCGGAAATCAACCTCACCCACATCCTCGTCCGTCGCGAATGGCCGATAGTCACGGAGTGTACGAAGAGCCAGGTCGAACCGACCTGCGCGCTCATGGGCACTTGCGATGCTCAAAAGTAAGATGGGTCGACCACTCAACTCGTAGGCTTTACGAAACTCCTCTGCGGATTCATCAAATGATTTCGCGTCAAAAAGCTCACGACCACGCAAATATGCCTGGCGCGCTTGCTCGTCTTTTTCGGCCTGAGTCAGCGGCGTCGGCGCGTCCGCCTCGACGGCCCCCTCAAGCTCCTGACCATAAACATTGCCAACACTCTGGACGGTCAATGATCCACAGACCAAGAACATCATGAGTGTTTTGGGGACTCGTGTGCGGATTCGAAAATTCAAGACAAACCTCGTCTCAAGTTCGGTCACTATAATGCGTATTAGGAAGTTGGTCTGTTCACCAACACCTCTAAACTAGCAATAAATATTCCGAATTTCAAGATTTTCAAAGCCGACGATAAGCAACTGATAATAAACGAGTTTCACACTTGCAATCGCTTGATAACAGGCCTTCGTGTTGCAACAAACGGTGCAACATATTGCCATTTAGTGGTTTTTGGGGCCCTCCCAAAACCCACGAATTGAACTCCTCGCGAGTGCCGCAAATTATCGCGTCGAATAGGCCATCGCCCGAAGGGGCAAGCTAGTCTGGTCCAAAACCGCATGATATGTCTGCCGGGCATTCTTTGTTTTTTGGATATCATCATGGCGGACACGATTCTTGTTACCGGCGGCGCCGGTTTTATTGGCTCAGCTCTCGTGCGGCACCTTATCGCGCACACGGACTACCACGTGGTCAATATCGATAAACTGACATACGCGGGCAATCTTGAGTCGCTTCCGGGCCTCAACGACCATCCTCGATACGCGTTTGTCCAAGCCGACGTGTGTGACCGTGTGGCGATGCAGCAGATTTTCGACGCCCACAACCCCCGTTTTGTGATGCATCTCGCCGCAGAATCCCACGTCGATCGCTCGATCGACGGGCCTGCTGAGTTCATCCACACCAATATCGTGGGGACCTCGGTGATGCTCGAAACGGCCCGAACCTTCTTCGATACGCTGAGCGACGGCGAAAAGACCCGGTTCCGTTTTCACCATATTTCGACCGACGAGGTTTTCGGCGAACTTGGCGAAACTGGGATGTTCACCGAGGAAACGCCCTACAGCCCTCGCTCTCCTTATTCGGCGAGCAAGGCCGCCAGCGATCATCTGGTGCGGGCCTGGTTCCATACTTTTGGACTGCCCATCGTGATCACGAATTGCTCGAATAATTATGGCCCTTATCAATTCCCCGAAAAATTGATCCCCGTCGTGATCCTCAAGGCCAGAAGCCGCGAGAAGATCCCTGTCTACGGCAAAGGCGAGAACGTGCGCGACTGGCTATTTGTCGACGACCACGTCCGAGCATTGATGAAGGTCGTCGAGGAAGGCCGAATCGGCGAGACCTATAATATTGGTGGACATAACGAGAAGCAGAATATCGAAGTGGTACGCACCATTTGTTCGATCCTCGACGATCACGACCCCGGTTTTTCGCACGCGTCCTTGATTTCTTTTGTGACCGACCGGCCAGGTCACGATTTGCGCTACGCCATCGACGCCTCAAAAATCGAAAAGGAACTCGGCTGGAAACCTGCTGAGACCTTCGAATCCGGCATTCGAAAAACCGTTGAGTGGTACCTGGATAACCTCGACTGGTGTCGTGAGGTCCTGGGGGACGAAGAAAAGATTGAACGGCTTGGAATTGGAGCAAAAAAATGAAAGGAATTATTTTAGCTGGAGGATCGGGCTCGCGCCTGCATCCGGTGACCAAGGTCATCTCTAAACAACTCCTGCCGATCTACGATAAGCCGATGATTTATTATCCGCTTTCGGTCCTGATGCTCGCCGGAATCACCGAGATCCTGATCATTTCTACACCGCACGATTTGCCGCTTTTTAGGCGCATGTTGGAGTCGGGTGAACAATGGGGATTAAAATTTACTTACGCTGAACAACCCTCCCCCGACGGGCTCGCGCAGGCATTTATCATCGGCGAAGAATTCATTGGCGATGACTCGGTGTGTTTGGTGCTCGGCGATAATATTTTTTACGGTTCCGACCTTCGTGAGAAAGTCCGCGATGCCGCAGAAATCAAGAGCGGCGCGGTCGTCTTCGGTTATCAGGTAAAAGACCCGGAACGCTATGGTGTAGCCGAATTTGATGCGAGCGCAACGGTCGTAAGCATCGAAGAAAAGCCCGAAAAACCTCGTTCAAATTGGGCGGTCACGGGACTTTATTTCTACGATAATTCGGTCGTTGAGGTCGCAAAAAACCTGAAACCATCGCCTCGTGGAGAGCTCGAAATTACCGACGTAAATCGAGCGTATCTCAAAAAAGGCACGCTAAAATTGAAGAAGCTTGGGCGCGGGTTCGCCTGGCTGGATACCGGCACACATGCCTCGCTGCTGGAAGCCTCGAATTTTGTCGAGACGATCGAAAATCGTCAGGGACTAAAGATCGCCTGCCCCGAAGAAATCGCATGGCGCGAAGGTTTTATCGACGATGCCGGGCTTGAACACGCCGCGTCGTTATTGGGTAAATCCACGTACGGCGAATACCTGCGCGGTCTCATCAAATACGGCAAAGGCTGGTAGGGCCTGCACCGCGACTGGGCCGCCGGGCTCCAGCCCTGCAATGTGATTTGGGACTTGGGACGGTCCGCCGGGCTCTCGGCGCAGACAACAGGCGATGGCAAACCGAAAACCGAAACCCTAGCCCCGAAATGAACGCCAGATGTAGGTCATAACAGCGGCAATCGCATACGCGATGATGGCCATCGCCCACGTCAGCCACATCCAGTCGACCGACGATGTCAGCGCGACACAGAGGCCAGCCGTCCCGACCAAGGCCACGCGGTACAGCGCCGACAGCTCTTCCTGTCGATGTTCGACAATCCCTGAATTCAAATAGAAGAGGAACCAGATCCCAAGGGCGAAGCTGGTCGGCAAGAGGCCGTTACTGGCCATGCGTGCCGCAAAGAGCCCCACCACACCGATCGGAATCAAAAGAAATGACTGTGGATCAGCCCAGGGTGGCACGGGCGGCGTGAGAGCCAGCTCCGTCGAGGTCGAAACCAGTTCATCGGCCTGAGAGTCGGAGACTTCGGGTTGGAGGGGTTCCACGTCATTCATAATGTACAAATACGGGAAAAGCGTGCGGAGAGCTAGCCCTCCGCAGGGAACTTACCCGAACATGATTCACACCAACCGAGGCGGTCGTGAATATTGAGGATTCTGTGAATTCTCCAATAACTTCCACCGTTTCTGTGTTCCGCCGAATGAAAAAGCGATCATTCCCTCCGAAAACGACACCTCTGCCCCAAAAAAAACCGTCATATTTTTGACGGTCGTGTTTGGAATTTCATGAATGAGTGCGCCAAGATACCTCCAAACCCTTGAACGCAAACGGCATTCATCCTGGCGGATCGTCGTTTATTGTTTGCCGATTCACGGCCCCTCTGGCAGAATCAGCGGGCTGCGGGGAACGCGAAAAGTACCGTCTCTCGGTCAAACTCAAGGGTCGCTTATGCGGCCCTTGTCTTTTTCTTGGACCAATCTCAGATGCGGTCTCTTAAAGTCTTTGGGCGCTGCATACCGCGGGTTCTTCACGTTCGGAACCACCACACATCTTAGCGACAACGAAACCACCGAACTCCAGTCTTTTCGGGCTGGTTCAGGCATCGGCTTGCGAAATTCCAAGGCGCGTCGCTCGAGCTGTTCGGCGAGTGCGAGCATCGGGCTGTTTCCTGCCGCACGCTCCCGAATCGCGTGGGCGGCGGCCATGATGATGTCCTGAGCTTCGACGTGGCGACTCCACCGGTTGTAAAGCACCGCTTCACGGGTCGCCAACGCCCCAAACATCTCGCTCACTCGAAACGCGGCTTCGCGATCCGGCACTTGAGCAGCGACCTCGGCATCCGACCCGGCCTGATAGATGATTTCGTGCTCCGAACTCATCACGCCATCGCGGTCCTGCACCTTCACCTGCAGACACGGGGCCTGAAGGCTCGCCACGGCCTCGCCGGGGGCCTTCGGACCTGCAACAGCCTCGCTGGAGTCCTGAGGGCCCAGGAATTCCACCTCTGCGGCGAGTTCGATCGATTGTCCGGCAACCAGGTCACCGATGAAGACCTCGACGAAACCAGGGTGCTCGATCACAGGATAATCCGACAAAAGTCGAATCGCAGTCCCAGGCTCCACACTAATTCGGACCGAAACATCACGCGCAGACACCCGCAAAGCCGCACCAAACTCGCGCTCTACGTGCTTGTGGATCTCGTCATGATAACCCGCACGGTAGAAATTCCCTTTCCCCGCCAGGGCAAGCTTTCTGAGCACTTCATCGTCGTAATCGTTGCCCATGCCGATCGTGGACGTTGTGATATTTCGACGCTGGCCCGCCTTCACCAATGCCTGCAAATCCGCAAGGTCGGTGAGGCCACGATTGGTTTCTCCGTCCGTCAAAATCAGACATCGATTGACCGCATCCCCGTCCAGATTCTTAAATTCGTGAAATGCGTGCAGCAGGCCCTCACCAAGGTTGGTCATCCCTCCGGACCAGACCTCAGCGATTGCCACTTTCGCAAGGTCTATCGCTGCAGGGGAGGCGCGCGTGTAGGGCACCACCGTGTGGCCGTCTCGGGCGAAATTGACGAACGCAAATCCATCCCGCGAACCAAGCCTTTCTAACGCGCCGACGACCGCTTCTTTGGCCAACGAGAGTTTATTTCCCTCCATCGAGCCTGAGGTATCAAGTGCGACCACGAAGTTCACGGGGCGCCGAGCCTCCTCTTCTGCCAGGGAAGGCGCATCGATATCGAGCAAAATATGACGCACCGATTTCGCGTTCGCGCGAATGATTCGACGGTCGGCAATAATCTTGGTCATCATACCCTTCTCCCGGTTTCATTTGGGAATCATGACACGTTTGTTGGCACGTTACGCGCCAGACATGTGGAAAGTCGCGAGGCAGCGGCGAGGATCGGCAGACTTGATTCGTCTGAATAAAGACCACTGATTTCCACAAACTCCTCGATCGACGATATCCAGGCATCGACCTCGGCGTAGCTCGGCTCCACTGGATACGCATGTGCGTGACACGCACGCGACATCGACGACCACGTCCAAGCAAGCCTCTTTGCCGCGGAATGGAGCTCGGGGTCGGTCTGACATTCTTGTTCGACCGCGATAAATAACGAATTAAAACTGGGTCGAAAAACACGGCCAAATTTCGATTCGATAAATGTTTTTGCGACCTCTTCAACCGCCTGTCGAGCGATCAAGGTCGCCCCACGAGACCGCGCATGAAGGGTCATCGAGTCACCAGAAATCATTTCTCTGGCATAAATTAAAAGGTCACGCGCATCGGTCATAAAGCTCCCATCACCTTTAACGCGATTTTGGTTTGTTCGACCAATTCATAGAGGCTGCCCTGAAAGGGTTTATGCGCGTATTTGATGGAGAGTCGCAGCGGATTCACAATCTTTTTATCGTATCGTTCATCAAGCACTTCAAAGGCATTTCCAGGCTCATGGGTGCCAAATATCGCCAAGTCCACGATCTCTCGCGTCTGTTTTGCAGACTCAATCCTGACCGCACAATCCTCATGAGCAATACCCTCTTTGAGCAAGGTCGTCCATGCCATATCCCGGAAGGCCAGCTCAAATGCGCCACGACACAACCCTGGAATCACCCTTTTTCCGATCTCGGGGGCCATCTCGTTCTTGTGATTCAACAAGTCGGTCGCATCGTCCATGAATTGTCGTGCGGGTGTTTTGCCAGGCTCCACAACCACGTCGGAATGACCATGGCGGATGACGCTAAAAAAAGTCGTGGGTATCCGCAGCCGCCGCACGGCGTCGACCAGGCGCGTGTCGTGGGTAAACACGATCACTTGGTGCGTCTTCGCTGTTCGCTCCAACACACGAGCCAGCCCATCCACTTTAGCAGGATCCATGGCGTGGACCGGATCGTCGACAATCAGGAATCGAAATGGACTTTCCGCAAGTGTTAGGCGAGGCAAAAACAGGCTCAATAAAAGCGAATGCAACTCCCCCTGACTCATCATGCCCAGCGAGGATGCGGCGACGCCGTCCACCCCCACGCTAAGCTCAAGTCGCCGCCGCGAGCCCAGCCCCGGCTTTTCGATGGCATTTAATGAGACATTGGATTGGTCGCGTAATTCGGCCCAGATTTCCTGTGTTTTTTTAGATATCGGTTCAAAGCGCTCGCTTCGAATCTCATCCTCAAAATCCTTGGTCCATTTTTCGGCTTTTTTCAAAGTCTCAATGTCTTGTGCGACGTCAGGATGTTTCTGATTCACCACCACAAATGCCCTGATGGCTTCTCGAACCGGCCGCCAATTGGATTCAAGTGCGGAAAGCAGCTCATTGGCCTCATCACGAATCTGACCAAATGCGTGTTCGAGCGCGCCAAAGGTGTCGAGCATATGCCTCGGAAGGTCGCGTGGGTCCTGAGGATATTTTAACCAATGCTCGGCCGCTTTCACCCCGGCTGCATAAGTTCTAAGGCCCCCATCTAAGGCCGGAATCACACAGCGGTCGCGCAGATGTTCAACTGCCCCACGGGCAGACTGCAAGTCGGCCTCCGCCTCATAAAAGGCCACCGTCACGGTATTTAAGTCGTCGAGCCGAGCCTGGGCATCTTCATACCAATCCGCGGATAGCGCTTCGGTCCCACAGACTGGGCAAATCGAGTCTTGGCTGCGGCGATACAGACTCATGGCACGTTTCAAAACCTCCAGCGCCGCCGCTTCAAACCCGACCTGGGTCAACTTCAGCTCATCGACAAGCTGCTGAGCCGCCTGAAGCGCCGTGGCTGCATCCTGAACCTCGCCGGCCTCAGGCGTGCACAACTTGGAGAGCGCCTTGAGGGCCTCTATTCCCGGTTCATCTGCGAACTCGCAATTGACCACGTGCGAAAGAGCCGTCAGGTCTGGTTGTGGCGCTCGAAGAATTTCTACAACCCTCTCCGCACGTGGATCTGCGCAGGTCGCGCACCCAGCGACCACCGCGCTTCTGGCGTCGGCGATTTCCTTTTGCAAAAACTCACAGGATTTTCGAGCCCGGGCCAGGCGATCACGCACGATCGTCAGCTGATCGAGCCCGAGGATCTTGTCCAAATCGTTGTAGAGGGCAGTCGGTCCGTCATTCGACCCGACTCCGATCTCGTCGTAGGACAAGATGGGCCGGAAGATTTCCACGGTATCTCGCCAACCCGGCTGGTCGTAGACGAATTCACTGCCTGCACGAGAGACCTTCAGCGTGGACTGACACAGATCAGCATCGGGGTCCCAGTCCCGCACCGCTTTCACCGGATCCGGACTTCCATCCACATGAAATGAGACGCGAATGGTAGGACGGCCCTCGGCGTGAATATTTCGCCAGCCCCGCAGCCATTGGCTTTTTTCGTGAAAACGAGTTCGGTCTCCAGCGAGCAGCACCTCGAACGCATCGGCAAAAGAAGATTTTCCGCTTCCGTTGCGACCGACAATAAGGGTCAAACCAGGCCCCGGAGAAAACTCAATCTTCGCGGCTGCGCCGATGCCTCGGAAGCCCGCAACTTCGAGCGATCCCAGAAAAACACTCGGCAAAAGCGCCGCCCCTGTGGTGGTCCCACACTTTTTGAGCGGGGTGCGACAGCGCAACCCGACTCCGACCGCTTCGTCTGAATCAAATGCGGCCGCAATGACATTCTGGACTTCTAGACCCGCGCCTTCTTCAAGGACCAAGCGCGCAAACGCGCGTTCATATAGTAGTGATGGTGTCATGAGAATTCCCCCCCTCGTGACAATTTTTTTTAATCGATCCATGCTTGGACGCGTTCACGTTACGGGTCAACACCGAATCACCCCCGGCATGGAACGTGCCGGAAAGGTTTACGCTTCCGGCACCAACACGACGGCATAGTGCATAAAACGAGATCGCGAAACCAATCCGGCCCTAACCTAGCGCATTTGCAATCCGTTCCACGAGTTCGGAAGGTGGAAACGGCTTCTCCATCAGGTGTTCAATGGTCTCCGGAGGTTCATCGGTCAGCGTCTCAGCGGTGTAACCAGACATCAACACGAACGGAATCTCACCCCAATGTGCCCGCATCAAATTAATGAGTTCGATACCCGAGATCCCGGGCATCACGAGGTCGGTCACAACGATATCTGGCGCGGATTTCCACAACGCGGGGTCGTTGAGCACCGCAGTCCCTGACTCCGCGGCGCTGACCAAAAAACCCTGCTTTTGCAGATAACGAGTCAGCATGATTCGGGCAGCATGGTTGTCCTCGACCAAAAGTACCCGTTTTTGTTGGAGATGCGTCGGAGAGGGCAGTCTAACCCGCGAGATCTCCATCGATGCGTCGTGGTCGACGGGCGGCCACACCATCCTGAACGTGGTACCTGCACTCGAGGACTCAACGTCGATCGTCCCCTGAAACTCGGTCACAACGGCGTACACCGTCGCCAGTCCCAGGCCTGTGCCATGAGTGGAGTCCTTGGTCGTAAAAAACACGTCGAATATTTTGTCCCGAATATCTTCTGGGATGCCCTGACCTGTGTCGGAAACCGAGAGCACGACTTCATCGTTCTCAATCGCACAGCGAATCGTAAAGGTGCCGCCATCAGGCATCGCATCAGCGGCATTCGTGGCCAGATTCACCAAGATTTGCTCTAACTTACCGTCATTTCCAGAGATCGTGCACAAGTCCCCGCAATCGATGACAAGGTCAATATTTTCGCCCAATAATCGTCGAATGATCGGCTCAATTCGTTGCACGGCTTTTGTGACGTCGACGGGGCGTTGCGAGGACGGTTCGTCTTTTGAAAACACCAATAATTGTCTGACCAGTTTTGTGCCCATCGTCACGGCTTCACTCATATCCGCCACGGGGTCGCTTTCGGATAACTCCTCGAGCTCACGAAGACCGATATATCCCGAAACCACCGTCAGAATATTATTAAAATCATGGGCAACAACCGCGGCGAGCCGACCCACGGCCTCGAGTTTTTGGGAGCGAATTAATTGATTCCGAAGTTCTTCTGAACGGTGTTCGTATTGTTTTCTTGCCGAAACATCACGCAGCACAAGAAGAACACGCGCTGCACCGTCTTTCCACGCAGTCGTGGACGGCGTGACTTCCAGACATCGGCCCCCTCCCATGCACACTTCCTGTGCACGGAGCGTAAGCGCCACGTTGAGGAGTTTTGGCGGGAAAGCAAACGGCGCATAACCCAGCTCATGGCCGATCACCCGCTCACGGCCAATGCCAAGCAGGACCTCCGCAGCCGGATTGAACTCCTCGATCTGGCCCGCGGGTGAAATCAAAATGATGCCGTCCGGCATGCTTTCGACCACCAAACGAAAGCGCTCATTTTCTTGGGAGTGCGTAACGCGGATTTCTTCCAGACTTTTTGTGTGAACATAGAGCGCCAAAATCGTCACGCCGATGACCATCTCGAGGACGATCACGCCATGCATGACGCTTGAGCTCAAAATCCCTGGTCCCCATCCGAGCAGGCCAGAAACTCCGATCGTCAGAGGAATCAACATCGCGATCGTCAAACCCGCCATCGCACCTGCTCGCCGGCCCAGAAACAACATGACGAGCAGAATCAGGGCCGGAGCCACAGCGATCGTCGGTTGCTCCATGAACTCGCCTGCCAACAACAACGAAACGAAGACATCGAGAGCAACGGCTGTGATGCCGAGCAAGAGCCCCCAGCGGACATTGTAGAGCGATGCAACGAACGCCATGCAGAGCACGATGATGCAATAAGGATCGACGAGGAAATTCACGTAGCCCGTGTAACGGAGCCACCCGAAACTCATGCCGTAAGATATGATCCCCGCCCCAATGAGAACTCTGAGCCATTTGGCGGTGATGGATTGCATGAAGATTCGGGTCCGGGAAAGATTGTCACCATCATCATCGACACAGAAGGCAACAACCTTGAGGCGACGTTCTTGTGCAATTCTCGACACTTCTTTCGCGCGCCTGGTTCGAACGCAAAAAAAACCACGAAAAACCTATGGCGGAAAAAAACGGCGGCGTTCATATTTTCGGAGAAAAAAAGAACCTCAGATATTGGGCCGTGCTTGGTAAAATTCACACACGTTTCACATCGCTGACCATCGGCTTACACGCCCGCCCTCTAGTGTTGTTTCTCGAACACGAACGAAGGTTTGCAGATGGTCGGCGCACCCAAAATCATCTTCCAGGCTCTCCCACCCCTCGTGACGCTGTAAGGAATACGGCGACTACCTCGCCCAACAAGGGGTGCAGTTTTGAGCACAATGAACCGAGCGCGAAGAGCCACGAAACTTTAAGAAGGAGACATCATGATTGGCGCACCAAAACTAATTTTTCAGGTTATTCCGCCCGTCGTCGCGCTGGCCACAGTGGGTTTCTGTGGTACCACAGAGCTTGGCAACCCCTTTTTTTGGGCCTCATTTGGCCTGGGCGTTTCCACGAATTTGGTCGTGGGCATGCTGGCCGCGGCTGGCCGTGATCAAGCGCTGGTGCTGCTGGCCGCGCTTACGATCGGTTTTGCGAATTGGACCGCCCTGAATTGGCATAAACCCGCGCCAAATCGCTTCGAAGACGCCGAATTCGTGGGCTGCGACCTGCAATTCTGATGGCTGACACAAGGAAAAGCATGATCAGCACATCCAAACTCGTATTCCAAGGTGGCCCACTCATTGCGATTATCTGCGTCACGGCTTTGGTCGCGGTCAACGATCCGGAATCGGCTTTGGGGGTCTTCTTGATGCTCTCGCCTCTTGTCATCCTAAACGGCCTCTTCGGAATTCGAGCCAAGACGTTGAGGCAGCAGACGGCCGCATTATTGCTGGCGATTTCCATCATGGCCTTGGGGGTTGTGGCCATTAAAATCTGGGGCCAACGTGTCGAACAAAAGGGTTGTACTGGAACCAGCTCAACCGCCCGCGGCGTCGCATTCTGAACCTTCCCAGTCACAGAAAAAAGTACATGACGAATAAATCCAAGCTCGTTTTTCAGACCGTCCCGCCTGCCTTCATGCTCAGCCTCATGGTGTTCGCGTATGTCCAGACGGACTTCAATATTCAGGCTTCGCTCTTCGTGATGTACCTGATGCTGCCGGTCGTGATTCTGAATGGGCTCTTGGGAATTCGCGCCAAGACCATCGAGCAAAATATACAGGTGTTGGTTCTGGCGATACTCCTCCCCATCCTGGTTTTTGCAGTCGGCGCGACGGTGGGAATATGGAGCGGCATACCCGTCGGAATATAAAACCGACATTTAATGCGCGGCTTCGAAACGCTCCGCCATATGTCCTAGATCATACAAATTAAAAAATATTGGGGTACATGAACTTGCGGCAAAATGAACGTGAGAAGCTATGTTTATATACCCTGCTCGAAACGCATCCGGCCCCACCATCATTGAGGCACTCGCGGAGCTTCGCGACGAAAAGAAGGAAGGAATCGTCTTTTACGCCGATGACCTTTCACAAACACTTGTTTCGTTCTCGGAGCTTTATCAGCGCGTTATTTCCTGCGCTGAAAATTTTAAAGAAAGTGGCTTGGAGCCCGGGGACCGCGTGGGCCTCGTGGTTCCAAAACCCCAAGAATTTGTGGTGTGTTTTCTTGGGGCGCTTGCCGCTCGCCTTGTGCCGGTGCCGATGTACCCGCCGTTTTCGCTCGGAAAATTAGACACGTACGTCTCAAATGCCGCCGCAATTCTAGAAAAATCCCAAGCTCGCGTGCTGGTCACCGACTCGAAGATGGAGCGGATTCTTTGGTCACTTGTGGACCGGGTCGATTCGCTTGAACGGGTCATCAAAACCGAAACCCTGCAAACCGGGCTAGGGACACGCCGCGCGCCGTTTGTGCTCGGTGAGGTGCAATTGGACGATATCGCGTTCTTGCAGTTCACATCCGGTTCCACAGCGGCCCCCAAGGGGGTTGTGATCACGCACAAGGTCTTGCTGGCGAATATGGACGCCTTCATGAGGGCCTACGAAATCGGCCCCGGTGACAAAGCCCTGAGCTGGCTGCCGCTTTTTCATGACCTTGGCCTGATTGGGTTTGTGCTCGCCACGTGTTGGTACGGATTGCCCACGGTCATCTTGCCGACGGCCCTATTTGTGAAGCGTCCCGCGCTTTGGATGCAGGCGATGCACGAACATCAAGCCACGATCTCGTGTGCGCCCAATTTTGCCTTCGCGCTCGCCACACGTCGAACGACGCCGGCCCAACGTGAAGGCCTAGACCTTAGCCGAATGCGCATGCTTGGCTGCGGGGCGGAGCCGACCCATCCCGATACGATTCAGGCGTTCTTGGATGCGTTTAAGCCTTGTGGTTTAACGCCCGAATCGATCGTCTCTGTGTATGGGCTTGCCGAAAATGTACTGGGTGTCTCGTTTTCGCCACTTCGTGAGCCCATCAATGTGGACCGAGTCCGCCGCGACATTTATCTGGATGAAGGGCGAGCGGAGCCCTCGGGTGACGACGACATTTTGCGGTTTGTGAGCGTTGGATTTACCTATCCTGGTTTTCTGATTCAGGTGGTCGACAGCGATGGAGCCGAGCTGGCCGACCGCATGGTCGGCGAAATTCTGGTCTCGGGCCCGAGCATGGCGGCCGGCTATTTTAATGACCCAGAAACCTCTGCAAACGTCTTTACCGCAGCCGGACTCAGGACCGGCGACCTTGGGTATATGGCCGACGGCGAGCTCTTTTTAACGGGGCGAAAAAAGGACACGATCATCATTAACGGGCGTAATTATGACCCCCAGTCCATCGAATGGGTGGTGCAAGACGTGCCGGGAGTCCGAAAGGGCAATGTCGTGGCCTTTGGCGTGAACACCAACGCGACCGAAACCCTTGTGATCATCGCTGAGACTGCCGCAACAGACCACGAAGCCCTGCACCAGGCGATCCTCTTGCAAGTCAGGCAAGATATCGGATTGAGCGTCAACGATATTTGTTTTCTGGAGCCTGGCGCCTTGCCCAAAACGTCGTCAGGGAAACTTCAGCGCTCAAAAACCCGCGACGCTTACCTGGCCGGCAGTCTAGGCAAAGAAGGAACCAGAACGATCGGCGGCAAGGCCAACCTGGATGTCCTTGCGCGACATCTCGCACGGTCGGCGTACACCAAGGCCAAAACCACGTTAGGCAAACAATTCGGAGGCCCCTGATGGACACAGTGCGCAATACTTTCGACCGTGTTGTGAGTCATGTGGGCAACCACAAGTTCACGGCAGAACAACTGGGCCAACCGTTGGTGGAGCTGAATATCGACTCGATCGAACTGATGGAAATCTTCGGAATGATGGAGGAAGAACTCGGAATCCTGCTGAGCGAAGAAGAGCTCTCGGAAATGGAGACCCTGAATCAGTTGCTCGCCTTGGTAAGCAGCAAAGTCGCGTAGCTGGTGTCGGGTTTCAGGCCGTCAGGTTTCGGGCGCTGCGACGGGTCCGCAGGCCCTATGGCCTGCAGGCGATTGGTCTGCCAGGCTCCAGCCTGGCTTGAGATTCTGAGATTGCTCCGCCAGGATCCAGCCTAGAAGTACGAGACGTCCGATGTCTACAATGTTCTGGAGTCACCACGTATCCGTGACGCCTTGAAGTGTTCTGAAGCCCTCGATTCTTTTTGGTGGCCAGGGTGGTGATGGTGGCAACGGTGCTCGTGGTGGCCACGGTGCTGGCGGCGCAGGTGGGCATTCGATTGCGATATGGTGCGATGATACTTACGACATCAGCGCTGTGAGTAAAATGGCTTCGCCGGTCGGCGTGGGTGGTTTCTCGTACAATCCAACCAGTACGGGCATCAATGGGCTGAGCGTTGCGGACTACGGCTGTGACAGCCTGTAGCGCAGAGTTTCGTGTCTGAGGAGGCGGTCATTTGGCCGCTTTTTTTTGATCTCAAAACAAAGAATTGAGCTGCTTAAAATTTCGGAGAAAAAAACAAACGCGTTAACTTCCGTCTATTTTGTTTAGTTGTTTTATTTTGTGTTCGAAATCCCCCAAATCAAAAACCCACTTGCTTCTCGGCAAAGAGGCGGTTAACTTTTTAGCATATTAAAAAACCTCCGAGGGGGAATTGTTGATCTGAAAAAACGCCTTACTAGCGTTCTGTTTTTTGTACTCAGCCTGATTGCCGCTAATCCTGCCACAACTCAAACACTTCCGTGCGCGAACCAAACGGTCCCCACTACGATTCCATTTGAGGATTCGATCTTGAGTCGTTCGGACTACCTCGACCCAGTGCGAGGGCAAACCACTTTGGTGGTTCCTGAAACGGAATTTGAAAGTCTTGTTAGTGCAGGGCTTTTCGAAGGCGTTAATCTCAATTCCTCCCAAATCTTAAACATGCAGTCATCGGCTGCTGATGCCAACCGCCTCGGCACTTTAGGAATTGTCTTCGACAGCCCACAAGCAGGCAGTCTTCAGCCATATGTCGAAGACCATGTGCTAATCGCGGTTGTTCGCGATCCTTTTATTGTGGCCGGCACCACAACTCTGCAAGCGACTGACTTCTATTTTGTGGTCGGCCGTATCAGAAGTTCGAATTCCATTCAGCTGACATGGATGTCCGTATCGCCCATGTTTGCTAGTATTCAAGTCAATGGCGATGTCGCGGGCGCTCCTTGTGCCTGCAATAACAGCAAACCAGAGTGCATTCAATTCCCGCCAGAAGATGGTGGTGGGTGTCCGGGGCCAGATTACGATTGCGGTGGAGGTAGTCCATATTGGCTTCAGGTTGCACTCGCGGATTTCCCGGGCGGCACTAGCGTTGCGACCAACGCTTGTACGCAGTTGCCACAATATCTTAGAGGCAACGGAAAACCTTTGATTGGTGCGGTCGGTGGCTTTGAGCTCGAACAGTTTCTTATTGGTGTGCCTCCGGTGCCGCTCCCAAAGAAGTTTTGTCAGACATGTCTGCCGATCGATTGCACGCTCGATATGACCAATAATCCCAAGGATTATACAAGTATGCCGCCGCCCAGAAGTATTTGTGTTGGTATTCCAATCCAGACCTCCCGAGATTGTGAAGCAGGTGCATGTTATGGGGATACTTCCGAGGCAGGCGCTTCGTCAGATTTGTCGGCCCTTGGTGCTTGCTTCGGGGCTTCAGGTGGCGGCGCGCTAAGTTCGCCCACCATGCCGCATCAACCTGATGAAATTCCAGCCTGTAAAATATCAGTGCCAGATGTGTGCGCCGTTGTTGACTACGATGATGAGTTTTCGGGGAAATATTGCGATTCCCAGACCCGGAATTTTCTAATTCAGACAGCGATGACGTGTGATGGCAGCAGCGCATTAGGTACTAGCAACAGCCCGGGCTACACATGCTGTGAGGGGGTGGCTAATTGCGCATGTATCGATGTTGGCAATATGAAACTTTGTACCGATTGTTCCAGCGGAGCATGTGTTCAAAGTGCCTATGGTTCGGTGGTCGACCCCCGAGTGGCTTTCCCCCCCGGTTATGTTCCAATTTGTGATGGAACGACAGCCAGCACGAACTGTTCAAGCGCCACTCCAGCAACACCGCCTGCAGATGACACGCAAAATCAGGCTTCCGATGACGCCGAGAAGGCGAGGCAAGCAGCTAAGGCGGCCCAAGAAAAGGCGGAAGCAGATGCGGCTGCCGCTGCTCTGACCACCGAAACGCCCAACGTTCAACCAATAGAAACCGAAAACGCAGCGACAACGCCTTTGGTCCCTCAAGGCAAACCGGAGCAGGTTTCTGGTAAAAATTCTAATGTTGGAGGAGCGGATAAAGACGCAGAGGAGACGACGGCAGACCCGGTTTTGCTGGCATCTGGAGCTTTGTTGATGCAGCCGACAGATATCCATGTTGAGGGACAGCAGTTTGATTTGATGTTTCAACGAACTTACGTGTCGACATCCATGGGAAGAGGGCAACTCGGTTCAAACTGGACTCACAATTGGGAGGCGCGGCTCGAACCATTACTCCCTTCGACGGCGCCAGATTGGGCTCCGCCATTTTGCACACAGGTTTATCCAACAATCACCTGTTTGTTCTATCGAGATGGGTTTGGAAACTCCTCGCTGTTGGTTTGGGATACCGTGACACATCGGTTTGCGCCCCAAAACGGAAATGACAGTTCTGTTATACCCATCCGAGGTGGGGGTTATCTTCTTGCGACTGCAGAGGGCGCAACTCGAAGGTTCAACAGGGACGGTTATCTAACTTCAGACCGTGACCGATTCGGCAATGGATTCAAAATTGAGCTGACAAGAACCCCACTTTTTGCAGTGTTCCAGCGCTATTGCACACGTTTGTCAGACGAGAATCAGGCCGGTGATTCCCGACCGAGTTCCAGAGATCTAGAGGCAACAAGTTCAATGAAATTTGGACAGATGTGCCAACATCTTGCGAATATTTTTGACGATCAAGAGATGGAGCCATTGACGGTCGAGGGGTGGGAGCGGGGTGGTTTGCTTCCACCATATGAAATATCCCTCGACATAGATGCAATTTAAGAATCATGGGAGCAAATCGCACGCGGTTCGGAGGAAACTCCAAGCGCGTACCGCTCAAAAATACTTACCGGTTTGATTTATCTTCGAGAACTAGCCATCGAAGATTATGCGAGCAAGTCACAATACGGTGGGATTCGGTATCGACCGGTCAGAGTCGTGGACGATTATGGCCGAGATCTGAAATTCGCCTACCAACGATATAATAACGCCGCCGAATTGTTGAAGTCCGTTACCGGCCCTGGTGGTGTTCACCTAGAGTTCTCCTACTCATCGGCGCCAGGTTCAACCGAGGCGTTTCTGACTCGGGTGCGCCGTATTCCGCCGACTACATCCGTGATTGGCTAATCAGTCTACTAAAACCCAAGAGCTCGTTGCCGAGACGTTTGTGAAATATGAATGGGAGCCAATCTTCAATCAGTTGATGTCGATGACCGAGGGTTCTAAGCTCTTAGGGGCAACAGATGACACGTTCCACCGTTTGGAATACCGGACGTTTGATTATCAAGAATTGGCTGCACCCGTGATCGAAAACGAACAGGTGTTGGTGTTGAGCAACGGGGATTATGCAGCGAGTGCTCTTGGTACGTTGACACCAATTCTTCATAATTGGTTACAGAAGGGTGCGAACTGGGGACACACTGCACAAAATGGAGATCTCTCTTTGGAGGCAACGTCCTTGAGTTTCTCGTTTGGCGGGCAAACGATTTCGGGGAATTCGATGCTTGATATTATGCTCCAAGGAATGACGTTCTTTGGCGCAGATGTTAACGGCGATGGCATTCAAGGTTTTAACATGGACAACCCTGGCCAACGCGGTAAAGGGGTGCCAATAAAGATCGTGGAGGTCGATCTTGACAATCCCGCCCTTCCATCGCGCGCAATCACTCTTACGTATGCTCCACATGGTGAGCTTGCAAGTGTGAGAGATGTCATCGGAAACCTGACGGAATTCGCGTACTATCCCGTGGATCCTCAAAACCGGTCAACGGCTTTCGGTAGCGGCGTTTTTCCGACGTCTAATGATGCAAATAACGGTGAGATAGGTTTTCTCGCCTACGTCCGAAAGTCCCATTCGATGAATTATAAGGATGAGCACGCTGGCTTTTCCAGGCCCTCGTGTGCGTCGGCAGATATTCCAGGGCCTTATAAGTTTATTTTGCCTTCATGTGGGAGTTCAGTGGCGCAGTCACTAACTGCCCTTGGAGTGCCATCGCAAGTCGTTGATGCGATCGCTTGGTCGGCTTCACCAGATACAACGTTGTTTGCCTATAGTGAGATTGGGCTGCCACGACGCACGTGGACCAACGACCCCAATCACGTTGTAGATATTGATCGTGACGCCGACGGACGTGTTGTCCGAGAACTGACCAGCGATAATCGGTTGACCGTGAACACGTTAGATAAGTTTGGCAATGTTGTTGTCACTGAGGTTTTTGACCGCGGGACTTTGGTGAATCAGTCTGCCACGGCCTACAACCGGTCTGGCAATCCCACAATGGGGTGTAGCGCGGCCATCAATGGTGCATGTGATTGGCTGATCAATTCGCCAAACAACCCGCCTCCCGTGCCCAACTATGCTCTGAACCAGTATTTCTATGATGATGAAGACCTCCTCACGTTGACCATTGATCCTGAGGGGACCACCGTATCGACCAACTACGACTCACGACGTCGTCCATACCGGGAAATCGTCAGCGGTGGCGCGGGCAGTAAGGAGCGTGAAAAGCGCATTACGTATGATGTCCGAAGTCGAATCACTCAGATTGGCTACGGCCATGGCGGTACGAACCTGATTGAGAGTTTTGGTTACGACGATTTTGGGATGCAAACGATCCATGTGGATCGTCGGCAGCAGTCTTGGAATTCGGCGTATAGCGTTCAGGGAAACTTGCTTTCGACGTGTCATAACGATTCGAATTGCAACCCTGAAACCACGATGATGTTGACTTCTGGTCTGGATGTTCAGCAATTCAAATACAATGCTTTCGACGAGCTCATAACCCAGACTCATAACGATGAGTTCGAAACGACGTATACACGTAGGCTGGATGGCTCGGTTGCAGTTAAAGGACAGACCAACGCAGATCCGACATATTTTGCGTACGACAAGTATAATAATCCGGTTTGGAGTGCATCGGGTGATTCGCAACAATTCACGGTCGTGGACGCGATAAATCGCCGCCAAACGATGGTCGCAATCAACGGCTCGATCGCCTCAACGGCGATTGACCAATACGATGACGCCGGACGAGTGGTCGCATCCACCCAATACGGAGGCGATGGAACAACAAGACGCACCAGCTCCGCACAGTTTATGGGGCCACGCCAGATTTCGTCAGTAGACCCAACGGGTCGAGTCATTCAACAAGACTATGATTTGCTGGGCCGAATTACGCAGAAACGGGAACAGCGGCCCAACGGTATGGATGTCACCAACTACGTCACTAACCGACGTGGCCAGACCACACAGCTTATCGATCCGATAAATCAAATCACAAATTACACCTATAACGGCTTTGGCGACCTCATCGCGCGCAAGGTACCAAGCGCTGGACCGGAGACTTGGGATTATGATGAATTTGGGCGAACAGAAAAGTGGCAACAGGACAACGAGTGGGTCAAATATGTATATAATTCTCATGGTGATTTGCATGCAGAAAAATGGGGAAATCGCCTTGGGAATTCGATGGAAGAGCTCGCTGTCGAACGTCTCTACGACGACCTCGGCCGGGCGACACGTGTTGATTCGACTAATCTTGACACGCCATTCGACCCCCCCTCAGGGTGTGCGTCGTCGGGCTTTGTGCGTCGTGAGTTCGCTTATGAGTCCAACGGCCGGCGTTCTGAGGACAGGGTTCAAGTCGGAACATGCGCGCCGTTGGTCGTAAGCTCGTCTTGGTCAACCATGAACAACGAGTATCAGCGGGATACAGCTTACCCTAGTGCAGGTGGTAACAATCTGCTTCATACCCAGATCTTTGATGGTCAGGGCAGGCTGCACGAACAAGAGGTTGGTTGGTTTGGCGTTGGTGGGACAACGTCTTTGACGACGGCTTGGAACGGCAGCCGAATGTCGCAGCGCGCGACGACCTTCTCACAAAACCTGGCTCCAGTGATTTCGGATGCAACCTATGATGTTTTTGGAGCACGGACTCAGTGGGACACATCGTTCGACACGGCACCCTTATTCAATGTTGCCATTGAACGTGATGTGTTGAGCCGTGTTCGATCTGCGACCACACAGTTTAATGCTGGGCCGATGCGCTGGGAGGGCTTCGCGTATGATGTCCGTCATCATTTGACGATTGCCAGCTCGGCACACGACATTGTTTTGCCGGCCCCAAGTGTCGGAACACATACCAACGCAACCAATGCATCGGTCGAGGCTGCGGCATCGATCTTGGGCGCAACCGCAACAGTCCGCACTCGTGAAGAAGCTGTGGGTGCAACGCTTACGATTTCAGGGGCCAGCGAGGCGCCACTATGGCAAGCCACGAAAACCAATGGGTCGCCAGGGCGTGATGGATATCACCGACTCCAAAATGTCGTTGTTGACGGGGCAACCTTTCCGATCCAACACGATGACAGAGGCCGTATCGCAACGGCCCCTGAACTCGATCTCACCTATGACGTCTACAACCGTCTCGTGGGCGCTCAAAAAGGGCCCCATTGGGAAGCGTACCTTTACGATGGGGACGGGTTGATGGTCGGTCGCACCAGCACGGGCGACTTTGAGCAGTACGCGTGGGACGGCAATCACATGATTGGTGCCTACGACGGCAATCTCAGCCCACGGTGGGAGGCCATCTTTGGTGAAGGCCAAGACGAGCTACTCGCTTACTACGACTACATGAACGGCACGGACTACCTGCCGGTGCGTGACTGGCGCAACAACCTGGTGTCTGTGTTTGACACCGGCACCCAAAACCTGCTCGGCCACGCTGAGTACACGCCCGAAGGACGTGTCACGACGTTTGATAATACGGGGTCGGTCACCTGTCAGGAAGAAGGTAATCATGGAACTGTGTGTCCGATGCCAGGCGGTCTGCCATTTGCCTTTAACGGGCAGTGGCGGTCATCGCTGACTGGCCTTTCATACATGCGCAACCGTTGGTACTCGCCGCGTCTTGGCCAGTTTATGAGCCATGACCCGCTGCATTATGTCGACAGCGTGAACTTGTATTCGTTTGCGGGTTTTGACCCGATTAACAGTTGGGATCCATATGGCCAATTGAGTGGCGAACATTTATCTGAGACAATGGGGAAGCCGACCACACAACAGCGTGTAAACAATGTATTTTCAGAGATGGAGGGATATGGCGTCAATATGTCTGAATTTCGAAAATCTTGGCGAGAAACGCCTATAGTTAAAGTGCCAGTTTTTGTTCTTTCACTATTCGAAGCCACTGGACTTTATCTTCCTAATCCAGATTTGACTCTTGTTGGTGCCAACACAACGCCTACAACCTTAATTCACGAAACGATTCATGCGATCGCCGCCAATGACCGCACAGGAAGTTGGCAACAGGCGCAAACTGCTTTAACTGAATTTTTTCAAGGCGACCCAGTTGCAGGTAAAAAATTAAACGAGGAGACAATAGCTTATTATGGTGAGCAAAAACTCTCGGCATGGAGCCAACTAGTTTTTAGACTTCGAAATAATATCGATGTCAGCGTCACCATGATGCAATATAAAAGGGAAATAAAACGTATTAATAATAGTGCTCTCGGCTTCGTCAGTAAGCGTCGTCCGCGGAAAGTTGGGCTTCCCAATCGTGCTAAACAATATGTTGAACACGATATCTTCAAAGACTCTATGCCAGATGAACCCCTAGAGTCTGATTTTATTCGTTCATTGATCGGAGATCGTCCATGGAAGGAGCTTGACTATGAGACAGAAATGAAAAAACCATCTGGAGGATCACTTGCAGACTAATGTCTCGAAATCGATATTGGCTCTAAATATTCTGCTGATTGCTGTAGAAATATTTATTTTCGCAGGCGTAGATTTGTCAGTTAGGTATATCGCAGCGGTCTATGCGCTCGTAACCTTGTTACTCACGCCGTTTACGTTTGCAATTACCCCGCCGCATTTGAAGATATTGAGGATTGCTTTGTTGATTTCCTGGGGTGTGATTGCCCACATGATAGCCTATGCCTTGTTTGTAATTTCTTTGGCTTAATCCATTGGCTGGTTTTCGTGCTTCGCGCGACCGTTCCACGAGGCACGGTAGTGTCCCACCACGTGGTGTACGAGCAGGCTGATTCTTCGACATAAAAATCGGAGATGTCACCGGGCTCCTGTAAAGTTTGAGTTGCGAAACAAAAAACAAAACAGGAGAGACCCGATGACGACAAAGAAGGTAGGCCCGCTCGATCTATTGTTCAACACGATTTCACAATCGCAGCCGGAGATGCTGCGCAAGGGTTTGATGTCGCTGCTTGAGCTATTTATGGATCACGAAGTACGAGAAATCTGCGGGGCGGAGATGGGCGAACGTACGCAAGACCGCATGAATCAACGTAATGGGTATCGTGAGCGAGATTTTGAGACGCGAATGGGAACGGTATCGTTGGCCATCCCAAAGTTGCGCCAAGGTTCATATTTCCCCTCGTTTTTGGAACCGCGGAAGCGTACTTCACCAAAGCGGTGCCTTGGCAGATGTTGCAATTCCCGAACAACATAGACCTGTATGTGGGCCATCTAATCGCGATGGGACTCGTCGTATCAACGCCACGTCCCAAAGAGACGAAAGCGCTACGAGACCCCAATAATGTGATTGCAATTTTCCAGGTGACTAACCAGCTCCTACTCTCTTCTTTCGGACATCTTTTTTGCAATTTATGTATTTTTGAGTTATTAAAAGAGGAATGGGGCTGGTGAGATCACCTTGTGCCCAACATTAATTCACGAAAAACTCCTCGTTGTTATCGGACATCATGAAGTGAGAGAATGGACACCCGACTCTCTGACAATACACTTCGGGCCTACATGGCCGACTGGAGGGAATTCACGACTTGGTGGGGCCGCTCTGAGGTACCAGTTCCAGAACACGTCGTGGAACAATACCTGGCTCGATGCGAACGCGCAGGCATGTCGTTTGCGACCATTCGTCGAAGGACCAGCGCCCTTGGCTGGCTTGAGATTCTGCGATTGGTCCGCCTGGCTCCAGCCTGGCTTGAGATTCTGCGATTGGTCCGCCTGGCTCCAGCCTGGCTTGAGATTCTGCGATTGGTCCGCCTGGCACTGCGATTTGGGCTACGCTGCGATTCTGCGACCGGTCCGCCAGGCTCCAGCCTGGCTTGCGATTCTGCGATTCGTGATGGCTCTTGTTCTGATGGCGTGCGAGCCCGCAAGACAAGATTGCAGAAAGACGCAGTGCGGTACAATGCGTGCCGTTTGATGAGCCACCATATTTGATATGTCGAATAACTTCGACCGCATCAACCTTGGGAGGAATCATGAAAAATCTACTACTCGGCAGCCTGCTACTTCTAACTGCCTGCGTCACCCTGCCTCAGCGCTATGCTTTTGCACCCAAAACCAGCGATGGCGTGCAGTGTAAGGGCGCCTGTTCACAGGTCTATTCGAGCTGTGTTCGCGATGCAAAGGACTCATGTTTGAGTTTTAGTGATAAACCTTGTGGCGAAAAAGCTTTAGCTATTGAAAGCGAAATGGTCAGCTGCATCGACGAAGAAAGCAGCTACATGCGGGTCTGCGAAGGATCCGAACATTCTGGTTGAACCCACACTACCACGTCGGCGCACCCCCTGCTGGTCCGCCACCCCTCCCAGCGGCTCCACGTTACAGGCTGTAAAGAGATTCCGGCACGGCCCGTGCCGGCGCGACACTTTGTGCGTTATCTCGTTTACGAGCTCCGCAGAAAGTGACTACCCTGATGAAAACGTATCAAGAGAAAAGTCGCGAGGAGGAGAAAGCATGCGCAAGCAATTTGCCGTCATGGCCCTGTTGTTCTTGGGTTCCGTCGGATGCACGGATGACGCCGCTGAACCTGATGCACTCATCATTCTGGACGCCCAAAACAACGTGGTCGCCGCCGATAATAATCGGCATATAGACCCCACGCCGCCACAATATTACAGCGCAAGGCTGGCCGGGGTGCTCGCCGGACCAGGAAAAGTCGACGACACGCCCTGGGACGGCACGGGGGCTCTGGCTCAGGCCTTGGTCGAACTCGCGGCGAGCTATACAGGCTATCCCGTTTTGGAGAGCAAAGCCGTCGTGGAACTAGCCCAACAATTCGAGGCGGCGCTAGCGAAACCAGACATCACCGCCCAAATTACCTTGGTGCATAACGGGGTTTCTTCGGAAACCGAAATCGTGGTGTTGGACCAAGACAATTTCCTACCCACCTTCACGCAGCCACCTGTGCTGGGCGACACATTTCAGGGCGCAAATGGCGGGGTGTTCGGTACCGCGCAAATCGCCTTCATCGACCGCGATATCGCCAACGACGACACGATGGGCCTGATTCTGCTTTCGCAAGAGGACATGGAGCTCGTGATGTCCGAGGGCAACAGCGCCTGGCTGAACGTTTCGGACCAGACCTACAACCAGATCCTTGCCGTCCGAATCATTCTCTATCCTATCGACACTCCGTCTCTCCTCTAATTCTTGGCTGATAATGCGCTTGTCTTTTATTGTTGCGACCATTTGTGCACTCACGAGCCTCCCTGCCCCCAGCTTTGCTGATGAGTTGAACGTCTTTAATGACCCGCTCAAGACCAGCCGAATCTCTGTGGGCGGCTATGTGGGAGCTGCAGGGGAGGCCGAAACCGATGTTGCCTTTCTAGGCCTTCAGGCAAACGTCGAAACGTCGTTTGGCGCCTACCTGCAGTTCGAAGCCCCATTGGGCCGGTACTTTCTTTTGGGTGCGCGCCTTGGTGCCCACTCGTTTGCACTCGACCTTCCCCAAAGCGACTCAGTGACGGTGATTTGGCTTGGTGTGGTTCCCAAATTACGTCTCCCAATCTCAGAGTCGGCCGAGTTCAATGTTTCGGTAGCGGTCGGCACAGATGCCGTCGATATCGCATGGAACGCCACAGCAGGCCCTGTCTTCTATCTGGACGGCTTCATGCTTGGGTTGGATGCCGGAGTGTTCAAAGGGACTGTGAAGTCGGCTCTGGGGCCAGAATGGGATTACAAAATGCTCACGTTGTCTCTCGCCGCCTACTTCCCTCTTTAAGGTAAGTCCGCAGCATCCCGCTCACTACCGTACTGACAACCGTCCCTTGCCGGACAAACTTCGCACTGTGGAACTCGTCCGCAAATCTCACGCGAAAAATCTAACACCGCGTATCCAAACTCACGTGGTGAATATTGATGATGGAAGAAGGCTTTTGTTAGCGAAATGAACCATTTCTTCCGGCGAGTTTCGCCGTCACATTCGAACCCTACATAACGTGCCAACAGACGAACAATGTTCGCATCCACAAAGAAGTGTTCTTCGTCGCGATGCAAGACCAGAAATGCCGAACTCACATATGGCCCAACCGCGGGCAACGACGACAGCTCTTCAATACTCGAAGGAACCGCACTTTGAAGTGCCTCAAGCGTTGCTCCCAGCCGCACCAGATATTCGGCGCGCCAGAGTAAGCCCAACGAGTAGATGGAATCTCTCATTTCGTGGGAAGTTGCGGCACCCATGTCACTGGCAGTTGGATATCTCTCGAAGAATGCATCGTAGATCTCAGCCACAGCGGTCGCTCGCGTGCGCTGAAGCAAGACCTCGGTCACAAGTCGTTGCCACTCAGGTAAAGCGTCATCACGCCATGGAAAGCTAAACTCCTGCTGCCTCCACCAGCCCAGAATGTTCTCCTGCAGCGCCTGGAAGTCAATCTCTCGCGTTTCCTCATGATTTGACATAAAGCTCACCTGGCCAGGTCCTACGGCGGAATGTTATCCTCTATTGACTCGCCCTGAAGGTAAACATACGTTCAGTGATCAACGAGCCGGAGACACTGCAATTGAAAAAGCCAACATTCATAGACCTCTTTGCTGGAATCGGAGGCATCCGGATTGCATTCGAAGACTCTGGCGCAACATGTGTTTTCACTTCGGAAATCGACAAGTTTGCTCGACAGACCTATCAGGCATATTTCCAAGATCCAGAAGACCATCCGACGTCCAATGATATCACTCAAATCGATCCACTAGATATTCCTGATCACGACATCTTGACGGGTGGCTTCCCCTGCCAGCCATTCTCGATCGCCGGTGTTTCAAAGAAAAATTCATTAGGTCGTGAACATGGCTTCAATGATCCGACCAAAGGAACATTGTTTTTCAACATCAAGGCCATTCTATTGGCGAAGCGACCGAAGGCTTTCTTGTTGGAGAACGTTAAAAACCTACGTTCGCACGATAAAGGAAAAACCTGGAAGGTCATTGAACAAACCCTGCGGGAATGCGGCTATTCGTTCAGTGATCGTATCCTCGATGCAGCTTCCATTGTCCCACAGCATCGTGAACGCGTTTTCATTGTCGGGTTCGACCGGCAACAGTTTGGGTTACCTGCCCAGCAACTTGACTTCACACATTTTTGGGATTGTGTGGAATCAGCCATGGAGACTCGTCGTTACGAGTTAGCCAAGCTTTACGATGTTCCCGCGAATGCCGCCTTTCCGGAGGTCGGTTATATATTGGAAGATGAAGCAACCATACCTGATAAGTATATTCTAACTCCTCGTCTGTGGGAGTACTTGCAAGAATACAAACGTAAGCACCAGGCAAAAGGCAACGGCTTTGGCTTTGGCCTCGTTGAACCTCAACACAAATACACACGCACTTTGAGCGCTCGGTATTACAAAGACGGTTCCGAAGCACTGATTGCGCGGAATGATGACATACCTCGACGATTGACCCCTCTCGAATGTTCCCGACTTCAGGGCTTCCCAGTGGATTTCCAAGCGATGTATGAGCGAACTATAACGACTCAACCGGCTAGTGACTGTCAAAGCTACAAGCAGTTTGGAAACAGTGTTTGCGTACCTGTTGTCGCGTCCATAGCAGAAGTCGTAACGCAGTATTTGGCCTCCAGCTGCGAAGACCTGGTTCCGGCGACGGGTGCTCAACAGGAGTTCTTCCAAGAAATTGTTAAGGAAATCGCCTGATGTCGCTAATCGATGCCGAATTTACTTCCAATTTCTTTGCACAGGCCTTGGCAAAACGCCTTACGGCAGTCGATCTACCCAAACGTTCAAGCAATCAACATGAAATCGGCGGACTAAAGCAACTTCTCGGTTCCGAAAATATGACAAACGCACGGGCGCGTTGGCATGTTTTTGACGAAGATGGCGACCTGGTTGAAGCGTTTGATGGTCGGTTCACATATTATGATTGCCGAAGCGAATCCCCACATCGCGGCCCCGAATGGCGACTTTACTATTTTGCCGAAAGCGACAACGCAATTTTTAGATCAACAATCGGCGATTTGTTGATTGTAGCAAAACCAGGCGCACTGTTGATGAGTGATTATGACCTGGTCATTTATCTCGTATCGAAGGCGTCGAACCTATTCCATAGTGCTATATGGGCGTTTGGAATCGATGATTTGGCGCGACCGCAGATCCTACCAAACAACTCGTTGTCACTCACCCAGCGGAATGTTCTCGAACAACTTGAGCCGGAACTGGGCCATCCAAAATCGACTCTAGAGTTGGCCGATCATATTGGTTTTCATTTCGCCGATTTTTTGGCGAATCCCACATGGGATACCTTCCCGTCTGGAATGGCTTTTGCGAACTTTGCGCAGGGTCTTTCATTTATCTCTGCGATCGACGAACCAGACTCGGCTCTTGAAAATCTCTTGGAGATTGAAACTCAAACATTCTATCACCTTGAAGATGCGTTAGTTCGAATTAGACTAGCTGCTCAATTTTCTTATGTTAGTGATTTTTTGAGCTATTCCACTCGTGTTCAACAGCGACGAAAATCCAGGCGTGGAAAGCAACTGGAATATCAATTGGCATTCGTTTTGCGCGCCAACGGCGTTCCATTCGAAGAACAGGTTAAGATCGCAGGCACCACAGTAGACTTCATTTTTCCTCATGCCGCTGCCTATGAAAGCCTTGAAGAAGATGGAGCGGGGGTTACGATGTTGGCAGCGAAGTCAACATGTAAAGATCGATGGCGCCAGGTTCTTGATGAGGCGCCAAAACTTCATCATCGCCACCTTTTCACTTTAGAAAGTGGAATTTCTGCGAGCCAGACAGCGCAAATGGGCGCACGAGACATCACTCTCGTCGTTCCTGCTGGCATTTATGAGTCCTTCCCAAAGCCAGGTATGGAAATCCTACAATTTCATGAATTCATCGATTACCTCAGATAAATAAAATCATTTGGTCAAACAACAAATTGAATTATGAATATGTGTTCGGAAATACAGAGTCAAAATTCTCTATTCGCGATGATGTTTGATCCGACTTAATGCTTGTTCAACAAAAAACATTGGGACCAATAGTTCCTTAGATATTTCCGCGGCCACTATTGGGTTTCTATTTTCTATAGATTCTTCAATTAATGAAACAAAGCTGTCAAAATGACGGCAATATTTCAGATATTCTTTCGGAAGATCCAGCAAAAGTCTCTGCGGATCGATAGCATACACATCATAGGTCATGTCGATTTGCGCCAAATAGTCGATAAATCGCCTTGCCGCACCGCCAGACTTTCCACCCGCACCGGGATAAAGCCTCTGCTTAAAAGGATCAACATATAAAAGCGTCGCCGCGCCTATTGCTCCAGGTGAAGCTGCAACTTCTTGTCTTGCCATAAGTTGTTCAACGACATCGCCGGGACTGCCGGGCTTGGTGGCCAGAATGCAATAGGCACGACTCGGTTGGTCCTTGTGTGCGTTGTAGGCATAAAATGCGCCAGCAATTAGATGACGGTAGTATCTTTGGTAATTATGTGTTTCTGGAATCCAACGGGCATCCACCCCTGGATGAAGCTTTGTCCTTTTTGTAGGGCAAATCTGGTCAAAATATTTGGCAGACAACCAGGCCCAGAGACCGATGTCATACAAATAATCTTCAACATGGTTTTCTAGTATCTGGCTCATGAATCGCGCCAATATATATCGGTCCCCAAATTCTTCAGGATTGTCAGGAACTACAATCCGACCTTTGACAATCCCAATGAGGACTGGGTCACAAATAATTGATTCAAATCCTTCCTGCTTGATTCCATTATGACGAATATAGTCTAAATGTAATCGAAAACGTTCCAGTCCTTCCACATTAAATCGATGAAGAAATGTCATCGCCTTACCTCAAATACTGGTCAAAAAGCCGACCATTCCGAACAAAACCTCGAACTACGCCCTCAATCCAATTTTCGCGTGCAGACGCTGTTGTGTCGTCTATGGATTCGATCGATATGCCCAGTTTTATCCAATCATATTGCCATTCACCCTCGTCATAATCATCCAGTCCCCGAGATTGGTCTTGTGTGATCTTTGTCAAGATATCACGAAGAATGTATGGAAGCACAAGTGCACGAAACTCGGGCGCCTGAACAATTTCCTCTTTTAGGCCAAACTCTCGCCCAATCTGAAGAACTGGAACTTCGCCGTAATCCAATCGCCATATTTCGCCTAGTCCTCGAATAGATTCCACTGCTAGAAGTGATCTTCGGCCACCGGATTGCCCATCACGGGGTCTGATTTTGTCGGCAATAGCTATTAACAAACGTTCATCATTTGTTACAATCTTTACCCGAAATTTCACGACCTCCGGATCCTCAAATGCTTCCAGAGTTGCAACACTCGGTGGCTGCAGCAGTCCTGCCTTTCCCCATTGAAATCGGATACATTGAGAACGATGGTAGGCTTCCACCAAAACATCCGCATTGTGGTCTAGCTTATAAGACTCTAATTGCAGTTCCATATCGAATTGTTTTAGTGAGGGTCCACAAAGTCTCACATAGACATCGCTATGTCTTATACGTTGTCTTTTCGTAAAGTTGAGGCGTCTAGCCATCCAAGTTCTCCTGGTTTTTTGTTGCTCTGGCTGACACAAAAACATCTCTTTTGGCATCGAACCCAGAAACCGTAACCGTGAAATTTGGCTCTTCAATTGCGAGAAGAAGTTGGTTTGCTCTACATATAACAATGCTACATCCAGTAATAACGACCTTTGTCTGTCCCTCATTTAGCTCAAAATCATATTTTGAATATCGTTTTAGTGGACTTCCGGTTCTGGAGTCATAAGCGAATTTGAGTAATAGTCGCTTTATTGGTGACGTAACTTCTTGCCCCTTAATGGAAACCTCACCTAATCGATCACCTAAATGAATTGAATATGCGGCAGGTGCTGGTGGAGGTGCACTAATTTTATCGGCCGCGCCATTTCTTCCAGGTTCCGTGCCGTTACTTTTTCCACGCGGCGTTGGCATAGCAGTCATCAATGGAATGTTAAAAACATCGGCGAGTAAATCCATATCGCGACCGTTTTCCTCATCGCCCAATATTGCCTTAACAACGCCACTTGGAGCCTTGCGCAGGAATTCGATCATTGGCTTTCCATAAAGATAAAATCCCTTGAAATTCTTAGAATGGTAAAACCAATTGGTGTGAGCAGGGTTTTCTGCATCCCCTAACATATCTCCGAGGGGACCATCCGGAATATAAACCAACGCAGAGAAGCCGCGAGGCGATTTCGAACTTACCTCACTAATTCTAAGCATTTGTCGTACAAAAATTGGTTCATGGATTGCTTCGTTTCTCTCAAAAACAATAAAAAACTCTCCACGCTTTTTTTCTTCGCCTTTGCGAATGATATCACATTCGATCTTTACCAGATAACGATCTGAAGTCTGGTGAATAACTCTTGCTTGCTCCGGCTCTTGGACCACGACTCGATCCCAACGAGGGGAACCATCAGACATTGATATGAGAACTGTTGGAATTTCGAGGTTTGTAATGAGCCATTCTGCTTGACGAATCGCAATCACAGTCTTTTCGTCTATATATTTTGTGAATATTTGCTTCTTTAGTGTCTCAGAACTAACTAGGAGTGGCTCCATTATGTCATGCTGTAATTCAACCTCTAAATCACCATTTAAAATCGGCATAAAAAACTGACTAATCACCCCAGAAATGAGCGACTCAAAGGAAATTTCTTCATCGAGAAATGGCACTACCACGGATAGTCCAGTATCCTGCTCCGTTCGTTTCAAAAAGAACGTTCCCGAGAATTCCTCCAGAAATGTGCGATTCTCGATCGGAAGACCAAGTGTATCTTTAAACTCACCAAACCAACCATCAGGCACATACGCTGTTTCGGAGCCGATATTATGGTACTTCAGAATAGCTTGGCCAACCGCAATTCGCCTGTTGTCAGAATGTCGAACAGAAAGTGCGAAATGAGTTTGATATCGACTGGATCGCGGAAAGGCAAATTTCCCGACGCCCCATCTACCACCACCATGATCTTTCTGAGACCAACCCTCGGCGCGGAAATATGTGAAAAACGGGTTATCCGTCTTTTCAATTTTCTGCCATTGGTTCACATCACCTTCAAGTCCGGTTGTATTAAAGTCTTCAAACGTCAGAAAACGTACGGGTTCGTCGGGCTGTGAAATTAACCCACACGCCTCCAAATGCGGCTTTAATGTCTCCCAAAATCCAGAAAGAAAATCGAGTTCAAGATCAGTGTCGACACCACTTAAAAAGATACGCACACGAACTGGTTCGTCTTGTGAAACGCGTGCATCCAAGGAGTTCTGAATACCTTCACGAACCAGTGCCTCGCCTGCATCACCGATACTCGATGTGTTAAAAAACTCCGACAACACACTCTCGCGAATTCGTTCGCCAGGCCGTACTGATAAAAAGCGCCATTCGGGCACGAGTCCTCCAAGGATTTGTCTATATAACTGAATCTAAACATCGTTTTGATCTGGCGCAAGCTTATAGTTGGATATTTGATACATTATCCTGTTTGTTTGCGTTAGCGCTGTCGATAAGGGTAGGGCTGCGGCCTCGCTCATCAATCACAAACTGCGGTGTTAGAAGGAACGCGGCGTATTACAGGAGCTGAAGAATTGCGAGCAAAGTTCCGGCACTCGCAAAGCGCGCGCAGGGGTCTTTTTTTAAACATTTCAACAGGATGCTGCGCAACGCAGGAGACATCGGTACTGAGCTGAAGTCTGGGATCTTCCAGAGTCGGATTTGCTCGAGTAATTCGAAGGGTTCTTCATGCCCAAAGACCGGGGATTTTTGCAGGCACGACAGCGCTACAAGGCCAAGCGAGGCGATGTCCGAGGCTGGCGTCAACCCAAAGCCGCGGACCTCTTCTGGGCTCATATAAGGGCTCATGCGAGCCAAGTGCAGCGTTTGCTGGCGTGTCGCGAACCAACGCGGGCTGTAGCGTGTCGTTTTGGTCTTCGGGTCGTAGTGCCGGTAGATTTGTTCGGGGGCCACGCTGCCAAAACATAGCCCGCGTTCGTGGATCGTGATCTGCGCCTCACACACATCGGTCATCATCTGGAGGACTTCGGCCTCGTTCAAGTACTCGCCGTTGTCAAAAACGTCTTTCAGCGGAGTGCCCCAGCCTCGTCGAATTGGGGCCAACTCGCGGCGAAGGCGATGAAACGCCATGGGGTATCGGATGATGAACGAGGTCATCCAGGCGAGGTCGTTGTCGGAGATTTGAGGGTTTGGTTGTTCTCGAAATTGGTCGATGATGGCCGTGGCGTTTGCCATGTCTGACGAAACGACGGGTGATGCGTTGGCGTATAGCCATTCCGATATGGTGGTATCCTTATTGGCCAGAAACCGCCTTGTCTTTTCGAAGAGTTCGGGCAGCCGACTTAGATTTGGATGATGAATGAGCGCCAAATGGGTCAGACATAAGATCGCCCAACGACTAAATAGAAGTGCGTCGTTTCGTTTCCACATCGCGTTAAGCACGTGAAAATCCCAGGGACTTTTGGCCAACGCTACCATCATGGATTGGCCCTTCCGCCCTAAGAGCTGAGCACCGAATTCCTGTGACCCTTCCAGATGTTTGAAGGCATGTCGCAAGGACTCAAGTGTGGCTTCAAAGAGGCTCGGGGAGGCGCAACGGACGGCCTCGTCGAACTTGTCGAGCTGTTCTTTGAGGTCGGCAAAATCTTGGAAATGTCGCGCAAAATTTCGCAAGGGCTGGGTCTGGAGGCGCACGGTCAGATCGAGCAAGGCCAAGTGCCCACGTGTGCTTTCGGGCGCGCGCACTTTCGAAAACGTCGGGTCGGTCGAGCCCAGACGACCTCCGTAAAATCCCTGAAAAACCACGTCGTGGAGATGGGATTCTTTTTCTAAAAGGCCAAAGGCCATCCACAGGCCGACCGGCCCGTGGGTGGTGTCCACCACGATTTCATCGAGCGGAAGTAAATGCGAAAACGCACGCTCAAACATCGCGGAGTCGTCGTCGCCGGGCTCGTGGACATGCGCGTGAATTTGCACGCCACAGCTTTGCGAAACCAAGATCAGGTAATCCTCCAGATCCTCTGCTGAATCTTGGATTTTAGACTCCAGTCTGTCCAAATCCTTAGGGGCCTGCAGCACCAGGTCCGAGAGCAACTCCCATTTAGACTTAGGTACGCCAATGGCGATGATTTCATCCGGAGCATTATCGTGATGAAACATCCATTCCTTAAGGGCTGCTGCCAGAAGACGGGTCGGACGAGACGTAAACCCCGTGCAGGAGAACGTTTGGATCTCGGGTTCAAAATGGGGCACAAAGGTGATTAAAAAGGTGGCCATTTTTCAATCCTCCTTGCGACGTGGAGACGACGAAGGGGTCCGGGTTCTGATCGACATCGTTGCCGAATGCGAAATGGTCTTTCGTTCCTTTTCACCGAATTCTTTGCGCATGCGCTCGGCTTGTTTGGAAATCAATTCGAAGATTTCGGGGAAGCGCTCGTCGTCGATGCCCTCTTTGCGCAGGTCCAAGCAGAGCTGTTCGAGGAGTCTGCCGGCCTTGCCGCGGCGTCCCGCACGGTGCTCACGAACGGCATCGCGAGTCGCTTGCTGGAAACGCAAATTGGCGATTATTTTGACCAATTCTTCGTTGATCGGCTGGTTCGAGTCGTCGCCTACCTCGTAAACCAATTCATCGTGACCGAGGAGCCCTTCTGCACTTTTTAGTTTTACGCCAATTCGGATTTTTTCTTGGTCGGCCATAGCGTGGAACTTTAGTCGAAGTCCGATTTCGAGCACCTGATTGGACACCAAATCCGGCAGGGGCATCGTGGCCAAATTGCCTTCAACACGGACGGCCCACTCGTTGAGTTCTTGAAGCTCCACACCGGGTGGGAGCTCGAATTCGAGCGTGACCGAACGCGCCGAGATTTCGCGGGATTCTTTGAGTTCTTGGGCCATAAATTCGGGGATCTCCTCGTCGGTCGAGACGTAGTAGAAATTCCCGTGACCGGCCGCCGACAAGGCCTGCAGAAGGTCATCGTCGTAGTTTTCTCCGACGCCAAATACGCTGGTTCGGATGCCACGGTTGGCCGCCCGGGCGACGCTTTCGCAGATCACACCCACCCGGCATTCGCCACGATTGGCGTGGCCATCGGTGAGCAAAATCACCCGTGCAATCTCGCCGTTTGCCTCGAGCACTTCGTCGCAGGCATAGACCCAGCCTGCAAAGAGATTTGTGGGGCCGTCTGCCGCGGTGATCGAGAGCCTGTGCCCAAGAATCTCTTTGCCAACCTCGTTTGTTTTTCGAAGTGACATGATGGTTTGGGCATGTTCTGAAAAAGTGACCAATGCCGCGGAATCGGTGTTGCCGAGCCGGTCACAGGCGTTTTGGATCGCGAGCCGGGAAAGCTTGATTCGTTTGCCTTCCATTGACCCCGAAGTGTCGAGGGCAAATCCCAGGCAGATGGGCGTTTCTTTGGCGCTTTCTGGCGCGCTTGGTGCGGTCAGGCGCACAACGATTTGGCGTGAATTTGAGCGCTCAGCGGCGAGTGTGGGTCGGTCACTAAGAATTCGAAGCGTCATGGGTCCCCTTGGGTTTGGTAGTGTTGTTCGCTACGTACAAGAAGGATTATAGCCGCCCCTGCGGCACGCATCGTGCCGGAAGGCATGAATCCCTGAAAAATCGGTTGACCCCTAGAGGGGCGACGTCCACGATACGGGAAATTTCCAGTATTTTTGGGGGCTGTATGAAACCGTCACTCCTTCATGACCGCGCGTTTGCACGACTCGTCGACGACCAGTCGTTGGACCCGCGGGTACAAAACCTTGTGCTTGCCGCGTTTGAAGACAAGCTCGACGAATACCTTAGCAATCCGATCGACCTTTCAGAACGGCCCAAAGCGCCCCAATCGGCCAAGATTCCTGGGGCGTTCCTGAGATCGCTTGAAGTTCAGGCATTTCGAGGCATTGGCCCGACTACAAAAGTTCAATTCAAGTGCAAACCGGGGTTGACGCTGATTGTTGGCCGTAATGGCTCGGGCAAATCATCGTTGTCCGAGGCGCTCGAGGTCGCCCTGACCGGCAGCACAAATCGGTGGGAGGGCAAGACAAACCAATGGCAGGCAGGGTGGCGTAATCTTCATGATCACGGGCGAGCGACGATTTCGGCCTCGTTCATGCTGGATGGGGATTCCGAGGCCATCGAGGTCAAAAGGCAATGGGAGGCCGATGTCGATTTCAACGAGGGCAAGCTCAAGGTCACTCAGGCCCAAAAGGAGTATGCGGGGTTTGACGAAGTGGGTTGGGATACGGCCATCCAGACCTATCGGCCGATCCTCTCGTATAATGAACTCGGGAATGCGCTGAATAAGGGTCCATCGGGCTTGTACGACAGTCTGCACGGCGTGTTGGGACTTGATGACCTGACGGCGGTTAAATCGCGTCTGACGAGCTCTCGTAAAGCCCTGGAAGACCACAAAAAGACCTTCAAGACGGCAAAGGATGCCGTAAGGGCGCTCGCCGGGGCATCTGATGATGAGCGGGCGGTCGCGGCTGCCAAAATTTGGGCCGGAAACAAACACGATATCGACGCGCTCTACGGCTTGCATGAAGGCGAACCGGAGGATGACTCGCAGCTGGCAAGCCTCAAGGTTTTGGCGGCGTTGAAGGCGCCCGATGAAGCCAAGGTGCTTGAGGCCGTCGAGGCGTTGAATGAGGCCTTTGCTGCCGAAGACGCAGTTCAGGAAGCCCATCAGGATATCGACCCGGTCGTCTTGGGCCTTTTGCGTGACGCTTTAAAATTCCATCAATCGCATGCGGACGCGAGCTGCCCGGTATGCAGCACGGGAACTCTGGATTCTTCGTGGCAAGCCGGCGCGCAAAAACAGCTCGACGATGCAAAAGCGTATTCAGACGCGGTTGAGACAGCAAAACGGCAGGTCAAAGCGGCTGTTTATAACGCGCAACAGATCATTGGTGCCGCCAAATTGCGCGGCTCGGCTTCGGACGAAGCTGTGGTGGCGGCCTATTCAATATGGGCTACCACCGTCGCAGAGCGCGAACTTGCGGATCACCTGATGCAGCAACACGAACCCTTGCGCATCGCTTATGAGGCCGCAGCGAATACGGCGCGTGTGGAGGTCGAACGCATCGAGACCGATTGGCGACCCGTGCGCGACGCGAGCCGAAAAGCGCTGGAGCTTTACGAGAAATTCCTAAATGTCGAAGACGATATAAAAGCCCTAAAATCCGCAGAAAATTGGATAAAAGAATTCGAAGGTATTTTGCGGGAAGAACGTTTTAATCCTATCGCCGAAAAGGCGCAGGAGATCTGGCGAGAGCTTCGAAATAATTCAAATGTTTCGATTTCAAATATCAGTCTGGCGGGCACGTCGACTCAACGAAAAGTCGACATTTCGGTGTCGGTGGACGATGCCGAAACGGCGGCCCTTGGGGTGATGAGCCAGGGCGAGCTGCACTCGATGTTGTTAAGCCTCTTCTTGCCACGGGCGACGTTGGAGGAAAGTCCGTTTCGGTTTGTGGTCATCGACGATCCCGTTCAGGCCATGGACCCTGCCAAAGTCGACGGTCTTGCGCGCGTGCTTGAGACGATTGCAAAGACGCATCAGGTCATCGTCCTGACGCATGACACCCGGCTGGTAGACGCCGTGCGTCGCCTTCGAATTGATGCGGACGTACGCAACGTGATTCGGCAGACGGAATCGCGCGTGAGCGTCGAACAGGGGAAACCCGCGGCCCAGCAGTATTTAGACGACGCGACTGATATACTTAGGAACCGCTCCAAAATGGCGCCGGAGATCGCCATGCAGGTGATTCCCGGCCTTTGCCGCGGGGCGTTTGAGTCCGCTTTCAAGGATCTGGCGTGGAACAAAATGCTGGCGGAGGGCATCACGCATGATGAGTGCGAAAAGCATATTCGCGGGTGTGAAACGACCACCAATATCGCCCAACTGGCGATGGTGGGTGTTGGTGGACAGGGCAATCTCTACAGCATTTTAAACAACAAATATAAGGGTGCTTTTGTCGACGTTTTAAAGATCACCATCGAACATGCGCATAAGGCTTATCGCGGCGATTTGGATGCACTATTAAGTGACACCAAAATGGCCTTACGTGCCATGGGGGCCGTATGACCGACG
>Ga0210026_1000365_pt1 | contig 52831 bp, 50 predicted proteins | sample CryGeymeta201509_FD_183977 | JGI IMG/M metagenome (GOLD analysis project Ga0210026, IMG submission 183977) | Groundwater microbial communities from Crystal Geyser aquifers in Utah, USA - Crystal Geyser metaG 2015-09 (SPAdes) (version 2) | ecosystem: Environmental > Aquatic > Deep subsurface >...
CGACATCACAAAATAATTCGACTAGGTTCTTCATGCCTGTTCCTCTGTTGGTTCCCACTTTCTTGGTCGAAAGATCGGATCTTGGAACAGGCATTTAGTTCAATTTCTTAAACAGGATTGGGGTTAATTAGATCTTGAACCCACATACTGAAGGGAAAGATATTGCGAAACATGCTGATAAAACTCAGGCTGGCCGTGGCCAACAAAAAATATGCACTGACTTTTTGTAAGCGTGAACCCTCACTGCGCACTAGGCTCAACCCCGCCACTGATAAAAACGTATTTAAAAACAGTTCACCCAGAAACTCGCCAATCACCTTGCCTAAAAAAAGATTCAATAAGTGGTAGAGCGTGTGCAATTGAGGCTGCAGTTCTGGTTGATTAGTGGCAACGGTGGCCAGTTCGTGCATTAACGTTGGCCAGCGGATCAAGCCAATGGTCATGCAACAGGCACTGACTACCATGCTAATTAAACCTAGCGTGATTGTGGCGCGGTGCTGCGTGCTAAAGTGATCATGCAAAGCAAGAGCAGTAGGAATAAGCAGTAAAGGTAACATGGCGTAAAGTGCCCATACGGCTCGGCCGCCGTCACCCAAGTTGAGCAAAGCCGGCAGAACATGATGGGCAGGTTGATCAAGTACGTCCGGATAACCAAAGGTAAGGGCTAAGTAACTAAACACTAAAACGTAAGACAACGCGGCAACAATTGCTGTACTACCGCCGATGAACTGAATTTGCTTGAGCATGACTGTCTCCCCTTAGAAAAGTTGTGTTATCTTGGCAGGAAGTCCAAAAAAACCGTTAATCAGTGCCAAGCAAAACTAATCACTTGGCGCAACGTGAGAACAGTATTTATTTGTCGAAGTCTATTTTGACGAATTGTCTTGATGAATTGAGCGCGCAGCTTATGTGATGCGGCAATGTTCTACCGAGATTCGATGTTTAATGCCGATAAACGTTATCCCGCCAGTGTATTAGCCAATTTGTGGAAACATGCAAAAACCCAAAGCAAGGTTGAGAATTTTGGTCTTAAACAAGGGCAAATTTTTGATGTTGGCGTACTCAATACCTTGGGGTTTTTGTTGATGAATTCCGCCGACTTAAATGCCGCATTACAGGAATATTGTAAGTATCAACGTATCGTGGGCAACGCCATTGCTTTGTCTTTTGACAGCACAGTGAAGGGTGTAGTGCTTCGTGTTGATGTGGCTGACGCTGCCTTGCAAGCACTGAATGAGGTGGCCGAGAGTTCGTTTGCGGCCTCACTCATATGCAGCTTACGATTTTTGTCTGGCCATCATGTAGTGCCAAATAAAGTGCGGTTTAGTTTTAAACAACCACCTGCTTTGGCTGAATATGCCCAGTTGTTTGCGTGCCCCCTTGAATTCTCTTGCCCCACTTGCACTCTTGAATTTTCTGCTTCGGTCTTAGCTATGCCGGTTATTCATCACAATCCTTTGGTTAAACAAACCCTTAAAGACATCATTAATCCTATATTAAAAAGCTTAGACAACGCACCTCAACATGCCATTAGCGCGAGTATTTTAAAGCAGTTTGAACAACATGGTGTGGTATTAAAACTCGAGGACATGGCAACTAAGTTAGCTATATCCTCTCGTTCGTTGCAGGCAAAACTTGCCAGTGAAGGCACCTCTTACAAGGCCTTGGTCAGGCAGTATCAAGAGTCAATGGCCAGGCATTTATTAGACAAACCAGACATGGCCATTGCAGACATTGCTTATTTATTAGGGTATTCGGAGCACACTAATTTTTCTCGGGCTTTTGCCAACTGGACGGGTAAAAGCCCCAAACAATATCGCGAAGCCAGTCATGTTAATTAAACGAAGATTGCTTAAGTTGCTGGCGTCTATGTTGGTTGAAGCCACTAATCGTGACAGGTTTACCAATGCATTCATAGGGTTAATGGCTATGTGGGTAGGCGTATTGAAAAAGTATTGGTGCCTCGCCATTGTCATTAGTGTTATGAACGTGCAACACAGCTTGGCCGCGGAGCCCATTGTGATCATCGTCGGTATTGATGGTCTGCGGGCTGATACCTTAGATCGAATCCCCACCGTCAATTTGCAGTATTTGGCCAACAAGGGAGTGCGCGCCAACATGATCCCTGCCATGCCAAGCAAAACATTTGTCAATTTTTACTCGCTTGCCACAGGCTTATATCCCGAACACCATGGCATGACATCTAACTACCCCTATGACCGGAAAATGCAGCGCTTATTTAATCGCCAAACCGATGTACAAGATCCACGGTGGTGGTCTGGTGAGCCAATATGGGCCACCGCTGAAAAACAAGGCATTAAAGCTGGCATATATTTTTGGGTGGGCTCGGAAGCCCCTGTTGACGGACAACATCCGAGTTTTTGGCTGCCCTATCAACAAAACAAAGATTATGCGCAACGAGTAGAAGAAGTATTAGGCTGGCTGAGTCTGCCCGAACCACAAAAACCACGCTTGATTATGTTGTATTTTTCCGCCGTCGATACCGCCGCTCATGATTTTGGGGTCGACTCTACAGAAGAACGTGAAGCCGTGCTCAATGTTGACCGGCATGTTGGCGAGCTTATCTCTGGCCTGCGTAAACTTGGTTTAGAAGACCAAAGCAACATCATGGTTGTGGCGGATCATGGCATGGTAAATTTGGCTGATAATCGCCTGATTAATCTTGATGAAATTATTGATTTGTCGGCCTTGCAGGTTGCTGATTGGACAAACCGCCAAACACCGCAATATGCGCCTTTTTTTGCTTTATATGGCGAGCAAGCCTTAATCGAGCAGACGTATGCGCAATTGAGTGTATATAGCGCAGCCAGCACCAGTGCAGGACGGCAAAACCATTTTCAGGTGATGCGGCGTGGCGAATTTCCGCCTAACTATCATCTCGATCATCCGGATAGAGGCCCAGACTTGATGATTATGGCGGATGTCGCTTGGTCACTCTATGCTAGTGCCGATAAAAGCCAAGTGTTACCCATGGCACTTACTGGGCGTAGTGTGGCGACACATGGCTACAGTAATCTTGATCCACGTATGCACGCTACGTTTATTGCAGCCGGCCCTGATGTTAAACAAAGTCAAAGCATAGAAGCCTTTGAAAATATAGAAGTATACGGCTTAGTCACTTGCATCCTTGGCATTAAACCAGCCGCAACGGACGGAGATATCACAGGTGTACAACACCTGCTTAGCAAAAACTGCCCGCCCAATTAAACAGCAAAAATAGCGCTCCAAAGTGCACATAATTTTTGATTTCCACTACGCTTTAACAGACATCGTGAGACAAATAAATGTAATACAAGCTCACACTTGCCCCGTTGTATGACTAACCATGTAAAAGGAATGACCATGCCAGAGTACCTTGCACCGGGTGTGTACGTTGAAGAGGTAGCTAAGTTGCCACCGAGTATTCAGGCCTTGCCCACACAGATCTGTGTGTTTATCGGCTACACACAACGCCACAGTCGTGACGGCCAATCCTTGCTTCTCACGCCCCAACACCTGAGTTCGTTGCTGCAGTATCAAGAATACTTTGGCCACGATGCGCCGCATCAATATGCCCTGCAGGCCTGTACAACGGGGCAGGTAGGCGATGTTAGCTTTGCAAAGCAGGATTACCAACTGCACCAAGTGAGCGCCAATTTTTTACTCTACCGAAGCATGGCGTTATTTTTCAGCAACGGTGGCAGTGAATGTTATGTTATTTCAGTGGGTGACTACACCAATAAACCCAGCGCAGCCGACTTGATCAATGCCCTTCCGGTAGCACGCAGCATTAAACAAGCGACCCTCTGCGCTATACCAGATGCTGTATCTTTGCCCACCGCAGCAGACTGTGCCAGCGTGCAGCAAGCGCTGGTGCAACACTGTGCCGTGCAATCTCACCCTTGTTTTGCGATTTTGGATATTTTTGCGGGGCATACCGCCATAAGTAGCCGCAGCCAACATGACTGTGTGGATGTGTTCCGCCAGCTTTTGCAGGCGCCAGATTTGAGTTATGCCGCGGCGTATTACCCTTGGCTTGATACCACCATTGTGGCGCAAAATAACCTGAGCTTAGGGCTGTTGCAGAATCCCAAAACGCTCAAAAAATTATTATCACTTGAGTTAAGCCAGCGTTTCCCTGCCCCAACAAAACGTGAATGGTCACAATTCAGCCAAATCCGAGCTTTAATTGACGAGATCAGCCTAGAAGACGTTGCGAGCCTCAGCCCATCAGCCTTATTGGCTCAACAGCAATTACATCAATCGCTGCTCAGGGTCAGCCCCGCTTACGCCCAGCTTATTAATAGTGCCGTCACCAAGCTCTCGGTGTTACCCCCAAGTGGCGCGATTTGCGGTGTATTTGCCCTCATCGATAACCACCGTGGTGTATGGAAAGCACCGGCTAATATTGCTTTATATGCGGTGATTAAACCTTGCCAAACACTCAACGATGAGCAGCAGCGGGGGTTGAATATTGATCTCAGTGGCAAGTCGGTGAATGCCATTCGCAGTTTTGTTGGCCAAGGCGTGTTGGTTTGGGGGGCGCGCACTTTAGCCAGTAACAGCGAGTTTACTTATGTGAATGTCAGGCGCACCCTCATGATGGTGCAACAATCCATCTGTGACGGCTTAGATTCGGTGGTTTTTGAGCCGAATGATGAGCCTTTATGGGCGAAAGTACGCATGATGATCGAAAATTTTTTGACGCAGTTATGGCGCGAAGGTGCGCTAGCCGGCGCAAAACCCGACCAAGCCTTTTTTGTCCAAGTAGGTTTGAATTTAACGATGAGCCCGCAAGATGTGCAAGCAGGGCGATTGTTAGTCAACATTGGTCTAGCTATGTCGAGGCCTGCTGAATTTACCCTTTTACGCATTGAAAAAACCATCAACACTTAAGGTCAAAAACTCATTTAGCAAAACATCAACGTTGATAATTCAAGCGCTGCAATGACTGAATAACCATGTGCAGATAGAACCAAGTAAGTCATGAGGTCGGAGCAAGGCGAGTGTAAGCATATTCAAACGATTGCAGAGGGTGGGATGTTAGCCACGCCAATTACGGCTTAGTATTGCTCTTAGTGGGCCTACCAAATTTTTCTCAAGCTGCTATTGCTCTGCGTGAGTGATGTGACTGCATCTTAGTCTGTGAGCACAGTAGGCTTAACAACTAATGCCCTGTACAGTCGCCTTGCAAGGTGCTTTTCCTCTCGGGAAACTTAGCCAGTAATGCTGATAAAGAAGGCACTCCATACAAGGTGCGTTCTGTGTCACTGGTATTGCGGTCAATCTCTGGCAAATACTCCTCACCTGTGACTTGGTCAATCAAGCGATTTGTGCCATACCGCTGCCTTCCTTCTGTGACCACTAAATAGCGGTCAATGGTTTGAGCAACAAGAAATGCTGCATTTTGATTACCACTTTGAAAAGCTGATTTGGCAAGATGGTGGGCGAGTAAGTGGTTTTCTGGACTGATGCTAACCAACTGTTCTCCACAAAAGCGCATCTCAGTGTGTTGCAGAATCAGCGCAGCGTTCACTTTATCCACTGGACTCAGAGGCTCTCCGGTCGCTAGTATTTCAAAAACTCGCATGCGGCGCTGCCTATCTTTATGGTCTAAACGCGCTTCTATGCGAGCCAATTGGTCAGCGTCTGCAAGTGCCTGTAATTCCTGATTATCTGCAAATACAAGCTGCAGGGCTGAGCACAAAAATACAAAAACCATCGCTATAATTCGCATGTAAAAATCCCATATTCGCCCACAAAAAATTGATAGCTTGTGGCAAGAAAACACTCTAGTCGAATTCGGAGCTGACTAATGACTGTGATGCGCCATTACTCACACCGATTACGACATAAGCGCTAAGATCAAAACCTTCGATACAGGCAAGATTATAGCCTTATTCCGTGGGCACACTGCGGCGCTGATGATGAGTGTAAATACCGCATACTCTACAAAAATAATGTTTGGCTATTTTTGTGTTCCATTGATACACACTGAGCACATCGGCACCCCGTGTTACCCGCAAGTTGTCCAGTGTTACACCCGCCATCACTGCTCCTTTTTTACTGCAAATAGAACAATTACAGCGACGAATATTCTGGTGCCCATTAATTAAATCGACTTCAAACTCAACCCGTTTACAATGACAACTACCTTTCACCGTTTGCATTTGCCCTCCCCTTGCTAATCAAGCTAAAAATCAATACGTCAATAATCGAAGGTCTATCGACAGTGATTAATTATATGAAGTCTGGGTGATCTTGCGACTGTCAGATATAGCAGGGCCAGTGCTTATTTTGGGCGATATGGCAATGTTTTAGTGTATCTACCGATGTGAGGAGCGATTTATTTTATAACTTCAAGGTGTAATAACCCTGGGCATCCGGTTGACCAAAAAATTGTGCAGCTTGATGCACTTCTTCTGGCAAGTTATCGGCGGGTTTAAACTTGGCGTTTACGCTGAATTTACCGTTCGCTGGCAACAAGGCGCGTGCTGTTAGGCCAAAGCTGTTGGGTTCGCTAACATTCAGTAACACGCTGCCATTTTCGCAGCCCAACGTGGCATCAAAATTACCCAAATCTATCCAACCGTTCAGCCCAACCACTTTGGCATTTAACCACTGGCCACTGCCGTCAACAGTTTGGCAACTTTGTTGATAATCCATGTCGTTCAATAATATTTTGAAGCGCCCTTGGGCTTTCACCGGAAACGGCAGCGGCAACATGGTGATGATTAAGTCCGTTGGCAAATACGCCTGTGCTTGCTGCACGTGTATGCGCGACGAACTCAAGCTTATGTGTCCGTTAAAGGCAATATCTTGACTATCGCGAACATTGCCAGCTTGCACATCGACATTGAACCGCCCCATTAACAACGGTAAAAAATCTAAGGACCAGCGTAGATTATTGACGGGTAAACCTTGTAGGGTTGCCAGCTGTGCCTTACCTCGCCAAATCGTGCCTGATACACCAGCAAGACTCACTTGCTTAGGCAAACTCACGTGGCCCAATACCTGAGTGGCGGGCAAATAAACAATTAAAAAAATACCATAGACTAACAGGCCAAGTAGGCCATATTTAACAACTGATTTCATGCTTTGGCCAACTTCAAGCGCCGAATTTTAACTTGTCCGGGGGCATTCGATTCGGCGACATCTAAATCCATAATGCGGATCCCAGCATTCTCCATTGACTGTAACCAACTGAGCACATCATTAAAGGCCACTTGGTCAACCCACACTTGCAACTCATCCCCTTGGGGTTGCATGCGGGTGATATTAATGTTCAAACGTCCAGCCATTTGATTAACGGTTTGTGCCAACGAGCCAGTAAATTTGACCGCTTGCCCCGTACTGCCTTGCAACTGCAAAGCACGATTGGCATTTTGTTGTACCCACACCAAAAGTTCTTGTTGATTATCTAGGGCTTTTTTCTGTGCAGCTAAACCCTGCGTCAAGGGTGCCCAAACCGCCCAATACAATAGAGCCAGCAATAACAAACCGCCAGAAATCAACACTAAACGTTGTTCTCGTTCACTGAGTTGCTGATAGTACTGCTTTAACTTATCCATCTTAGCTCCTGATCGACAACGAGCCGATGACTTGATTATCTTTATTGTTGATGGCGCCCTGCTCCACCACAAAACCTTGGGCTTGGGCAAGACGTTTGAATTGTTCTAAGGCTTCAAAATTATTCGCCACCACTTGCAAGCGCAGTTCACTGCGCGCGGCATCAAATCTGAGGGTTTGTGGTTTGATCTGCGATTCACTGAAAGCCGCTGTTAATTGATTCAACATCACCAACACTGAGCTGCTACCGCCGCCTTGTTCCAGCGCCTTTAACTTAGTTTGCATGGTCGCTTTGACATCACGAAAAGCACCGGCATTGGGGAAGGCGCGTTTGTATTCTTGCTCAATTTGGCTTTTTAATTCTGCCAGTTGCTGGTTGATACGTTGCTGCTCAATCACTCTGTCGCTGACGATAATCAATAAGGCAGCGGCAGCTAAACTGGCGGCCAAACGCCATTTTTTCCAGGTTGAACCACCTTTAGATTTGAGCTTGTATTCCCCTTGTAACAAGTTGAAATTTGCATTAACTGCCCCTTCGGCCAAGACTTTCATGGGCAAATCCAAGGGCATAGACTGCGCTTCAACATCCGCTAACGACGCCAGATTCAGCTCAGAATAATTATTAATGACCAAGGCTTGTTGGGTGTGTTGTTGATACTGACGAGCATGCAAAGCTAAGGCTTGGATCAGCCAATCGGTTTCGCCCTGCAAGCCAGCCCATTCATCTTGGCGGACTAACAATTGCTCACCCAGTTGCAATATCGCCCAGCCATTAGACGGCTGGGGCAGCGCCAATACGTCAGGCACCAACAGGTTACAACTTAGTTTGGCATCATCAATAAGCTGTAACCATTGTTGAATTTTGTCACGATTAACGATGGCCACCGCTTGTTGATTACCTTTTCTCGGCCCCAAGGCAAAAAACTGTTGATTGATGTCGCCACTGATGTCGTCTTCTAACATGTAGGGAATCGCGGCAATGGCTTTGCGCCCAGCTTTTGCCGGTAAATCAACCCACTTAAGCAGGATGTCGCTAGTTGGCACTAAAGCCGTGATGGCACGTTGTCCGGCGCGTTCACGCAAGCTACCCAGCGCCTCAGCGTCACTGAGTACCCCTGAAGCAATGATCTCTTGTTGCTGCGCAGACCATACAATCCAATGCAGGGGTTCGTGGGGTGTCGCGCCTAAACGAACGACTAATTGTTCCATACTGATTAACTACCTTGCTCGGTTGAAGGACTGGCTAAAATTCATCTGCTTGTACTACCCGCCAAACTCGCGACTGACCACACTAACGTTTTGGTTGTCTACCTTAAACACGGTGCGCATGGTAAAACTGGCATTATTGTAGTGGCTGCGAGTGCGTAGCATAAAATATTGTGTCGTAACGTTAAACCATGTTTGTTGTTCTGCGCTTAAACTCGCCGCGGCGACCACAGGCTCAGCCAAAAAATCAGCGGCGGCCTGAAAACCATCTTGCGGTCGATTGCCCAGTATATTTTTTGCATCACTGACACTGATATTGGCCAGTGCTGCCACAACGGCAGCGTTGTCTTCACTCACCGTATTCACATTCACTTGCAGCAAGTCAAAACCCGGGATGGCGCACAGCCACGCTTGGAGAGGCAACAACCAAGCGACTTCGACGCCGTTGACCATGCGCAGTTCCGACACATTTGCCAACATGGTATTGGCGGCCATGTAAGGAAACTGGCGACTTTCATATTCACTGTCTTCTGCCCCCAAACCACTGACAAAATCATCAGCATCTAACCAATCCGCTAAGGAGTCGCGCACAGTTTCACGGGTATATTCTGGGATTTCTGGCTCCACAAAACCCAACAAACGGTTGAAGGCTTCGAGTCTCTCTTTGAGTTCTGGCGAACGCTCTCCGGGATTTGCACTAGCGGTTTTTTCGCGCAAGCCATTGAGGTTAAAACAAGCCTGAAGATCGACTAACTCCGCTTCAATCCCGCCACCTTCAATGGGGTAAGCAAATTGTTGTGCCCAGGGTTGATTGAGATGGATCACGCCATCTGCTGCCGCCACCAGAAGTTTGATGGATTTCCGTGCATATTGCTCGGCCCCCACCGCATACCAGTAAGCTTGATTATTCTCTTTAATGTTACTGGCACGTTTGACCTGCAATTGCAAACGACTGCCCATTTCGGTTGCCAAAATACTCACCAGCGCCACGATCAATAAGACCACGATTAGCGCGACACCACCTTGTTGCTGCCCGAGCTTCAACTTTGTAGACCTGACAATACAAACTCGCGGCGGATCACACCAAACACATCACTGGTGATGGTAATGGCGATAGCTGAAGGCAACACCACGCCGGTATAGCTCTCTTGCCATTGATCTTCTTCACTTTCATCAGCGCCCGGCAGCAAAAATTCCACCTGAAAATCTGTTACACCTTCAAGCAATACCTTGGTTTTGGGTTCAAAACCCACGACGTTATCCAAATAATTGCCATACAAACGTTGCAGTTGTTGATCTTGTAAGCGATAAGCCACCAGCTGCAACGTAGAGCGTGGCAACATCAGTTGTGGGTTTTGCCAGCCCGCGCGCACAAAACCCAAGGTATCGGCTTCGCCCTCGCCTTGGTCTACACCACCACGTAATACGATGCCCGATGATTCACCGTTGAAACGCACTGGTCTTGGCACGGCCTGCAGAATATCGCGTTCCATGGTTAACATGCAGCGCTGTAACTTTTCTAACTCGGCAAAACGTTCAATAGACGCTTCGTTATTATTGAGCACTGAAGTAAGTAAGGCGGTACTGGCGAGCCCAATTAAGCTGAAAATGGCCATGGCCACCAAGATCTCAATTAGGGTAAACGCCCTTAGCTTAGTCATTTTCATCATAAGGTTAAGCTAGGTGTTGGGTTGCCGATGAAACTGGTGACGGTGGTCACCGACCCTTGATATTGCGCGTCCAAACCCACTTGCACTTCCACCGAGACCAAATCTTTATCAAGAGTTTTTAACACTCTTTGTTGCCAGTACCACGTGCGACCCGCCATATCTTGCGAGCCTTTTTCATTGTTTTTTGGCGGCCACTGAGGGTTTAACTGCAAACGTGTAAGTTGGTTATTCGCCACCCAAGTGGCAAAAGTGATTTCTTCAATCTGCCCTAACCCACTTAAATGATCGCCACTGGCCTTGAGAATGGCAGAGCCGGTGACGGCAAATATTAGCAACGCCACCATCACTTCTAACAAGGTCATGCCAGCCTGTTTACCGAGTTTGTACCTGACTAAGAGACGGTAACTAGGGTACATCAAGCGGCCCCTCATGACTCAGGGGTGTGCTGTCTTCGCCATTGATACGAAAATACACCGGTTGCTGGTTGCCAAACTGTGGCTCAAAGGCAAACAACATCGAGAAAGGCGTGATATCGCCACTGGGCAAAATCAGAATTTGGGGGGGTTCCAGTTTTTTTTCTGCTTCGTCACCAATCTGTACGCCATCCTCAGAGACCGACAAACGCTCATTAAATAGGTCGTTGCTAAACAGGTTTTCTTCGGTGTCCCAAGGCAAATCGTCGAGATTGAGCTCTAGCTTAAAGTCTTCGGGCAAAACATAGTCAGCAAACAAGGGGGCATCGGGCATCACCTGCCATTGTTGGTTGTCGTCAAGACGCAAAAAGTGATAGCTGTTTTGGTCAGGCTCAACCCGCAAACCCAGCGTTTGTTGATTCAATATGGCGTAGTCAGCCACCATATTAAACACCACTTCAAAACGCTGACTTTGTTTCTGTAATTCGGCACTACTGTTTTTGCCAGCAGCGTTGAACACAATGGCGCTCGCCGCAATGCCCATGATCACCAGCACCATCATGACTTCCAAAAGGGTGAAGCCCCTAGTGTGTGTGCGCCAAGTATTTGGCTGATGACATAACATGATGGTTTGGCCTAGGTGTGGGCGACAATAGCGATTATAAGTAGTCGTTCAGATTCCAGTTACCAATGTCATCGTCAGTGCCTGCCTGACCATCAGGACCAAAGGAATAAATGTCTATCACACCCACTTCACCCGGGCTCAGTAACTGATAAGGATTGCCCCACGGATCTTCAGGTAGACGTTTGATGAACCCACCTTCTTGATAATTTTTAGGGATTGGGTCAATCGTCGGTGCGGTCACTAAAGCATCAAGACCTTGTTCGGTAGTGGGAAACACATTATTTCTGAGTTTGTACAACTCCAAAGCGCTCTCCAACTGCTGAATATCAACGGCGGCCTTTTTAATTTGCGCCGTGGCTTGATTGCCCAAAATCGACGGTGCAATTAATCCTGCCATGATGCCGATAATCAACAAAACCACCATCACTTCAATCAAGGTAAAGCCTTGTTGCGTATTACGTTTTTTCATAAATTCACCATATTGTTTAAAGCTAAAATTGGTTGCAGGATGGCCAGCACGATAAACAGCACAATGCCCGCCATCGACACGATGAGCAAAGGTTCAAAGACCTTTAAAGACACACTGACTAAAGACTCAAATTGCCGGTCTTGGTTGTCAGCGGCTCTGGCCAACATCTGTTGTAACTCGCCACTGCGTTCACCCGAGGCAATCATATGCATCATCATCGGTGGGAAAATTTTGGTCTGATCCAGTGCGGCCCGCAAACTCGATCCTTCTTTGACATGCATTGAGGCGGTTTTAACGGCATCTTTAATATATAAATTTTCCAGTACGTCGCCAGCGATGCGCATGCCTTCTAACAAGGGCACCGCACTAGAGGACAAAATACTCAAGGTGCGCGCAAAACGGGCGGTATTCAAACCCTTGGAGACCTTGCCCAATAAGGGCAAAGTGAGAATAAAGGTGTGATAACGTTTTTTCATGGCCGGTTGTTGTAAGACCCGCAGGGTAATCGCGATACCCACGACGATGATGCCTGCCATGACAAGGCCGTAGTCCCGCATAAATTCACTGATGCTGATCAACAATTGGGTAATGGTAGGCAGTTCTTGCCCCATGGTTTGGAACTGACCAACAATTTTTGGCACAACAATGGTCAATAACAAAATCACGATGCCAAAGGCAAAAAAGAGCATGATCATGGGATAAACCATGGCCTGGGTAATCTGACTGCGAGTTTGCTGACGTTTCTCGGTGTAATCGGCGAGGCGATTGAGCACCGTATCGAGGTGACCGGACTTTTCACCCGCTGCCACCATGGCGCGAAATAGCTCATCAAAAACATGGGGAAATTCCGCCATGGACTCGGCCAAGCTGTACCCTTCAACCACTTTGGAGCGCACCGCCATCATCATATTTTTATGGCGTGGTTTTTCACATTGCTCAGCCACCGCAAATAAGGCTTCTTCGATGGTTAAGGCTGCTTCTACTAAGGTGGCTAATTGGCGGGTAAGTAAGGCTAAGTCAGCGGCAGAGATGCTGGTTTTGAATAAACGAAAACCATGTTGCGATTGACGTTCTTTTTCGGCAACTTGGCTAACTTCCACAGGAATAAGCTGTTGTTCACGCAGTTGCTGCCTGATTTGCCGCGCATTATCACCTTCTAATACACCCGTTTTGTTTTTGCCACGTTTATCCATGGCCTTGTAAGCAAAGGCAGCCATTAGTCTTCTCGGGTTACACGCAGCACTTCTTCAAGTGAGGTCATACCTTGCATCACCTTGAGACAGCCGTCTTCACGGATGCTAGGCGTGGTTTTGCGAATGTATTTTTCAATGGCTTGTTCACCATGACCGTTATGGATCAAATCGCGAATCCCTTCATCCACCAATAATAATTCATGAATACCAGTACGCCCGCGATATCCGGTTTGATTACAAGCCGCACAACCTTTGGGCGAGAAAATTTCAAATTTTTCGGCCTTTTTCGCCTTGATCCCCAAAATGTCGCATTCTTGATCACTAGGGGTATGCGGCACTTTGCAGTTGTCGCACAGGGTGCGCACTAAACGTTGAGACAACACACCCAATAAACTGGAGGACAGCAGAAAAGGTTCGATGCCCATATCTTCGAGTCGAGTGATGGCACCTGCCGCGGTATTGGTGTGCAACGTCGACATCACTAAGTGACCGGTTAAACTGGCTTGCACACCAATTTGCGCGGTTTCGAGATCGCGAATTTCTCCCACCATGACCACATCAGGATCTTGACGCAGAATAGCGCGCAAGCCCCGTGCAAAGGTCATATCAACTTTTGGATTAACCTGAGTTTGGCCGATGCCTTGTAGGTCGAATTCGATGGGATCTTCAACTGTTAGGATGTTGCGATCTTTGGAATTAATTTCACTCAAGCCTGCATACAAGGTTGTGGATTTACCTGAGCCAGTGGGGCCCGTCACAAGAATGATGCCGTGGGGTTTACGAATAAGGCCAGAGAAATGGGCGCGATTTTCGGCGGTCATACCTAAATCAAGTAAATTCAAACGCACGTTATTTTTATCTAATAAACGCAATACCACCCGTTCACCGTGACTCGAGGGCATAGTTGACACCCTCACATCAACCGCACGACCGGCTATGCGCAGGGTAATGCGACCGTCTTGCGGAATGCGTTTTTCGGCGATATCCATGCGCGACATGACTTTGATCCGCGACACCAACATGGAGGCCATTTTGCGATTGGGTTTGAGGATCTCACGTAGTACACCGTCAACCCGAAAACGCACAAGCAGCTGAGTCTCAAAGGTTTCAATGTGAATATCCGAGGCCCCTTCTTTGATGGCTTCGCCTAACATCGCATTGATCAATTTTATGATGGGGGCATCGTCTTCGCTTTCGAGCAGATCTTCGGTATCGGGTAACTCTTCGGCCAAACTGAACAGGTCACTCTCGTTGCCGATGTCTTCCATTAACTGTTTGGCCGCCGATGAGTCACGCTGAAAGGCCTGAGTTAACAAGGTTTCAAAACGTTGTAAGGGGATTTCTTGGAGGCGAAATTCTGCCCCTAAAAACCGTCTCACTTCAGCAAAAATAGGTAACTGAGTCTCAGCTGTGTGATACAACACGGCAGGTTTTTCACCCGTGTCGAGCAGCACTTGATGGCGTTTGGCAAAACTAAACGCCAGTTGCTTGTGCTCGGCTTCATCCACCGGTGCGTCGATGTCGGCACCGGCTTCGATTAAGGCCTGTTCTTCCGCTTCAACAGCGCTGAGGTGGGTAGCAACCATGCTCAATCCTTGCCCTGTTTTTGATCTTTATTTTTGATGTATTCTTCAAAACTGGGTGGCAAGCTCAATTTGTCATCCCAAGCTGGCAAAGACGGCCCTTCTTGGAAGGGCATCAAAGGAATACCCTCGGCCTGTCTTTTTAACTGTTCGGCACGAATATAATTGTATTTTCGATGGCTGATTTCATTCATGGTCACGCCGTCACGGATAATGGTCGGGCGAATGAACACCATCAAATTACGCTTGCGTTTACTGGTGGTGGTTGACTTGAATAAGTTGCCAAGGATCGGAATATCACCCAGCAGTGGCACCTTAGACACACTCTCTTGCACGTCTTCGTCGATTAAACCGCCAAGCACAATCGTGCCACCGTCATCCACAATAACCGAGGTTTTGATTTCGCGTTTGTTAATTAATACATCCACTGAAGTAGCACCACTCAAACTCGATACTTCTTGCTCAATGGTTAATTGTACGGCATCACCCTCGTTAATCTGTGGTGTGACTTTTAGCTTGATACCAATTTCTTTACGATCCACAGACTGGAAGGGATTGGCATTGTTCGAGCCTGTAGTAGAACCCGTTATGATGGGCACTTCCTGACCCACAATAAAAAACGCTTCTTCATTGTCCATGGTGGTTAAATGAGGCGTCGCCAATACGTTAGAGTTGGTATCGGTACTAACGGCTTGTACTACCGCCGCCCAGCCATCTTTCACCACCCCAGTAAGTAAACCGTTTACCCCGCCGAGTAGCGAAGCGAGGGTTGAAAAATCGCCTAATTGACTCTTTTCGGTGGGCACGACCACGGTATCGCCGTTAGACGTGGTGGTAATCGTATCAACAATAGTTTTGTCACGTGCTTGGTTTACGCCTACCGCCAAAGAACCAATGCCCACTACGCCATTCGTGAATTGTTGCACACCATATTTTTCACTGCCGATTTGCACCCCTAGTGTTGTGCCATCGCCTTCAAATACCTCAACAATGATTGCTTCTACCTGCACTTGTGCGCGGCGGATGTCGAGCTGGCGTATGACTTCTTCAAGAGAGCGCAACATGTCAGGCTCGGCGGTGATCACCAAGGCATTGGAATCTTCGTGAAAATCAATACTCACGTCGCGACTTTTGCCTACTTTACCTTTGCCCGTGCCTTGTTCTTCAGCTTGGATACTGGCGCTGACCCCTTGCAGTACCTTAACTAAGTCGGCTGCCTTTGAGTAATTGAGAAAGATAACTCGTGTATTGCCGCTGGTTTGCAGTTCTTGGTCCATACGCTGAATAAGGTTGATCAGCCGTGCCCGAGCTTTGGAATCACCACTGACAATAATGCTGTTAGTACGATCATCAGCCACCACTCTGGGGTCGGATTTACCACCGGCATTTTGCGCACCTTGCGACTTGTTGATGCTGTCGATAATGCGCACCATCTCTGACGCGGAAGCAAACTTCAACTTGACGATTTCAACCTCTTCATCCCCTGCTCGGTCGACTCGTTCAATAATTTCCACTAAACGATTCACCGCCGCAGCGCGACCGGTAATCAACATTACGTTGGACGGGTCGTGCCCCACCACGGTGCCTGCCCCCGCGGTATCATTTAATTGGCGTAAAATCGGCGCCAGTTCACGTACTGGCACGTTGTACAGCGGCACCACACGGGTAATCATTTCATCGCCATCAAACGGCGTGCCTTCCACAACAGGAATATTCGACGTTTTAGCGTCTTTGTCGCGAACGATCTTCAAGATACCACTGGGCATTTCAACCACAGCAAAGCCATAGACTTGGAGTACGTTAAGAAAAAACTGGTAGTACTGAGTTTCGTTTAGCAAGTCGTAACTGCGCACCGTAATTTTGCCGCGAACATTGGGGTCAACAATGATGGTTTTTTGCAGGTTTTTGCCAACAATATTGATGAATTCACTGATTTCAGTGTTTTTAAAATTGGGCGAGTACTCAGCGGCCATGAGCAACTGGGATTTGGCCAACAAAGCGATGACCACTAAGGCCATGCACCCTTTGAGTCCAAGGGATTTCCTCATAAACATCATTCTACAGCTTCCTCTTCCCCAGTGGGTAAATCTAAATAAATGGTCAACAATTCACCATTGCGATCGATGGTCATTTGAATCGATTCTGCCTGTCTAACCGCATTCATGGCTTCTAGTGATTGTTGTGGATCTGTCAAGTCCAAGCCATTAAGCTCGGTGACGATGTCACCACTTTGCAAACCGGCTGCTTGGAACAAGCTTGGATTTTTGCCCGGAGCCACTTTAAATCCCAATAATTCCCCATCCGGCCGGTGTGGGCTAATACTGATGTATTCAATGAAATTGGCTGGCGCTTGTTGTAAATCTCGTGTGGCTTGCACCGCATCATCTGACAAGGTGCGATGCTGCTGAGCCGCTGGGCGTGGTGTGACTCTGGCGACTTTTTCAGGTCCATCATATTCTGCTGTGCTGGCGGCTGGTTTGCTGTAGTCCACGCCATCTAACATCAAGGTTTCTTTACTTGCCCCGTTTTTGATGATCACCCGATCTTCATACACTTCGGCTAGGGTGGCGTTGGTGCCATCAATTTTGTCGCCAACCCCATAGGTTTGTTGTTGGTTGCGGTTTTCGATAATAGCTGCACCCAAATCAATGGCTGAGCTTGATACCACACCGGTAAGGGTCAGAGATAATTTTGTCACCGGCGCTTCGGTGACAACTTTTTCTTGCACCACTGGCGCCGCTAAATCACCAAACAAATTCAGGCGTTTAATGGCAGCAATATCTAATTTAGTTTGGCTGCTCGTTGGCGCACCGCGACTGACTGTTTGTAAGGGTGTTGGCGCTGCTAAACCCTCTGGCTGTGGCCATAAACGCCAAGTTAATTCGGCAGCGTAAGCCAATAAAAACAGACACAGCAAGGCCACCAGCAGGTTATTTAGCAGGCGTTGATGTCTGACTAGTTGGAGCCACAGTTGATTAACGTTATAATTTACGACTGTCATTGTCTCTCGGTGGGACATTAAAAAGCATTACCTGCCAATCATAACCAGTAGCAGGAGGGGTCACAACTCTATTCAGTAAAGGTTACAAAAAAATTACACAAGGCAACCAAAGGCAGAATACCAAGGTAGCACGCATAACAGCCCGGAACGACATGACTCAAACAAACAATAACGACACGATACGTCTGGACAAATGGTTGTGGGCGGCGCGCTTTTTCAAAACGCGCGGTTTAGCCCGCGATGCCATTGCCGCTGGCAAAGTGCTGTATAATGGGCAACGTTGCAAACCGAGTCGGGTAGTAGAGTTGCATGCCAAGGTGAAAGTTCCCCAAGGCTATGACTACCTTGATATTACGATAGAGGCATTAAAAGGGCAGCGTTTGTCTGCGCCCTTGGCTAAAATGATGTATCAAGAAAGCCAAGAAAGTGAAGAACGTCGAGCAAAGAATACCGAAGCTCGACGTTTGCAGGTGTTTCATAGCCCTAAACCCGACCATCGTCCTGATAAAAAGCAGCGGCGACAAATTATTCAATTTAAACAGCAGTAAATTCACTGCAATAACTCCCCATAAGGTAAAAAGATGGCATTTGACCAACTTCATCGGTATTTATTTAATCAGGGCAACGTGCGCGGTGAATTAGTGCGCCTAGAAGAGGCCTATTCAGCTATTTTAGCGTCCTATCATTATCCACCAGTCTTCCAGAGCCTACTCGGAGAACTCATGGTGGCAGCCAGTTTGCTTACCGCCACCATCAAATTTGAAGGTGACATAGCGATTCAATTGCAAAGTGAAGGCCCCCTCAGTTATGCCGTGATTAATGGCACACATGACCAGAAGTTACGGGGTGTGGCACGTTGGGATGAATCCTTATCAGACTTGCCCAGTGATTTCCAAGCGCTGCTACCAAATGGCATCATGGTCATCACGATTACCCCCAATGAAGGGGAACGTTATCAAGGCATTGTTGCCTTGGATAAACCAACATTAGCTGAATGTATTGAGGGCTATTTCACTCAATCAGAACAGTTGGCAACCCGGGTATTTATTCGCACCCAGCTCGGTGTGACTCAGGATAAAGTAACCTCTAAAGCGTGTGGCATGTTGCTGCAAGTGATGCCACTTAGTAGCGAGGCCACAAACAGCGCGGATACCGATTTTGAACACTTGTGTAAACTCACTGAAACGCTGCGTGATGAGGAACTATTTGAGCTAGCGGCTGAAGATATTTTGTATCGTTTATATCATCAAGAAGAGGTTGAAATTTTTACACCGGCCCCCGTGGTATTTAAATGCACGTGCAGTCGCGAACGCACCGCTAATGCCTTGGCCTCGATTAATTTAGCGGAGTTATTGGATATTGTGGCGCAACAAGGTGATGTGCGCATGAATTGCCAATACTGTCATACCGAATATGCCTTCGATGGTATCGACGTACAAAGCATTCATGCTGGTACCTTTGGGCAAAGTCAGTTATCAAGCTAGCAGTACGTGGCATGCCGTTGGGCATGCCCTGTGTTTTTGTGGTTAGCCGCGTGAATCATCAAGTGCTTCCACCGGAAAGGCTTCAGCAAAGGCCTGTAATTCATCAGCGCTGACATCGTAAGATTCAAACACCAAGGTGCCGCCTTTTTTCAGGGTAACCATAACTTTTACATCGTTATCATCAGCCGTGATCATGGCGGTCCGTTTTTGGATCCTGACTTTTTTACCGCCACCAGCATTCATACCAAACTGCGCAATCGCGGCAAATGCATCCATTCCGCCACCTGCCATACCATTTAGCGACACACTGATGCGTTTATTGTCTTTGCTGTATTCGCGTTTGGTCATGCTAAAACCCATGGCGTTGGTGCTCTCTAATTCACCCGCTTGATAACCATTGATGGAATCTTTAAAAAACTGACCTATGCGCGCCTGTTGCATTTGTTCAAGCAGCGTGACACACCATTTTGCTTCTTCCAAGGCACCATCTAAGTCATCATCGGCAATCAATTTGGCGGCATTGTTACAAGATTTTTGTGGCGAGTCGCCATCAGCCAGCGCAGGGAAAGCACTAACAAGGGATAAGAGTAAAACAATAGATACTTTTTTCATGGGATTTCCTTATAAACATAAAAAATAAGCGGATTGGCTAGAGCACCTTGCTCACAGCGTATGCCGATGATACGCGCATGCCTCTTTTTTATGCAACTACCTTGTACTTTGATAAGCGATGCGTACCGCAGCCACTAAGCCACCATCTGGATGATTGCTCAATTTAACTTGGCCGGAATGCATCTCAACGATGCGTTTGATGATGGCCAAACCCAAACCAGAACCGAGGCTCCCTCGTGCCTTGTCGCCCTGAGTAAAAGGCTCAAACAAGCGCTCCATGTGCTCATCAGGTATGCCGGGACCAAAATCACGCACGGCAAAGTACACCTGCTGTTCTTTTTTGAGGTAGGCTGAACTAATTTCGATGCGATCACTGCCGTAACGAAAAGCGTTTTCAATTAAATTGTCGAGCACACGTTTTAACGCAACACGCCGCGCTAAAGTACTGGGCAGAGGCTTGAGAACCAAGCTTATGGCGTGGTCTTCTTCAATATTTCTCGCCTGCACAGCCTCTTTAATTAAATCGTTGATATCCACAGCGGATAAGGTTTCCTGCTGGTCTTGGCGCACGTAATCAATGAATTGATCGATGATTTCATTCATGTCTTCAATGTCATGCACGATGCCATCTTTTATCCAATCTTGTGAGTCAGGCAACATCTCGGTGGCTAAACGGATGCGTGTCAAGGGTGTGCGCAAATCATGGGAAATACCAGCAGTGAGCAAGGCTCGATCATCTTCTAACTGTTTGATGCCCTTGGCCATTTGATTAAACGCTTGGGTGACCGCAATCAATTCTGTTGAGCCTTCTTTTTTTAAGGGCTCGGGCACTTGCCCACGTCCCACCAGAAACGCGGCGTCTTGCAGCGCTTTTAGGGGGCGATTGAGGCGCCGCACAAAAATCCAGCCACCTGCCACACTGAGGACACCGATGACCAATAAGTAAATGGTCAAGGGTGAAATATCTGCCTCGCCGATGCCTGTCATGGGGATCGTAATCCATAAGTTCGGATTTTGTGGCGGTTTAATCCAAAACAAATAGGGTTCCCCCGGGGTAATCCGCACTTCAGCCTCTCCACCGAGCTTGAGTGACATTTCCCGTGATAAATATTGGTAGTGGATAGCTTGCTCTAAACCCTGTAACTGCGCTTGACGTTGGTTGTATACACGAATCCCCGTAGCATCGTAAAAACGCCGGTTCAATTCAGGATCAAAGTGATCGCGATCTTCGATTAAGACTAACTTGATCTGGGTGGCTAAGAGGTTATTGATTTGTTGATAGCTGGGCCGAATAAAATAATAGGTGACCGATAAATAAGATACAATTTGGTTGATCAGCAATAACATGCCGATCAACAAAACCGTTTGGCCAAAGGCACTTTTAGGCAGAATTCTCACAGATTAACAGTACGTCGCCACTACAAACCACAGGTGACAGAGCATGCCTAACCCTGCGCGCCGTCAGGCACAAAAACATAACCTAAACCCCACACAGTTTGGATATATCGTGGGTTGGCCGGATCTTCCTCTAACATACGACGCAGCCGTGATACTTGCACATCGATACTGCGTTCAAGCGCGCTGTAATCTCTGCCTCGGGCTAAATTCATCAGTTTGTCCCGCGATAAGGGTTCGCGTGGATGGGTAACTAAGGACTTTAATACGGCAAATTCACCACTGGTCAAGGTCATCGGTTGGCCATCGGCACGCATTTCTCTGGTGCCTAAGTTAAGGGAATATTTTCCGAATTCGATGATCTGTTCTTCTAACGATGGCGCGCCGGGTGCCTCTGTGGTTTTGCGGCGCAATACCGCTTTTGCTCTGGCCAGCAGTTCCCGAGGATTAAACGGTTTGGGTAGATAATCATCAGCACCCATTTCTAGACCGATAATGCGATCCACTTCGTCGCCTTTGGCGGTGAGCATGATGATGGGGATTTGATTTTCTTTTTGGCGCAAGCGTCGGCAAATTGATAAACCATCTTCACCGGGCAACATCAGATCAAGCACCATTAAGTGAAAGTTTTCACGTTCTAATAAACGATCCATCTGCTCGGAATTAGCCGCTGCTCTTACTTGGTAACCTTGTTCGACAAGATAACGTTCTAACAGACTGCGCAAGCGCATATCATCATCGACAACAAGAATTTTAGTGGTTTCCTGACCCATTGGCTTGTGCTCATTGGACTAAAGTCGCATCACTATATGATAAGTTTTGCCAATTCAAAAGGTTAGCGCAGTAACACAAGCGCTTGGATTGTTACAAAGTTTGTCACTTATTGCCGTTGCTTCACTGCTGCTTCAATTCACGGCCTTATGCCTGATTAACAACAGCATGGCAAACATAGCTTGCCGAAGGTGGAGCAACTGAAAAACCGCCAGAATGCTTATTTATTTTACCTTTGGCATGTTTTCTAGCTGCGTAATTAAACCTTTATTTACTAACGAATGTATATGATTATCAATCCTTTAGACCATCTCACTTAGCCATCACGGTAATAACAATATGAAAAATCTGTTTCTTTCTAGTCTAGGCATGTTTAGCTTGCTAGGTTTAGTTGCATGTGACACAAATCAGGGGCCAGCTTCCCTTGCTATCGACAAGCAAAACACCGCTGTGGTTATACCATCCGGTATACAAAAAATCACAGCGGTAGCGAAGGAAAATGACGAAATCATCATTCCCTTTACTCAATATGAACTGGATAACGGCCTGACTGTTGTGCTGCATCCCGACAACTCAGACCCCTTGGTGCATGTGGATATTACCTACCATGTAGGCTCAGCTAGAGAAGAAATTGGTAAATCGGGTTTTGCCCACTTTTTTGAACACATGATGTTTCAAGGCTCAGAGAATGTTGCCGATGAGCAGCACTTTGGTTTGATTACCGAGTCTGGTGGTACATTGAATGGTTCCACCAACACTGACCGCACTAACTATTATGAAACCGTGCCCGCCAACCAGCTTGAGCGCATGTTGTGGTTGGAAGCTGATCGGATGGGATTCTTCCTTGATGCTGTCACCCCAGAAAAATTCGAAAACCAACGTGAGACGGTTAAAAATGAGCGTGGCCAAAACTACGATAATCGCCCTTACGGTTTGTTAGGAGAACGAGTAAACGCGGCACTTTATCCAGAAGGACATCCCTATTCTTGGTTGACGATTGGCCATATTGAAGATTTAAATCGTGCGGATCTGAATGATTTAAAACGTTTCTTCTTACGCTGGTACGGGCCGAATAATGCCACGTTGACCATCGGTGGTGACATTGATGAAAGTCAGACCCTCGCATGGGTGAAAAAATATTTTGGTGGTATTCCTCGCGGTCCCGAGGTGGCAAAACCTGAGTCTGCCACGGTGACACTGAATGAAGACCGTTATATCTCCATGGAAGACAATGTATCTTTACCGCTGATTTACATGGCTTACCCCACCGTGTACGCCAACCATGCCGATGAGGCACCTTTAGATGTATTAATGTCTATTTTAGGTACCGGAAAAACCTCTCTGCTGTATAAAAACATGGTGAAAAACGGCAAGGCGGTGCAAGCCAGTGCCGGGCACAGCTGTGGTGAGTTAGCCTGTCAATTTACTGTACTTGCTTTACCGACACCCGGTACTTCTTTGAGCGAATTAGAGACCATTGCCCGCAACTCAATGACAGAATTTGAACAACGTGGTGGCGCCAACGACGATGATCTCGACCGTGTCAAAGCGGGGTTTGTCTCAGACATGATTTATGGTCTTGAAAGCGTATCAGGGAAAGTGAGTCAATTGGCTGCTTATCAAACCTACCGCGGCACTCCCAACGCTATCGGTGATGATATTGCCCGTTATCAAAATGTCAGTAAAGAAGATGTGATGCGAGTGTATAAGCAGTACGTGAAAGATAAACACGCCGTTATCATGAGCATCGTCCCCAAAGGTGAGCTGGACAAAATTGTAAAACCCGATACGTGGCAAAGTACCCCGCGCACCATTCCTGAGAATCAAGACGAAGGTGCTTTGGTCTTGCGTCCAGGCACTTCAGATTTCGATCGCTCTATTGTACCACCACCGGGCAAGAACCCAGTGATTCAGGTACCGGACATTTATCGCACTACAACGGAGAATAACATTGAGGTTATTGGTGCCCTAAATGATGAAGTGCCCACTACGACCATTGAGTTGCGCATCCCCGCTGGACAAACAAAAGTCTCGCCCAAGCAACTTGGTCTGGCTTCATTGACAGCGTCGATGATGGATGAGGCTACTTTAACGTCGAGCGCAGAAGACATCTCAAATACCTTACAAAAATTAGGTTCCAGTGTTTATTTTGACGCCAATGATAAATACACGACTTTGCGCATAAGAACCCTGAGCAAGAATTTGCCAGAAACCATGGCCATTGCCTTAGAAAAATTAAGTCAGCCTAAATTTGATGAAGCTGACTTCGCAAGATTGCAAAAACAACAAATCGAAGGGTTAAAAAACGCCAAGAAAAATGCCAGCGTGACAGCGAATAATGTATTTAGCCTTTTACTCTATGGTGAAAATAATAGCTTCGCTTTTGATAACAATGGCACCATGGCAACAGTGGCCGCCTTGACGCTGGAAGACGTTAAAGGGTTCTACCAAGCGAATTATGGGCCTCAAGGTTCACAAATCATCGTAGTCAGCGACTTAAGCAAAGAGCAAATAACAAAACAATTAAAAGGATTCGAAGCATGGCAAGGGGCAAGCAAAGCGGGTTTTGAACTACAGCCTTTCCCCGCCCTGGCAGGTGGCACCTTGTACTTTGTTGATAAACCAGGCGCAGCGCAATCAGAAATACGCATTGGTAAACGCGCCTTAGTTTATGATGCGAGCGGCGAATATTACCGTGCAGATTTAATGAATTACAATTTAGGCGGTGCTTTTAATAGTCGCATTAACCTGAATTTGCGTGAAGACAAAGGCTATACCTACGGAGCGCGCTCATTTTTTTACGGTAACGATATCTATGGCTACTACCGTGCTCAAGCTGGCGTGCGCAGTGATACAACGGCTGATTCTATTGTGCAATTTAGGAAGGAGATTAGCGCTTTCCAACAAGAAGGCATGAGCGATACAGAACTGCAATTTATGAAAAATGCCATTGGCCAGCGTGATGCACGCAACTATGAAACGCCTCGGCAAAAACTGGGCTTTTTATCTGAAATCATAGGCTATCAATTAGATGCCAGTTTTGTCGATGACCAGAACACCATCCTGGCCGCCATCGACAAGGCTGAGCTCAATCAACTTGCCAGCAAACATTTGCAACTCGATGAGATGATCACGGTAGTGGTAGGTGACAAAGCCAAGGTCCTTGAGTCACTTAAACCTTTATTTAACAACATTGTTGAGTTAGACGACTCAGGCCACGTGATGTAAGGTTATCAACACAACTAGATGCGAAGGCCAGGGCACAACCAGTGACCCTGGCTTTTTTTTTTGCTCAGCCGAAACCTATGGACTTGTGGCTAATATCTGGTCCATCAGCCAATTGGTATGGCTGGCGCTTTGAGCAAGAGAAGGGTGAATGATTTGCCCAGCTAAATGCAGCGCAATGGCATTAACAAAATCTTGCTGAATAGGACTGGGTTTGGGCATGGCATAGGTGCTGGATTTGTCATGGGTACGAAGCACGGCGGGTGAGTCGTTGAATACACTAAAACAAAGATCACCCCGTTCTGCGATGATTTGCATGTTATCAACCGGAGAAGCAGCGGCAAAATTCCAATGAGCAGATCCCGTCACCCCATTTTCAAACAACAAACTCGCGGTAATGGCGTCGTAAGCGCTATACAAACCTTGTTGTTGACTGGCCATGCCACTTGCCTGAGAGACATTGCCTAAAAGATACGTCATTAAGTCTAAACCATGACTGGCAATATCCTCAAAGTAACCGCCTTTGGCGATATTTTTTTCGGTACGCCAATTTGGCACCTTGGCCAAATCGTTGGCACTGGGTGGGCAGCGATACTGCCAATCAATATGCCGTATTTTACCTAGCTCACCTGAGGCGATGCATTGTTTAATCTGTAAAAAAGACGGCAGGCAGCGACGATAATAGGCGACAAACAAAGGCAAATTTTTCGCACTAAACGCTTGCTGCATTGCCACACACTGGGAGTAGTTAAGTGCCATGGGTTTTTCAACGCAGCATATTTTGCCTGCCGCAGCCACTTGCAAGGCATAGTCGTGATGACTGTCTGGAGGTGTAGCAATATAAACCGCGTGAATATCTGGATCGTTGATGAGGGCAGTGGCGTTGTCATAATATTTGCTGATCATATGTCGTTGGGCAAAATCAGCGGCTTTTTGTAAACGTCGTGACATCACTGCCAATAAGGTGAAGCCTTCAACCTGTTGATAAGCGGGGGCGCTTTTTACTTCGCAGACATCACCGCAACCAATGATGCCCCAATTAATTGCGGTAGGCACCTTGCTTAAGGGTGATGGTAATATCACCTTACTTTTCGCTAACCCAATCCATTTGGAAACCCGCCCGGCGCTTTTTATCTAAGATTTCTTCCAACAAAGGCGAAATGATTAGCTCCATGGCCAAGGTCATTTTCCCGCCAGGCACCACCAAGGTGTTGATGCGCGACATAAACGAACCGTCGATCATTTGCAGCAAATACGGATAGTCTACGTTGCGCATTTCGCGGCGAAAGCGCACCACCACAAAACTTTCATCTTGACTGGGAATTTCCCTTGCACTGAACGGGTTGGAAGTATCTACCGTGGGTACCCGTTGAAAATTCACGTGGGTTAAGGAAAATTGCGGCGTGATAAATTTAAAATAATCGTCAAGGCTGCGCACAATACTCGCCATCACCGCCTCTCGAGAATGGCCACGTTCTGTGGTATCCCGAACTATTTTTTGAATCCATTCCAGATTAACGATGGGCACCGTTCCCACTAACAAATCCACATGTTTTGCCACGTTCACTTCATCATTGGCCACGCCGCCATGCAAACCTTCATAGAATAACAAATCGGTGTTTTCGGGTAGATCTTGCCAAGGGGTGAAGGTACCGGGCATTTGATTAAAAGGCACGGCTTCATCAAAGGTATGTAGGTATTGACGGTGTTTGCCACGGCCGGTTTCACCGTACTCTCTAAACAATGACTCGAGCATTTCAAAGTCATTGGCCCTAGGTCCAAAATAGGAAATATGCCGACCTTGTTCTTGGGCTTTGCGTATTTCCACCTCCATCTCTGGACGAGTAAAGCGGTGAAAACTGTCACCCGCTACCATCGCTGCATTCACCGATAAATTGCGGAAAATATGACGAATAGCGTTGGTAATGGACGTCGTGCCCGCACCAGATGAGCCGGTAATAGCGATAATGGGGTGTTTAACTGACATGCAAGCGTCTTGGCGGTGAAACGGACATCAGTTATAAGCAAGCTAGGTCCAAGGGTCAAGACTATTGCTTGGCGAATTTGATATTTCTATACTAAGATTATGGCGTGGCCTTCACTTTAAGCAAACAAATTGAGCCATAAATCAGCCGTTGTTTCGGATTAAAAAACTATAGTATTCCGCAACTTACGAGCCTGTGCTAGGCTAGCGCTGGCAAACTATTCCGACCTTGAGAACTATTATGCAAAGAATTATACCCTTGATGTTTTTACTGCTTGGCTTTTCAGCGACAGCGCAGAATACGGGTGGTGTTTTTGGTCCAGTGGTTAACGCTGGACACCGGTCAATGGAATACCGTTTCGCCTACGATGAAGATAGCGAGGCTTGGGCGCAACGTTTGCACTACCAACAAAGTATCAACGGCGAATTGATGTGGCGCATTATTGGGGCAACCCGCAAAACAGCACAATCTGATACAGACTTTGACTTTGTGCAAGGCGAACTATTTTGGCAGTTAACACCGGACAGCAGTAGCTACCAGAGCGGCTTGCGCTTTGATGTGAGACTACGTGACAACGATCGTGCCAATCAATTTGGTGTAAATTGGATGAATCAGTTTAGTTTGGCTGACCAATGGCAGGCACGCTTAATCCTATTAACCTCGATACAAGTGGGTGACAACGCGGCGGATGGCGTAGCCATTGGCACACGTGGCAGTATCTATAAAAAGTTTGCCATCGGCCAAGTGGGTTTGGAAATGTATAGCAGCTATGGCAGTACGGAAAAATTTAAATCTCTCGACGATCAAAGCCACAGCATTGGCCCCTTTATCACAGGGAGTTTAGGCATTGATCGCTGGTCGTATTTTGCCGGCGTATTGGTCGGCGTTACCGATGCTGCACCAGACACAGAACTACGTTTTCGATTGACCACGGCTTTTTAAACTTGTTATACGGGCGTTTACTGCGCTCGACACCGAGCTTAACGTAACGGATGTACTGAACGATTGAAGTAAGTCCAACTCGGCGCGGCTTGCTATCAGTACCCTAACCGCTAAGGTAAAAGTAACCGTTTTTACTGGCTCAACTATATGTATAGTGGGTGACATACATTAATAATCCACTCACGACTTTTCTGGTCAGCGAATGGATTTATCTAACAGGCTAAAGTAACCTCCGCATTGATGACGCCCAACGACCTTTCTTCGACCACATTTTGGTGGCAAAAATTTGTAGCCAAAAATAAGGCTTTACCGCTTATGTCGGTGGTTTTACTGCTGGTTACCCTACTCGCCGTTTTATTCAGTGTTGTGGTGGATGTTTCCAATAAACTCAATAATACCTCGCCATTAGCTGAGCAAGGTTTTTTAGATCTTCGGCAGATTAATCTGGCTACAAGCCAACCCGTTCCGTTAAGAGGCGAATGGCAACTGTATTGGCAGCAACTATTGCAATCTGAGGCCTTCGATAAAGAACTGGTTGGCACCATGGCTATTGCTAACGTACCGGGCACGTGGGAACAACAGCGCTTCCATGGCCAGCAAATGACTTCGCATGGTTATGCAACATTTCGCCTGCGCATTCAAATAAATTCGGAAGACAGCGAATTAGCCCTGAATCTACCAAAAATGAGTTCCGCTTATCGTTTGTATGTCAATCAACGTTTAATTGATGAAGTAGGTGTTGTTAGCGCTAGTGCACAGGAATCGGCTCCCGGCTACAGCCCAAAATTAGTGGCGGTCAGTGCTTTACAAGGTGAGATCGACCTAGTTTTGCAGATATCTAATTACGACTTTGCATGGGGTGGTATGTGGTCAGCTATCACCCTGAGCAGCGCTGACAACCAGTTTCGCCACGAGTTTAAACAGGCGATGCGTAGTGTCAGTATTGCCGCTATATTTTTTACCATAACTGTCCTATGTTTGTTTCAATTTGCTTTACGGCCCACTGATTTGTTGCCGTTTATCGTGGCAGTGAGTTGTATTTTATTAGGTATTAGAGAAGTTGAAACCAGTGATGTATTGTACTTAAGTGATACCCTCATTTTTAGTTTCAACCAGGCAGTACGCCTCAATTTTCTGACTTTCTACTTATCTTTACCCCTGATTACCCTGTACTTCCATTTGAGTTTTCCAAAGGAATTTCGGACCAAGCCTATTTTCGCAATTTGCATCATTAGCATGGTTTTTTCGGGCATTGTATTGTTGACAACTCCCGCCACATTCAGTCAATCCCTAGTCATTTTTCAGTGTTTTGCCTTAGTAGTTTTAATGTATGGACTGGTGGCCATTCTCTTGGCCGCCTATCGGCGCCGGGTTGGCGCTCGTTTATTATGTTTTGGCTCTTTGGTGCTTTTTGCTACGGCTTGTAACGATATTTTCAACAGTATGGGTTTTATTAACACCGGTATTACTGCTGGTTTTGGTCTGTTAACGTTTGTGCTGTGCCAGAACTATATGACCTATGTGCGCTTTATCAATGACAGTGAAGAGAGAAAGAGCTTATCGTTAAAAGCCAATCAAGATCCTTTAACTTTGTTATTAAACCGTCGAGGTTTGATGGAAGCGATAAAAATTGATAGCGCTGAGCAGCGCCAAGCATCTGCACATTTTTGTGTCATCTTACTGGACTTTGATTACTTCAAAATCCTTAATGATACGCTAGGCCACGATGCCGGCGACGAAGTGCTCGCCAAAGGCAGTAAAATTATGCTGGATGTCATTCGTAAACAAGACTTAGCCGCGCGTTGGGGTGGCGAGGAATTTGTCATTTTGTTACCCAATACCGAACTGCAAGGCGCACACAAACTCGCTGAAAAACTTAAACAAAAGTTGAGCGTCCAGTTAACTGAAACCTTAAAACACCGCATCACTGCATCACTTGGCGTGGCAGAAAATAAAGACGGTGAAAGCTTTTCTGCTTGCTTGAGCCGCGCTGACAAAGCCTTATATTTGGCTAAAGAAGGTGGCCGAGACCGAGTAGTCTTGGCCGATTAACGTTGCTTTTTTTTACGCTTTTTTCTCGCGCGCAATTGCGCGATAGCCAATATCGTGGCGATAGAACATGCCAGGCCAGTTCACCTCTTTGACCAAGGCATAAGCATGGTGTTGGGCGTCGCGTACGCTAGTACCCAGGGCGGTTGCACAGAGGACTCGACCACCGTTGGTGGTGATCTTATTAGCGCTTAGCTGTGTCCCCGCATGAAAGATCTTCGCCCTTGCATCACCCAAACTCAGTCCGGTGATGACATCGCCTTTTGGATAAGACCCAGGATACCCTGCCGCAGCAAGCACCACACCCACGGCGGCGCGAGAATCAAACTTTGCCTCTGCTTTGTCTAAGGTGCCAGCCAAAGCGCATTCTATCAATGCCACCAAATCTGATTGCAAACGTAGCATGATGGGTTGCGTTTCAGGATCACCAAAACGACAATTGTATTCAATGACTTTAGGCGTACCATCCGCCATGATCATCAAGCCTGCGTATAAGAAACCAACATAGGTATTCCCTTCTGCCGCCATCCCTCGCACAGTGGGGTAAATGACTTCATCCATCACGCGCTGATGGATAGCTGGGGTAACAACCGGCGCAGGGGAATAAGCGCCCATGCCACCAGTATTTGGACCTGTATCGCCGTCACCCACCCGTTTATGGTCTTGACTGGTGGCAAAAGGCAGCACGTTTTTGCCATCAACCATGACAATAAAACTGGCTTCTTCACCGTCTAGAAATTCTTCAATGACCACGCGACTACCCGCCTCGCCAAAGGCGTTGCCGGCTAACATATCCTCAATAGCTGCCTCAGCCTCAGCCAACGTCATGGCAACGATGACTCCTTTACCTGCGGCTAAACCGTCAGCTTTTATCACAATGGGCGCACCTTGCGCACGCACATAAGCTAAAGCTGGTTCAATCTCGGTGAAATTTTGATACGCCGCGGTGGGAATGGCATGTCGTTGCAAAAAGTCTTTAGTGAAAGCTTTGGAACCTTCTAGTTGGGCCGCGGCCTGGGTGGGGCCAAAAATCGCTAAGCCCGCTGCTTGAAACGCATCCACTACCCCTAATACCAAGGGAACTTCAGGACCAACAACACTCAGGTCTACTTGCTGCTGTTTGGCAAACTGCAGTAAGCCCTGCACATCATCGGCAGCAATATCGACATTTTTGACTTTGTTTTCTTGGGCCGTTCCTGCATTGCCAGGGGCGACAAATACTTGCTTAACTTTTGCGGTTTGTGCCATTTTCCAAGCGAGGGCATGTTCTCTGCCCCCGCCGCCAATGATTAATACATTCATGGGCAATGCTGTTCCAATTTAAGGTTTAACAAATTTTAGGGTCATGCGATTACTCTCACCAATCGCCAAATATTTAGCTTGGTCTTGCTCACCCAAAGCGAGGCGCGGAGGTAAAGTCCAAACCCCTTTAGCATGATCACTGGTATCAAGAGAATTGGCATTGACATCACTGCTAGCGGCCAGTTTAAAGCCTGCTTTCTCGGCAGCCGCCACAACAAACGATTGTTTCATATAACCAGATTGTTTTTGAAACTCATCAGCATAAGACTCGGGTAATTGATGCTCAACCACCCCCAAGATACCGCCCGGTTTTAGGGCTTTAAAGAAACTCGCAAACGCGTTGTCGACGCCCACTTGGCCGTCTTGCATATACCAGTTGTGCACATTTCTGAAGGTTAATACTCGATCAGCACTGCCAGCCGGCGCAATGTCCAGAGCTTTAGTGGGATGAAAAGTGGTAAGCTTGACCTTGGCAAATTGTGCATCAGACGCCATCATTGTTTTAAACGTGGTGAGGGAATTATTGTAATAGGCAGGGGCAGCGTCATCCACAAAGAAGTGCGCAGCATAATAGGTGCCGTGATCTTTAAGTAAGGGAGCCAAGATATGGCTGTACCAACCACCACCGGGCAAAATTTCAACCACTGTCATGTCATGTTGTACGTCAAAAAAGCGCAGGGTCTGCTGAGGATGACGATACTCATCCCGAGCGCGATCGGACAAGGGCCGCGTTGTACTATTAACAGCATCTTGCAAAGCATCAGCCGATGCCAAAGGACTCAGTAAACAAGAAGAACTGAACAAGGTGGCGATTAAAGCTAATTTCATACTACGTTTGATCATGAGATTCATACCTTTATGATTAAAAAAGCGCAGGGGATTGTAGCGACTTAGCGAGCGGGATGTAAGCAAAAACGGCGTCACTTGACGCCGTTTATTGGGTATTTGACCTTAAATCAATGTTTAAAATGGCGCATACCCGTAAACACCATGGCAATACCATGTTCATCCGCCGCATCAATAACCTCTTGATCGCGCATGGAGCCACCAGGTTGAATAATGGCGCTGATCCCTGCTGCCGCTGCGGCATCGATACCATCGCGGAAGGGGAAAAAAGCATCAGAAGCCATCACAGAACCCTGCACCTGCAATCCTTCGTCGGCGGCTTTAATGCCAGCAATCTTGGCAGAATAGACACGGCTCATTTGCCCGGCTCCCACACCAATGGTCATGCCGTCTTTGCAATACACAATGGCGTTCGATTTCACGTATTTAGCGACTTTCCAACAAAACATCAAATCGTCTAGTTGCGCTTTGCTTGGCACAACCTTACTGACGACTTGCAATTCTTCTTGCTCAACCATGCCAAAGTCACGATCTTGCACCAGTAAGCCACCATTAACACGTTTAAAGTCAAAACCTTCGGTGAGTTGGCCTTGCCAGTCGCCGCACGCCAGTAAACGCACATTTTGTTTGGTGGCCACCACGGCTTTTGCTTCTGCGCTCACCGTAGGGGCGATAATGACCTCGACAAACTGGCGGTCGATAATGGCCTTAGCGGTTTGTGCATCTAATTCTCGATTAAATGCAATGATGCCACCAAAGGCTGAGGTAGGATCGGTTTGATAAGCACGCTCATAGGCACTCAAAATTGAATCGCCAAGGGCAACGCCACAAGGGTTGGCATGTTTAACAATGACACACGCTGGTTGCTCGAACTCTTTGACGCACTCTAGCGCAGCATCGGTATCAGCGATATTGTTGAACGACAACTCTTTGCCCTGCAACTGTTCAGCCGTAGCCACCGACGCCTCTTGAATGGCGTTTTCTACGTAAAAAGCGGCATTTTGATGGCTATTTTCGCCATAACGTAAATCTTGCTTTTTACTAAATTGCATATTGAACGTGCGGGGAAATTCACTGTGCTGATGGCCACAATCATCTTCGCATTCGCTTGATTCAATCATGGCGCCAAAATAGTTGGCAATCATGCCGTCATACTCAGCCGTGTGTTCAAAGGCAGCGATAGCCAAGTCAAAACGTGTTGCATGGCTAACCACGCCTTGATTGGCCGTCATTTCAGCCATGATACGCTGATAGTTAGCAGGATTGACCACAATGGTCACGGCTTGATGATTTTTTGCTGCAGCGCGCACCATGGTCGGCCCACCAATATCGATGTTTTCAATGGCGTCTTCTAGACTGCAATCGTCATTTGCCACCGTAGCAGCAAAGGGATACAAGTTCACCACCACAAGGTCGATGGGCAGTATGCCGTTTTCTGCCATGACGACATCATCCATACCACGGCGGGCGAGGATGCCACCATGAATTTTGGGGTGTAAGGTTTTTACGCGGCCGTCCATTATTTCAGGATGTCCAGTAAAGTTTGAAGCCTCGATCACGGTTAAACCCGCGTCGGCTAATAACTTAGCGGTGCCACCCGTAGAGATAAGTTCAACCCCTTGCTTAACCAAAAACTGGGCAAATTCGAGAATACCGTTTTTATCAGAAACACTTATTAAGGCACGACGGATGGGAAGAGCGTTGCTTGAGTTATGCATTGATTGTCCACTTATTTAGGCTGTTTACGTCATTGTTCAACAATGATTTTTCACTGTGAGCACTATGTTCCCACAGCACAAACAAAAAGAGCACCAGTCGGTGCTCTTTTATCGGTATATAACTTAGTTCATGCCGTACTGTTTTAACAGTTTACGCAATGTGCCGCGGTTGATACCCAGCATGATGGATGCGCGGGTTTGGTTACCACGCGTAAATGTCATGATTTCTTCTAACATCGGGGCTTCAACTTCAGCCATAACAAGCTCATACAAGTTTTCGATATTGGTATTATCAAGTTGCTTAAGGTACTTGTTAACCGCCTGTTTTACAGAATCACGCAGGGGCTTTTGTGCCTGAGTTTGCGATGGAGTGGTTACCGTAGTGGTAAACGGAGAAGTTACATTTTGATCGAACATATACATCGTGCTCTTTAGTTAGTCATCATTAAGTAGCAGTGCCCGCAGCATAACGCCTGCGTGTACCACCAATTTAGCGGGTTAATTATGCTCTGCTGTGCAGAGTATCAAAATACCCGTATAACGCATCAAGTTGCTCGTGAGCATCTTCAATAGTATTAAACTGAACACGAAAAACGCGTTGTTCGTCGTGTTCAGCGAGGTACCAACCAACATGTTTGCGAGCTATCCGTGCGCCAGCATACTCACCGTAAAACTGATGAACGTTGCCTACATGTTCCAACAACACACTGCTTATCTCTTGCAAGGTCGGTGCTGCCAGTTGTTGGCCGGTTTGCAGAAAATGCAGGATCTCACGAAATATCCAAGGATTACCTTGTGCACCTCGTCCAATCATCAACGCATCTGCTTCGGTATATTCCAAGACATGTTTGGCTTTAAACACATCTGTAATATCCCCATTGGCGACGACCGGTATCGACACAGCCTGTTTAATGGCTTTAATTGTGTCGTACTCAGCTTCACCTTTGTACATACAAGCTCGGGTGCGACCATGCACAGCCAAAGATTGAATCCCGTTATCTTGGGCAATCTTGGCAATGGTTATCCCGTTCCGATTATCGGGATCCCAACCTGTGCGAATTTTTAAAGTCACTGGTACGTTCACTGCTTTTACCACCGCTTGAATGATGTCTTGCACCAAGGGAGGATTTTGCAGCAACGCCGAGCCTGCTAATTTTTTATTCACCTTTTTTGCCGGACAACCCATGTTGATGTCGACAATTTGCGCACCATTTTCAACATTGAGTTGCGCCGCTTGTGCCATCAGGTCTGGGTCAGCCCCCGCAATTTGCACCGCTCTTATTCCCTCTTCGCCCGTATGATCCATGCGGTGTTTGGATTTATCCATCTGCCAAACCAGTGGGTTAGACGATAACATCTCCGACACCACCAGCCCTGCTCCCAGGCGTTTACACAACTGTCTGAATGGTCGGTCTGTCACACCAGCCATAGGAGCAAGGATCAAATTATTGTCGAGGGAATAAGGACCAATCTGCATCATTCTTGTAGCTTAAAATTGTGCAAAAAACGTCCGCCGTGCAAAAAAGGGCGCAAGTTTACGAGTTTTTCAGGCACTTGAAAAGGTCAGATGAGCAACAAATTTGTATTTTTTTTAAGCAAAAATAGTTGACAAGCTCTGATAAGGGATTTTAAGCGGGTGAATGTACTTTTTAGGTTAACAAAAGGCTAGCAGCCTGTTTCAGAACAGCTAGCTTGACAGGCACATGCGCGATTACCACGGAATATTAAAATTTAATGCGGCCGATCAATATATCTTTAAACATTACCCAATCCGCCATGAGGCTGTAAAACGGATAACGAAAGGTGGCTGGACGATTGTGTTCATAGAAAAAATGCCCAACCCAAGCGAACCCATAACCAAGCAATGGCGTTGCCCACAGCCACAGGTATTGTTGACTGACCAAGACTGCAATAAACAACATAACGATTAATGAGGTACCGATAAAGTGCAACCTACGACAAGTGACATTCTGATGTTCAGAGAGGTAATAAGGGTAAAAATCAGCAAAACGCTGATATTTTTCAACGGTACTTTGTGTCATAAACAAGCTCACCCTAGGCAGAATTAGGCTGGGAAAATAAGAGCCTAACATAACAAAAGTGCACAGAATGTCTACTTCACGACATTTACCTGCCAACAACCAGGGCTTGTAATTTTTAATCCCTGCCCCCAAGTTAGGCAGCATAAAAAGCTTAAGTGGAAACCCGCATGCAACATAGTATCGATGTGAATCTGGAAAACTTTCAACAGGTCATGCTGACCGAGTCTAAAGAAAAAGTGGTGATGGTAGAGTTTTGGGCTGAAGGTTATGCACCCAGTGCTGAAATGGCGCCCGTTTTGGCGAAACTTGCCAGTCACTATGCAGATTCACTGTTACACGCAAGAGTGGATTGCCAAACTCAACCAGAAATCGCCCAACAATTTGGTGTGCGCGGTTTACCCACTGTTATCCTAGTTAAAGATGGCCAACCCATTGATGGATTTGCAGGACCGCAAGACGAGCTGCAAATAAAAGGTTTATTAGAAAAACATTTGCCCAAAGAAGAAGATGCATGGTTCGAGCAAGCACAAGAATTGGCCAACCAAGGTGACTATCCACAAGCCTATACCTTGGTTAAGCAAGCTCACGACAGCGATCCCAAACGAGCGGAGTTTAGTTTGTTGCTAGCCGACTGCCAAATTGAGCTAGGGCAAATTAAAGCGGCAAAAACCCTGTTAGCGAGCATTGGTTTGGTGGATCAAGACGCCCTGTACAAAAGCTTATTGGGTAAGATAGAGCTGGCTGAACAAGCCGCGGAGTCCCCTGAAATCTTGGCCCTACAGCAGCAACTTACCGAACAACCTGATAATCTGGATCTGAAAGTGAAGTTAGCCATTCAGTTGCATCAGGCTAACCAAATTGAAGAAGCCTTAGCGTTAATGTTAAGTGTGTTGATCAAAGAATTGGCCTTCGGCGATGCCAAAAAACTGATGCTGGACATGATCAATGCACTACCTGACGGCGACCCCTTAAAGAGTCAATATCGTCGTAAAGTCTATGCCCTGTTATATTAGGGCACGGTTTATATTGGGGCACGATTAACCTTGTCCGGGCGCATAAGGGAAGGCCAAGCGTTGATAATATTCTAAGCTATGCTCAGGCTGAGGTAGCCCTTCTGGTATAGGCTGTTTGGCAAACTGCTGAAAGTATAAAACACAGGCATCACGCCACCATTTTGCTTCTTGGAGCTGAATAGCGAGGGCCATTGTCACTTGATGATGTTGCCCTGCGTTAATTTGCCCAGCTAATCTTTGCCAAGTTTGTTGCATCTGCTCTACGCCTTCGACCCCCGCGTAATAGCGCTCAACTAATGTTAGCCACAGCGTCTTACCAGAGCGCATGGGATAATTCCACGGTAAGTGGTGAAACCATAACAACAATTCATCAGGGGTTTTTGCTGGGTCAGCAAAGATGGCTTGCCAATGCGCAGAATATTGCGCAACCCCATTTGTGCCGGTGGCGGTGCGATCAATACCAATACCTTGTGTATCAGCTCGGTGGTAGTACACCGGATTCCAGTCTGCTCGGCTTAAGTTGTCCACCCAAGGGCCCGGGCCATAGTGGTGGCCCGTGGCCATGAGATGATGCAACCCCAAGGGTGTCATGTAGTTCACTACGTGTTCCCGCGAGGCCATCATCATCGTAACAATCGGTTGCTGCACTTGTGGTGTTTGACTCAAGGTCATGGCGACCCACTCGTTGGCAATGTCTTTGGCACTCAGTTGATGATCCCAAGCCAAACGGCCAAGCGCATACCAGTTGGCTTGGGCAAAGATATGCCCAGTCCAGTTTCTGTCCATACCAATGTTGGCGACACCAGCCATGACCGACAAGTCATGACCTTCCAAAGAGCCATCCACCACCTTGGCCACGGTAGACCCTTGTCCTTTGACCCAAGTATCAGCATCGAGTACTTCTTCAAACACGGTACCCAAATAGGCTAAATGCGTGCTAAACCCCAAGTATTCTTGAGTGACTTGAAATTCCATGGCCAGTGGCGTGTTTGGCATTGCCCCAAATAGTGGGCTGAACGGTTCACGCGGTTGAAAATCAATAGGGCCGTTTTTGACTTGCACCGTTACATTATCGGCAAATTGCCCATCTAAAGGGGCAAATTCATTGTAGGCTTGTAATGAGCGCTCATGTTCATCGTCTGGGGCGTAGACAAAAGCCCGCCATAGAACGATACCGCCAAAAGGTTTTAACGCCTTAGCTAACATGTTGGCACCCATGGCATGTGAACGCCCATAATCGCCGGGGCCTGGTTGCCCTTCCGAATTGGCTTTGACTAAAAACCCACCAAAATCAGGGATGAGTTGATAGATTTCTTTGGCTTTATCTTGCCACCACTGTTGAACCTGTGGATCAGCCGGGTCAGAAGTTGTCAGCCCACCAATTTGTTGCGGAGAGCTAAATTTAATAGATAGGTAAACCTTGATGCCATAAGGACGAAACATATCGGCCAAGGCTTGTACTTTAAGCAAATAGCTTGGCGTGAGGATCAGGGCATTCGCATTAACGTTATTTGGCACAATACCGTTAATGCCAATGGAAGCATTCGCCCTCGCGTAGTTTATGTAGCGCTGCTCTTTATACACTGGCAGTTTGTGCCAATCGAAAATCGACTGCCCTGCATAACCGCGCTCGGTATGGCGGTCGAGATCGTCCCAATGATTCAGCATCCGGCGTTGCACTTTGGGTTGTTCACGCACATCTAGGTTTGCCAGATCTTGACCCGTTTGCATGCTGCGCAGTAAAGCAAAGGTGCCATACAACAAGGCCACCTGGGTATTTGCGGTAACCCTCAGTGACTTCGCTTTGCCAACAATATGAAAGCCCTCGTCGCCCAATTCGCTAATTACACTAGTCCCCGTCTCAATCACTAAGGTAGCGGCATTGGCCTGACTCACAAACACAGGGTTCAAGCCGAGCATAGTTGGCAAGGCCAGTTGCAATTCATGTCTTATAACATCGCTGGTTGCACTGTTGCCAGCCACATAAATGTGACTCGTTTGCTCGAGATAAGTTAAGCGTAATGTTGGATTGGTAATGAATCGATAGTTTAACCACAGCCGATAACCATCGTCTTGGCTCACTGTGGCAAAAACCTGACTATGCAAAACAAACCCAAGCAGGGCAACAAGCCACTGATATTTTCTAAAAGATCGCGCTTTCAACATGCTGCTGGACTCACTCTGATCGGCGACAATTTGCCATTTGTTACGTGGGCCTACCATAAAGGGACACAACCTAAATTTAAATTACCCTTTTTAACATTGAGACGCAGAAAAACCGCAGCCTCAATTCCAGCTAGGTTTAACAGCGAACATGTCACGATGGATAAAATTGTGTCTTTTTTGTGATACTTTTGGGAGATCTATTCTGCACACTCTGTCTTGCAACTATACCCAACTCCATTTTGCGAAGGACAGAATCATGAAAAAATTATCACCACTTTTTAACCTCAGCGTGCTAAGCCTGCTCAGTGCACCAGCGATGAGTGCTGAGCTTGACATTAGCATTCAAAATCTTACCCAAGGCATGTATTTTACCCCCATCGCTGCCGTGGCACATATTCCCAGTGCCAGCCTATTTGAAGTGGGTGCAGCCGCCAGCCCAGAGCTGCAAATGATGGCGGAAGGTGGCAGCTTGGATGGCCTTGCCACTATCGCTAGCGCCATTTCCGCCGACGTATTGGCTAATCCAGCGGGTGGCCTGTTAGCGCCTACTCATGTTACCACTGGCACCTTAATGACCAATGAAGGTAATAGCGTTTTATCGATTCTGGCCATGATCCTGCCCACCAACGACGGTTTTATTGGTTTAGACAATTGGACCATCCCCACTGAAGCCGGCACCTACACAGTGTATATCAACGCTTATGATGCGGGCACTGAAGCCAATGATGAATTACGTGGCAGTGGCATGCCAGGTATGCCAGGCATGCCTGTTCCACCGCCACTAGAGCCAATGTTGGGTTCAGGCGGCAGCGGGGTTGCAGGGGCTGACGCCAGTGCCCTTGTGCATATTCATCGCGGCAATATTGGCGATGATTCCATGACTGACGGTAAAAGCGATGTCACTAATACTGTTCATCGCTGGTTAAACCCCATCGCCAAAGTAACGGTCACCGTTAAATAAGGAGACTGTTATGCTGACTGAATTCCCTAAAAATATTTGCCGAATCGCTATGCTATTGGCGCTGCCCCTTGCCTTAAGCGCGTGTGGCGATGACAAAGAAATCATCAAAGAAGTACCGGTGGAAGTAATTGTTGAAGTCCCCGCACCAATTCCTGATCCCGTTGATGTGAGTTATGCCGTAACCATCACCAACTTAACCAATGCTCAACCGCTTTCACCTGTTGCCATCGTGCTGCATTCCTCGGGGCATTTGTGGCAAGTGGGTGAGGTGCCATCAGTTGAACTGGAGCGGATGGCGGAAGGAGGTGACAACAGTGGATTGTTGGCTCTTGGTATAGCGTCCGCGTCGAGCGCTGGGCCGATTGCCCCTGGCGGACATGAAACGATCAATGTCACCATCCAAGATATCACCAATGCAAAGTTATCAGTGGCAACTATGTTAGTGAATACTAACGACGGCTTCGCTGGTTTAAATGCGTGGAGTTTAGCCAATTTAGCGGTAGGAGATAGCTGGACAACCACGGCTAACGCTTATGATGCTGGAACGGAAATAAACTCCGAAGCGTCGGGGACAATGCCCGGTCCTGCAGACGGCGGTGAGGGTTTTAACGCAATGCGCGCAGATACAGGATATGTCGCGATGCATCCTGGTGTGGTGAGTTCAGATGACGGCTTAAGTACCTCAGTACTCACATCAATGCACAAGTTCGATAATCCCACTATCCGCATTACCGTGATGCGCACCGAATAACGGCGTAGCGCACACAAGCAGGTTGACTCGGCACTCAGATGAGAGAATCATTTCGAGCGCCGAGTCTGTTTTGTCAAATTTTGAGGTAATTATCCTGTGTCAACGTCGTCAACTAGCCAAGTAACGCCTGCCGACAACGTTCTGATTGTCGAGGACGACCACGATATCGCCGAGCTTATTCGCGTTAACTTACAAGAATTAGGTTTTCACAGTACTTTGCAAGAAAAAGGCGATCAAGCGCTGCAAATTGCACTTAACCAAACGTTCTCACTCATTATCTTGGACGTCATGTTACCTGGAATGAACGGTTTAGATATTTGTCGCCAAGTCCGTGAAAAAAAACCACAACAAGCCATTATTATGTTGACCGCTAAAAGTTCAGAAACTGACCGTGTGCTTGGTTTAGAGCTGGGTGCCGACGACTACATGATTAAACCTTTTAGTGTGCGCGAATTGCTGGCTCGAGTAAGATCTCAATTGCGAAAAGTGCATTTATTACGGGCGACCCATCAAGACCCTCTGCCTGTTGACAATGCGCCTCTCGTGATGGGTAAACTGGTGATTAATTTTAAAAACCATCAGGTAAGCATGCGGGGGGAATTGCTTGATCTCACCGCCACTGAATTTGAATTGCTGCATCATTTAGCCAGCCATCCCAATCAGGTATTCAGTCGTAGCCAATTATTGGAGTCTGTGTGGGGCTATCACCATAATGGTTACGAACATACCGTTAATTCTCACATCAACCGATTACGCGCCAAAATAGAAGTGGATGCTACCTCACCACAAATTGTGCAAACCGTTTGGGGAGTGGGCTATAAATTTAATCCTCATGGCGTCGAATAGTCACTTAGCCCATAAACTGGGCATGCTAAACTAGCTCGTAAAGGTTCATTCAACGCTCGGGGTAATCACGTAATGCACACATTGTTAGTGGCATTTGCCATGGTGTTAATTATCGAAGGCATCGGTCCTTTGCTGTTTCCCAACCGTTGGCAGTTGTTCCTCAAACACATCGCCCAGCAAAACACCAATCAACCACGCAGCATAGGGGGCGTCTTGGTCACAATTGGCGTGGTATGCCTGTTTATGTTTGGATAGCAAAGACGCAATTTTGCTATTTAGGTGGCGCAGGTTTTTTGTTAGAATCCCCGCCTAATTTTCTGACTCCTCCCAATTCATGGCTAAAAATGTTGTTGTACTCGGCACCCAATGGGGTGACGAGGGTAAAGGTAAGGTAGTTGACTTACTCACCGACCAAGCCACCTATGTGGTGCGTTATCAAGGCGGCCACAATGCTGGTCATACCCTCGTAATCGACGGTGAAAAAACTGTATTGCACTTGATCCCATCAGGAATTTTACGTGAAAACGTGACCTGTGTGATTGGTAATGGTGTGGTGTTAAGTCCTGAAGCACTGCTCAAAGAGACGGCGATGCTTGAAGCCAAGGGCGTACCGGTAAAAGAGCGCTTGCGAATCAGTGAAGCCTGCCCCTTAATTTTGCCTTACCACGTCGCCCTCGACTTAGCCCGCGAAAAAGCCCGTGGTGACAAACCTATTGGTACTACCGGTCGTGGCATTGGCCCTGCCTATGAAGATAAAGTATCGCGTCGTGGTTTGCGGGTGGGTGATTTGTTTAATCCCAGCGATTTTGCAGCAAAACTCAAAGACATCCTCGAGTATCACAATTTTGTTTTGACCCATTATTATAAAGTTGAAGCCATCAGTTATGACAAAGTATTGGCTGATGCCTTAGCGGTGGCCGATATACTGAGAGCCATGGTCGTCGACGTAACTGATGTCTTGGACAAAGCCCGTCAACGCGGTGATTGTATAATGTTCGAGGGTGCACAAGGCACCTTGTTAGATATAGATCATGGTACTTATCCTTACGTAACCTCTTCAAATACCACCGTGGGTGGTGTTGCCACCGGTGCAGGATTTGGCCCTTTACATTTAGATTATGTGCTGGGCATTGTTAAAGCGTATACCACCCGTGTTGGTTCTGGCCCCTTCCCCACTGAATTGAGCTGTGCAGTAGGCGACCACTTGGGTACTAAAGGCCATGAGTTTGGTGCCACAACCGGGCGCAAACGTCGTACTGGTTGGTTTGATGCGGTCGCTATGAAGCGCGCCGTACAAATAAACTCCATCACCGGCTTTTGTTTGACCAAACTGGACGTATTGGATGGGCTCGACACCTTGAAAATTTGTACGGGTTATCAACATGCCGATGGTTCGGTTAAAGACGTGCCGCCTATGGCCGCTGATGGCTACGACGTCATCACTCCTGTGTATGAAGAAATGCCCGGTTGGAGCGAAAACTCCTTTGGTGTGACTGATTACACCAAGTTACCCGACGCTGCCAAAAACTATATTAAACGCCTTGAGGCAATCACAGGCATACCCATTGACATTATTTCAACGGGGCCAGATCGCAAAGAAACCATTGTATTGAGACATCCATTCGCCGTTTAGGTCAGGGTTAATCGTTAAACAAGCCAGTCTGCAGACTGGCTTTTTTTATTGTGTCCACAACCGCCAATAATGTAATCCTGATTGACCTTTTAGTTAGATATTCAGATAAGAAAAACTTAACTGACAGCGACTAAATTTGCATTTGTCATCCAGCAGCGCTGCCCTTACGCTGGGGTAAAAGTGCGATGTGTTGTTTAGGAATAATGTGTAATGAAATCTCTGTTTATGCTCAGTATTAGTTTGGCTTTTAGTGCCGGTGTTAGCGCTGGATTTTCCCTCTCGGATCAACCTGAAATCAAGCCAGAGGCCTACACTTCACAATTAGCTGGTCTCAGGGAGAGAGTAAGACAATCCATTAAAGTCACGGGTTCGATGGAAGTGTATGAAGAAGAGTTGAGCGTGGCTCCGCTGGTGCTTGACATTGATTTTCAAAAACTCATTAAAGTGGCGCAAGGCGTCAGTGTGCTGGGGGAATATAGTTCATGGATAGACTTGGAGCTGGCTACTTGGGGTTTTCAAGAAGTTGTTGACCGGGCTGATGAAAAAATTACCGAGCGCCTAGAGGCAAAACTCGGAGGTACGGTGTACCCCATTGATGATGCTACAGAAAGTGCAGCCGCGACCTTTATTGTGATCCCACCTGATATGCCTGATCTCAATAAAAAAATGCCCAACTACGAAAAAACTCTGATTGCCTATGAATCGTTTGGTTTTGATGCCGAAGATACCCTTGAAGCCACCAGAATCGAAGTGACGGCATCGGGAGATGACGAGAGCGTGGTATTTTTTCCCTATATTAACCTCGCCCTGCACAAACAAAGCGCTACCACATCACAGATGAATGGCGAACTGATGATTAATTACAAGGCTGCCATCAATGGTTATTTTGCCTTGTGCATAAAAGAGGGGTGTTTCAGCGCTGCTTTGCCGAATCACAAGTACATTGATTTGGTGATCCCCTTAGTGCATCGCCAAGAGGCCACCAGTGATGAAACGCAATTAGCGGCACTGGAATTTAGCCAAGAATTGATGGCCAACGTTATTGCCGACTTCACCATGACCGCTTTTGAACAACTTACCGCGCCAGACCCAGAGTGAGCGGCGCCAACCGCTCAGTTTGTCGTTACTTGGTTAATGCTTGGCGGTGGCTACCATGTCTTGGCTATCAAGCCACAAACGAATAAGCCGTGATTTGGCGATACCTGTTTGCGCCGATAAGGCATTAAGTTTGCCAATGGCCACCTTCCCCAAGGTAAAGGTGGCGCGTTTTAACGGTTCATCGTCTGCTTTACACACGGCTTGCTTCGGCAGAAGTGTTAATCCATGGGCATAAAAATCTGCCCCCTGAATAAACTCATCTACCGTAATCGCCTTGACCTCAGCCGATGGCGCGGATTTTTTCAAACTGCTGAGTGACATTGCCCTGGCCTTTACTGAAAAGTTCGCTGACGATGCTGCGAATTTCGGCGGCTGCTTTGCCATCCGCTTCAATTTCCATCACTGACTTGCCCGATTCTTCGCTGTCGTCGTAAACATTACGACTGAAGGTAATGGCGTCCAGTACCTCAAAGTCGAACGAACGACATACTTCTTTTGCCTCGAGGATGCGACTCGCTAACGACGGCAAAGACGGACATTGAGTAATGACAAAAGCAGCATTCATTTTGGGATTAACCATCTTACAGGTGCTAATAATATCTTCCATGTGTGGCACAGTTTTCAGGTCACGCCGTTTCGGCCGCAAAGGGATAAGAATGTGGTCAGCCACTGACATCGATGAACGCAGAGCAAGATTATCTTGACCACCACAATCGACAATTACATATTGATAATGGTTATTGAGACTAAGTAGCTCGTTGCGAATTTTTCCATACAACTGCACGCAGTTGATGTTGTCTAAGCCTTTACTGTTGTTGCGCTCTTGGATCCAATCAGAGGTTGTTCGCTGGGGATCACAGTCCACCATCAACACCGTTGCACGCTGCTCTTTACGCAAGTAAACAGCAATATTTTGCGCTAAGCAGCTTTTGCCGCTGCCCCCTTTTTCACCACCAACTAAAATAATCATATTTTCAGTCCTCAATTACTGCTTGCTGATTGGCGTATCAAGCCAAGCCAACGATTGAAAAACATAGGGTAAATATGAAAAAGCCTGCCTAACTCTTTGAGTCTTGCAACGCTTGGCAACCCCGCTACCTTAGTTTTCACCTTAGGCCGGAAGCTTTGCGTCACGGGCTTTCACCCGTTATGCCTTTTTCACTGTCGAGCAGAATACCCCCTCATTTATTCAGATTCCATGATCAAGGCACATGTATAGTTATTCATAGGCATAACATTCGATACCTAAAACGATTTAATATTGAAGCGAAGCACGAGGTAGTTTATCTTCGCCTTGCCAAGTCATTTACACTCAAGGACGATCATGAATCGTAATATTGCACTTCGTTTTTTTGCCACCGCTGCATTGATCGCCGCACACCAAGCCTCAGCAGAATCGCCCCCCCAGGTTGAGCATATTGAAACCATCATTAACGCCAAACCGATAGAGCGAACTCCTCCCAAATACCCAGTTGACGCTGCCAGAAAAAGCCAAGAGGGCTGGACTCGTTTGAGTTTTGTGATCGATAAAGAGGGCAACGTCGTGGATCCAATTATTCAAGATTCCAGTGGCGTGAAAAGTATTGATAAAGAAGCATTGAAGGCGATTAAAAACTGGAAATACAGTCCGGCAATGCAAAACGGTGAAGCCATAGAACAATGCCAAATGCAGGTTCAACTTGATTTTAAATTGTCTGGCGAAGTTGGGGTTACCCGAAAGTTTATGAATGCCTATCGCTACATCATGGAAGCGATTAAAGAGAATAAACTCGACGACGCGCAGCAAAAGTTGGCTGAGTTCGCTGAATCACAACTGTGGAATATGACGGAAAGTGCATACTTTTATTTTGCCGATGCCATGTATGCAAATAAAATCAACGATAAAAAACGTGAGCTCAGCAGCATTAAACGTGCACTCGCTGCAGGTGATGATGCGTTAAACAATCAAGAGAAGTTACTGTATATGCTTGAACGCCAGTTTGTTCTATTGACTAGCGCAACCCAATATGCAGATGCATTAGCTACCTTTGCCAAGATAAAAGAACAAAAATCTGCCGAACAACAAATCCTCTATTACCAGCCCTACGCAGATAAAATCCAAGGGTTGTTACACAGCGATGAGCCGATGGTACGCCATGCACAAATAAATGATGATGGTTTTATGTATCACACCTTAAGTCGTGACAGTTTTTCGTTGGCGCTAGAGCAAGGGGAGCTGGATGAAGTGCAAATTCGTTGCGCCAATAAACGCTCGCGTTTTACTGTTGCGGAACAAGCCGAGTGGAAAATTCCCAGCTCATGGGGGCAGTGTACCATTTTTGTCACGGGTAGCCCCAACAGTGAATTTCAGGTCATTGAACTAGGTTCGTACAACGGACAAATACAAATCACTACGCCAACACCTTAACTTAGCTTTTTTATGTGCAAGACCTCACATGACAAAATGTGAGGTAGGACTCAGTTAGTACTCAATTTAAAATCTTTAGTTGAGGTATTAATATGCTGATAGATTTCAGCCAATACCTTAGCCGCTTCATCAATTTTAATCGCTTCTGCCTGCGATTTTTCACTTTGTATTTCAATTTCATGCAGTGAATGATTGATGTCCTTGGTTTGTTTGTCTTGTTGTTGCATCTCCAATTCGATGGAATGGTTGAGCTGGCCAATTTGTGAGAAAACCGCATGCAACTTATCCACAAATTCTTGAGATTTTTGCGCCTGCGATAGGCTTATTTCTGCCTGCTCTTTACCTTGTGTCATGGCTTGCACGGCTTTATCTGCCTCATTTTGCAACTGGGTGATGTTGTGTGAAATTTGCTTGGTAGATTCCTGCGTTTTATTCGCCAGTGTACGCACTTCGTCTGCCACCACAGCAAAACCTCGACCAGATTCGCCTGCACGCGCAGCCTCGATGGCCGCGTTTAGCGCTAGCAGGTTGGTTTGTTCGGCAATACCGTTGATGACATTGACCACGTTACCGATGTTGTCACTATCTTTTTTCAAACGAGCAATAATGTCGGCAGCGTGATTAGTGGCGTCGAGCATATTGTGACTGGTATCAACATTTTCTTTGAACATCACTTGGCCGGTGTCTGCCAAATCAGCAGACTGCTTAACAAAGCTATTCGCTTGTTCGATGGCTTGATTCACGGCATCGTTTGACTGTGCCATGTCTTGCATCGTTTTGGTTAAACGGCTGGTTTCATTAATTTGTTTGGTTAGGCCGGATTTAAACTGATTGAACGCTTGCACAAGATTACTCACCACACCACCCAATTGCTGAATGTCATGTACGATGGCTCCCATGACTTTACTCAAACCAGTCTGTATGGCTGCAAAGTTTTGCACCACTCTACCAATTTGGTCTTCAGTTTGTATGTCAATCTTGGAGGTAAAATCACCAACGGCAATGCGTTTTGAAACAGCAGCGGCGTTATTGAGTGGTGCCAAAATTCGCGTATTGACAAACCAACTGAGCAATAAAATGGTAAATATGATGGCTAAAATCAAACCCAAATCAACGTAGAAAATTGACGATTTTGCACTGTCTTCGAGCCTCGCTTTTGTGGCTAATATGCCACTTTCGACCAACTCAACCGCTTTATTTAAACTCTCAGTGGGTGCCCGGTCGATGCCTTTCACGCTTTTGTCAGCCACACCGATATCTAAGTTTGCCTGAATAAATGCCTGATAACCCTGTTGATAAGCGCGTAACATGTCTGGATAACTGGTTGCAAAGTCATTGAGGAATTTTGCCGCCGGATGACTGCTGGGTATTTTGTCTTGCAGGCTCTGGTAATGGGCGGTAATTGTCTGGGCCAGTTTATTAAAGCTGCTCCAATATTTGTCGAGTTGCACAGGGTCTTGCGCACGGATAAGGGTGTTTTTCCATTCTTGCACCTGCGTTTTGAATTCGACATTCAAGGCGCTGACTTCAGCCAAATAGTACACCTCGGTATTCACCGTTTGTGCGTAATCGTCGATGACGCCACGCAAGCTAGCAAAACCTATAAACACTGCGCTTAAAATAATGGCCAGCGCACCACTTAACAACAGCAGCAGTTTATTTCTTATGTTATGTCGTATCAGGTTCATGGCCTTGGCATCCAAATTCAAGCGGTTTCTAGGGGCGGCAAGTATGATGCCACAAAATGACAAATTTGTGACACGTTCTAATTATTATTCATGCTCACCTTTACTTACAAAATAGCGGCGATAACGGCATTTTCTTAACTATTAATTAGCGGACAATCTTTAAACAGTGGAAAAAATATCACGCGAGGTACGTGGTGTTGCACCAGCATTAAATTCTCTAACAGAAGGCAGACTTATCTACTGATTTTTTTAGTGGTCTATGTCAAAGTCTACGTAACTTTGACGGATTCATGGCTAATTTTGCGATGACACCAAGATAACTAAGATAGAGAGACACATGAGCACAGAATTAATTCCGAGTTTAGTGAGCAAATTACGCACGACGTTTGCCGAGGGCACGACCCGCCCCTTGTCGTGGCGTAAACAACAGCTTAAACAGTTGAAAACGATGTTAGAAACCGAACAAGCTGCTTTCTTAGAGGCCTTGAAACTCGATTTGCACAAGTGTGAACAAGAAGCATGGACCAGCGAGATTGGCTTTGTCATCAGTGATATTGATCACAGCTTACGTCACTTAGCGTCTTGGACCAAACCACGCAAAGTCGCTACTCCAATGTTTGTGCAACCAGGCAAAAGCTATTTACAACCCGAGCCTTTGGGTACTGTGCTGATCATTGGTGCTTGGAACTATCCCGTCCAATTGGTACTTGCTCCTTTTGTCGCAGCTATTGCTGCCGGAAACTGTGCGGTGATCAAACCTTCCGAGTTGTCTAGCCACACTGCTGCACTCTTGGCCAAGTTGATCCCTCGTTATTTAGACAGCAATGCCATTGAAGTGGTTGTAGGGGCAGTGGCTGAAACCACCGCCCTGCTCGCTCAACGTTTTGATCATATTTTGTATACCGGTGGCGAAACGGTTGGCAAAATCGTCATGCGCGCAGCAGCAGAATACCTCACACCTGTCACCTTGGAACTGGGTGGCAAGTGCCCATGCATTGTTGATCGCAATACCAATCTTGAAGTTACGGCAGCAAGGATTGTGTGGAGCAAGTGGATGAATGCCGGACAAACCTGTGTAGCACCCGATTATGTGTTGGTGGAAGAGGACTTTGTGGCAGATTTTGTTGCGAGTCTCAAAAGCAAGATCACTGAATTTTATGGGACAGACGTCAAACAAAGTCCAGACTATGGACGCATTGTTAATGAGCGTCATTTCGCCCGCCTGAGCAGCTATTTGCTGGATCAGAATGTGGTTTTGGGTGGTCAGTGTGACCCCGACACAAAGTATATCGAACCGACGGTAGTATTAGCCCCCGATCTACAAAGCCCCGTGATGCAGGAAGAAATTTTCGGACCGATTTTATTGATTGTGCCACTGCGCTCTATTACAGAAGCACCGGCCTTTATCAATGCTCGCCCCAAACCCCTCGCCCTGTATGTGTATAGCCATGATAGTGCAGTAGCGCAGCACATGGTCAGCCATACAAGCGCGGGCAACGTGGGCATCAACGATGGCATGATGTTCATGGCCAATCCAAACTTACCCTTTGGTGGTGTCGGTAACAGTGGTATGGGGGCTTACCACGGGCAAACCGGCTTCGACACCTTTAGTCATCTTAAAACCGTATTAAAACGTCATTTTATATTTGATGTTGCCCTGCGTTATCCCCCCTTCAGTCGCAGCAAACTGCAATGGCTAAAAAGATTAATGTGAGGTCGACCATGATTATGCCTTTTCATTTAGCCATTCCTGTGAATAACCTCAGTGATGCTAAGCAGTTTTATGGCGAATTATTGGGTTGTGAACAAGGCCGCTCCTCTTTGCAATGGATAGATTGGAACTTTTTTGGCCATCAGTTGGTGACACATCTGGTTGAAAAAATGCCAAATGCCCCAAAGTCTAATCAAGTAGACAATCATGCCGTCCCCGTACCACATTTTGGTGTGGTGCTTGAATGGCAAGATTGGCAGCACTTAGCGAAGCGTCTGCAAAACGCCAATATAAAGTTTGTGATTGAACCTTATATTCGTTTTGCAGGGCAAGTGGGGGAACAAGCCACCATGTTTTTTCTTGATCCTGCCGGTAATGCGCTGGAATTTAAGGCGTTTAAAGACATGGATCAGTTGTTTGCCACACTATAGTTTAAGGTTTTCCCATTCAAAACTCAGAATAGATTCAATAAACCGATTAACCTGAGTGATTAATCATATTGGCCTGCTAACGCCTCGCTAAGTACCATAAACAGACTGGTCATTGTTCCTCGTAACAATGAATCACTAACTGAAACAAGGAGAGCGACATGAGTAATATTGATATTGGCATTAACCACACCGACCGTTTAGCCGTCGCTGAGGGTCTCAAAAGACTGCTGGCTGATTCTTACACTCTGTATTTACAAACTCATAATTTTCACTGGAACGTAACTGGCCCACGTTTTCGCGAACTGCATTTGATGTTTGAAGAGCACTACACTGAATTAGCGATTGCCGTTGACGATATTGCCGAGCGGATCCGCACCCTTGATGTACCAGCCCCAGGCACTTACAAAGAGTTTGTGCGCCTCAGTTCAATTGAAGAAGTTGAAGGTGTACCCAGTGCAGAAAAGATGGTAGAAATTTTAGTTGCAGGCCATGAGGCGGTAGTAAAAACCTGTCGAGCGGTCCTCAAACCAGCACAGCAGGCAGATGACGAGTCTACCGCTGCCTTAGTCTCTGACCGCATGCGTCTGCACGAAAAAACCGCGTGGATGCTCAGAGCCTTAACCCAGTAATGCGAAGGTGAGAACAACAGTGTTGCTACAAATTAGGCGCGATTATCGCGCCTAATTTTTTAATGATGCTAATTTTTTAATGAAGAGTGTGTACATTGGGTTTCTACCACCCACTTGATTGAGAGCCAACACAAATGTTTGACCTAAAACGACTACACTGTCGACTACTACACTGCGCACTGACAGGCATCTTTTGGCTGACATTAAGTAACGCTCAGGCGATGACGGTGGATTTGCAAGATTTGCAGCAATTGCAAGGCTACCAACGCATACTACTCGTCGATGGCCGTAGATTGGACAAACAAGGGTTGCACAACTTAGCGCAACAAAATAAGGCCGTCAGTGAGCGCCATATTGTGTGGTTTTGGCTTGAAGATAGTGGTATTCGTGACAATTATGCTGGGGCGCTATCGCTGCAGGTTAAACAACAAATTGCCACGCTGTTGCTAGACAGTCAGGTACGCCTAATCGGTAAAGATGGCGGCAGTAAATATCAGTCAGACTCCCTAGACTTGGCACAAATCTTTGCACTCATCGACTCAATGCCCATGCGCCAACAAGAAATGCGTAAACAGACCCCTAACTAAAACTTCCCCACACCTCTGCATCTAACTCATATAGCGTACTATCAGTGGCTTTGGTTTTTGCAGTCTCTACATAAGCCTGATATCGCCCAGGTTTATGATTGACGGCAATTAAGCCATTCATGGTGACTGCGCCAAGCACTGACAAGGCCACAACGTCTAATCCAACGACCAGAAGGGATGAGGTCAAAATAAGCGTATCAACAAGCAAGCCGAAATTTCCTGCCCGAATACCACGTTTGTTTTGCAAATACAGCGCTAAAATGCCCAGGCCACCTAAACTGGATTTATGCCTAAACATAATCAGCAGCCCAACGCCAATTAACATGCCGCCGACAATCGAGGCAAAGATCGGATGAACGAAGTCAATATGGATCAGCGTGGGTAAACATTCCGTCAACAGCGAAATAAGACTCACCGAGATAAACGTATTGACGGTGAAGCGTTTCGACAACTGTGTCCAGGCTATGTAATAAAACGGAATATTCACGAGAAAAAATAAACTACCAAAATTTAGCTCAATGAAATGTGTACCAATCAATGCAAGTCCAGCCGTGCCGCCTGTCAAAATATGCTGAATACTGAAAAGCGTCACACCAAAAGACACCATTACGCTCGCACAAATCAGCGCCAGTACGTCTTCATAAAAACGGTGGGAAGGAAATTGCATGTTCAAACGACCTTACTTAACCCCAATCCTGTTTAAGAAATTGAACTAAATGCCTGTTCCAAGATCCGATCTTTCGACCAAGAAAGTGGGAACCAACAGAGGAACAGGCATGAAGAACCTAGTCGGATTATTTTGTGATGTCG
>Ga0210026_1000373_pt1 | contig 52526 bp, 30 predicted proteins | sample CryGeymeta201509_FD_183977 | JGI IMG/M metagenome (GOLD analysis project Ga0210026, IMG submission 183977) | Groundwater microbial communities from Crystal Geyser aquifers in Utah, USA - Crystal Geyser metaG 2015-09 (SPAdes) (version 2) | ecosystem: Environmental > Aquatic > Deep subsurface >...
TAGGCGCAGAAATTGAATTAGCAACAGGTATTTCAGCAAAGGTTCAAGCCATTCAACCCGACGGACTTCGTGTTCTTACTTTTAATTGTGATTTAGATTCTCTCGATTTAGAGAAATTTAAATTAACTCCGTTTCCTCCTTATATAAAAGCAGATGAGTCTCTAGCAGAAGAATATCAGACTGTTTATGCAAATCCTTTGGGAAGTAAAGCTGCACCAACAGCGGGACTTCATTTCACAGAATTACTAATCAAACAATTACAAGAACGACGCTTTTTATTTGAAGAAGTAACCCTGCATGTTGGTCTTGGAACGTTTGCACCTGTGAAAGTTGAAAATATTCATGAGCATAAAATGCATAGTGAACATTATTTTGTTCCACCGATAACACATGATCAGATAGCCAAATCAAAACATGTAACAGCTGTTGGTACAACATCCGTTAGAGTCTTAGAATCGATTGCAAAATCAGGAAAACTCACAGATGACACCGATATATTTATCACTCCAGGTTACAAATTCCAACGTGTAAATAGTTTAATTACCAATTTTCACTTACCAGAAAGCACCTTATTGATGCTCGTTTCTGCGTTTATGGGTTTCGAAGAAATGATGCGAGTTTATGAACACGCCGTTAAAGAAAAATATCGTTTATTTAGTTTTGGCGATGCTATGTTGATTGTGTGAGGATTTGGAAACTTCGAGTATAATTTACTATATCAACAATTGGTGTTTAATAGTCAAATAATAACATATAGTTAAAATGGACTTCAGGGACTTAGAATCTAATGAATGATTTCAGAGTTTGGTAAAAAAAATGTACTTTTATTTTAAGGAGATTTAAATGAATACTTCAAAATTAAACGATTTACAAATTAGTCTTTTACGCTTATTTCAGCGTGATATGAGTGATGAACAAATTCTTTCCTTAAAAAGAGTAATGTTTAATCATTATCAAGAACTCTTAAAAAAAGAAGTTGATCATATAACTGAAGAAAAAGGATATTCTGAAAAAGATTTTGAGAATATGCTCAATCTAAAAAGTTGATTAATAGTGAGAGCAATAATTGATACTAATTGCTTACTTGCCTCAATTTCTCCCAAAGGTGCAAATTATTGGTTATAGGAGGCATTTGCAGATGAACGTTTCATCTGGGCTGTTAGTAATGAAATTTTGCTTGAATACGAAGAAAAACTTATTGAATTCTATTCTAAGAAAACTGCAGATTTGGTTACAAGTATTTTAAGTATTGCTCCAAACACTGTTTTTATTGAACCCTTTTATCAATGGAACTTAATCGATCAAGACCCGGATGATAACAAATTTGTTGATTGTTATATTTCCGCTAATGCTCAATTTTTGGTTACACAAGACAAACATTTCGAAATACTTAAGAAGATTGAGTTTCCAATTATTAATGTAGTTTCATTAGCTGAATTTAAAAAAATACTTTTTGGGTAAGACTTTGTAGTTCACGGTTCTGACGAAATGATGCGCGTTTATGATCATGCCGTTAATGAGAAATATCGCTTCTTTAGTTTCAGCGATGCTATGTTGATTTTGTAAAAACCTTAATTCAAATTTAAAATAATCCGTTTTTTAGAAATTCACTGCTAAATACTGCCCTTGAAAAATTATTTTGTGCATAAGACGCAATCATATTTCTTGTAGTTCTTAAATCAACATTACTAAAATCTGTATTAATAATTCTTGCCTCATCAAAATCACATTTTTCAAGTATAGATCCTTTAAAAATTACTCCCTCAAAATGACAAAACTCAAATGAACAATCAAAAAATGTACATTTTGACAAATCAACTAATAAAAAATAACTCCCTGTGAATGAACAATCATAAAACTTCACAGATAAATTCTCCCCTTCTAAAATAGGAGTAAAATCTACACGCAACAGTCCACACTTGTTTATTTCACAATCAATGAAAGTAACTGAGTCAATTATAATCGAAGTCATATCACTGTTTGAAAATTTGCAACTCGTAAACGTGCTAGAAAAGAAATCCACCTCTTCAAAATTGCAGTTATCAAAAGTACAATTTTCATAGAATCCATGTTCAAAACCTACAGATCTAAAATCTATGTTTTTAAATTCTCCTTTTGAAACATGAACGTTTTTATCACTCATTTTAATTTTATAATTCTTATAAATTCAATTACTTATCTAATTTTGTAATAAACTTTACTCACCAAACAAAAAAGGCGTGTTTCCACGCCTTTTTTTTATCCCAATTCTGCAATAGCTTTTTTAATTCGACTCTCAACTTCTACTTTTCCGAGCATTGCTACTACATCAAACAACTCTGGACCGGCGCCCATTCCTGTTAATGCTAAACGCAGAGGCAAACCTAGTTTTCCAAAGCCTAAGCCTTTTGCTTCTAGAAAAGTATGCGCTTCATGCTTTAACACTTCTGCTGAATAATCTTCTGATTTGTTTAATATTTCTAAAAACTCTGTTAATAAAGCAGGCGTTTCCGCTTTCCAGGCTTTACTTTTTGTCTTTTCATTATACTCATTTGGCGCCTCAAAGAAATAGACTGCTTCTTTTACAAAATCTGTAATAAAACTCACTCTGTCTTTTAAAAGATGTATCAATTTTTTTCCAAATTCATCTGAAGGAATTACATAACCTGCTTTTTCAAAATCTGGTTTTACTTGTGCTAACAAATCTTCTTCTGTGCGATTTCTTAAATATTGCTCATTATACCAAGTCAATTTATTGAAATTGAAAATTGACCCTGATTTTACAACTCTGTCTAAAGTAAATGCTTCAACTAATTCTTCAAGACTTAAAATTTCACGATTGTCACCTGGATTCCAGCCTAAAAAGCTTAAGAAATTCACTACTGATTGAGGTTCAAATTGTTGTTCTACGTAATCACGAACGTTGATTGGAATTCCTAAAGATTCAGCATTTCTTTTGGATAATTTTCCACCTGCGGGCGACATAATCAAAGGCAAGTGAGCCATTTTCGGTGCTTCCCAGCCCAAATATTGATACAATAAAATATGTTTAGGCGCAGAACTCAGCCATTCTTCACCACGAATAACATGCGAAATTTCCATCAAATGATCGTCAACCACATTGGCTAAATGATAGGTTGGTAATCCGTCCGATTTCATCAAAACTTGATCATCTAAGCCTTGCGTTTCAAAACTTACAAAGCCCCGAATTTCATCAAAAAAGCGAACCGTTTCACGACGTGGTACTTTCATTCTGATTACATAAGCATCTCCACTTTCCAAACGTTTTGCTACTTCTTCTTTTGGAAGTGTTAAACTGTTTTTCATGCTCATTCTTGTAATCGCATCATATTTTGGCGAAGGATTTCCAGATTTTTCTAAACGAGACCGCATTTCTTCAATTTCTTCGGTCGAATCAAATGCGTAATAAGCGTTTCCATTTTCTAATAATTGATCTGCATATTTTTTGTAAATCGCAGAACGCTCACTTTGTCTGTACGGGCCAAAAGCACCCGGTTTATCTGGACCTTCGGAATATTCTAAACCAGCCCAATGAATTGATTTGGTAATATCGTGCTCAGCTGTTTCCACATAGCGTTTTTGGTCAGTGTCTTCTATGCGAAGAATAAATTCACCATTATTGTGTTTCGCAAATAAGTAGTTATATAAAGCCGTACGCAAGCCACCAATATGAAGCATTCCAGTTGGAGATGGGGCAAAACGTACGCGAACAGGATTTGACATGATTCTGATAATTAAATTCTAAGCCATTGATTTACAAGAGGGCAAAGATACGAAATGTAAGCCTTTAGATAGATAAAAATCCATTGACTACAACTACTGAAACACCAGTAGTTAAACCTTTTCCTTAAAAAGATTAATTAAAACTCTAAAATTCGATTTTATCGTAGTTACTCTTCATAAAAAAAGTCGAATGAACATTCGTTATCAACGCTATTCACCCGACTTATTCAATGTGCGAATACTAGTATTTTATTTAATCAGCACTATTTTTCGTGTATAAACACTATCCATCGTATTCAATTGAATTATATAAATACCGGAACTCCATTGAGAACCATTAATGAGTAATTGATGCTGACCTGAAGTTTTCAATCCAGAAAATATCGTTTGAATTTTTCTTCCACTCATATCAAAAACGGAAATACTAATTTTCTGAGTGGATGCCAATTCAAATTGAAGTTGTGTTGATGGATTAAACGGATTTGGAAACGTTTGCAAAATTCCTGTTTTAACAGGTTTAAAAGCTGTTTCATTCGAAACCAGTACATTGATTCCAAATTGATTTTTACCAACACTTTCTACGTTTGTCCTGCCATCGGTGGTTGTAACCCACCAAGTGTATGCAGCACTATCAGGAAGTGATTCTACCGAATCAAGAACGTATGAAGTATCTCTGATTCCGCGAATCGAATTTACCAATCCGCCTTTAGGTTGAATTCTCAAAATATATTCTGGCGTTAAGGTTCCGCCTTGTGAAGCGCTCCAAATAAAACGCACACTTCCATTCGGCACGGTTTCATCCATTTCTGGGGCAAGCAAATTAACTTCAGACGGAGGCAAGTAAGATGCTTTACGTTCAAACTGAAGACGAACGCTGTCGCCAATCGCTTCGTTGTCTGACCGATTTACAAGAACCTGCAATACAATTTTTCCGAATGATGCACCGGCATTAATTGAAACAACATGCTCATCAGTGACTTCATATGAATACCCTTCATCTGATTCTAACAAAGAAATGTTAAAGTCAACAGATGATTGATCAGAATTAATAATTAATGTATCTAAATCAAACTGAGCAAAAGGCTCCTCATCATATACCGTTTCTCCTGAAAATGTTTTGAAACGGGGTTTACTTATCGCATGAACTGTAACTGGAACCGAAAGAATAGCAAATAAAGCTGGTGTTCTGCCCATTTCAGTAGCTTTAACTACCACTGTATCAGAACCTGAGAATGTAAAGTCGGAGGCAATAAACAACTGATTATGTTTAATTTCAGCCGAAAATTGACCGAACGTGATATGTAAGGGATTATCAACAGTACCTAATGACTGTAACGGATTAAAAGGTGTAGTAAATGTAGTGTTGTATAGTTTTGATGAGCTTTTACTCCAAGCTTTAAATTGAAGACTTTCAGTCGTTTCATTCGAATACGCAACCAAAAAATACCGTAATGAATCATTTACCCGAACGGCTGAACTTAAACCACGAATCTCTTCGCCATTAAAAGCCGCAATTATCAAAGTATCATCATTCGATTCAATACCAAGAACGGAAGCTTTTAGGGTAATATTCATGTTGTATTCAAAGTTTTCAGGTGAAACGGACCAATTAGGATTGGTTTTCTCTTCTGATTCTGGCAAAATGATGGAATAACTCATTTCCTGATTATCATCTGAACTGAATAATGAAGCGAGAGAAACAGAATACGCCTTATCACCTTCAAATAAATCTACAGGCAATGAATTAAATAAGGCCACAGGCGCAATATCTTCAGCCTGAACATGCACATACCATTCAGTCATTCCAGGAGGGTTAGTTTGATTAGTGGTAAATGCAGAAAAAACAAATTTTTGTGTACCAGTAAACGTTTCTGGGATAACTAAATCAAGCAAATAATCATCATCAACCGATGCTTGTATCGCACCCTGTGTTGCAACAGAAATCCTAAACTGTTCATTTTCATAATCACTTACCCAAGGTGTCAAATCCATTTGATACGTGGTTTGACCTTGAGACAATAGTAATTCAGGGATATCTTTCCAAACGGGTGCATAATTAAAGAATTCAATAAAATCAACTCGTAAAGGTTCATCTACTGTACCATAAATCATAGCTTGCTCAAAAGAAAACAAGCTGTCTCGACTCAGTATTTTTCCTGATTCTTCCACCACAAAGCGAAATTGAACGGTATCTTTCGGAGAGTTTGAATACAGATTTAAAAAATAAATATTGTTGGCACCAACAGTTACTGCATTGGCTACTCCACGAATTTCATCGCCTTTAAAAACGCCAAGAATCCCTTTTGGACTATTCTCATTCTCATAATCAATCCGGATTTCAATGGTTGCTGTCGCCTGATACGCAAACGCTGATGGGTTTACCTGCCAAGGCAACTCTTGCCCTGGCAAAGGTAAATAAAACATCAACAATGCGATTGCAATATAAATAATACGCATGTTCAAGAATCCTATTTTAGGTAAACCATTTTCCGAATCGATCTGAAATTACCAGCTTTCAGTTCATACAAATAGGTTCCGGTAGCTAAACTATTAGCATCAAACTTTGACCATAATGGAATGGTATAATAACCAGCCGGTTGTTTAGCATTTACCAATGTTGCAATTTTTTGCCCAAGAATGTTATACACAGTCAGGGTAACTTGCGACTCTTTTGGTAATTGATACTTAATTAGGGTATTACCGTTAAATGGATTCGGATAGTTTTGGAACAAATCGTAATTGCCCGGAATCTCATTGGAACCTTCAGCAGAAGTGGTAACTGAAGGTACAACCGTTAATGGATTATCAACTGTTCCCAAAACGGCATTATTCACAAATGTCAGTTTCGTTTCGGTCGATAAGCTATTACCATCTAAACGATTAAACAATTCCAGTGATATCGTTTCACCTTCATCTTTATTAGAAAAAATAGTCAGGAACACAATGTCTTCTCCTAAGCCACTGACATGCAATACCTTATCAACACCTCTAACTGCTTCATCGTGGAAAGCTCCCACAACTAAAACCGTATCGGATTGAACTTCGGACAAACCTGGTTGAATTTTGGCAATTACTGACATTGAATATTGAAACTCTGATGGAGTTACAACCCACGGTACTGGTTTTAATTCAAGTGTTTCCGTTGTTGACTCTTTGGAACTTAGCGGTGAAGTTTCTTTGGTTCCATTCGATAATGAAATTTTTGCCGTTACTTGTTGCGAAGGTGCTATTGGATAGGTAAATCTGCCGCCATTGCGAGTGAATAACAAATAACCTTGTAAAGGTCGTAATGCGGTAAGCGTTCCAACCCAGCCCGTTCCGGCAACATAAACCGAAAATTGTGATTGACTTTTTAAAATATCACCGTTTAATGCAACCAGATTTCGTAACGCATCATTGGTTGACAAACTGCTCATCGGATTGAATCCTAACCAGTTCCAACCTGATAACAATCTGAGTGTATCTAAGGCCAAGTTTACTGGTTCACCAGCAAGAGTTAGCGCACTTTGTTGTGCTAAATTAACCTGATACATTGAACCTGTTCTCAGTGAATCTAAAGAACCAACCCAGCCTGAACTCGAACTGAACATACTAAATTGGGATTGCGCCCGAATGATATCACCTGATTTTGCTGATAAATCGCGCAAAAAGTTGCCTGTTTGCATGTTTTCGTTTCGAGTATTTACGGAGAACCACGTCCATCCTTTGTTCAAGCTTAACTCTTGTACAATTAATTGAGATGTTGTTAATGAAACAGGTTGTTGTGGAGTTCCTATCAAACTGTTAGCACTGAAAGTAAACGTTTCCTCAATACTTCCATATTCAAGGCAAGCCGAAGCATCCCAAACTCTGAAAGTAAGGATTTCACCGGAGCTTTGATTTGAATAGATGTTCATGTAAACTTGATAGGCATCAAGGCCTTGAACAAAGCTTACCATTCCTAAACCTCTGAGTTCGGTACCCACATAGGCGGCTATGATATCAAATTCATCGGTAGAAGCTATTCCATTAATCTTTAGTTCACCAATAATATTCATTGAGTGTTGGAACTGTGCAGGATTCAATTCCCACTCAGGACCGGAACATAACAGTCGAACATTAATGGATAATGGCTCAGAACCTAATGATGTTATCGCCTCAACCGAGCCTGAATAAGAACCTGCTCCTAATTGATTGGAAACCACAAATTGAATATCAACTGAAGTTCCAGGTGTTAATGTACCACTCATTGGAAACGCAGAAATCCAAGATGGTAAATTGGTTAAGTCAAAGCTAATTGGAGAACCGCCGGAATTTTGAAAACTACGAACAAACGATACCGTTTGATCTAAATTAGCTGTGATATCCACTCTGGCATTTGACCAGCGAACAGGACTCTTATCGAAGAGAAAATCCCAACGAATCGGTTTTGAAATGGCATTACCACGCATGTCACGTAATTTATTAATCTCCGCACGAAGTACTTTATTTTCTAGAAAACGATCTTCCGATAAAGGAACTATGGAGATAGCATTAGAAAAAATACTTACTTCTCGGTCAATCGGTTTGCCTGTTTGCGTATCAATTAACAATACATCCTCTAAGGGGTTAATTCCATTTTGATCTATCGGCTCATTAAATTGAACTAAAATTTGATCATCAGGACCAAAAACACCGTCGGCAGGTTCAACAGAACCCAAAATTCGTGGTGCATTTCGGTCTATAACACCTCGAACAACCTGAGAAGCGGTTTTAATTGGGTCTCCTGAACAAGAAAGAACCGCACGAATCTCATAGGTTCCGTCACCTAATGAAGCTGTATTCCAATTCGTGATATAAAATGATTCCGTTAAAACTGAGCCGTCAATGACTTCAATATCTATCCAATCATTATTGAGCACTTCAGCTGGCATTTTTCCGATTTTATTCACTGTATTGAGTGAACGGCGGTACTGAACACGAACTTCCTGAATAGAAGGATCATCTTCTTTATAATTATGAATGGTTATTGGAAGAATTGCTTCATCAACGCCACTAATTAAAAAGTTCGCTTCAGGTTGGAAAATCGAAATATTCGAACAGGTTTCTCTGAAGCTAAAACTTACACCTAATGTATCAGAGACGTTCAGATTACAAGGAGAACCTGCTATTAAATTTACATTGGAATATTGTGAAGCAATCGGACCTCTATACACCTCTAAAATAAAGGTATTCTCTGCACCCGGTCCATAACCCAATGTTATAGGGCTACCCGATAAATCATTTCCATTTACTAAAAACAGGGCTCCATCAGGATTTGTGGATTCATCAATCACAAAATCGTAATCTCGATATTCTTCTAAATTGAGGTTTTGAACCGTAACACGGAACAATGCTGGTTCGTCGGGATTAACATTCACGTTTTTGATTGGCTCAACAACCAATTGGGCGCGGTCGCGTGCAAAGGTGTTTGGCTCATGTGGACATGATGTAGCACCACTTATCAAGTTAAACACAGGTGAACCATATACTGGGTCACGTTTTACATCTAAAGTAAAATTATCACCAGGATCGTTGTCTGCTAGTACATAACCGAAGGTTTGTGATTGAGTTACCGTTTCTGATGAACTTTTTCCTGTGTTAAAAGAAAAAGAAGTTGAAACATTCCCAACTCTACCTGTAGCGTTAATTTTCAAACCGACTTCTACAGCTACTGATTCATCTACTAATATTTCTACCGTATTTGAAGTAGATTCAACCGTTTCTAACGTTTCTGTTAAACTAATACTAGCTCCTGCATCAAAACTTAAGTTTCTTACGAAAGAAGCTTTAACTTTATTAGCTGCATTTTTTGCAATGAAACTTCTCCATTGTTTTACTGAAGATGTATCTCCAACCAACTCCAATGATGGAATAACATTTTCTTTTATAAAGTTCTCTGTGTAAACAAAAGTTGTATTAAATTTTTCAGGTACAACAACCAGATCTTTGTAAATAGTAACTTCACCCTCTTCGGAAACAGTTAATACATTGGTTACACCATAAATAAGATTCATAGCTCCACCCATATAAATGTCTCCACCATCTCCAACAAAGGGTGCTCCTTTTGTTGGAATAATTTCGTCAGAAGCTGATGTCGAAATAGTTTCACTTGCCGTGAATGTCATTCCTATTTCTCTAGTTGAGATATTTGTCTGAGTCGAGTTAAATGAGGTATTTAACTCAGCAGTAAGTTCAATTTTGGTACCAACTGCAAAACCAATACCCGTAGTTGTGGTGTGAGTTACTCCTGTATTTACAGAGGCTCCATATCCAAATGATTCAACACGGTCAGCACTCATGGTCATAGAAGTTGAGAATGATGAGTCTTTTTGCATAAACACATAGGAATTATCCCCTGGCGGGTCATGCAAAATCATAAAAGGTATTTCTGGTGTTGTAGTTGTAAATCTACTTTCTTCAGGCAAATTGCCTTCTACGATAATAGAGTTTGAATGAACAGTAGTCCGTTCCAAGTCATCTATAACTGATAAAAATACCGTCTTTGTATACGGAGAAAGTATATTTGGCGACCCTGCATAAAAAGAATAGTTCAAAATTCCATTCTCGAACGGAAGTGTTACTTTTTCACCATTTGCAGCATCATTTTGTATTACCACACTACCTGTGTCAACGGGACAATAAGATGTGTCGATTCCTGCTATATATCTTTCTAATATGTTTATTTGCAAGATTTCTCGTTTTAATTGGGTAAGTGTTTTTAGACTTCCTTTTTCTGCAGCAGTAATAAATGTTGAAGTGATTATGGGTACTGAACGATATCTGAATACAATGTCACTCACATTTTCGAGTACAGCAGAAATCTGTACGCCATTTAACTGAGCATCAATTTCAGGATTAATGTGATCGGCTGTAACCGTGTACTCCAAAGGTGGAACATTGGCAAAAATAAAATCTCCAATTCCATTTGTGGTTACAGTTCGTTCGAAACATCCGTCAACGGAACGTAAGGTTACATCGGTTGGTCCAATCGGGTTTAGACATAAACCTCCACCAACTTTCCCAGAAATTGTTCTGGATTCTAGATTATCAAAAACTACATTTGCAATCGGCTCGGAAATATTTACGATTTCATAAAATGCTGGTGCAAAAACATGCTCTTTATAGCGAGGTTCAATAATGGCTGAGCTTCCAGGTTCAAATTCAACTTCAAATTTTCCACTGCCATCTGTTAACACTACTGGTGTTGCAGGTTTTCCGTTTACTAGTATTTCAACCGAATCAGCAAAACAGTCCGAATTAAAATATCGAACATAACCGGAGACTTTAATCATAGAAGTATTCGTGAAATTCACTTGATTTACAGCTGTATTCGATGGATTTAAGGAAATACTTCTGCTTTCAGGACTAAAGGAATTTTTAAACTCTTCACGAAAAGGAAGTTCTAACGACCAAGACGATTCTTCCATATTTTCAAACAAAGCGGTATTGCCTCGTCCTGTTTGATCTGATGAAAACGTTCGACTTCCTTCATTAAAGCGCCAATAAGCGGCTAAACCATCAACAAAACCGGCCAGAACTTTAGAAGCATTTGCTTGAACATCGGCTTGGGTTCGAGCACTTGTCCAAACTCTGAAATCATCTAATAAACCACCAACATAGCTACTATTTGTAATGGTTGAGCGTCCGATATTAACTAAACCTTTTCCCATAAATGGTGTAACGGATTCTTTCTCACTGGCAGTTTCTCCATCAACATAGATAATTAGTTTAGAAGCAGATTTATCAAACACAAAGGCCAAATGATGCCAACGATCATCTATACTTTCAGATGATTCTACATTCTGATTACCAATAGCAAAAATTACTTTATTAGAGCTGGAGAATCCGACTATCATTCCATTATTGTTGGATAGGCTCGAACCTTGACTAAAAACAATCTGTTCTGAACCATTTTTTTCACGACGAACCCAACCTTCTACTGAAAAGGATTTATCCGTAAGATCCAAACGATCACCGGCTGACAGGTAATTTGATGTTCCATTTAAGCTTAACGCACGTCCAATTTGAGTAATTTTGGAAGGTCGAACACTAAATGTGGTACCTGCACCATAATTCACACCATCAATTATATAATTTCCTTCATCATCAGTGAAAGAAGCATTATCTACAGGTGCTCTATTTAATGTAAATGTTGGTCCACAAATAATTCCATCATGATTATTAGAGGTGATATCGAAAGCTTTCGCTCCCATATTTTCGTCCATTTTCAGATAAGTCAATAACCCAAACTCAGCATCGCTACTGCTTAAGGCTCTGTTTCTGTTGAACAAAACTTGTTGTTGCGTTCTTGCATTATCCCAAAGACGAACATCATCAATCAAGCCTGAATAACGACTGTATCTACCGGAAACGCCACCAATAAGTAACATTCCTGTATTTGCAGCAGGGTTTCCTGTTGCAGCAACAGAACCTTCACGTACGCCATTTATATACAGAGTTAAAACAGTACCATCATAACTAACAGCTACATGAGACCAAGCCCCTTGAGCAACAGGGACACGGCTTTCAACGGTTCTAAGTGCACCACCAATATATGCAGATGCCTGAACGATTAATGAATTGGCTTTTAAAAATAATCCATAGGTACGTGTGGTTTGATCAGCGCCTTCTTTGACTAAAATCGGAGATTCAGAAGGTTGTAAGGCACGGGGATAAATCCAAGCTTCAGCTGTAAAATGAGTCACATCTAATTTATCTGTGTGACCAATTCCGACTGCATCATCCACACCATCAAAGTCCAAAGAAGAACCCAATGTAGGGCTTAAGGTTACTTGAACGTCCGGTACTGCTCGAGTACTTCTCGTTGTGATATTTCCAGTAACGGTTCCATTTGGATTTAAAAATCCGATTGTACGTTTTACAGAAGATTCACCGGCTGAGTTTACAGCAACCACAGAATATTCATAATACCGACCGGCAACTACATTTTGATCTACGTATTCGGTAATCGATGCATCAAAAGTGCCCAATAACACATCGTTGCGAAACAATTTTACCTGATTGGCTCTAGCGCCGGCTAATTCTTCTTTCCAACGAATAATGATTTGATCAACAAAATCACCTTCTGATGAAGTTAACACACTTACCGCTTCAGGTTCTAATAAATGATTGGCAAAAGGACCAAACAAGGCTAAACTTGCCGACTCAACCGATTCGTTTATGAATGGAATACCTACAACTCCGGTCGTTTGCAATCCTGCACCGGTTCGGGTAATTCCTACAGCGCCACCTCCATACATCATGGGCTGAGACGCACTCAGAACTATAGGGCCAACACCTTCAAAACAGTCCTGAGCGGTTGCCTGATTCGGCAACAACCCGGAAATGCTCAACAGTGTAAGCGCTCCTGCTAACAGATTTTTTATGGTTTTCATACAATTTAGTTAGAATGTGAATTCCGATAATTGGATTAATTGCGTGGCGAAGCACCCATTGTGGTCGCGTTCAAAATCTGTTGCATTTGAGCACGCATTTGCTGCATTTCTCCCGAGAGTTCAGAGAATTTCTTTTCATTGGATTTTAAAGCAGATTCTAACTCTAGGATTCTTTTATATAATTCCTGAGTAGCAGAAACATTTAACATAGCAATCGCATCGTAATCAACCATACGAAAATCATTTACTAATTTTCCATATACAAATACTTGATCTAAGGTTGATTCATACTCAAATGAAAAGGAATCTTCGGTTGGAACAGCAGTTACATTTACTATTTTTTCACCTACAGGTAAAATCAATTTTACTTTATCGTCGACTTTTAAAGTATGCGTTTTTGCTAATTGAACGGTAGTAACCAGTCCTTTTTGAGTAATACCAGCTTGTAAAACAGGTTCATAGATATCTGGGATAAAACTTGTAGAACGATTTACTGCTAACGGATAAACTTCTTCGACTTGTTGAGCGATAACTTTTTTAAATTGCCCTGGATTGTTTATAAAATCTTTATGGCGATAATTTTGAATTTTGATTTTATTCAATGATTCTAAGTCTTCTGATGTATTCGATTGTGAAATATCTGTTTTGATGCGTTCATCTGAAAAAACAATAAATTCATATCCTGCAATATCTTGAGTCGCATAAATAGAAATTTTTGGGGCTGAAATTGGAGTTTGGTTAGGTGGCACTCCTATTTTCCCATTATTTATGGCATTAAGTGACCAACTAGTAGCAGTTGAATTTCTATATGCTTGCATGTATTTATCAAAGGGATCGTTAAAGTTTGGTAAGGTTTCAAATCCAGTTACAACTAGTTTTCCAGGCATATAACTTAAATCTGCCCCTATTTGCAATTTATTTTCAATTTTCACATCACCTAGTAATTGCCCCCCAACTTTCAAATCATAATAAAACTCTGCATTTCCTGTTCTGTCTAAACGAAATGTGTTTCGCGCAGATGCTCCATTATCATAACTTCTAAATAATAAGCTACTTCCCGCACGATCTGCACCCGTTGTTCCTGTTCTTGCAACATCCCACATTTTTGTTTCTGCTTCATTAAACTCTTGATACACATTACTTACGCCACGGTGAATGGTTTTTGCACGAAGTAAGTCAAGTGTACTTCTGCCTAACTGATAGGATAACGTATTTGCAGAACCAAATCCGATATCTAATGTATTCGAAGTGGATGAACTACCATTATTATCAACCTGAACAGTAACATTGTCAGGGCCACTTAATGCATTGTTGCTTCCTGAGTTTAACGTAGTTCCATCAGGGAATTTAACTTTTCCTGTTCCTAATATGTTAATATCACCAGATAAATCCATACTACTACCAACTTTAATGTTTCCAGAAGATGGGAAAACGTTACTATCACCTAAAACACCACGTGAGTAAGGAACGGTAGAAAGAGTCACTCGTGGAGAAAATTCGGCTCCGGAACCAACCGTTACTCCTAAATAATATTGAACATCGAATCCTACTGATGCAAGAGAGGTAACAGAGCCTAAATACACAATATAAACCCCTTGTTTAACTTGAACTTCAGGATGTGTTTCTGTCCAAAGTGCTGTTCCAGCTGTTTGTACAGTGTACAATTTGAACGTCATAGTATAACTACCATCGGCAACAGAACGACCGGTTTGATCACGTAAAATACCTTGGAAGGCCAATTGCTGTGCATCTACAGAAACGAGTTGCACTCCAAAAACTAAAATGATGAATAGGGTCAGGGTTTGTAGAAAAGTTTTCATTCGGAAGAGTATTTGGTTATTGTGGCTTTATAATAAACAATGCCATTTATCCTCATATCATTTAATTGTAAAACAATGGTAAACGCTACACCTCATCTATCTCTATACTATTCAATATAAACATCTAAGTAAGGCAGCTAAACATGTTTGAAATGTATTTTTTACAAGCTTACATAAAATGACTTTTTGGGATAAACAATTATGACACTAAACAAATTTAAAGGAACAACTTAATTAATAACTTGTCTTATTATATCATTTTTTTATAATATCCTATCTTATTTAGGTTTTAGGTCAGAGTTTTTTTAAAATTATTCAACATAACATAACAAAAAAAAATCGCCTATTAGTCGCCGTTAACTCAATCTATTTGGTTGTTTTTAATTGCTTTTCATTTAATAGTGAAAGTACAAGACATACTTTATGCTCAATGAAATATTTCAAGACAAGTCTAGTTTTAGTTCCTTAGTTTCGAATCAACTTTTAAATATTATTCAACACGAAAATACAGAAAATTATTATGTATTTTATGATATTAAAATCAATAAATTTTTTAGATTTTATCTATCGAATTTTATTCCATTTACAAAAAACTATGGGGTTAATTTAGATATTCAAGTAATTAATCCTATCGATTCATTTACATTTGTTCCTAAATTATTGATTGTGGCTATAAATATCTGTTTAAACTATTTTTTAAACTTAAATATAAACGGGAACACGATACATGCTTTTTTAGGGGTATCATCAAATATAATTTTCATTCAAATAGGTACAAAGAATCCTACCATTCAAGAATTTACCCGTTTTACACTTCAGTCTTTTTGCTTAGACAGTTTGAGCTCACGAAACGCTAGCATCCCAGTTTACGAAATGCTTGTCTTCGAGCGTTTTTTGAACAAATTTAATGCTTCAGTATCTATCCTGCAAAGTGAGAATGGCAATCATAACTTTGAACTTTCATTTCCAAAAATTGAACATTCAATTAGCAATACCCCCTTATTTAATCATGATAATTTACTTATTCATGATCATTTCATTGACAACAGCTACAATTTACAACAAAACAAAGACCTACCTAAATTTTATTCTGTGAATGATACGCTTGTCAATGATTATTCATCATTAAATGCAATTGATTATCACCCACTTAAAAATAAAATTGATGCTTACATTGGTAAACATATCGGACAACCGTTTAACATTCAGGATATTGCAAATAACCTGCATATCAGCCAGCCAACTTTGTTTAGAAAATGGAAAGAAATTAGCGAAATCAGTCTCAATAATTACATAATAAAAGTCAGATTAGATAAAGTGATTGATTTGGTAATAACAAAGCAACTCACACTCACACAAGCTGCACATTTATGCGCCTTCCCTAATAGCGCATACTTTTCACGTTTATTTAAAAAATTTTATACAATACCTCCAAGAGAATACATAAAGAAATTAAAATAGCTTAGCGTTTTCATTTATTTCATAACAAAAAAAGCCGCCCAGATTACTCCGAACGGCTTTTTTTCAATCTGAATTAAGCAAGCTAATTTCTTATTTAATTAAAATCATGCTTTTGCTGCTAATATTTGCATTTCCATTAGCATCTTTAGCCATTACACGATAAATGTATGTACCTGATGACAATTTGCTTGCATCGAAAGTAACAGAATGGAAACCTGCGCTATAGTTTTGACCGTTAGCCAGAACTGCAACACGTTGACCAATAATGTTAAAGATTTCAACACTTACTTTTTGTGCACTTGGTACAGCAAATTTAATTTGTGTACTTGGGTTGAATGGGTTTGGATAGTTTTGGAATACTTCAAACGCTGTTGGTAAGGTTTCAGCTTCTACTGAAGTTACTTCTACAACATCAACATTTGAACTGAATTCAGCCGTTGCGCCTTCATTATCGGTAACTACCAATGTAACTGTAAATTCGCCAATAGCATCGTAGGTTGCAACAGGATTTTGTTCGTCACTAGTTTGACCATTTCCGAAGTCCCATGCCCAAGCAATAATTCCACCATTAGGATCTAAATTATCGTTCGATAAATCAGTGAATGAAACAACGTTTTTATTAACCATTGGTTCAAAACCAGCAGTTGGCATATCATTTACTGGAACAACAACAATTGTTACTCTTAAAGAGTCAAATGTATGTTCATTATCACCAACATAGAACGTAGCTTGTGCTTGACCAAAGAAGTTTTCATCAGCCATGAAATCCATAGCATGCATTGGCATACCTTCTTCATTTTCTGGAATCATCATATGAATAGCATCATGATGAGATTTAGCCCAAACATGGAGACCGTTGTTCATTCCACCAACACCAGAAGCTAATTTCATTGTGTTTATCATCAAGTGATTGTCTTCAAGGAAAGTGAATTGTTGTTGAACTCCCGTTACAAATTCAGGTTGTTCCATTACTTTGATATAAACAGTAGCAACAGAATACTCAAAACCATCTGTAATCATGTAGGTAAACATATCCATACCGTCATAATTTAATGGAGCTACATAATGTGTTGCACCATTCCACCACCATCGGTCAGCACCAACGTCTAAACGTTTCCAATTACCGTAAACAGGTTGTGAAACTTCTTCAACATAGAGCCAATCTCCATCTTCATCTGTATCGTTTTCCATCATCGCATCTAAGATTGCACCAATGTCAATAACATCGCCAGCAACAACTGCTAATGTATCATTTTCTGCAATAGGTGCTTTATTTATGATTTCAAAATCAACAACATTGAAAACTAAGTCCTTAATGCCAGAATGATCTGTATAATTTAATGTATTGAATACTTTATACATACCTGGATATAACCAACCTGAATTAATAGTAAATCCAACTTCCGCAGTTTCTTCCATTAGGAATTTACCTTGTCTAGGACTTACATAAGCAAGTAAATCATCTGTATAAACTGCAATGTTATCAAAGAATGCACCACCATCTGAAAAACTTTCATCTGATGAACCGACAAATGTTAAATAAACATCATCAGGCATACCAGCAAGTGAACTCAAATCAACAGATAAAAACTGCATAAAACCATCGTTTACTAACATATCGTTAGTTGAACCTAATGGATAAGCCATAGGATCTTCATCTGTTCCAATGAATACAGAAACATCATCAAATGATGGTTCTATAAGTGCAGCATATTCCATTTCTAGGAATAATGCTTGGCTATCGTCAACTTCAGAAAAATTCATATAAGGTGAAAACGCTATTGAAAAGGTGTTGTCTCCATATTCGCCGTTATAAAAATCGCCAAATGCTAATACATTTTGACCCTCTTCAATTGCAGCAACATTCCAGGAATACCCATTCTCACTTACATCTATTACTTCCCAACCTTCTGGTAAATCCATTGAATAGTCGAATGTCTCATAAAGAAGAGCATTCATTTCAGTAATTGAATTACCTTTTGATGAAATCCAAGATTTTTTACCTGTTAAACGTGATGAATAGCTTTTGTTAACAACAGCTTTCTTAGCATTTTCAGGAGAGGTTTTTTTCACTTTTCCACGTAGAGCATTAATCCTATCAGAAGATGATTTCTTGCCTGATTTTTTTATAGCAGGTTTATCAGCTTTAGTTGCTTGTAATTTAGCCGATGCTTCCATTTTCGAATCACCATAGAACTTAGCTTTCATTGGGCCTTCTTCTGGCATCATTGGCATAACAAAACTCATACCCATATAATCTAAATCAGCAGGACCATTATTAGTTACACTGAATGAACCTTCAATGATTGGTTCGTTTTTAGAAACAGGACCATAATCAATGTATTCAGCATCAAGTGCTAAATATGGATTATAAGTTGAGTAAAACAGAACTTCTTGTTGAATTACACCAACTCCGTATCCCATAAAATCATTTACGGCATCTGTGAATAAAGCTGTAGCTAGAACAAATTGACCTGTGCCTATAAGACTAGTTCTTGCAGTAACATTAAACTCTTGAACTTGACCTTCGCCAATTGTACCATTGTAGCTATTAACAAAGAATGGTGCAGGACCAGTAGCAATTCCAATGTTGTCAAACATGGATCCAAAACCTTGAACATATTCACTGTCATAATTGGCAATGAACCAGAATTCAATGCCATCTTGACCTACAAGTGATGTTATATCAATAACAGCAGTATTCGAAGAACCGTCATTAGCTAAATTTCTACCAGTTAAGGCAAAAGTTCCAACACGACTACCGAATTGAAGCACATTGACATAGAAGAAATCAAATCCATCTTCAAGATGAGCACTATAATCAAACACCAAATAATAAGGTGAATCACCATTTGCTGCAATTTCAGAGAAATTGAAAATTGGGGAAGCAGCCACTGATAAAGTACTGTTTTGATAACCTTCAACAAGATCACCTGCTAAGAATACATTATCAACAACATTTTCATCTTCAGATAGATTTTGCAATCCCCAAACATCACCTGTACCATAATTTAATACAGACCAGTTTTGAGAAACCATTTCGTTGTCATTTAAGTCATCGAAATAATAAAAATCAGAATTAGAAATTAATTTATTGGAAGAATTCCGTTTACTAACTGCATTTTTACCAACGTTAATTGATTTTCGATTCATTACCGCCAATGATGGAGAAATACGACTAAAATCATTTTCAACAACATCAGAAAACTTGCGTTTAGGACTTGTTCTTTCCGATTTTTTTGCTGGTTCAAAAGTTGAAGGAGCTCTCATCATGCTTAGGTCTATCATAAATACACCTTGCAATACTTCATAGTTTAGATCTCCTCTACCTTCATTTCCAACGGTAAAGGTTGATGTAACATCATCACCGAAAACAACAGCTTCTTTATCTTCAAATAAGTTATCTGCAACAATAATGGGTTCTTTTTGAGTATTAACCATTATTGGCAAATCAATTGAACCATTTGAAGTAGAAACTGTTAGTGTTGCTTCATAAGAAAACACACCTTCAAGTGAGCGATCAACAATAACTCCTACACCAAATGCGTAACCTGGCATAACAGTAATATTTTCAGAAATTTCTTCCAAAGTGCTAAAATTTTCAGAATTAGGTCCTGAAAAACTAAGACCTGTCACATCAAATGAAGCTCCTGTAGTATTTGTGAAACCAACAGAAAATTGAGCAGCCCAATCAACTCTATTAAAGAATCCAAGCGAAGGATTTGCAGATAAAGTAACATCCGTAGATTTTTCAGCAGCAGAAATTGCATCATAAGCATTCAAACGACCACCAGTAATGGTATTATCCATTAGGCTTGAGATTTTATCCGATGTACCCATTACTCTTGCAATTTTAGCAGAAGCGGATTCATTTGGAAAAACAGAAGCGACTAAAGCAATTGTACCAGTCACATAAGGAGAAGCCATTGATGTTCCACTATAATACTGCCACCCACCAACTACAGTAGATAGGATATCAGAACCTGGTGAACCAATTTCAACAGTATGTTTTCCATAGTCTGAGAACCCAGAAATATCATCTAACGCATCTGTTGAGGCAACAGAAATGATATTTGGCGCTTGAATTGGATCTGGATAACGTTGATACATTAAGTTATCATGATCTATACTAGAATTTCCAGCAGATACCACCCAAACGGTATTGTACAAACCATGATATCTTGCATAATCGTAGAACATATTAACTACGTCTTCTAGAGCAGGGTCATTATAATCGATTCCACCACCCCATGACTGATTCACAGCGGCAATTGAAACGCCATTATCTAGAAGTGCAGATATATAATCATAACCACCTAAAATAGCAGCGTCTGTTGTATAGCCATCCTCATTAAAAATTCTAACATTAATAATACTCGCTACTTGATTAATACCAGAAATACCTACTCCATTGTTACCTACAGCACCAATAATACCAGAAACGTGAGAACCATGCCCGTCACCATCTTCAGGAGTACCATCTTCGTAGAAAGCATCCCAACCATGAACGTCATCGATGTAACCATTTTCATCATCATCAACGCCATTATCTGGAATTTCATTTGGATTAACCCACAAGTTGCCATTTAAATCTGGGTGATTGATATCAACACCGGTATCAAATACAACCACATTTACATCTTTTGAACCTGTTGAATAGTTCCAAGCATTAAATGCGCCAATATCTGCACCTGGCATTGCGGTTCCATCATAGAAAGAACCATCGTTATTTAAAGCCCATTGTAAGGGTAAAAAAGGATCGTTTGTGATTGATTTTTCATAAACAACCAAAGAAATATCATCAAATACAGCTCCAAACCCAGTCTCATTCAATTCATCTGATTCAAAATTATAAATCAAATACATGCTTGAAACACCAACTAAGCCAGATACATTTATAGAAGCAGTATAGGTCAGACCGTCATCTGAAGATAAATCTGCCCAATCATATAATGTTGGATTACCATCTTTATCTAAAAACGCAACTTGAACATAAAAGTAGTCCCAATTAAGTTCAACAGATGAAGCAAAGTTGAATTCAACATGATAGTCGAACTCCGGATTTAATTGTGATAAATCATATAATGGACTTGTAGTTGTAGCAAATGAATTTGGCAAGTATGCACCATCAATATCATTTCCAATTGACATATATTTGCCAGCTTCGTCACCAACAACACTCCATTGACTTCCAAGTTCATTCTCTGTGTATATTGTCCATAAATCGGCAGCTTCTATTGATTCGAAATCTTCGAGCAACATTGAATCACCAGGTCCAGCTAAATCTGTAATAGATTTCCCTGAAGTTTTTAAAACTGATTCAGGAACCGTTGTTAATGCAGGCTTTTCTAATTTTGTACCATTACTTCTACCCTTAACAGCAGCTTTTAAATTAAACTTGTTACTTGTAGCAGGTTTAATTTTATTATTTCCAGTTAATTTATCTAATTCTGCAGAAGTAATTGGTCTTTTAGTAACTTTTGGTAACTCATGAACATAGTTAGGAGTTGCAATTGCCCCTGGAATACTTCTAGCAGCTGCAAGCATTTTATCGATACTACCGCTAAAATTCCAAACTTCAATATTTCCCTTTGAAAGTGATTTTTTCACTTTAATACTATGAAGTGCTTTTACCTCATTTGCTCTATCTAATGCAATAATGGTTTTACCATTTAACACAGCAGAAGCGCCTTTATCATATTTAACAATAATGCTATTTGCAACTATTTTTTTCCCTTTATACAAGGTATAGTTTTGCGCAAACGCAGTTAAATTTGTAAAACTCATAGTTAAAGCTATAAGCATTACGAATCTCAACATTTGTTTAATTTGCTTCATTTTTATTTATTTTACGTTATTTAATTATAAGTTGATTAAAACCGAGAGTTTATTTAATCAACTGTGAATGTAAGATTAATTCCTCATTTATAGAAATGTTTCCATTAGAAAAAATTTACTTTATCAGATTTTTTTGATTCATTCATAAAAAAAGCGCTTTTTTAATGAATTGCAATTCGACAACGAATTTATTGATGAAAGAATATTATTAAAAAATTAATAAGCTATTCTATTCTTATACTCTTTGCTTCTAACGTTAGCTTTTTCTTAATTATGCTTGTATTAGTAATTCTATTTTACGATTAAAAATGGTGTTTTAACCAACTTAAAAAAAATAACTAAGCAATAATCTCAAGCAGATTTTATTCATTGTAAAAAAGATCTGAAACCGATTCACATTTAGCTTCTATGAATTAAGAAGTATTTACTATCATTTACATTTTTCTATGTTCTTATCGAAAGCTGAAACGCATACTTTTAAATTTGAACTCTCATGAAGACTTCATTCTTTCTCAAATAAACGTAAGTCATTAGGACGAAAGCCATAATCTTATGCTCTCGTTCAGGATTAATACAAAACTCCCATTTCGACCGAAATCCTGTTTTTCATAAGGATGACGTAAATTCCGAGATGCTCTGAGTGTTTTCTCGAAATGAACTCCCAATTTGAAAGAGATCCTGTTTTTGATTAGGATGATGTAAATTCTGAGAAGCACTAAGTGTGTTCTCAATATGAACTCCCAATTCGAAAGAGATCCTGTTTTGCAACAGGATGACGTTAATTCTGAGAAGCACTAAGTGTGTTCTCAATATGAACTCCCAATTTGAAAGAGATCCTGTTTTGCAACAGGATGACGTTAATTCCGAGAGGCACCAAGTATTTTCTCGAAACGAACTCCCAATTTGACCGAGATCCTGTTTTTAATCAGGTTGACGAAATCTTCATCAGGACGAAAGCTATACTCTCACCTATCGTTCAAGATCAATACATATCTCATAATTCGACTAAATTCCTTCCCAAAAACGTAAACGTTTTCAGGAAGAATGACAATATTATAACAAAGAAACAAAACTCATTTTTTGCGATATCGAAGACAACGTAAGTGAGTTATCAGTTATCACTAAATCGCAGTACTATCTTGAATTAAAACCCAATTACCGTTTCATTGTTGACTAATCGAAACGTCTAAAATTAGGTTTATTATTTCAACTCTCTTTCAAAGAACGTAAGAATTCTGCGGTATTCATCATACCATGAATCAGGATCCGTAAAGCTATGTCGCTCAGATGGATACATCATCATATCAAAGTTTTCATTACCAGATTGAATTAGTTTTTCAACATATTGTACTGCATCTTGAAAACCTACATTGTTATCAATTAATCCATGCAAAATGAGAACAGGACGATTTAAAGTATCGGCAAAACTTAGCGGTGAACTTCTTTTATAGTTTTCTGGATTATCTTCTGGAGTTCCTAACCGTGGCCTTGTGTACCACTGATTTGCATGATAATAATTTTCCCAGTTAGTTACCGCACGCAATGCCGCCGCAACATGGAAACGTTCAGGAGCAGCGCTAACAGCGTACAAAGCCATAAAACCTCCATAACTACCACCATAAACTCCAACTCGGCTTAAATCTAATATTCCCAATACTTTCTGTGCATGATCTAATCCATCAATTATATCTTCGGTTTCATAGCGACCCATCCAATTAGTTACATCTTCACGAAATTTACGACCATAACCAGTACTATGACGGTAATCAACCTCAACAACTACATAACCTTTTGTGGTCAAATATTGATGGAACATATATTCTCTCCAATAACTCGTCGACCATCCTTTATAGACATTTTGCAATGAACCTGCTCCATGAACAAAAACCACTACAGGATATTTTTTTCCAGATTCAAAACCAACAGGCTTTAAAGTCGTCATACTAATTTTTGTATCACCATCTCTACCTGTAAAACGATAATATTCTGGAGTTTGCCAAGCTATTTGATTAAATCGTTCAGGAATCGAATTCGTTAATTGAGTTTCTTTTCCTTTTTTGATGTCAAATGCAAACAAATCGAAAGGTTTATTCCAGGTTGTTTTTGAATAAACCACCGTTTTTTTGTCAAAACTTAAACGATAATCTTCTCTAAATGCAGAATCATTAGTCAATTCTCTAACAGAATTCTTTTTTAAGTTTATCACTTTTAAAGCGCGTTCTCCTGGATCTTTTTCTGAACTTGAAAAGACAATTTCGTCATCATTTATAAAGGCATACCAATCAATCTCGAATTCCCCTTTAGTTAATTGCGTTTGATTACTACCATCTGCATTCATGGTATATAAGTGATTATAACCATCTCTTTCTGAATCAAATAGAATAGTATTGCCTTTTGGCATGAACTCGGCACTTGTAAATTGATTACTAAACCAACCTTCAGTAGTTTCTTTCAAAACTTCTTTTAAGGTATCTTCTTTTATCGAAAAAACATGAATAGTTCTGGATTTCATATCCTGATCTAGCCATCCAAATAGAAACGAGTCTCCTTTTTCATTAACTGAAGAATTGGCGAACCAACCTTGTCCTGTCCAAATGGTTTTGGTCGTAAGTTTTTCATCAAGGCTTATTAATTTAACCGTTGTTTTTGCAATTCCTCTTTTGGAATTCCCGGGTTTAACAAATTTACCGACATATTCAGGGAAATAAACTTCTTTGGAGTCGTCATTGTCGAACTGACGTACTAAAATATGATCTAAGCCTACCCACGAAACTACCGAATAGGAAGCTTCATCCTCTTTTATTGTTGTAAGTTGAATAAAACCAGGTTTCTCAATTGACATCACAAAAACATTTCCGTCTTTTGAAAAGGCAATTTTTTTAGAATCCGATGACCAATTTACATTGTTTTCAAAAGATTTTGAATGTGTTAAGCGTTCTAATTTTTTTGATTTTATATCATATAACCATAAATCGCCTTTTTGGGCATAGGTCGCTTTTTTCCCATCAGGTGAAATGGAAGCTCTTAATAAATCATTGTCTTTTTCAAGCTCAGTATTCTTGCCATCTAATTGAACCGAGTATGTTTTTGAGGGAGTTTTTGCTGAGTCATTCCATGAAAAAAATATGGCTTTACCATCTGGTGAATAATTAATTAATGATGGTCTAACACCAGGTAAATAGGGCTGATGAAAAATTGTTTTGAGTTGTAATGTATCTAAACCCTGACTCATTCCTAAAATTGGACTTAGAATGAGAAGTAGAATGATTATTTTTTTATTCATTGATTTTTGACTCTTTTTATGGTTCGAGCCAAAATACCCAAAGTGATTGTAATAATTTGCTAAAGGTGATAGAATCTAGTATCCCGAATTCGAGATAAATGAGTTTTTATCTTTGCTTAGTTTTTATGTAAACGAATCATTCTTCACTTGGTTGAGATTCAGTGTTAGTCCATGGGACAATTAAAAAACCACAGTCATCCTGAACTTGATTCAGAATCTCGGAGTAACCCATCGTTTTGCGATGAGTTTGAGTTATGTGATTTTAACTTCTTTTTCTCTAGGCGGAGATGCTGGATCAAGTCCAGCATGACAAAAGAACTCGACGGTCATCCTGAACTTGATTCAGGATCTCGGTTAACCCATCGTTTTGCGATGAGTTTGAATTACGTGATTTTAACTTCTTTTTTCTCTTGGCGAAGATGCTGGATCAAGTCCAGCATGACTTTAAGCTTAATTTTATTCGAAATCAGTTGTTAAACGATAGCGAGCTATTCTATTGTTCCCTTTATCAGCAACAAATACGGTTCTTCTAAAATAAGCTACACCAGATGGATTTTTAAATTGTTTTGGACCTGCCCCAAATCCACCAAAAGAAACATTAATCGTTTTCACTTCAGCTGAGCCAATGGGAGGATTCACTCCTTCATTTCCATTTGATTGAAACAAGTATAAACTATCGGTTCCAGCATCAGTAACTAAAATATAATTTGTTCCATCTGTTGTAAACGTGACATCAGTTGGCTGTTTAAACTTAAAGTTATCGTATAAAAACGAGTTTGACTTGCTAGTATCTTGAGCCAATAATTGAGGATTTGGTGTAAATACTAAACCATCAACTGTTTCAGTAGCTAAAATCCACAAAACACGATAGGGAATTTGTTGAGTTGTGTCACCTTGAGTCATGAGAAACATACGGTTATCACTCATTCTTTCACGTTGTGGAGGCCCAATAAAAGATGAAATACTTGTTAAATTTAAACCAGAAATTAATGTATTTGGATTAGTCGGATTAATCGTTCTAATCTGACGCACATTTCTCATTTTTTCTGTCACTTGCCCAGCTACAGTTATTCTATTAAACTCAAGAACAATATTATCTGGAGCTGCAATTTGTCCAATTAAGTTAGATGGCCCTGTTCGTGCAAGATATAGTGAGTTATCTGCCAAAACTGCGATACCAGTTATTTTTACTTTTTCATAATTGTCATCACGTGTTTTATCTAGTCGTCTAACCTGCGCACTATAAGTACTTAGTGAAGAGTCATCAAATGGGAACACCAAAGTATCGACGTAAACTAAATCTCCTGCCCCGTTAGCGTTTCGTAATTTGTATACCACTGGTAAATCATAAACTTCGGTAACACCTGCATTATTTCTAACTCTAAACGTATCACGAACAGACACATACACATTTAAATTTCTATCCATTGCAACGGCATTTGCCCCACGAAACTCAAGTAATTTAAATTCACGACCAGCCTGATCAAGAACATGTAAACCTAAATTGTCAGTGACATATAAAAGTTCATCATAACCGATCATAATATCATTAGGCGCTTGAAAGCCGTGCGTGATATCAGTCCAAAATGGTAATAAGGCTGCATAACCAACTACATCATCACCTTCTTTAGGATCTCTTTTTCCAACTTCAAAAATTTCATCCGTAGTTGCATCTTTTTTTGATCCAAAAAAGTCTTCACAACTTAATGTGGTAAGTAAAAGTACGCTTAGTAAAAATAAATTAACCGTTAATTTCATAGTTCTATTGAATTAAAAACCAAATTTTAGGGCGAAACGAGGAAGGTTTCCTAAACGCTCATAAAAAGTATAGCTTAAATCTGCGGTAAGAGCAGTTCCTTGCCATTCTGTATTTAGACCTAAACCAAAACTTGGCCATGAGACTTCTTCAATTCCGAATTCATAACCTGTTCGGAAGAAGACTTTATTTAAAAATCCTAGTTCAGCACCTAATGCTAAACGTTCTGCATTATCGCTTGGTTTTGTTAATTGAGTGGTAATAATGAGTTTCATTGTTTCATTTTGCCAAGCATCATAAGCCGCACCAATCATAAAATTGGTTGGTGGTGAAACGGTTTCAAACTCAGTATGAACAATAGTTGTATCTAAAGCTAAACGTGTAGTTTCTCCACTTGGTGAAGCATCAAATCCAAAATTGTTTACTCCAACTGCAAAACGCAATCCAGTTTCACCCACTTTATAGAAGAAACCAAGATCCACCGTTCCCGTTTGCATAGTTATTTTTTCAATGCGCTCATCTAAGAAACGAGCTGTAATTCCATAACTAAATAAATCGGTAAGTTTTTGAGCAACTGTTAAGCCTACTGCATAGTGAACAGTTCTAAAAGTACGACCTGTTCCTTGCGGCATAAATTCAGTAGTCTCATTCATTTCACCCGAATCTAAGTACTGAAGTGAAAAACCTAAAGCAATATTATAGCGTTTAAATTGTTGAACATAAGCTAAATAACCTTGGTTAATATCCGCAAAATACGATGTGTAACCTGCCATAAGTTGATTGCCACCAATTTGTACACTAAGTGCAGGATTCCAATACAAAGAGGACGCATCAAAAGCATCAGCTACGCTTGAATTTCCAAGAGATGCAGAACGTGCATCAACCGTTATTTTTGTGAACTGAAACCCAGAAGTTCCTGAACGAGCAGAACCAAAACTTGGGAGTAAAGCTTGCCCAAAACCTGATGTTTGGATGCCGATTAGTAGTAAAAGTAAACTGAAACGTGTTTTCATCTAATTTCTGAATTCCTTAAAAATTAACGGCTAAACCAAACATGATATGACGCTGTTCTAGAAAGTTTGCCGGATTCAAATAAGCTGGTAAACTATTATCTCTAGGATCAACATAACGAGGGTCACGTACGCCAATTGGCACGTCAAAATCTCTGTTACTTCTTAAGGCAATTAATTCCTGAGAATCAGTCGGATAATCCGATCTGTAGGCTTTACCTGTTACCGGATTAATAATCGCCGCATTTTTATTATCAAAAAGATTGTTTATATCAAGTGAAAAAGTCCATCTTGTTTTACCTAATGAAAACCATTTTTGAAAACTCATATTCGTGAAAAACCAGGATTCGCCAGATTCTCTATTTCGTTTTGATGGATCAGGATCACGCTCATAAATTGGCCTCCAATCCAAAGCACCAGTTACAGGATTTGTGGAGAAATCTCTAAAAATAACAGGCGTATATCGAATACCACTTCTCCATACAGCCGACAAATTCAATCTCATTTTGTTAAATGCACCAATTCCGAATAAAGGATCGCTTCGATCATAGGTAAATGTCATATTACTTTTTATATCCCATGGTCTATCCCAAGCTAAAGGTGTTTCAATATTGTTACCGATATTATTACCGTTCACTAATAAATTTTGAAGCGCTTCATTATTGGATGAACTTAAACCTTCAGCTCTTGAATAAGAAACCGATAGTTGCCCTTGAAACCAATAACTGTATCGTTTGAAATAGGTTAAATCAATACCACGAACACGAGCATAATCTCCATTTATTCTGAATGCTCTTGTTGTCTCGCGACCTGTAGCATCCGGTAGATTTATACTTTCGGTCGTAATAAAATCGTATTTATCACGCCAAAACGCTGAAATACTCAAAGCATCGTCACTTGTAATTTGATTGCGAAGACCAATTTCATAAGAAATATCCACTTCAGGATTCAAGTTTGGATTTCCAAGATTCGACAAAAACGATCTATCCTGATAAAATGGATCTAAACCAGCATACAAAAATGTGGGGTGAGGAACTCTAGTTGAGTGACCATAATTAAAAAATAAGACTTGATTTTCACGAACTGGAAACGAAACGCTTAATTTTGGCAAAAGCCTCATTTTAAATCGCATTCCAAACAATTTGTATGATTCATCCAAATAAGCATCACGAATTTCTTGTGGAATGGGAGAATCTGCATTTGCAACAGCATCATCAACATATTTTCCTGGAGCCCAATATTCTAGTCTTAAGCCTAAATTTGCAATCAAACCTTTGTAACGTAATTGATTACTAGCATAAACAGCGCCTCTTTTTGGTTGCACTTGCCAAATATCTGAGGTTTGACCTAAACGTAAACTTTCAGAAAAATTTACTGAATCGATAGCAATTGGTGCGCCAACCCAAGGTCGATTAATATCTATCCATTGATAATCTTGAAATTTGGTTTCTACACCAACTGTAAGACGACTCGCACGTTCTGCAAAGAAAATTGTATAAGTCGATTTTAGAGTAATTTCTTCGGCGTAGTGATCATGCCATAAAGATGCAATTCCACCATTATTGGCAAAACCTGGCCCTTGAAGCACATAAAGAAAATCTTGACCTGTTTGAAACTCTGTAATAGGAGGAGTAACAATTGAAAACGCATCAAATTCCCCATCAACAGAATCTGGTCTCCAAAAACGACCATTTGCATCGGCTCTTAATCGAGTAAATAAGCGGCTAACTTGAACATCATAATATGATTTTTCATCTAAAGTATGAGTCAATTTTGCATAAGTTAAATTCGATTTATGCGTGTAGGAATTAGCATTATCTAAATCGCCATTAAAAAAGAATTGATAACCTGGACTAATATCAGCATCGTTACCCGTAATTTGCAACATTCGTGTATTCTGATTAATAGTAAGCGAATTTTGAGTAGAAACTTGAAGTTTCATGGATGGTTTAATTTTCCATGTGAACTTGAACATTCCTGCCCAACGATTATCTTGTCTAGGTGACCAGAAATCAGAATCTATCAATGTAGTTTGCACATTATCCGCAAAATTTTTGGTAAACTCATCGGTGAATTGAACTTGCGAAGAAAAGAACATCGACATAGTTCCAGGCAAATATTTATTCTCTTTCATTAAAGGCCCACCAATATTGAATTCATGCACATCCGTAAAGAAATTCCAACGTTGACTTAAATCATTTGAACCAAAATTGTCTCTTTTGTGCGCATAAAACCCTTTGAATTTTTCGCCACCATCTTGAGTTTGCACAGAAACAACACCAGAAGTCACATCACCATATTCTGCTCCTACACCACCGGTTACAACTTCAACATTTTGAAATGAGTTTGAACCTAGATCGAGACCAAAACCAGTTCCAGCTAAAGGATCCTGAGCAGAAACACCATCTACAACATAACCTGTTTCATAAGCACGACCACCTTTAATGTAAATACCAGTTGGATCTTTTACGACACCCGCTTGAAGACCAACAACATCATCAATTTTACGAACGGCTGCTGCTTGAATATCAGAAGAAGAAATTTGAAACGAAGAATTAGACTTTTCCACATCAAAGATTGGTTTTTCACCAATAACAACCACTTCTTCATCAGAAGTTAAAACCTGAACGGCTAATTCAACATTTAATAAGGTTTCTTCATTTTCTAGAACTTTAATTCCTGTGTACAATCTACGTTCGTAGCCTACATAAGATATTTCTAGAGAATACTGTCCTGGTCTAATTGATCGAATTTCATAATATCCATCAATATCGGTTGCCGCACCAAAACTTGTTCCTTTAATAAGAATATTAACTCCTGGGAGTGTTTCTTTCGTTTCAGCATCTAAAATCTGCCCTTTAATCACTCCGGTCTGCGCTGATGCAGAGACAGTAAATAAGCCGGAAATAAAAATCAGGAATAATAATCGGTAATAGAACTTCATAGTCATCTAATTTGAGGAAAATCCTAATTCTTCAACACACAATTTTTGAACAAGTGCACCCAAATTAGTCTGCATGGGCACTTCAATATCATTAAAATCGAGGGAGAAATAAATAATGTTATTTTCAGAATTTTTTGCACAAATTACTTTGCTACCTAAAAACTCAACGTTTCTTGCTCTTGGGAAACTTGGCACTTGATATTGAAAAGGAACTTCATATAAAATTGTAGCTCCAGCTGCCGGATCCATTGGAGAAACGCCTGTTATCGTACGTTTTATTCTTAAAGAATCCCAATTTGCATTCTCAGAAGTGGCATATCTGTTAATTGGAAGTCTAAAACTCGTAGCATTTGATGCTGCATCAAAAACTCCATCATTATTGTTATCAACAGAATCAGGTAATGAAGAAAATGATTGCATTGGAAAAAATGAGAATAGAGCATCGGTAGCTACCAATGTTCCCATTTGAATATTTGCGAATATTTTACCCCCATTTTCTCGAAAATCGGTAGTCATTTCTTGTAGATAAGTAACATTTCGGTTCAAATCACTAGAAAAGAAATAAATAAAATCCCATTTAGCCATCATTTTAACCAACGTAGGATCAATAACTCTTGGCAATGCAGACGATAATGAAACTTTAGAACCAGTAAGTATTAGACCATCAGTTATCGTAATTAAATCATAGGCTGATATTCCAGCAGCTTCAATTGCATCAAGATGAAGATTTTTAATAGTTTCTGCTGTTTGTGTTGCATAATCATGCAAAACTAACACTCTTGATGTCTGTTGTTTAATAAACCACTTTACTGTATCCGCAACACTTATTGCACCAGCATTATCAATAGCACGAATAACTAGCTTGTTATCTCCATTTATCTGAAACCCATTTAATTGAATTCCTGCATTTCTATAATTTAATCCAAAATAAACATCACCATTAGCTTGTGCGATTTTGTCATTTAAAATATTCACCGTCATAAAGTTTTCATTTGGAGATATCGCAACCCAATTAGCACTTTCATTTAATTCAACTTCAATTCTATTGATGTTTCCTAAGCCATCAATATCTGCAAGTTGCCATCCGAAATTAAATATACTATAAGTAGTATCTGATGGAATTTCTGTCCCTTTGTAGACTATAGTCGGAGTACTATTTTTTATTGGAAATACAACACTAGCCCCAGTAATATCTCTTAAACTATCATTATCTATTGCTCGAATTCTAAAAACAACGTCAGAAGTATCATTTCCAACAGGAATTGGCAAAACAAAAACACTATCTGTTCTTTTTGTAAAACGCCAATTATTCTCATCATTAAAGCTGTACTCATAACCAATAATAAAGCCATCAGGATCATCGCCCCACCAACTCACATTAATTTGTGACGATAAACGATTTGCACCACTTCGGTTCACTTCGTTAATGGTCAGATGTGTTTTGGGAGGTAAATTTTCATTAAATGAACCTGAAATAGAAGTGTCTTTACAGGAATAGATTATTAACACACTTAAACATGCTAAGAATAACAAACCTAAGCCTTTAGTACTACTTAATTTAGATGAAGAATCTGCGGACATGAGCGATTTTTCGAAGAATCTGTAATTTGCACTCTGCAAAAATGGAGGAGCTCTGTAAAACAGAACTCCTCTTATTTATTTCAATGAATGATTTAAATAATCACTGATTATTTAATCAACATCATTTTTTTCACAGATACATTAGCACCTGCTTCTAGACGATAGAAATACATACCACTTGATAATGCAGAAGCATCAAAAGTATAGGTATGTGCACCAGCGCTTAAATCTCTATTTACTAAGGAAGCCACACGTTGACCTAAAACGTTATAAACGCTTAAGTTAACTTTTGTAGCAGCTGGAATAGTAAAGGTAATTGCAGTTGAAGGGTTGAAAGGGTTTGGATAGTTTTGGTTTAAAGCAAAATCAAAAGCTTTAAATCCAGACTCATTAGAAACTGCAGTTGCACCACGTTTAAAGGTTACAGAACGGAGAACTTCAGTAAATTCAATACCAGCATAAGTTGAAGCAAAAACAAGATTATCAAAAATATCTTCTTCTGTTTCAGCTGAATTATCATAAGCAGCTACAGACCAATACAGTGTAACACTACTTTCTAATGCTACTCCGTTTGCAGCTAACATAGAGTCAAGAACTGCAGGTGTTAACGTAAGTTTTGGTGTTGTTCCATCTTCATTTGAAGCAATAAACTCGATTAATTCTAAATCAGTTTCACCTTCAACTTCACCTTCTACCTCAGCAAATAAGCTAAAGAAATAGAAAACGTCGTTTCCATCTTGATCAAAAGTTGGAGCCCAATCAATATCAAGATTTTCTGTTAGAGTAGCTAAGTCAACGGATGCTTCATCTGCTGGAGCTAACAAAGCAAAAGTACGAACTGGATAAGTCCAGTCATCAGCTACCAAATCTTCTAATTTACGAATCAATAATTTTGGATTGCCAAACCTGTAGTATAACATACCTGTAACTGATTCAAATGTCGCACCTAATTTTGCATTTTCATTGTAAGCATCACTAAAATTACGTGTACCAGAACCGAATGAAGATGAAGAACTTGGGTAAGATCCATCAATACGTAATCCTGTTTTTGTTTCAGAAGCAGAAGTTGCAATTTCAAACTCGCCGTAATCATTAGTTCCATCAGCTTGTAAATTGAATACTTCAACACCTGTAAAGGTTAAAACCATACCTTCATAAGCTTCAGGAGTTGCGCGAATTTCGTCTGTTGTTACAGAAGGAATTAAATTAGCATATTCTGAATCTTCACCAGTTTTTTTTAATTCAACTTTAGATAAGTAGGTAACACCAGTTCCATCATAGTCTTCAATAACCTCTGCTGCAGTAATATTTACCACATCACCACGAACTAAATCTTTAACAGCTTGGATACGAGCATCTAAATAGATACCTGACCAAGGATTTGAAGATTCATGAACAACAACTAAACCATCCGTTGCATCTGCAACAACAGTAGCTGTTATATTAAGATTTAACACACCTAAACCAGCTAGAGGACTATTTGCAATTGCATCATCAGCTGTTTGTTGAATTGCAGCGATAGACTCAATTACATTTGCAACTAAGAATGTACCTCTGTATTCACCCGTAATGTCTTCAGAACTTGTAGCAAATACTACGTAATCAACGACATCTCCATCTGCAAAAGCAGGGAATGTATAAGAGAATTTATTTCCCTCTTGAGTCATTTCAACTTCATTATCAGCACCTGCATTTAATTTGTAATGCAATTTAACTGATGTAAGAGTAATGTCTTGGCTTGGAGCTAAAATATCTACAGAGAAAGTAACAATATCGTTTGGTTTTGGTTTTTCAATTGATAAAGCTGCATTTTCAAAAGTTGGAGGGAAACCAACAACTTCAAGGTCATTGTTCCAAACATAGCCATTTTCGCCATTTACGTTACGATTGTCACCAATCCAAAGAACGCCATCATCCATTGGAGTAATTTTGAAAATTGAAGCACCAGAAGCGATTCGACCAAAAGCATCAAAATTATTAACAACCATATAACCACTTAGGTTAACTAATGCACCTGCTGGAGGTGGCACAAATTGACCATCTGCTTCACGACGAACATTATAACCTTCACGGTATTGAGCTTTATCGTTACGGTAACGTAAAGATATATCATTCGAATAAACTAAATGCTCAGTTCCATTGTTTTTAACAACATAATTTGGACGGGCAATTGCACCTTGTGTAAACTGAATCGTTCCATTAGAAACTTTTACATAAGCATGTGCAAATTTAGAATAGTTTGCAATATTTAACTGAATAGTGCCATCTTCGTTCATTGAGTTAATGTCTGAAACATTTATTTCAACTGGTGCTAATAAAGCATCATAACGTGATAAATCACCGAGTTCGCCTTCAACTTTATCAGTAACATCAGCAATAGCTGTTACATTGAACTGAGCTGATAATCCAAAGAAAGTTAAATTACCTGTAACATCGACAATAGCACCAGGACTTAATGCTTCAATTTCTAAAAAGTTAGCAGCAGATCTTGGTTGAACGATTTGCATTGCCATTCCATCGCGACCTAAAGAAGCCGCTGTTGTATCAACTACGAATAAGTGAATACGACCAATATCACCATTTGAGTAAGACGCTAATCCTGAGTTTTTTGGATATGAACTCAAAATAGCTGTAAATGTAACTTCTACACCGTTTAATGGGTGTTTTGGTAATGAATCCAGAGTAGTTAACTCATATGGATACGTATTTAACTCTCTTAGATTTATGCTTTGTTGTGCATTAACTGTTGTTGCAACAGTAACTACAAGCATAAGAACCAAAAGAGCTTTATTTAGTAAGGTTTTCATCATGTTGGTTTGTTTTGTTGTTTTTGTTTCGGTTTTGTAACCAAATTCTATTTTATTATGGCTAGTTTGCCACGTTGAATTTTACCAGATTTAAGATCTTTGACCGTGAACAAATACAAGCCTGTGGCTAAATTCTGTCTACTTTGAGATAAAATATCCCAGGCATGTTCACCGCCGGAGAGCTTCCGGTTTGAGGCGCTTAAATCGCTGAACCAACGAATATCGCCTGTGTATGTCTCAGAGTCGTGAACTAAATCAGCTACGACATCACCTGCTAGTGTGTATACTCGAATTTGAGCTTTTTCTGGCAGATTGTAAAACATAATCTTCTTTGTTAAGGCATTATTTCCATCCCATGCAGCATTAATTCTGTAAGGATTGGGATAAACACCTACTTCTTTATCAAAATCTGTATTAACTGTTGTGCCTGTAAACACACGAAGTGCATTTGCATTCGGGCTTGTTTCTAGAGATTCAACTTCTTGCCCATCAAATGAAGCATCGAAAGCTGTTACTGAGAATAAATATTGCCAGCCGTTTAGCAAGTTGTCTACTTCGTAGCGATACCAATATTCTTGTCCTGGTTCATCATCAAAAGTGATTGGAGTATTTAAGGCGATCTCTCCAAAACCAGTGTTAAATCCAAAAATATTATCGGTCTTATCATATTCTTTGATGACTTTAACATTGGTTGTTATGGTATTCGTTAAATCATCGCCGATTTCACTTCTGTAAATTTTATATCCTTCAAAATCTGTTTCGCCACTAACTGGGTCAACTGAAATTTCAGCTGCTTTATCCCAATATAGAACGGCTTTTCCAGATTCTAATTCAACTCGTAATTTTGGAGTTGTTGGTGGTTCAGGAATTAGAAAGCGATCTAAGCGTCCATTTGCATTAATATCTTCATTTGCATCTAAAACACCATTATTGTTTCTGTCTTCACCTTGGAATGTTCGATAAGCTCTTTCAATATTTGAAATAAATCCATCACGTGTGTACTCATCATCATTTATTGATACACTACTTTTTCCTTGTAAATCTGATGGCATTAAACCTGCTACAAATGCGGTATAAACATCAATCGTTTCACCCGGTTCTAAGCGCTGAAAAGGTCCAATCGAAACAAATGAAATATAGTTTCCAACAGCAGTTCTTCCGTCTTTTGCAATTTTTTCTCGAATTGTTCTTGTTCCAAAAGCATCCGTAATTAATGAATCTAAATTTGCTTTAACAGACATTTTACTATAACGTTCCTGATCGTCATTGGGTCGTTGGAATAAACCTGAGCCAGCAGAGAACAACCAATACCCAGGGTTTACAAAAGGAACTCGTTCACCACGAGTAGTTAAATCGTCTGCATTTCTTGGGTGAAAGTTCAAGCCTTTATGAGTGGTTCCTAAAACCGTTACTCCACCATAAGTATTAACTCTAGGATTGTCTCCTGAGCCTGCATCAAATGCATAAACGGTGGCTAATGAATCAACAAAACCAACACCTAATTTGTTAAAGAATGCAGAACCAGTTTCTAATGTACTGCTGATGTTTCTATTTATAAGGTTTGCATAAAAGCCGACAAATACACTATCCCAATTTTCTTCACTTGTATTTGTTATACTCCATTTTAGGATGGAAAAATTCTCTGTAAAACCAAAATTCCAATTATAGCTTGTTAATTCAATATCAGCAAAGAGCGGTTGATCGTGGCCAAAAATCGGAACGTTTGCGGATCCTGTATTAATAGCAGTTCTTCTGTCGCTGAATTTTGCAATCAAATCTTGATGACTTATTGCGGTTGGTGAATACAATTCAGATGTTTTTAATGAAGAACGTTCAAAAATGGGTGTTCCATCATTCGTGAACTCAAATCCACTAGCGCCTGTTGTAAATCCGCCCGAAGACGTAACTGCTGATGTGGAGACTTGTAACTGTCCTCCTCCGTAAAATCCACCAACCCAAATTCCACCTTCAAACAAATGTTCTTGACCGGAATTTAATGGAAATTGAAAACTTGGAGGGCCAGAACGGCGGCTAACAGTTTGGGGATTTCCAACTGTTCCAACATTTGTAATTGACAAACCAACATTACCCACATTGGCTTCTCTTCGTTCAAAGACCTGTTGGGCTTTACTCTCATTTACGATAAAAATGACTAGTAGTGTACTAAGTATATAAAAACGCAAGACTTGCGGTAGATTCATGTATAAATCCCTTTTCTTATTTGGGATGCCAAAGATACAGGGTTTATTTGATTTGAGAAAATCTTTAATTACAACTCGCTTTTTTAAAAGCGCTTTTTTAGCTCCTAATGACCACACGTACTTTTGCGGCACTTTAAATAATTGTTAAGGTTTGAGCCATTTATTTAAGGGAAAACACTTGTTTAATTCTGAAAATAGTAACTTATAGCCCTCTATTCAATCTATAACTTGATTTCTATTTATTCTTTACTGTTTTGAGAAATCATTTTTTCGGTTTATCAATTTCAGAATGTATTATTTATGCCCAAAATATGGTTGCTCACAAAAAGGTTGCAAAACATTAAGACTTAATTTTACTTTTCCTTATTCGTTCTATTCTATTTTCGTTTAATTACTTACTTTGTCTAAGGCATTTGAACCAAATTGAGCCATTCATTTTTTTACAAGAAGTCCATGATTCGACATTATTACAATCAAAACGTTAAAAAACTTTTTAGTCCACATAAGCTTTTGAATAGAAAAGTTGTCGACCCTGATTCATTTGTTTTTACAGGAAATGAAGATTCCGATCCATTTACGATGCAGGTTTTTGCATACAATCAACATGAGATCGAGTTTAAAGAACCTAAAGAGACTAAAATTGCATCTACTTTTAATGATACGACTCATATCTATTGGCTTAACACGTATGGTTTTAGCAATCCCTCCGCAATTTCTGACATTTGTACTCGCTTGAATGTACATAGTTTAACGATTCAGGATATTCTTGATCTGAATCAGCGACCGAAACTTGAGGAATTTGATGATCATTGTTTTATTACCATAAAATCGACCGTTCCACATAGCATGGAAATAACAACGGAGCAAATTAGTTTTATTCTTGGGAAGAACTTTTTAATCTCATTTCAAGAAAGAAAAGCTGATTATTTTAAACATCTCAGACAACGTCTCAACGAAAACAAAGGAATTGTAAGACAGCGAGGACCCGATTATCTTCTTTTTACCATGTTGGAATCTATTCTTGATAATTATTTTAAAACACTACATGCATTAGAATCGGGATCAGTCTCTTTAGATTTACTTAACGAAGACAAAGATATTTCGCCTGAAATTCTAAAGAAAATTGAAGATATTGGTCGGCAAGTTTATAGCATCAAGAAGGCCATATTACCTATAAAAGAAATTACATTAACCATTGAACGTGAAGAGATTTCATTAATAGAAGACCGTCATCTTAAATATTTTCTTGAACTTAAAGATCTTTGTTTAACCCTACTAGACACCTGTGAAACTATTGAAAATAACTTGGAAAGTAATACCAATTTGTTTTTTTCTATCCAAAGTCATAAAATGAATCAGGTAATGAAAACCCTGACAGTAGTTTCTACTATTTTTATTCCACTTACTTTTATTGTTGGGATTTATGGGATGAATTTTAAATACATGCCTGAGCTAGATTGGCAATTCGGCTACCCAACAGTCTGGCTTTTAATGTTGATGGTAGTTGGAGGAATGTGGCTGTTTTTCAGAAGAAAACGATGGTTTTAGAAAATGAGAAATGATGAATGAGAAATGAGTAAAAATTTCTCATTCATCATTTCTCATTGCTCATTTTACGAATTGCTTCTCTTTTGCTTAGGGGTTTTAATTCTGTTTTTGTTACATAATTTCTTACCCAATCTGGATTTGTGGCTGAATACTCTCTAAGTATCCAACCGATTGCTTTTTGAATGAAAAATTCTTTGGAATCTCTAAATTGTTCAATTAAATCGGCTAATAAATCTACATCAATGTCTTGTTTATATTTTAATTGAAAGAGTAGTGTTGTTCGGTTTAGCCAAATTGAGTTGTGATTTCTCCAGTGTTCAATATATTCATTTCGAAAACTTGTTTCTTTTTGTAGAATTTCGCCAACACAGGTTATCGCCAGCATATCAACTGTGTCCCACCAAGAATGTGTTAGAATCAACCATTCAATATCATCAAGATGAGTTACATTTAACTTTTTCTTGTTTTGCAATAAACAATCAACTCCAAACTGATGCCATTCTCGTTCTGGTTTTTCAAAACAGGCAAAGCTCAAACTGATAAATTCCTCAGCGAATTCCTTTGGAAACAGCTTTTTCATTTCCTTTAACACTTCTCTTCGTTCTGGAGTTTTAATTCCATAAAAAGGAAATTTCCCTTTCATGTATTTTTCCATGAAATAAGCATTTTCTTCATTTCTTAAAGCCTCAAATCGGGTTTCAATGTTTTCTATAATTGATGGAAATTCTTTATTCATTTGTTCTTTTTTGAAAAATCACATTCATAAAGAAACTACTCATCTTTGAGAAATTATTCATAAGACAAATTCTAAACTTTCTGACTTCGTTTCTATAAAAAAGGCAGCAGTTTGCGTAAAATAAGGTCATACCGTGCCCTGACACGATTCGAAGAACCACGAAGTACTATCTCTGTCCAATATCTTTTTAAGCAACAAGTACTTTTTTTTGAATTGATTTGTTCTTAGGCAGAGATGCTGGGACAAAGCCCAGCATGACCAATTACATCTATGAACTGAGCTCAATTTTAATTTTGTGAAGTTTCATTTCTACTTAGTATCATAACACTTGAACATTAAATTATTTTCCCTATCAGAGTACTTGCCAAGGAAAAGACAACAAGGGAAATACCACTCCATTTTTTGCTGCTATGAACTTATCTACACGTTGATTTTGTAAGAGATACCGAAGTCAACGTGAACCAAAATGGCGTTTTTTTTTGTTTAAATTGATTTTTCATTGCTCGCACTCAGATTTTCAATCTTTTAAAGCTTGTTTATGCCCAAAATTCTTGTCTTATTTGCACATCCACGATTGGAGAAATCTAAAATCAATCGTCAATTGTTAACGGTAATTCCATCATCTTCCGACATCACGTTTCAGGATTTATACGAATTGTATCCCGATTTCAATATTGATGTGGAAGCTGAAAAAAAACTTCTTTCTGAGCATGAAATCATCATTTTCATGCATCCTTTTTACTGGTATTCATGCCCGCCACTTTTAAAACAAGGGAAGTCTTGGTGGCGGAATAGCAGATTTGCAAGATTGGTTACAAACCATGGCTGTTCTTGGTGCTGTTGGGCTTATTATTCTTGCAGGGAATTATTTGGTTTCTCCATTTTTAAGAATCATCGCCAAAACACATATTCGTGAATTATTCACTGCAGCGGCGCTTTTACTTATAGTTGGAATTGCCGCATTGATGCAAACTGTTGGTCTTTTTCCTGCTTTGGACACGTTTTTAGCTGGAGTTGTTCTTGCAAATAGTAAATTTAAACACTAATTAGAAAGTGATATAGATCCGTTCAAAGGACTTCTTTTAGGTTTGTTTTTTATTGCAGTTGGCGCATCTATCAATTTTGAATTCATTGGGAAAGAAACGCTTACCATTGTTGGATCAACACTTGGTGTTTTGATTAAAAAAGCTGTGATTTTGACATCAGTTGGGATGTTTTCAAAACTAAACCCCAAACTAAGAAATAGATCTGGGTATGTTTTTACTAAGTTCCTCTTTCATGAATTAACCTTAATCCAAAAATTCATTCAAATAAAAGCATCAAATTATTCCTTTGAAAAACCCGACTCGTATAAGAATCGATGATCTCTCCTCGTCGATTCGATTAAGTTTCACGATTTTAATTAGTTCGGCGGCTCATCTTTGGTCGATACCGAAGGCGCCACAAAGCGAGATAACCGCTTTTTTAAAATTAATATCTGTCATTTCGACCAGAGTTGAGCCAATTCTATAAAACCCAAAGCCAGAAATCTGAACGAAACGAAGTGGAAAAACCTTCCTTTGAAAAACCAGACCAGTATAAGAATCGAAGATCTCTCCACGACGATTCGATCTAGTCCCTCGCTTTTAATTAGTTCGGTGGCTCATCTTTGGTCGAGATGACCGCTTTTTTTTCAATTTCTCACTCAATTTAACTCAATACAATAGATTCTCTTTTGCTGTACCTTTTAGCATGATAAAAAAACAAGCAACTCCACAAGGAATTCGCCTAAATAAAGCAATATCAGACACCGGAACATGCTCACGCCGAGAAGCCGACACCTACATTGAACATGGAAGAGTTTTCGTAAACGGCGTAAAAGCCAGAGTTGGAGACCGAGTTACAAACTCAGACGAAATTCGTGTTGATGGCCGAGTCATCAAAGAGAGAGAAAAAGACATTTACATTGTTCTGAATAAACCTGTTGGAATTATTAGTACAACTGAAAAACAGGTAAAAGGCAACATCATTGATTATTTATTATTTCCGAAACGAATTTTCCCCATTGGTAGATTGGATAAAGATTCCGAAGGATTAATTCTTCTCACGAATAATGGCGATATCGTAAATAAAATTCTACGGGCTGGAAATGAGCACGAAAAAGAATACATCGTTACGGTAAATAAACCCATTACTGTCGATTTTGTTGAAAATATGTCCTCTGGAGTTCCCATTTTGGGCGAAACAACTAAAAAATGTGAAGTTGAAAAACTGAGCGAGTTCGTTTTTAAGATAATTTTAGTTCAGGGGCTTAATCGCCAAATTCGTAGGATGTGTGAACATTTTGGATATGAAGTAATGAAACTAAAACGCATTCGGATAATGAACGTAAGTATTGGAAAATTACCAGTTGGCGATTGGAGAGAACTCAGTGACGCTGAATTAGCATTCATTTTAAATGCCGTAAAAAATTCTTCTTCTGATGAAAAAGCATCAAAAATAAACGCAAGTCCAAAACCGAAATCAAATAAAAGTCAACAAAAGGAAAAGTCAACTGCTTCGAGTTCTTCAAAATCAGGTTCAAATCGAACTAAATCTAGTGCTTCTACTTCTAAGCGTGATTCAGCATCTTCTGGAAGACTGGGTAAATCTGGCTCAAAGTCTTCTCGTCCAATGAAATCGGGAAGAACACAAACTTCAAAAAGCAGCCGCAAAAGGTAATTTTGAATTTTTAATGCTTAATTTTTAATTGGTGACGGTGCCTAAATTTAGTTGTCACTTTTACAAAAGATGTTGATGTAGTGATTGTTTGACCGTGCTTGTAATAAGATTTTGGGTAAAGTTTGGTTTATAAATTCATTTTCAAATTTCATGGTTCATCTTTAAGTTTTCAACTCCTTTGTCGTTTTTTAAACTTCGTTTTTTTCAAACCTAGTTTTGGTCAAAGGGGAGAGTTTCTGTTTATTAACAGCTAACATAATTTAACCTCATCATTCATCTCTTGGCAGGAATTCTGGGTCAAGCTCAGAATGACAAAAAACAGGTTCTAAAAATCGCCGATCCAACGATCCATTCCTGTATTTCCAACAGTGTAAAACCAAGAAACTCCAATATCAATTCTGATATTCGAAACACCTGTTGTTATTCGTAAACCTGCTCCCAAAATGTGATTATTTGGCTCAATTCTGTTAGGATTATTTGAACCAAATTGAGAACGACTAAACAAAACTCCGTAAAGATTTTGCACATACCAAGGAATTAGCAATCCTCCATTTTCAGGATAAAACAAAGGAAATGTGTAACGAGTCGAGAGTTCATGAAGCCATTCTGAGTTTCTAAATTTAGCTTGTGCATCAGAATTCCACACAAAATTAGACGTCGAATACACTTGAATATGAGGTTGATACATCGCCCTGTAACCCAATCGCAGTGAATGATTTCGAAACAGAGGATTCGGCAAAAATCCAAAAATTCCGCCTAGAACTCCAAATCTTCTTCGAACTCCATCAGGAAAAGCTTCGTCCTGATAAAAATTATAAAAGGTGTTTTTAGTTAGATCAATTTCAGATTGTGCGAATGCTATTAGCCCTTCAGAAGGCTGAAAATCACGGATTCTTTGTAATAATTTCCAGTTAAATTGTGCCTGAATTTGTAGGCTAAACACATTTCCTGATACTAGATCATTCAAAAAATCGTACCCATCAATTTTTAAACTATTGGTAATATACGAGTAGTTAGAATACACCCATCTTGGAATAATAAAAAATGAGCTAGTCGAAATATTTTGTTCGAGATTTACTCGAAATGGAATTCCAACAGATACCCCTTTTTCTGCCATAATAATAATTGGGGCAGAAGAAGCAGTTGAGTTTATTTCAATCGATTCTCGAAACGTTCTAAGTTCAAATCCTGGCCAAAACCCCGTGTATTGATATGATAAATCATACCACAGTTCATCATGTTGAATAGCTAAATCACCAGACCACGTATGTCGTTGTAAAATATCTGTTCCTAATAAAGAAACACCATATCTATCACTAACAGCATTTTGCTCAAAAGTTGGGATCATAGCTCTTGGCAAAACCCAGTCTAAGCCACTTTTATAGGGTTTTATTGGGTTTTTCTTCCAAATAGAATCGGGCAGATCAGACCAAATTCGATCTTTTCTGAGTTCTTTTTGAGACTCGTTTTTTAGTTTTGCAGGAACTTTATTTAAAAAGTTTTCTCGTTTCATTACCGAAAGCTTTTGTTCATTTTCTTGCTGAACAACAAAGGCAATTTCTGATCCATCAGTATTATAGGAAGCTTCGTAAACATTAAATAAACTATTACTTAATTGAACAATTTCTTTGGATTCTAAATCGTATTCAAAAACGTTCATCACTTTATTTACATCTGCGGTAAACAAGAGTTTTGTTCCATTAGGATGCCAAACAACATCATATAAACTAATCCCCGATTGAAAAAAAACGGGTTTCGCTTCAAAAATATTCGCTAATTCTGATTCAGAATCGGCAATATATAAGACAATATCTCCATGAATATTTGCGATAAGAGCTGTTTTTCCATTTTCAAAACTGTAATCCAAATCGATAATATTTTGAATTCCTGGATTTGACACTTCCCGTATAGATTTATCTTTTTCATCCACAAAAACCAAACGGTTTGTTTCTTTATTTGTTTGAAAAGCAAACCAACCTCCTTTTGTATAAACTGGATTAAATAAGCGCTTTCCTGTGGCAATTTCTGTTAGTTTATTCGTTTTTACTTCCAACTCATACAAACCTGAAATGTACATCGCATCGTATTTGGTATGTACATCATATCGAGCAAACACAATTTTTTCACGATTTGGGGAGATATCAATTCGATAATCTTCCACGATATTACTTTTTTGAAGGCGTTTGGCTTTTCCTGTTTTTATGTTCCGAAGATAAAATCCCGCTTTTTGATCATAAAAACTTCCATAAGAAACAAGTTCATTTTCATTAAAATAAATCGGCCTCCGAGAAGATTCCCCCGTAAATGAACTAGGTAATACTTTTCCAATTAAAATAGGTGCAGCTTCAATACTTTCATTTTGATTAGAAAGTATGTTTTCGTTTTTGAAAACCTGCATACGAATCGTTTCTTGCCTTTTACGCTCTTTCCATAATTTATCCGCTTTATATTGTTTAAAAGCAGTTCCGGGCCATTCCCATTGAGTAAACAAATATGCTCCACCATAACTCAAAAACGGAACTCTTCCCATAAAATCGATGACTTCATTCGCAGCAAGTTCCCCTTTATGTTTTTGCACCCAATCAATAAATTCAAATCCACCTTGGTAATGTCGGTTGAAAGGACGAGTTTGGTTGCTACTGTGCATCATTTGCCCAAAACTCCAAGGATTCGATCCTGTAAAAACACTGTTTATTTGATTCGCGAAAAAGGGATGATTTCCACGTCCATTTAAATCATTATTTAATCCCAAATCGGATTCATAATGAACAGCCAAACCTTCATGAAATCCAATTGGTGCCATAAAATGAAGAGATCGAGCGCCGTCGGGCCAAAAAGGATAGATTAAAGCCGTAAAACCCAATTTTGGGACAACTGAAAAATGTTGAGCATGAACCAATTCGTGTGGAAGCACATTTTCTAACCAACCACCCACTTTTGGATTTAAAATTTTGCCTTTTAAAGGTGGAATTTCAACTTCCATTCTGAAATTTATCGGCGTAACATAACCGTTAGACAAATCATTATACCCATTTAAAACAACCGGAAAACGCTTGAGTTTTCCACCTGTTAATTTCTGCACCGGCTTGTAATTGTGTTCTAAAATTCGAGCAGAAGCTTGAGCAACAGAATCAAAACCTTGGTGAAAAATAATGCGAAAATGTGGCGTTTCTAATTCAAACCAATTTACTGGAGGCCGATATAATTGAGCCGATGAAACTTGAATCTCGATTAAAAACTGAAAAGCAATCATCAGCAAAAAACATATTCCTCTGTGATTAACAAGAAATCGTAAGTCAATGCGCAAGCTTAACATGATCATAAAATCACCGAGAAATGATTTAAGCATAGTTAATGAATTTGAATAAGGTGAATTAATAAAGTGGAATTCAAATATAGGTTTTAAAATGATATTGCAAACAGCCGGATTTTTATAACAGCAAGTTAAAAATCTTATCTGCTTTTTGTCTGACTCAAAAAACATACAAACTTACAAACACAATAATAACAATTACTTTTTATTTGCACGATATCCGGATATATACTAATTTTTGTTAGAAATAGTATATTTTAAGTTCATATCAATCTAGTTTTAAAAAAAACCTATCGCGAGCATCCGCTCGTGAACACCCAACCCTATCACGAGCGTCCGCTCGTGATTCTCTCCCTCGTGATTCTCACCTTAATTTAAGGCACTAAGTTTTATATCCATTCTAAGCAAAAAAGGCTGTCTTGATTTCTCAAAACAGCCTTTTTATTAAAAACTTGTTATTTAATCCGCATTATAGGCATCGTAAATATTCCAAACCCAAAATAGAAACGGAACAATTACGGTCCAACCGAAAAAGAAAGTTAGTAAACCTCCGAAAATCCAGATAAAAAATCCTTTAAAGAAATGACCTTTTATTAATTGTCCAACACCAGGCAGAAAGACAGATACAAGTGCGGGTAAACCATATTTTTGAGAACTCATAATCGTTGCGTTTAATGGATGTTTATCATTAGCCATACGCAGCTTTTGTCATTTTGTTGGGCTGTAGATCAAGTTCAAAATAAATGATTATCCATTTTCTAACAAAATGTAAGAGAGCAAAATAACTTTTTCTATAGTCATTTCAATTCAGCCTTATCCCTTTATTTATGCCATCTCAATTACTTCAACTCTTCAAAAATTAAATGATTTGAGATGTTTATTGAATCTCACATTGCTTCAACTCGAGTTTTCAATTCTGTATTCATACTTTCAAAGCCTTGTTTTGTATTCACATGAATCATTTCTTTGAAGAATGGAATCAAGATTCCATTGAAGTTTTCAGATTGTTTAAATGTTGTTGTTCCATCACCATTATCTACGATTTCGAATCGGTGTTCACCATCAAATAATCCGGGAATTAGAACTTTTCCTTTCCAAACAAACAATTTGTTTGTCTCAAAGGCTACTACATTTGGTGTAAAATCCATCCCTGATTTCCCTGGTGTTTGAATCGTAACTTCGATTTATTCTCCAATTTCAGGAGTTCCATTTATGGTTTTTATGAAACTATTCCATTCAGGATAGGATTTAAAATTGACTAATTGGTTCCATACTTCTTCTGGGCTTGCATTTATTTGAATAGATGTGCTTAATTCTTGTTTTGGTAAAAAGAAAATGGTTAAAAATAAGAATGCTTTCATGGTAATTTCCTTTTGGGTTGTTGTGTGTGTTCATCAACAAGTTCACAAGAAAATCACTTTTGATTCTTGATATAGATCAAGAAGTAACAAAACTCGATTATTTCAATTGTTTTTTTCGAATTCGGCTAAATGTTTCAGGTGTCATCCCCAACATGGAAGCGATATATTGCTGCGGAACTAGATGAAAGAGCTCTTTATTGGTTTGATAAAAAAAGTCGTAGCGATCCTCAGCACTCATCGATAAATGAGAAAACATCCGGTTCTCCAAAAAACTGAAACACTTAATTAAAAACAACTTTTCCAACTCATTCCATTTAGGAACCAATTCACTCAATCGCTGATAATCTTCACGATAAATCGTAAATAATTCTGTGTCTTCCAAAGCCTGAATAGTCCAACGAGCTAGCGAATTAAAAATAAAACTTTGGATATCAGTAACGAAATAACCCTTTATTGAAATCCATTGTGTGATTTCCTTTTCTTCCAATTCCACATAAATGCGCAAAATCCCAAAATCAATAAAACTCAATTTATCGCAGTTTTTCCCCGTTTGAAGAAAATATTCACCCTTTTTTAACTGTGTTCTTTTGAAGAATGAAGCGATTTTTTGCAAATCTTCTAGCTCTTTAACTTCAAAATGAAGAGAAATATATTCTTGTAAAGTGGTATTCATGGAAAGAATTGAGTTTATGAGATTTCGTTCATAATACTAATTTTGTTTTATTAACTAGTTATGATTAAATTCTCAGTGGGAATTCCCACCAAATACAATACAAAATATGTCACCTATTTTAGAATACGAAACACGAATAGACTCTAAGAAACGAATTACGATTCGTGGCGCAAAAGCTACTTATTATCATGTAACTGAAAGAGCTGATGGAACTATTGAACTTAGTCCTAGAATCTTAGTTCATCCAGATGAAATTTCTGAAAAAACATTGAATATGATTGATAAATCTGCTCAAAACATTAAAAACGGCGTGGTTTCAAAGTCAGTTGACCTTCAAGGATTACATGATTTAATCGATAAATAAGAAACATGTTTACAATTAGAATGGGAGTTCCTGTAATGGAAGGGTTTTGGGATGGGTTATTGCAAAAAAGAAAAGAAAACAAGCTATCAAAAACTGAAGCTGATTTATTTAATAAGTTTGCTAAAGCGATTTTATTTCTTAGTTCTAATCCGAAACGTCTGGGATTAAAAACCCATGAAATCACACCTCTCAGTGAAAAATATGGATTCGAAATTTGGCAATCCTATTTAGATCAAGGTTCTACTGCGCGTCGATTTTAGTGGGCTTACGGGCCAAATAAAGTAGAAATTACCATTTTAGGAATTGAACCACACCCTGAGGATAAAAAAAACGGTTCTTATAAACGCATTAAACTATCAGACATTTAAACCTAAACTCAATTCTTTCTACCCACAAAACGAATAACACTTCCGGTTCCTACATGAAATTCACCTTCGTTTAATTCTGTAATCACTTCTTCTAACTGAATGATTTCAAAATCGGGAAAATCTCTTACAATTTCTTCTTTGGAACACAACATTTCCGCATCTCTAGGGCCGCCGACTTTCGGGTTTTCCATCACAAATGGCAAATTTTTTTTGCTAAAAGCTTCGATAATTACCAATCCACCTTTTTTTAAATAGGAGCTTAATTGTTTATTAAACTGAGATTTTACAGTAGCCGGAAAGTGAACATAAATAAGAACTAAAGCTTCAAACTGTTCTGTTTTGTACGGAGCTTCTTGAATATCACAAACGGAATAATCAATGGAAACACCACGTTTTTCGGCTAATTTTATCGCTTTCTTTCTGGCTTCTGAACTTTGATCAAATGCGGAAACTTGCCAACATAATTCAGCTGCAAAAACAGCATTTCTCCCTTCGCCTTCAGCTGGAAATAAAATCGAATTTGCTTCATATTGAGGTAAAACGGATTTCAAAAATGCGTTTGGTTCTTCTCCGTAGGCGTAGGTTTCTGCGCTGTAGCGGCTATCCCAGAATTCTTTCATTTAGGTAAAATTGAGTGTTTTGAAGTTTATTTCTATCTAAAAGTACAGAAAGCATAAGGTAAACAGCATATTGATTTTTTGAATAGGGTGAATAAGCAAGTTTGTAGACTTGCGACAAAACGTGAAAAACATTTCTCTGAATTAATTTTTAGCTTACTCTGAAAAGTAGTTTTCTGCAAAATAATCGGCGATTTCGCACGATTTGGAATGATATAAACCGACAAAATCGACTTTTTGGAGTGGACTCAATTTTAGAACTTCATTTGCTCAGCTACTTCGGACTTATTAACTCAGCTTAAGGGCACTTCATTCAAAGCAAGCTAACCACATACAAATATAAGTATGGAGTTTCACTTAGCTCACAAATCATTCACAATAATTTCCATTTGAATTACTTTTCAAATGAGCTATATTACGCAAAGTGCGTTACGCATTATGCGTAACGCACTTCGCGTAATAACAATCCTCTTGTTTATTTATGAAAGATCCTGAAAATCCATTTATAATAAACACTTATCACAGTCCTGAATACTTCTGTAATAGAACAAATGAAACAGAACGACTGATTTCGGCTATCAAAAATGGAAGGAATATCACCCTTTTTTCTATTAGAAGACTTGGAAAAACAAGTTTAATTCAACATGTTTTTCATAATTTAAATCAGAATTCTGATTATTTATTGGTCTATTCTGATATGCTACCGACTTCAAACATATCCGAATTTGTGTCTGTTTTAGCTAAAGCTGTGTTGCAAGCTGAATCAAGCAATCAATCAACGCTTAAGAAATTAATGGCTTCTCTGTCGAAACTTAGACCAACTATTAGCTCCGATGCGCTCACTGGCAATCCTGAATTTTCAGTAAATGTTGGCAATGACTCTGATGCAGTAAGCTCTATAGAAATACTGCTTTCTTACTTGGACAATCACGCTAAAATAGTTATTTGTGCCATTGATGAGTTTCAACAAATTACGAACTATCCTGAAAAAAATATGGAAGCTAGATTACGCACTTCAATTCAACTGTTAAAAAAGACACGGTTCATTTTTTCTGGAAGTAGTAAAACTATATTATCTGAGATTTTCACACATCCCAAACGTCCTTTTTTCAATAGTACTGAAATTATGGAGCTAAAAGGAATTGACCCCATTGAGTATCGAGCTTTTATCAAAAAACATTTCGTTAATAAAAAAAAACAGATAAGCGATGAGGCTCTTACTCAAATTCAAAATGTGACTGAATTTCACACCTTTTATGTTCAATATATGTGCAATAAATTGTATCAAAAAGCTAAAAAAACTATTGAAAAAGAAGAAATTAACAACGTTTATCTTCAAATACTTGAAGAGAACCAAGCGGTTTATTCAACCTATCTTCAACTACTAACTCCATTTCAATTCAAATTATTACGAGCAATTGCTTCGGATTCTCCGATTTTAGCAATAACAGGAAGCAGTTTTTTATCCAAACACAGTTTAGGTTCACCGAGTTCTGTAAATAGAGCCAGTACAAGTTTACTCAGCAAAGAATTAATTTATATTGAGGCAGATGGATATCGCTTACAAGACAAATTCTTTTCAGGTTGGTTAAAACGAACTAAAGTTTAATCCCCAAAGCGTTCGCTTCGCGATGGCATGGGATTATCAGATAACTTCCAAAAATAAGAACCTGTTTTTGTTCGCCATTCTTTTTTACTCATTCCTCGATAACCGTAAGGAGCTTTTCTTAATGCTCTTGTCATTGCTAAGAGAAACCATCCGAAGGGGAAAAAGAATAACCATATATCCCAATCACGCAAAAATGACCAGATTTTCCCTGCTTTTGGGCGATGTAAATCTCGTTCGTGTTTAATGTAGGCGAAAGGCCATCCGAATGGAGTTGCTTTCATTTTGTTTGCAATTCCTTTTATTTCACCCATTTTTTGCTTTAAAGTCGCCCAATTGTAAGGTTTGTTTCCGTGTTCGTTTACTGCATCTGTCAATTCAATCTGCATTTGATCTCGAACTTGATCGGCTACTTTTTGATAATCGAGTTTTTCTGCTTTTGTATAATCTTCTATTCCATTTTTTTTGAGTAATTCTCGCACATTTACCGGACTTCCGACAAAGAATTTCATGTTACATGGAAACGATAGAAAGTAAAAGAACGGAAAGATGAAACCTACAAAAACAGCAGGAACAGGGAAAAATGGCAATCCCATTAATTTATCGAAGAGTTTGTCAAGAATAGGAAATGTGATACTTGTCGGATTTACCCATTCGCCATTCACACATAAAATGGGATAAAACGGCGCATCGTGCATAGCAGCTAATACGGCAAAACTCGAATAAAAATGTTGTAATTGATAACGTCTTGTAAATCCTTTTCCAATTCCTGGAACTCCTTCAGGATAATAAATGACTCGTTCCCCATTCTCTAATAATTGACTAAAATTCTGAAAGGTCATGTCAATACCTCCACATTTCCGCCAAAAATTATCGACGCCATAAGGTCGCATCCACCAAACTTTAGCTAATTTCGGTGAATAGACACTTCTAAATTTGTATTTAGGCATGAATTTATAATAGCGCCATAGTAGAGCGTCAAGTACTACTGCATCGTGTGGAAAAGCAGTTCCAGAATGATTGCATCCAATAATTGCAGGGCCATCTTTATTGATTTTTTCTAGCCCATAAATCTCAGCACGGAAATAATGATCTACAATTCCGCTTAAAAGATTATCTCTAAGTGATGTGAGATAATTCCAGTCAATCGGGTCGAATTGTGTTAATTTTTTGAGTTCCGGATTTTGTTCGAGTTGCGGATTCTCATTCATTAATGGATCGAAGGGTTCGAATAATTGATTCAAATCCTCATCTGAAAAATCGATGGAAATGTTAAATAAACTGCGTTTTCCTGCCATAATTTGGTTTTCAAGCTGAATGTGACGACCCAGAGGAATGAAAATAAGAAATTACTATGAATTGATGCGATTTATTGCTGATGAGAAAAAACTCAAGTCATCTCGAACTTGCCGATAGATCTA
>Ga0210026_1000384_pt1 | contig 51859 bp, 45 predicted proteins | sample CryGeymeta201509_FD_183977 | JGI IMG/M metagenome (GOLD analysis project Ga0210026, IMG submission 183977) | Groundwater microbial communities from Crystal Geyser aquifers in Utah, USA - Crystal Geyser metaG 2015-09 (SPAdes) (version 2) | ecosystem: Environmental > Aquatic > Deep subsurface >...
GCCACGCCCTGCGCGGTGGTAATCGCGCTGGATCGCATGGAGCGCGGGCAGGGCGAGTTATCGGCGGTGCAGGAGGTGCAGCGGGACTACGGATTGCCGGTCATCTCCATCGCGGCTCTGGAGGATCTACTGACTTATTTGCAGGGGCAAGCAGATTTGGTGCAGAATCTGCATGCGGTGCAAACTTATCGTGAGCGTTACGGGGTAAAGAGATGATGAATTCAAAATTTTTTCTGGGCGTTGCGGCGTTGTGCGCGGTTTTCTCCTTGAATGCCGAGGCCAAATTGTACAAATGGGTGGACGAGAACGGGACCACCCACTACGGCGAAACAATCCCGCCCAACTACGCCAACCGAAATACCCAAACGCTGGAAAAAGGCCGTCTGCAGGAACGCGAAAGTGCGCGCGAGAAGCCGGGGAAAAATTCAATTTCCCTGAGCAGGGACGAGGAGCAGGCGCGGCGGCGCGATAATGCACTGATCAATACTTATAGTTCGGAGAAAGAGATTGATCTGGCGCGCGACCGCAACCTGCAGCAGGTCGAGGCGCGCACCAACAGCTTTTCCGTGCTGCTGAAATCCGCGCAAGAGAATCTGGTTTCCCTGCAACAGGAAGCTGAAAAGATGACCAAACAAGGTCGCAAGGTATTCAAATCGCTTGAGGAGGATATGGTTGAGGCGAATGCCCATATCGCCAAACTTGAAAATGATCTAAATCAAAGCTTGAAAGAAACGGAGGCGGTGAAAGCACGCTACGCGGCGGACAAAGCACGCTATCGTGAACTTAAGGGACTCACCGCGAAGAATAATTGATCAGGCCGATCCAAAGCGTCGGTTTGCTTCATCATACTGCAGCAACTGTCCGTGTTCGATGTCGAAATACCAGCCATGCAGTGCCAGCGTGCCGGCTGCTACACCCTCGCGCACCCAACTGAACGTCATCAGATTCTGTAATGAGCAGAGGATCGCCTGGAGCTCGCAGGCGCGTTCGCGCTCATCCTCATGCAGGGGCGGATGCCGGTTCAGCACCATTTTGCGCGCCTCTTCCGCCACGCGCATCCAGCTGCTGACATAACTGGTGTCTTCCTGGCGCACCCCGTTGCCGGCAAGCAATGCCCGGATCCCGCCACAATGTGAATGCCCCAGCACGATGATGTGCTCGACGCCAAGAATGCGCACACCATATTCCAGCGCGGCGCTGGTACCGTGCCGGCCGTGATCGGAATCCTCGGCCGGCGGGATGAGATTGGCCACATTGCGGATGACGAACAGGTCGCCCGGCGCGCAATCCATCACCAGTGCCGGATCGACGCGCGAGTCGCAGCAGGCGACCATCAGGATTTTGGGGGTCTGTCCATCCTGCACCAACTGTTTGTACAGGGCATCCGCCTCACCGAAATGTTCCTGGCGGAAGCGGTGAAATCCGGCGATGAGGTCGGCGGGACGGGTCATGCGCCCAGCAGACGTTGCGCCTCGCGATATTTTTCAGCGGTCTTCTGCAGCACTTCGGCAGGGACTTGCGGGGCGGGCGGTTGCTTGTTCCAGCCGGACGATTCGAGCCAGTCGCGCACGAATTGTTTGTCGAAACTGGGTGGGTTGCTGCCGACCTGGTACTGGTCTGCCGGCCAAAAGCGCGAAGAGTCGGGCGTGATGGCCTCGTCGATCAGGTACAACTTGCCCGCGCCATCCACGCCGAATTCGAACTTGGTGTCGGCGATGATGATGCCGCGCGTCAGGGCATAGTTGGCTGCTTCGGTGTAGAGCGCAAGCGTCGCGCTCTTCACTTGCTCGGCCATTGCCGGCCCCAGCAGTATCTGTACCGCCTCAAAGCTGATGTTCTCGTCGTGTTCGCCCACGCCCGCCTTGCTGGACGGGGTGAACAAAGGTTGCGGCAGTTTCTGTGCTTCCTGCAAACCGGGCGGCAGCGGAATGCCGCACACCGCGCCGCTCTTTTTGTAATCTTTCCAGCCCGATCCGACCAGATAGCCGCGCACGATGGCCTCGATTGGCAACGGCTTCAGTTTTTTGGTGACGAAAGCGCGACCGCGCACCTGTGCGCGCTCTGCTTCCGTCAACACGACCGACTCGGGCGCGATATCAGTCAGATGATTCGGGATGATATGCGCCAGTCGTTTGAACCAGAAATTCGATACCGCGGTCAGCACCTCACCCTTGCCCGGAATCGGATTGGGCAGGATGACGTCAAAGGCCGAGAGGCGGTCGGTCTGCACAATGAGCAAGTGCTCGCTATCAACCTCATACAGATCGCGCACCTTGCCCCGGTGCAGAAATTTCAGGCTGGGCAAATTCGATTCGTGCAGGGCGTCCATGTCAATCCAGGTCGGGTAAGGTGGTCGCGGCGATTTGCGCGGCCTGTTGCTTGCGATAATCGGACAATTTTTGCGCCAGTTGCGCATCATTCAACGCCAGCACGGACACGGCGAACAGAGCCGCGTTCGCCGCACCTGCTTCACCGATGGCAAAAGTCGCGACGGGGATGCCTTTGGGCATCTGCACGATGGAGAGCAGCGAGTCCATCCCCTTCAGATACTTTGAAGGCATGGGCACACCGAGTACCGGCAGCGTGGTCTTGCCGGCAATCACCCCGGCCAGGTGCGCCGCACCCCCCGCTCCGGCGATGAAGCAGCGCACGCCCTGTGTGCTCATTTCCGTGATGTAGTCGAATAGCATATCGGGCGAGCGATGCGCCGAGATCACGCGCGCATCGAATGCCACACCGAAATCCTGCAAGGCGCGCGCTGCCTGCTGCATGATTTCCCAATCATTCGCGCTACCCATGACGATGGAGACCAGCGGTTTGCTCATGTGCCTGCCTTATGCTGTCAGATGTAAAAACGCCCCCGGAGTGCGGGGGCGTCATGGTTCAATTACGCGCCTTTATGGTAACTCACGACGCGCTCAACCTCGTTCTTCGAGCCCAGAATCACCGGCACGCGCTGGTGCAAACCTTGCGGTTGCAATTCCATGATGCGCTCACGGCCGGTGGAGCTCATGCCGCCTGCCTGCTCGACGATGAAGGACATCGGGTTGGCTTCATACATGATGCGCAGCTTGCCAGCCTTGGCCGGGTCTTTGGTGTCAAACGGATACATGAAGATCCCGCCTCGGGTCAAAATACGATGCACTTCGGCCACCATCGAAGCCACCCAGCGCATGTTGAAATTCTTTTCGCGCCCGCCATCCTGGCCCTTCACACATTCTTCAACATAACGTTGCACGGGCTTTTCCCAGTAACGCTGGTTGGACATGTTGATGGCAAATTCGTTGGTGTCCGCAGGGACCTGCATGTTGGGGTGGGTCAGGAAGAAATCACCGACGTCGCGGTCCAACGTGAAGCCGTTCACGCCGTGGCCGGTGGTGATCACCATCATGGTGTTGGGGCCATACAGGGCATAGCCGGCACAGACCTGCTTGGTGCCGGGCTGCAGGAAGTCGGCTGCTTTGGGATCTGTCACGCCTTCCGGGCAACGCAGGATAGAGAAGATGGTACCGACGGAGATATTCACATCGATATTGGAAGAACCATCCAACGGGTCGAAAGTGATCAGGTATTTACCGCGCGGATACTTTTTGGGAATCTCATACACATCATCCATTTCCTCGGACGCCATGCCCGCCAGGTGGCCGCTCCATTCGTTCGCCTTGATGAACACTTCATTGGTGATAATGTCGAGTTTCTTTTGCGTTTCGCCCTGCACGTTTTCGCTGCCCGCGCTGCCCAGCACGCCGATCAGCGCGCCCTTGTTCACGTCATGCGCGATTTGTTTGCAGGCCGACACAACATCGCTCAACAGGCCGGTAAAGTCGCCGCTGGCATTGGGAATATGGCGTTGCTCTTCGATGATGAATTGGATAAGACTCTTGCTCATGCTGGTTTCTCCTCGTTGGTTATTTTGCGTTTTGATGCGTGATTCTACTGCTTTTGGCGCTCGCCCTCTATGCCTATTTGGTCAATGAAATGAATAGCTCCGGCAATTTCTCGGGTAATTGCGCAACGTTATCCACAATGGTGTATTGCTTGCCAAAGATGGTTGAAACGTACTCATCCGCTTTCGCATCGAGGTTGATGCAATAGCTGTAAATACCCTGTCGATCAAGCTCATGCACCGCCTGTTTGGCGTCCTCGATCAGGATTCGACCATCCTTGCTGTCGATGTCGGCGGGTTCGCCGTCGGTCAGGATCAGCATTAGTTTTTTGTCCGCCTGCTGTTTCTCAAGATAGTGCCCGGCATGGCGCATCGCTGCGCCCATCCGCGTGGAATAGCTGGCTTCCATCGCAGCCAGGCGAGCCTTTACCTCATCGTCCCATTTTTCGCTGTAACCCTTGATGTGCAGATAGCGCACATCGTGGCGGGTGTTGGAATGGAAGCCGGCGATGGCAAACGGATCGCCCAGTTTTTCCACCGCCCAGCCGAGCAGCGTCACCGCTTCCTGGCTGAGTTCGAGAATGGTCTGCTCGCTGCCTGCCGCTTTTTCGTTGAGCGACTCGGACAGGTCGAGCAGCAACATAACGGCGATGTTGCGCCCATCATTGCGGTGGCTCATGTTGATGCGCGGATCCGGTTGCGCACCGCTCTTGTAATCGATAAGAGAGCGGATGGCGACATCCAGATCGAGTTCGCTGCCTTCTTCCTGGTAGCGGATGCGCACCTTGTCCTGCGGCTTGAGCAGATCGAGCATCTTCTTCAGGCGCTTCGCCAGGCCGGCATGCTTCTCGAGCAACTTTTCGATATCGGATGCATTTCCCTGCGGGTGCAGCACTTCATAAACGCTCACCCAATCGGGACGGTAGCTTTGGCTGTTGTAATCCCACTCGGGGTAGTGGCGCGGCGGCAACCCTTTGATCTCATCACCCGGTTCAATCTGGCGTTCTTCTTTGAGGGATTCATCTTCATCATCCGGCTCGATGAATTGCCACAGGTGACGATTGTCATCACGGTAATCAATGACGGTATCAGTGAAATGCGTGTTGGGCAGGTTGTCGCTTTGCAAGCGGGTGCGCGCCACAAACGACACGGCCATATCCGCGATGGTCTGGGTGCTGGTTTCGCCCTGCTGCATCAGGACGTGGAAACGTTGCGCAAATTCGAGAATGTGCGGATTTTTGTACGGATGCTGCGCATCCAGAATCGCACGCGACAACATCGTCAAGCGGTGACGCACGCCGGATTCTTTTTTCGCATCACAGGCATCTTCGGCAGGGATCGGATGCAGTGCCTGAAAAATGCGGCGCAGCCCCGGGTACTCGCGCATCACCAGCCATTCGACACGGCTGTCTTCCAGAAATTCGGTCGCCATGCGCTGAAACGGGCTCAGGTTGTCGGCGATGATGGCACGCGACCAACGGCGATGACCCATCATGTGTGCCAGGGTGGCGCGGTAACGCTCAAGACCCGACAGGCCCTGCGTATCGTCATACACATCCGGCAACCGAATCCCCAGTTTGTCGAAATAGGGAATGGGTTTGCGCAACTCATCGAAGGCGCAAGAGTAGGGAATGAGCAGGTCTTCCTCTTGCCACAAGCCGCGCAGGTACAGGCTCAATTTGCGCTCGTTATCCACCAGCAGGGTACCGTGACGTTCGCGTTGCAACACGGCCAGACTGTCCGCCGATTGCAAACCGAAATACTCGGCTTGGCGATCGGGGTGGTCATTGTAAAAACGCACGCCGTAATCCACCCAGTTTTTCAGGCCGTGCAGTGAAAGCTGCCCGAGCAATGTTGCAATGTGCTTGAACATCTCCGGCAGGCCGGGGCTGGGAAAGGTTTGGTGGATACCGTGCACCGAGCTTGTGGTGCGCTCCATCATGTCAAGCGCGATGGACAGGTAATCGCTCAACTGGTCACGTGTGGGCAGTCTGCGCGCGGTGGCAGGCAATGATTGCAGGAAAGACGCGATGGCTTTGCTGTTGGGCGAGCGCGACATCTTGTGAATGAACGACATGATGTCGAGCAGGCAATCTTCACCAATGATTTCGGCGGTGTCGGGCCATTCTTCCAGAAAGATCAAAATGGGTTCGGCGCCGCGTCCCATCTTGCCTAAATACCTGGCGTGCTCAATATACGACGCCACACCCTCGGCTGACAATTTCGCCAGCGCGTTGCGCATGCAATCGGGAAACATTTCCGCAACGCGCGGAAATCCGCAACCCAATTCAGTCCAATAGGACTGAAGGTCTGCAGGGATCTCGATCACGGGTACGGCCATGATTCAGGCAAACGTGGCTGCAATCGCGTGATCAAGGGTGTCGCGGATATCCGCATCGTCTGTGATCGGGCGCACCAGGGCCATGCGGCAGGCCGCTTTGGCCTCGACCCCGCCCTTGATCAGGGTTGCCGCGTACACCAGCAAACGGGTGGAGATGCCTTCGTCCAGACCATGTCCCTTGAGGTTGCGTGCGGCTTGGCCGATCTTCACCAGTTGTGCGGCAAGGCTGACTTCGATGCCGGTTTCCTTGCCCAGAATTTCTGCTTCAACATTCGCCGCCGGATAGTCGAAATCGAAGCCGACGAAGCGCTGCTTGGTCGATTGCTTCAGGTCCTTCATCAGGCTCTGGTAGCCGGGGTTGTAGGAAATGACCAATTGGAAATCGGGATGCGCTTCAATCAACTCGCCCTTCTTATCCAACGGCAAAGTGCGACGGTGGTCAGTCAACGGGTGGATCACTACGGTGGTGTCCTGTCGTGCTTCGACGATTTCATCCAGATAGCAAATCGCGCCGATGCGTGCCGCCGTGGTCAATGGGCCATCCAGCCAGCGTGTGCCATTAGCATCCAACAGATAGCGCCCGACGAGGTCGCTGGCGGTCATGTCTTCGTTGCAGGCCACGGTGATGAGCGGCTTGTTCAGCTTCCACGCCATGTATTCGACGAAGCGCGATTTACCGCAACCCGTCGGGCCTTTCACCATCACCGGCAAGCGCGCGGCGTAAGCCGCTTCGTACAGCGCCACTTCGTCGCTCTGGGCTTGATAGAAAGGCTTTTTGCCGACTTTGTACTGGTCTTTGTTGGTCATTTTCGACTCCTGTTCCGTGCGCATTGATGCACACCGAACGGTATTGAATTCTGGAAAAAAACGCCCCCAGCAAGTGGGGGCGCGTTTTTAGTGCAACGGTGCAGCCTTACCTTGCTACTGCTTATTTATGCACGCCCAACTTTTCGCGCCAGCCCGGGAACAGCTTGTCGGAATCTTTGGGGAACGATTCAAATGCACGCGCAAATTCCTTGTGCTCTTTCGCATATTGAATCGGATCTGCACCTTCTTTCCAGCAGTTGTAAGCCTGGCGCAGAGAAATCGCGCCTGCTGCGGGAGAGTCGATGTGACCATAAGAACCGCCACCTGCCGTGTTGATCACGTTACCGTGGCCGAGGTTCTTGAAGAAGCCCGGCAGACGCAACGCGTTCATACCGCCGGAAACGATTGGCGCGGTCGGCTTCATGCCGTACCATTTTTGGAAATAGATCGGACCTTGGCACTCGTCGCGCTCGATCATGTAAGCGATGATCTTGTCGTCGCCCTCACCTTCCATTTTGCCGTAGCCCATGGTGCCGACGTGGATGCCGGATGCACCCTGCAGACGCGACATCTTCGCCAAGACAAATGCGGTGTAGCCGCGTTTAGCAGATGGCGAAGTCACCATGCCGTGACCGGCGCGGTGGTAGTGCAAGAACTGGTCCGCATACTGGCGACGCGCGGTGGTGATCATGCCCGGACCGCCCACGAAACCGTCCACCAGGAACGCCAGTTTGTCTGCGTCCGGGCCGAAGATTTCCAGTGCCATGTCGGCACGTGCGCACATTTCGTAGTGGTCGTCCGCCGTGATGTTCATGGAGAACAACTTGGCATCGCCCGTTTCATCTTGTGCGCGCTTCATCGAGTCGTACACCAGCGGCAATACCTTCTTCAGCGGACAGAAAGTCTGGTTGCCTTGCGGTTCGTCGTTCTTGATGAAGTCGCCGCCCAGCCAGAATTGGTACGCTGCCTTGGCGAAAGGCTCGGGGCGCAGACCCAGCTTGGGCTTGATGATGGTGCCGGAAATGTAGCCGCCGTCCTTGACCGGACGACCGAGGATGCGCCACATGTCTTCGATCCCTTTGGACGGGCCGTCAAACAGCTGAATGGCGCGGGGCGGCATGTAGAAGTCGATCATCTTGGCGTGCTTGATGTCGCCCATGCCCTGGTTGTTGCCGATCGCACAAGTCAGGAAAGACACCATCATCATGCGGCCATCGGTCACGTTGCGGTCGAACAATTCCAGCGGGAAGGCGATACGCATGTCTTCGGTGGCTTCGTCGATCAGATACACCAGTGCGTCCACGCCCTTGGTGAAGTCATCGGTGGTGGAAACTTCCACGTTGGTGCCGGTTGAAGATTCGGCGGCGAAGTGCGCCGCTGCTTCCAGATACGTGTGGCCGGGGTTGGGTGCCATTTTGTAGGCAACCAGAACGTGCTTGCCACCGGCGATTAGATCGGCTTCTTTCAAGCTCAGGTCTGCATAACGATTCGATTGATCCATTGTTTTCTCCTCTTGTTGTTGAATAGAGCTACTACATTGCGAACTTTACGGTTTGCGAACTATAAATAACAGTCAAATGTTTTTATAAGAACCATAAGTATTATTTATGATTTACAATCTGCCTGTCATGTTGCCCTTAAGCTTGCGCCAACTACAGGTCTTCGAGAGTGTCGCCCGTCATCTGAATCATTCGCGGGCGGCAGCGGAATTGTTTCTTTCGCAACCGGCCGTTTCAATGCAGATCAAACAGGCTGAACAGACTATCGGATTGCCGCTGTTCGAGCAAGCCGGCAAGAAACTATTTCTGACCGAGGCCGGGCGCGAGATGCTGCATTACGCGCGCTCAATCCTGCAGTTGATGCAGGAAATGGGAAACGTGTTTGATGCCATGAAAGGTCTGGAGCATGGCCGTCTGAACATCACGGTGGTCAGCACCGCGAATTACTTCATGCCGCACCTGCTGGCGAAATTCATTCAGGCACATCCGAAAATCCAGGTCGGCTTGTCCGTCGCCAATCGTGATGCCGTCATCCGCCAGGTGGCCGACAATGTTGCCGACCTTGCCATCATGGGCCAGCCACCACAGGGCGCCGACATGTTGGCCGAACCTTTCCTGGCCAATCCGCTGGTGCCGATTGCCGCACCCGCCCATTCTTTGGCGCATGCCAGAAAGATCAAACCGCAACAGTTGGCCAAAGAGGTTTTTCTGTTGCGCGAAAAAGGCTCAGGCACACGCGCGGTCGTTGAGCGGTTTTTCGACAGCCACGCGCTGCCGTTGCCGAACCACATGGAGATGGATACCAACGAAGCAATCAAGCAATCGGTGCAGGCGGGAATGGGCATCGGTATCATCTCGCGCCACGCCATCGAACTGGAGCTCGAGACCGGTCGTCTCGTCGTGCTCGATGTTGAAGGTTTCCCCATCATGCGCCACTGGCATATCGTGCAACGTAAAGACAAACGCCCATCCCTGTCGGCAATCGAGTTTGAGCGCTTTCTGCTGGCGCAAGCGCAGGGTCCGGCACCTGCTTCATCCGCAAGAAAACAGATTGCCCGCAAATAAAAAAGCGGCCCGAGGCCGCTTTTTTATGGTTCGTACAACTGACTTACTTGATGATCGCGTTCAGCTCTCCTTTGGAGTAACGGGCCGCCATTTTTTCCAGCGAAATCGGCTTGATCTTGTCGGCCATGCCGGCAGAACCGAAAGCTTCGTAGCGCGCCTTGCACACGGCACGCATCGCCTTGGTGGTTTCGGCCAGGAATTTGCGCGGGTCGAAATCCTTCGGGTTCTGCATCAGGTAGCGCCGTGTCGCGCCGGTAGAAGCCATGCGCAGGTCGGTATCGATGTTCACCTTGCGTACCCCGTGCTTGATGCCTTCAACGATTTCGGCAACCGGCACGCCGTAAGTTTGCGGCATCGCGCCACCGAATTCGTTGATGATCTTCAGCCACTCCTGCTCAACCGAGGAAGAGCCGTGCATCACCAGGTGGGTATTGGGGATGCGCGCGTGGATTTCCTTGATCCGGCTGATCGCCAATGTGTCGCCGGTGGGCGGCTTGGTGAACTTGTAGGCGCCATGCGAAGTGCCGATGGCGATGGCCAGTGCATCAACCTGGGTCAGCTTGACGAATTCAGCGGCTTCGTTCGGATCGGTCAACAGTTGGTCATGGCTCAACACGCCTTCCGCGCCGTGGCCGTCCTCCTTCTCGCCGGCACCGGATTCGAGAGAGCCGAGGCAACCGAGTTCCCCTTCGACCGAGACGCCGACGGCGTGCGACATTTCCACCACGCTGCGGGTCACGTTGACGTTGTAATCGAAGCTGGAAGGGGTCTTGCCGTCGGTCATCAGCGAGCCGTCCATCATCACGCTGGAGAAACCGGACTTGATGGCGTTGATACAGACCGCCGGCGATGCGCCGTGGTCCTGGTGCATGACGACGGGAATATGCGGATACATTTCCACGGCAGCTTCGATGAGGTGGCGCAGGAACGGCTCGCCCGCGTATTTGCGCGCGCCGGCGGAGCCTTGCATGATGACCGGGCTGTTGCATTCATCCGCCGCTTCCATGATGGCTTTGACTTGTTCCAGATTGTTCACGTTAAACGCCGGCAAGCCATAGCTGTGCTCGGCAGCGTGATCGAGTAGTTGACGCAGGGATACGAGTGCCATATTTCCTCCTGATTAAAAAATTACGGTCTGATTTTCTGTTGCAGTTTAAATTGCCAAAGCGGGGGCTTCAACCACTCAAGTAATGTGGCGATCGCCGACCCGCACGATTTTCATGGTGTTGGTGTGACCGGCCTTGCCCACCGCCTCGCCCACAGTCATCACGATCATGTCGCCGTTTTCAACCAGCCCTTTGTCCAGCAATGCCTGTTCCGCATTGTGCAACTCCTGCGACTGTTCCTTCGCTGTCGAGTGGAAGGCGAGAGGGTGCACCCCGCTGAACAGGGTGACCTTGGTCAGCGTTTCCTGCACCGGGGTAAGGGCAAAGATCGGCACTCCGGCATTGAGGCGCGACATCCACAGCGCGGTCGAGCCGGACTGGGTGAGTGCCACGATAGCTTTGACTTTCAAGTGCGAGGCAGCGAACAGCGCGGACATCGCGATGGATTGGTCGATGCGGGTGAATTTCTGGTGTTTCCCGCGCCGATCAATCGCATGATCCTCCGCTTCGCGCTCGGCCTTCAGACAGATGCGCGCCATCGCCTCGATGGTTTCCACCGGATAGTCGCCCACCGCAGTTTCTGCCGACAGCATCACCGCGTCGGTGCCATCCAGTACCGCATTCGCAACGTCCGACACTTCGGCCCGGGTCGGGATCGGGCTGGTGATCATCGACTCCATCATCTGGGTTGCCGTGATGGCCAGTTTGTTGTGCGCGCGCGCTAGCTTGATCATCTTTTTCTGCAGACCGGGAACTGCCGCATCGCCAACTTCCACCGCCAAATCACCGCGCGCCACCATGATGGCGTCGGAAGCATTGATGATCTCCTCCAGCACCGGGATCGCTTCCGCGCGCTCGATTTTGGCCAGCAACATCGACTTGCCGCCGGCTGCATGCATCAAATCGCGCGCCAACTTCATGTCGTCCGCAGAACGCGGGAATGACACCGCCAGATAGTCCGCCTTGATCAGCGCAGCCGTCTTGATGTCTTCCTTGTCCTTGTCGGTCAATGCCGGAGCGGTCAGACCGCCACCCTTGCGGTTGATGCCTTTGTTGTTGGACAGCACACCGCCGCGCACCACCACGCAATGCACCTCGCTCCCCTTGACGCCGGTGACGTGAAACTCCAGCAGGCCATCGTTAAGCAGCAGCACGGTGCCCACATCCACATCATTGGGCAATTCCTTGTAGTCCAGGCCGACCCGCTCCTGGTTGCCGAGGCCGTTCAGCGCCCCGTCAAGGATGAACGTGTCGCCTTTTTTAAGGATGATCTTGTCGTTTTCAAATTTGCTGACTCGGATCTTCGGCCCCTGCAGATCGGCCAGAATACCGACCGTCCGTCCGACCGCGGCGGCGGCGGCACGCACCGTTTCAGCTCGCTGCATGTGATCCTGCGCGGTGCCATGCGAAAAATTCATCCGCACCAGATCAACCCCGGCGCGGATCATTTGTTCCAACACTTTCTGATCACTGGACGCGGGGCCCAGCGTTGCAACTATTTTGGTTCTACGCAGCATGTGATTCCTGATTGATTATTGTTTGGCGCGTTGTTCCAGAATCGCCACTGCCGGCAAAGTCTTGCCTTCGAGGAATTCGAGGAACGCACCGCCTGCGGTGGAGATGTAGGACACCTTGTCATAGATGTCATACTTCTGAATGGCGGCAATGGTATCGCCGCCGCCCGCCAGGGTGAACGCTTTGGTATTGGCGATCGCCATGGCGATTGTCTTGGTGCCTTCGCCGAACTGGTCAAACTCAAACACACCAACCGGACCGTTCCACACCACGGTGCCCGCCTGCATGATGATGTCGGCCAGTTGCTGGGCGGATTGCGGGCCGATGTCGAAGATCATGTCGTCGTCGGCCACGTCGTCGGCATTTTTCAGCACTGCCGGCTCGTTGGCGTCAAATTTCTTGCCGCACACAACATCCACCGCGATGGGGATGGTTGCGCCGCGCGCCTGCATCTTGGTCATCAGCGCCTGTGCCGTCGGCACCAGATCGTCTTCGCACAGCGACTTGCCGACGTTCTTTCCGGCCGCCTTGAGGAAGGTGTTGGCGATGCCGCCGCCAACCACCAGTTGCTCGCATTTCTCCGACAGCGATTCGAGCACGGTCAGCTTGGTCGAAACCTTGGAGCCGCCGACGATGGCCACCATCGGGCGCGCGGGGCTGAGCAGCGCCTTTGTCAAAGCTTCAAGTTCTTCGGTGAGCAGGATGCCGGCAGCAGCGATGGGCGCGAACTTTGCCACGCCGTGGGTCGAGGCTTCCGCACGGTGCGCGGTGCCGAAGGCATCCATCACGAACACGTCACACAGTCCCGCATATTTTTTCGCCAATTCATCGGTGCTTTTCTTTTCGCCCTGGTTGAAGCGGCAGTTCTCCAACAGAACCAGCTCGCCTTCAGCGACGTTGAAACCGCCGTCGATCCAGTCGCGGATCAGGCGCACCGGCTTGCCCAGTTTGTTGGCAATAGTATCAGCCACCGGCTTGAGCGAATTTTCTTCGGAAAACTCCCCTTCGGTCGGACGGCCCAAATGCGAGGTAACCATTACCTTGGCCCCGGCCTTCAGCGCGGCGTTGATGGTCGCCATGGAGGCGGTGATGCGCGCATCGGAAGTCACTTTCCCGTCTTTGACGGGTACATTCAAATCGGAACGGATCAGGACGCGTTTGCCCTTGAGATCCAGATCGGTCATTTTGATTACAGACATGATTTTTCCTTTGAACTGGCATGAAGAAAAAGGGCTGGCAGCGCCAGCCCTGAACGAGGCGAATTACTTGGCAACGTGACGAACCAGACGCATCAGGTTGCAGGTATAGCCATACTCGTTGTCATACCACGCAACCACCTTGACGAAGGTCGGGTCCAGCGCAATGCCGGCCTCAGCGTCGAAAGTCGAAGGCTGTGAACAGCCGCGGAAGTCGGTGGATACCACTTTCTCCGAGGTATAACCCAGCACGCCTTTAAGCGGACCACTCTCGGAAGCCGCCTTCATCGCCGCGCAGATCTCGTCGTATTTGGCCGGTTTGTTCAGCTCGACCGTCAGGTCAACCACGGACACGTCGGAGGTCGGCACGCGGAAGGCCATGCCGGTCAACTTGCCGTTCAGCTCGGTAATCACCTTGCCCACCGCCTTGGCTGCGCCGGTGGAGGAAGGGATGATGTTTTCCAGGATGCCGCGTCCGCCACGCCAATCTTTGTTGGAAGGACCGTCAACCGTCTTTTGAGTGGCGGTGGCGGCGTGCACGGTGGTCATCAGGCCGCGCTTGATGCCAAAGGTGTCATTCAACACCTTGGCCACCGGCGCCAGGCCGTTGGTGGTGCAGGAGGCGGCGGAAACAATCGCCTCGCCCTTGTAGCTGTCGTGATTCACGCCATACACAAACATCGGTGTGTCGTCTTTCGAGGGCGCCGACTGCACCACTTTCTTGGCACCCGCGTCAATATGCTTCTGGCAGGTTTCCTTGGTCAGGAAGAAGCCAGTGCACTCGACCACAATATCCGCGCCCACTTCGTTCCAATTCAGGTTGGCCGGGTCGCGCTCGGCGGTCAGGCGAATCTTTTTTCCGTTCACGATCAGATTGCTGCCTTCCACTTTGACGTCGCCATTGAAGCGACCGTGCACGGAATCGTACTTCAACATGTAAGCGAGGTAATCCGGTTCAAGCAGATCGTTAATTGCGACGACCTCGATTTCCGGAAAATCCTTGGCTGCCGCACGGAACACCATGCGACCGATACGACCGAAACCATTGATGCCAATTTTGATTGCCATGTCTTCTCTCCCTTTTGTGTATCAATTAAAAAATCTGTATCGCCTTAGAGCACGCTCTTGACGGCCTTCACAACGTTCTCGACGGTAAAGCCAAAGTGCTTGAACAGTTCCGGCGCCGGGGCGGATTCGCCGAAGGTGTCCATGCCGACCACCGCACCATCCAGACCGACATACTTGTACCAGCCGCCGGTAACGCCCGCTTCAACTGCAACGCGCTTCATCCCTTTTGGCAGGACGCTGTTTTTGTACGCTTGATCCTGCAAGTCGAACACGTTGGTCGAAGGCATAGACACGACGCGCACATTCACACCTTCAGCTGCCAGCGCTGCCTGTGCCTTCATCGCCAGGTCGACTTCCGAACCGGTGGCGATGATGGCCGCCTGCGGCTTGCCAGCGGCTTCGGACAACACATAACCGCCCTTGCGGATGTTGGCGATCTGCGCCGCATCACGTTTCTGGAACTGTAAGTTCTGGCGACTGAAGATCAGGCTGGACGGACCGTCATTGCGTTCCACCGCCGCCACCCATGCCACGGCCGATTCGACCGTGTCACACGGACGCCAGACTTGCATATTGGGGATGTAGCGCAGGGTGGCAGTCTGTTCGACCGGCTGGTGGGTCGGGCCGTCTTCGCCCAGACCGATGGAGTCGTGGGTAAACACGAAGATCACGCGCTGTTTCATCAGCGCCGACATGCGCAGCGCGTTGCGCGCGTATTCGGAGAACATCAGGAAGGTGCCGCCAAACGGCAGGAAGCCGCCGTGCAGTGCCATGCCGTTCATGATGTGCGACATGCCGAATTCGCGCACGCCGTAGCTGATGTAGTTGCCCGGTTTTTTGCCGCTGACGTGGTGCGCGCCCGTCCAGTTGGTCAGGTTGGAACCGGTCAAGTCCGCAGAGCCACCCAGAAACTCGGGCAAAGCGGGTTGCAGGCCGTTGATCGCGTTCTGCGAAGCCTTGCGCGTGGCGATGGTCTCCGCCTTCTCGTTGGTCTTGGCGATGAACTCGGCAGCATGGGCAGCCCAGTTGACCGGCAACTGGTTGTTGATGCGGCGTTCGAATTCGGCGGCTTCATTCGGGTAAGCCTTTTTGTATTCGGCGAACTTGTTGTTCCACAGCTTTTCCAGTCCCTCTCCCTTGGTGCGCGCATCCCAGGCGTCATAGACATGCTGCGGAATCTCGAACGGCGGATATTTCCAGCCGATGTGCTCGCGTGTCGCGGCGATTTCCGCATCGCCAAGCGCCGCACCGTGCACGTCATGGGTGCCTTCCTTGTTGGGCGAACCCGCGCCGATGATGGTCTTGCAACAGATCAGGGTCGGCTTGTCGGTCACCGCATGGGCAGCCTTGATTGCGGCATCGATCGCTTCGGGATCGTGCCCCTGGACATTGGCGATGACGTGCCAGCCGTAGGCTTCAAAACGCTTGGCGGTGTCGTCGGTGTACCAACCGTCGATATGGCCGTCGATGGAGATGTTGTTGTCGTCCCAGAATGCGGTCAGCTTGCCCAGGCCCCAGGTGCCGGCCAGCGCGCAGGCTTCGTGCGAAATGCCTTCCATCATGCAGCCGTCACCCATAAACACGTAAGTATTGTGGTTGACAATCACGTGGCCGGGTTTGTTGAACTCGTTGGCCAGCAGTTTTTCCGCCATTGCCATCCCAACCGCGTTGGTGATGCCCTGACCGAGCGGGCCGCCGGTGGTTTCCACGCCGGGGGTGTAACCATATTCGGGGTGACCCGGCGTTTTCGAATGCATCTGGCGGAAGCGTTTCAGCTCGTCCATCGGCAGATCGTAGCCGGACAAATGCAGGAGCGCGTACACCAGCATTGAGCCGTGGCCGTTCGACATCATAAAGCGGTCGCGGTCCGGCCATTTCGGATTGGCCGGATTGTGGCGCAGATGGCGATTCCACAACACGTCGGCAATTTCCGCCATCCCCATCGGCGCGCCGGGGTGGCCGGAATTGGCTTTCTGCACGGCGTCCATAGCCAGCGCGCGGATGGCACCGGTAACGTCGTTGAATTTGGGTGGGGTGACGCTGCGTGCTCCTGACATTTCGACTCTCCTCCGGAAACTTGTGGGTGAATGGACTACAACTATCTTTAAATTTTGAGCGCAGATTATGCACCACCCGCCCAGTGCAGGGCAAATCAACCGATTCCGGCACTATTTGCGGGCGCGCCGTTTTATTCAGCCCGCGCTTCTTTTCGGCGGTTTGATCCCGAGCTGTTTCAGCTTGCGGTACAGGTGGGTGCGCTCGATGCCTATCTTGTCCGCCAAACCGGACAGGTTCCCGGCCGCCGTGGCGAGATGGTATTGCAGATACAGGGCATCAAAATGCTCGCGCGCCTGCTTGAAAGGCAACTCCAGCGGCAGCTCGACCGTGATCCACCCGGCATGATTTTCGGCTGCCGTATCATCTGTTGCAATTGGCGCGGCAGCGGCCCCGGACTGCTGCAATGTCTGCTCGACTGTGGCCAGCAATTTTTTCAGCGCGATCGGTTTTTCGAGAAAATCCGAAGCGCCGATCTTGGTCGCCTCGACGGCGGTTTCAATCGTCCCGTGACCCGACATCATCACCACGGGGATGTCGAGCGCGCCTTCTGCCACCCATTCCTTCAACAGGCTCAAGCCGTCGGTATCCGGCATCCAGATATCGAGCAGCACCAGATCCGGTGCATGTTTCATCTGCTCCCGCGCCTGTTGCGCGTTTTCGGCGAGCAGCACCCCGTAGCCCTCGTCGAACAGGATTTCGGACAACAATTCGCGAATTCCCGCCTCGTCGTCCACCACCAGAATATTTTTTGTAGTCATGCGCTCATCTCCGTTTTTTGCTGCAACAGCGGCAACAGAATCGCGATCCGCGCGCCGCCGGACTGCGTGCTTTGAATTGATATGCTGCCGCCATGCTCTTCGACGATTCGTTTTACGATGGGCAAACCCAAGCCGGTACCCTTTGGCTTGGTCGTGGCATACGGGTCGAATGCCTTGGCCAGAAAATGCTCCGTAAAACCACTGCCGTTATCGGTGACCGATAAACACAGCATATTGTGCGGCGCATCTTCAGTGGCCAGAACGATCTGCGGGTCGGCTGTCTGCTGCAGCGCGTCATGGGCATTCTGAAGCAGGTTATGCACTACCTGGCGCAGGCGCGTGGCATCTCCCTCGATACGCGCGCGCGACGCTTGCAGGCGCAGGGTGACCGGACTACTGTTGGCCTCGTACAGTCCGGTCACTTCGCGCAGCAATGCGTGCAGATCGAGCGGCGCCAGTTGCGCTGCCGGCACCCGCGCATAGTCGGCAAAATCACTCACCATGCTTTTCATCGCCGCAACCTGGCTCACGATGGTCGCGGTGGCCCGCTGCAGCAGCTGCGCATCCTGTTGCTCCAGCTTGGCGGAAAGTTTGTGTTGCAAGCGCTCCGCGGAAAGCTGGATCGGTGTCAGCGGGTTCTTGATCTCGTGCGCCAGCCGCCGCGCCACCTCGCCCCATGCCGCCTGGCGCTCGGCCTGGAGCAGATGGCTGATGTCGTCGAACACCAGCACATGACTAAACTGGCCGCCTGCGCCCAGGATATTGCAGCGCAATAGCAACACCTGTTCGCCGTTCTTGCTCATTCGTTCCATTTGGCGTTGCCAGACACTGCCCGAAGCGGTGGCGATGCCCTGCTGCACCGATTCGATGAAGGGGCGCAGCAGGGGATGTGCCTGTGCCAGGGTTGGCAGGCTTTGCCCATTGAGCGCTTCTTCCCCGATTTCGAGGATGCGGCCGGCACTGGCGTTGGCAGAGCGGATCACCGCCTGCGCATCAACCACCAGCACCCCGGACGACAGGTGGGCCAGCACGCTTTCCAGGTGCGCCTTGGCGTCTGCCACCTGTTGCTGCTGTTCCTCGTTCAATTGTTTTGCGCTGGCGAGTTGCGCCGTCATCTGGTTGAACAGCACGGTCAGGCCGCCCAGTTCATCCCGGCCGTACACCGGATAGTTACCGCTGAAATTCCCCTGGGCCACCGCGCGCGTGCCGGAGGCCAGCGCCGCCAGGGGGGCGCTCAATCTGGCGCTAAAATAGAAGGCGGCAGACAACGCGCTCAATAAAACAATCAGCAACGACAGCGTGAGGGTGATTCCGAACAGGCGCTTGAGGCCGAGGCGGGAAAGGGAAAGTTGCTGGTAATCGCCGTACACCGCGCGCACCACTTCGGCATCGCTCGCCATCTGCGCTGACACTGGCTGGGTAAATTGCAGCAGACGCGGGGTTTGCCAGCGCGACGAACGGATCGGTAGCAGCACCTGCAAAGTCAGCTGCTCGTTGGGCAGCGCATCGATGCGGCGAAATTTTCCTACCTGCCACGCCGTATCGATGCTTTCCTTGAGCGGCCCGATTGCCGGGCGGGCATCGCCGGCATGGGCCAGCAAATTTCCCTTTCGGTCGAAAACCGCGGCCTTCTGGGTCAGCCCTTCGGCGATGAAGCGGTTAAGGGTTGCGGCATGGCGGCGCGGATCCTGTTCCGCCAAAACAAGGGCAACAAATCGGCCTTTTTTCTCCAACTCATCCAGCCCGTTTTCCAGCGTGCTTCGAGCCAGATTGAGGCCGCCTTCCAGCGCTTTTTCCACCCGCACGTCGAACCATGACTCGATGCTTTTTTGCAGGAACTGCACCGACACCGCGTACACCAGCAACCCTGGCAGCACCGCAATCAGGGAAAAAAAAGCGGCCAGTCGCAAGGTCAGCTTGGCGCCATACACCCGCCGTTTCAGTTTTCCGTACAACTGCCCAATCTGGTACAGCACCAGCAGCAGCAGCCCCAGCGCCAGGCTGCCGGTCAGGCCGAGCAAGGCCGCATAGTTTTGCGAGTAAAGCTCGGTATTGCCGCTCGCGCTGGCGAGCAGGTAGAGCAACAGAACGCCGGCCAGCGCCGAAAACAGGACCAGATATTTCATGGCCGCCCCGTTTCTGCCGGCGCTTCGGTTTTGATTTCCCAGTGAAACTCGGCGGAACTGACACTCCATTGGTCATTGGTCATGGCGTTAATTTGCAGCGGTTTTGGCAACTGATCGATATCCAGGCGCATCGAGGCTTTGGCGCCCACCCGGCTGCTTTTTTTGACCAGACGCGAGAAATAGCCATCGCCCGAATGGCCCAGCAGTGCCGTGTCGATTGGCGGGGTGGACTGGCGTCCAAGCAGATGCAGCGCCTCCGGCAGGGTGGCGAAGCTTTGATACAAACCGCCGCCGCTGCTGATGCGAAATTGCCGGGTCAGGGAATTGAATGAAAGCTTGCTGGTTTTCTGCTGCACGAAGATGTCGCTGTCGGGCCAATACCAGCGGGTGCGATGCAAGGAAAGCTCGCTGACGAAATACAGGGTGACATTGTGGCGCAACGCATCCTCCACTTGGGGCGGGAGCTTGATCTCAAAATTGGCCGAGAGCACGTAACCATCGGGCGTCAGCCGGGCTTCCGCTTTTTCTAGGTTGATACCGTCGGCGAAAACCGCGCCGGCCCAGAAAATCAGCAGCGCCAGCCAGCCCAGGCGTGAATCAATTTTTTTTGTGCAGCAGGGCATAAAAAAATCCGTCATGGCGGGGGTCCGGCAACAATTGTCCGGCCGCGTGCCCAATCCCGTCCAGGGTGATTTTCCCGCGCCCGGCATCGGCCTGGGTTTGCAGGAATTGATCGATCACCTGTTGGTTTTCGCGGGCGAAAATCGAGCAGGTCGCGTACAGCATCACCCCACCGGGCGCGAGCAGCGGCCACAGCGCCTGCACAATCTGCAATTGCCGATGCGCGAATCCTTCGATGTCCGCCGGACGGCGCAGCCATTTGATGTCGGGATGACGGCGCACCACCCCGGAAGCGGAGCAGGGCACATCGGCCAGGATGCGCTGGAATGGCCGGCCATCCCACCAGGCCTGCGGGTCGGCCGCATCGCCGCACACCAGTTCGGCCCGCAGCGCGAGGCGCTCCAGGTTTTGCCGCACCCGCTGCAAACGAGCCGCATCCTTGTCCAGCGCCACCAATTCGATATCGGCACGCTCGAGCAGGTGCGCGGCCTTGCCGCCCGGTGCGGCGCAGGCATCCAGCACGCGCATTCCGGTGCGCGCATCCAGCAGGCCGGCAGCGCATTGTGCTCCCGCATCCTGTACCGACACCCTGCCCTCGGCAAAATACGGCAGACGCTCAATCGCCGCCGGTTGCGCCAGCATCAGGGCATCGGGGGCAAGCCGGGTCGCGGCCATTCCCTCGCGTGCCAACGCCTCCAGATACGCTGCTGCCGTCCCCTGCCGGACATTCACCCGCAGGGTCATCGGCGGATGCCGGTTGCCTGCTTCTAGAATCTCCCCGGCACGCGTGCCGTATTGATCTTGTAACTGACTGACCCACCAGCGCGGATAGGCATGGCGGGTCGCCGGATCGGCATCCGCCTGCTGGCGCAACGTGACACGCTGGCGCAAAAAGTGGCGCAACACCGCATTCACCAAGGGGGCGGTTGCCGGGTTGTGCCGCTTGGCGGCACGCACCGCCTGATCGACGATGACGTGTTCCGCGCTTTTGCTGAATTCGAGCTGGTACAGGGCAACCGCCATCAGATATCCCAAGTGCGGCTCGCGCAATGGTCTTGTCAGCAGTCGATCGAGGAAAAACTGCAGACGGGCGAAATAGCGCACCGTGCCGTAGCCCAGATCCTGCAGGGCGCCGCGCTGTTGCGGGCTGAATTCCGCATGCGCGCGCAACACCTCCTGCAACGCATGGTCCAGATTGCCGCCATCCATCACCCGTTTCACCAATTTGGCGGCTTCGGTCTGGATCAGATTCATGCTGCTCCCTTGCCAAAACGGTTGCCGACGCTCAACCCGAATCCCTGTACGAACTGGGCGGCGGGCAAGGGTTTGCCGCCGGGTTTTTGCAGGATTTCCAACCACAGCGAGCCTTCGGCGCAAGCCACTTCGATTCCACTCTTGTCCATGCCCAGCACGGTGCCGGGGATTCCCTTGCCGCTGCCGCGGCGCGTGCGCCAGATTTTGATCGCCGTCCCGTTCAACTCGCCGCAGGCGACCGGAAAGGGATTGTAGGCGCGCACCGCGCGTTCCAATTCGGCAGCGGAGCGATTCCACTCCAACCAGGCTTCCGCCTTGCTCAATTTGGCCGCGTAACTGGACTGGCCGGCATCCTGCGGTTGCGCGCGCAGGGGGCCGTTGGCCAGCCGCTGCAGCGCTCGCACGATGCAGTCGGCACCGAGGCTGGCGAGTTTGTCGTGCAGGGTTTGCGCGTTGTCTTCGCTGCTGATCGGGCATGCTTGCTGCAACACAATGTCTCCCGTATCCAGCCCGGCGTCCATCTGCATGATGGTAATCCCGGTCTGCCGGTCGTCGGCCAGAATGGCGCGCTGGATGGGTGCCGCGCCGCGCCAGCGTGGCAGCAATGAGGCGTGGATGTTGAGGCAACCGTGGCGCGGGAGCTGCAATACCGCCGGGGGCAAAATCAAGCCGTAGGCGGCCACCACCATCACGTCCGGCTGTAGCGCGCGCAATTCCTGCTGAATCACGTCGCCTTTCAGGCTGTCCGGCTGCAGCACGGGGATGCCGTGCTGCAGCGCCAAGCGTTTCACCGGGCTGGCACTGAGTTGCATGCCGCGTCCCGAGCGTCGATCCGGCTGGGTCAACACGCCAATCAGCCGGTGTTCGCTTTGGAGCAAAGTGGCCAGGGCGGCGGCGGCGAAATCCGGGGTTCCGGCAAACAGGATATTCACGTTCGCCTGCTACAGGGTTTCGCGCCGCTGTTTTTTCAGCTTGGCGCGAATGCGGGATTGTTTGAGATGCGAGAGATGTTCGACAAACACATGCCCCTGCAGATGATCCGTCTCGTGCTGGATGCAAACCGCGAGCAAACCGTCGGCTTGCAGGGTGAACGGCTCACCCTGTTGATTCAGGGCGCGCACTGTCACGCGCGCCGCCCGCCTGACTTTTTCGTAGATTCCCGGCACCGAAAGACAGCCCTCCTCCCCTTCCTCCTCGCCGCTTTGCGCCTGCAATTCGGGATTGATGAATACTTTCAGATCATCATGCGTCTCGGAGATATCCATGACAATCACGCGCAGATGCACATCCACCTGGGTTGCCGCCAGCCCGATCCCCGGTGCCGCGTACATGGTTTCGGCCATATCCCGCACTAGACGGCGCGTTTCATCGTTCACCTGCGTAACGGCCCGGGCAACTTTGTGCAGCCTCGGGTCGGGATATTGAAGTATTGGTAGTAGAGCCATAAATGCTTGCCAACTGAATAGACTAGATGCAGAATTTAAACCGGCGCAACAAGTTTGTGCCGCATTCCTTTACTTTGCTGGGGTTTTCCATGCGCAAGATTATATCGCTGATTTGCCTGCTGTTGCCCATCCTCGCCTCTGCCGATGTCGTGCAAATCCGCGAAGACGCGCCGGACCGTTATGTTGTGGTCAAGGGGGATACGCTGTGGGATATCTCCGCCCGATTCTTTATGACACCGTGGAAGTGGCCGGAAATTTGGGCCCTGAACAAGGAGCAAATCAAGGACCCGCACTGGATCTATCCGGGCGATGTGGTCTATCTGGATCGCGCGACAGGCCAGCTGGTGGTGAATCAGCCGGTGACGCCATCGGAATTGGTCAAGCTTCAGCCCAGGGTGCGGGTGCTGGCCAAAAACAGCGAGGCCATTCCGGCGATCCCGCTGAATGTGATCGGACCTTTTCTGCGCCGCCCGCTGGTGATCGAGGAAGAGGAATTGGCGCGGGCGCCAAAGCTGGTTGGCACCTATGAACAGCGCACCCTGTTGTCCGACAATGATGTGGCCTATGCGCAAAACCTGCCATTCGACCAGGGCTTGTTGTGGCAAGTCTATCGGCCCAACGTGAAATTCGCCGATCCTGATACGGGTGAAGCGCTGGGGCAGGAGGTTCTGTATCTGGGCGATGCCGAGGTGGAAAAATTTGCCGACCCCAGCACCTTGCGCATTACCCACGCCGTTCTGGAGATCAACAAAGGCGACTTTTTCGCTCAGGCCGCGGCGGGCTATTCCACCGATTTTTATCCCCGTGTGCCCAATACGCAGATCGGCGCAAAAGTCATTTCAATCTATGGCGGGGTGCAACAGGCCGGCCAATACTCGGTCATCACCCTCAACAAAGGCCGGCGTAATGGCATCGAAACCGGCCACGTGCTGGCCCTGTACCAAAAAGGCGAAACCCTCAAAACCAAGGGCCTGTTCACCCCCGATGTGAAATTGCCGGATATGCGTTACGGACTGGCCATGGTGTTCCGTGTGTTCAACAAAGTCTCTTACGCACTGGTGCTCGAGACCAAATTGCCGGTGCAAATCCTGGACAGCGCGCGCAATCCCGAATAAATGACGCTTGACCCCGGACTGGCGGACTGGCTTCGGCTTGCCATAATTCCCGGTCTGGGCGGCGAGGGGCTGCGCAAACTGCTGCTCGCCTTTGGTTCTCCCGCTGCGGTTCTGCAACAATCCCAGTCGTCGCTGACCCAATATGTGCGCCAACCGGTGGCGCGCGCGATTCTCGCCGGTGTGGATGAAACACACCTGGTGTCGGCGGCAGGCTGGCTTGCCGACCCGCTGAACCGGATCGTCACGGTAGCTGATGCGGCTTACCCGCAAGCCCTGCTCAATACTGCCGACCCGCCGCTGTTGTTGTATGTCAAAGGCCGGGTCGATCTGCTCAACACTCCCGCACTCGCCATCGTCGGCAGCCGCAACGCAACCGTCCAGGGGCTGCGCGATGCCGAGGCTTTTGCCCAATCCGCCGCCGAATGTGGTCTTTGTGTGGTCAGCGGTTTGGCGCAAGGGATCGATGCCGCCGCCCACCGGGGGGCGCTGCGCGGTAAAGGACGCACCATTGCGGTGGTCGGCACCGGCCTGGACAAGGTTTATCCGGCATCCAACCGCGAGCTGGCCCATCAACTGGCGCAAGACGGCTGCATTATTTCCGAATTTGCCCTTGGCACGCCGCCCCTGCCCGCCAATTTTCCCCGCCGCAACCGGATCATCAGCGGACTCAGCCTGGGCTGTCTGGTGGTTGAGGCGGGACTGCAAAGCGGTTCGCTGATTACCGCGCGTATGGCGCTGGAACAAGGCAGGGAAGTGTTCGCCATCCCCGGCTCGATCCACTCACCGCAAGCCAAGGGTTGCCACAGCCTGATCAAGCAGGGAGCCAAACTGGTTGAGCGCGCGCAGGATATTCTCGAAGAACTGGGATACCTGTTCAAGGCGGGGGCCGCTGCCGCCGCGCCCGACCATCCCTTGTTTCAACATTTGGGATTCGATCCGGTCGATGCGGAGACACTGGCGCAGCGCAGCGGCTTGACGATAGCGGAGCTATCCGCCATCCTGTTGCAACTTGAGCTGGACGGGGCTGTTGCCCCGATGCCCGGCGGCCGCTATCAACGAATCACCTGATTTTTTCCTATGTTCGACATTTTGATCTATCTATTCGAGAGCTATTTTGATGCGGAGAATTATCCCGAATCGGACCGCCTTTCGGCCAAACTGAGCGCTGCCGGTTTCGAGGACGACGATATCCATCAGGCGCTGGCCTGGCTGTCCGGTTTGCGCGATTTATCCGCCGCCTCGTACCCGCCCGGCATCAACCAAAGCGGGTTGCGCTGCTATACAAGTTTTGAAGAAGACCTGATCAGCGCTGAAGGTTTGCGCTTCATCGCCTTCTGGGAACACAATAAGATCATCACCCCGATCGAGCGCGAGATGATCATCGACCGCATCATGGCCCTGGGGCGCGACAAGCTGGCTTTGGACAAGGTCAAGCTGATCGCCCTGATGGTGCTTTGGAACCAGCACGATGATCTTGATCCGCTGCTGATCGAGGATCTGCTCACCCCTGCCGACGCCACCCAGCTTCACTAAAATTTCATGCCAAAAAACCTGCTGATCGTCGAGTCGCCCGCCAAGGCGAAGACGTTAAAAAAATATCTGGGCAAAGATTTTGAAGTGCTGGCCTCCTACGGTCACGTGCGCGACCTGGTGCCCAAGAACGGCGCGGTTGATGTCGATCACGGATACGCGATGAATTACGAGACGATTGCGCGCAACGCCAAACACGTCGACGCGATTGCCAAGGCAGCCGCAGCCGCAGACACCATCCTGCTCGCGCCCGACCCCGACCGGGAAGGCGAGGCCATCGCCTGGCATATTTCGGAATTGCTAAAAGGCAAGCGCGCACTCAAAGGCAAGACCATGAAGCGCGTGGTGTTCTACGAGATCACCCAATCGGCCGTGCAGGATGCCGTCGCCCACCCGCGCGAGATCGCCATGCCGCTGGTTAACGCGCAACAGGCGCGGCGCGCGCTGGATTATCTGGTTGGCTTCAATTTGTCGCCGTTGCTGTGGCGCAAGATCCGCCCGGGCCTGTCGGCGGGCCGCGTGCAAAGTCCCGCTTTGCGCCTGATCGTCGAGCGCGAACTGGAAATCGAGAAGTTCAACAGCCGCGAATACTGGTCGGTGCATCTGGACACGCAAAAAAACAGCACCCCGTTCAAGGCCAAGCTGTTCCAGTTCCAGGGCAAAAAACTGGAGCAACTGAGCATTGGCAGCCAGGTTGAATACGACGCCATCCACGCCAAACTGGCCGCCGCCAAGCTGCCGCCAAAAGTGGTGCGCGTGGAGAAGAAAGGCAAGCAACGTAGCCCCGCCGCGCCGTTCACCACCTCCACTTTGCAACAGGAAGCGGTGCGCAAACTGGGGATGACCTCAGACCGCACCATGCGCACCGCGCAATCGCTGTACGAAGGGTCGGACATCGGCGGCCAGACCACCGGATTGATCACCTACATGCGTACCGATTCGCTCAACCTCGCCAACGAAGCGGTCGCCGAGATTCGCGGCTACATCAAGGATAACTTCGCCGCCGATTACCTCCCGGCCAAGCAGCCGCTGTACAAGAGTAAAGCCAAGAACGCGCAGGAAGCGCACGAAGCGATCCGCCCGACCTCGATTGCGCGCACGCCAGACAGTCTGCGCGGTCACCTCAATATCGACCAGATGCGCCTGTACGAGATGATCTGGAAACGCACACTCGCCTCACAAATGTCACCGGCGCGCTTCGACACCGTCAGCGTTGATATTCGTCTCTCCAGCGACGACACCCTGTTCCGTGCCAGCGGCCAGACCCTGGTATTTCCCGGCTTCATCGGCGTGTATATGGAAGATGTGGACGATGCCGAGGAAGAAGACAGCGCCAGGTTGCCGCCGCTGGCCGAAGGCGATGTGCTGCCCGTGGACAAACTCTACGGTGAACAACACTTCACCCAGCCGCCGCCGCGTTTTTCGGAAGCCAGCCTGGTCAAATCCCTGGAAGAATACGGCATCGGTCGCCCCTCCACCTACGCCACCATTATTTCCACCCTGCAGGCGCGCGAATACGCCACGCTCGACAAGAAACGTTTCGTGCCCACCGATGTCGGGCGTGTGGTCATCAAGTTCCTCACCGAACACTTCACCCGCTATGTTAATTACGGTTTTACCGCCAACCTCGAAGACGAACTGGATGAAGTCTCCGAAGGAAAGCGCGACTGGATCCCGGTTCTGGATGAATTCTGGAAAGGCTTCAACCAGCTTATCGTTGACAAGAAAGACGTTGATCGTCCCGGCACCGAGATTCTGGAAGAAGCTTGTCCCAAGTGCGGCAAACCGCTGTCGAAACGCCTTGGCAAGCGCGGCAGTTTCATCGGCTGCACCGCTTATCCGGAATGCGGTTACACCCGCAGTTTGAGCGGAGAAGAAGAACCCGGCGAAGCGCGCAAGGAATTGGGCGCACATCCGGAAACCGGGCAACAAGTCCTGTTGTTGCGCGGCCCCTACGGCCCCTATGTGCAACTCGGCGAAGTGATGGAAGGGGAAAAAACCAAACCGAAACGTGTGTCCTGGCCCAAAGAGCTGCCGCTGGAACAAGCCGATTTAGCCCACGCGCTGAAACTGCTCTCGCTACCGCGCGACCTGGGCCCGCACCCCGAGACAGGCAAAAAAGTCATCGTCAACATCGGTCGTTTCGGCCCCTACATCGGCCATGACGGCAAGTTCAAATCCATTCCGCGCAGCGACAGCATCTTCGACATCGGGCTCGAACGCGCGGTAGAACTGCTGGCACAGGCGAGAACCGGCGGCGCCACCGTCCTGCGCACACTGGGCGAACACCCGGACGACCACGCACCCGTCGAAATCTGCAGCGGCCGCTATGGCCCCTATGCCCGCCACGGCAGGGTCAACGCCACTCTGCCAAAGGAAATGGCGCCGGAAGCGGTGACTCTGGAAGAAGCGCTGGAACTGATTGCCGCCAAAGCGGCCAAGGGCGGAAACGGAAAAACCAGGACCGCCAGAAAACCGGCGGCAAAGAAAACGGCGGCTAAAAAGACCCCCAAGACGGCGACGACCAAAGCCAAACCAACCGCGGCGAAGGCAACGACCGGTAAAAAAGCGGCTGCCAGGAAAACAACCGCCAAGAAAAAAACTTAGGACTTATCCAACTCCGACAGGCTACGTTTCGAGTTCAATAAAAGTTACCCAACTTGCCCCATTTCTTCCATTCAATTTCTTTCTCGTGGTTGGCATTCGCTTACCAGCAAAGGCCGGGTAACTGTCCATTTGCTTGTTTCCGGACATTGGCGCCAGTGATTTTTTCTCGTTGAGAAGAGCGCAGTCCACCTTCGGGCTCTGTTTGCAAACCAAGCCTTTCAATTTTCTAAAGCTGCAAGGCTCCGTGCAGGGTTAACTCAGCCGTGCGTATTCCCCCGGGTTTCACCCCACGGCGCAACTTTGAACAATAGCAGCATCCCCGGCAGCGCTAGCAAAGCGCACAGCAGGAAAAACATCGTCCACCCCATACTTTCCACCAGCCAACCCGTTGCGGCATTGGCGAAGGTACGCGGGATCGCCATCAGGCTGGTGAATAGCGCGAACTGGGTGGCGGTGTAGGCGGGGTGGGTGGTGCGGGCGATGAAGGCGACGAAGGCGACGGTGCCGAGGCCGACACCCAGGGCTTCAAGCCCGATGACGATGGCGAGTTGCGCGCGCTCGGCGACGCCGATGACATCGAAGTGTCCGAACGAGGCCAGCCAGGCGAAGCCGAAGATGGACACCACCTGCACCACGCCGAACAGCCACAGCGCGCGGTTGATGCCGATCTTTACCATCCACAGTCCGCCCAGCATGCCGCCGATGATGGAGGGCCACAGGCCGGCGTTCTTGGCGATGAGGCCGATGTCGGTCTTGGAGAATCCCATATCGAGATAGAACGGCGTTGCCAGCGCGGTGCACATGCTGTCGCCCAATTTGTAGAACAGCAGGAAGGCCAGCACCAGCAACGCGCTGTTCCAGCCTTTGCGGGTGATGAACTCGTGGAACGGTTCCACCACGGCCTCGCGCAATGTCTTGGGCGGCGAGGCGCGGTGAGGTTCGCTCACCATCAGGGTCATGGCGATGCCGGGCAGCATGAACAGCGCGGTGAGGATGAACACCGTGCTCCACGGCAGGAAGTCGGCCAGGATCAGCGAGAGCGAACCGGGCACCAGCCCGGCGATGCGGTAGGCGTTGACGTGGATGGCGTTGCCCAGACCGAGTTCGACGTCGCTCAACAATTCGCGCCGATAGGCGTCGAGCACGATGTCCTGTGTCGCGCTTAATACGGCGAGCAGCGTGGCGATCCACGCAATGGCGACCAGATCGCTGCTCGGCGAAAACCCGCCCATCGCGGCAATGGTCACCAGCAGGCCGATCTGGGTCAGCAGCATCCAGCCGCGCCGGCGCCCCAGCAGCGGCACCACGTAGCGGTCGAGGAAAGGCGACCAGAGAAATTTCCAGGTGTAGGGAAACTGGATCAGCGCAAACAATCCGATGGTCTTGAGATCGACGTGCTCGGTGCGTAACCAGGCCGGCACCAGATTGAACAGGAGGAATAGCGGCAGACCCGAGGCGAAGCCGGTGAACACGCAGATCAGCATGCGGCGGGTGAAGAGTTGTTGCCAGACGGTCATGTAAAGCCCTCAAATGATCGGACCATGCTGGTCCGTCTGCATGATCGTAAATGATGAATTGTGGTGGGATGGTTGTTTATGGTTTGCCGCCCAGGCGGTTTAGCAGCTTGTCGTGGATGCCGCCAAACCCGCCGTTGCTCATCACCAGAATCTGGTCGCCCGATTCAGCGCTGCCAGCGATTGCCTCGATCAGTTCGTTGAGGTCATCTTTCACCACCGCTTTGCCGCCCAGCGGCGCGAGTGCGCTACGCGCATCCCAGCCGAGATTGTCGGCATAGCAAAAGGTCATATCTGCATTTTTCAGGCTATCGGGCAACGCAGCTTTCATCACGCCCAGTTTCATGGTGTTGGAGCGCGGCTCCAGTACGGCGAGGATCCGCGCGCTACCGACCTTGTGCCGCAGTCCGGCGACGGTGGTGGCGATGGCCGTGGGGTGGTGGGCGAAATCGTCATACACGGTGATGCCGTTGACCCGGCCTTTCACTTCCATGCGGCGCTTGACGTTTTTGAATTCGGCCAGTGCCGCCAGGCCTTGCGCGACCGGAACACCGGCATGGCGCGCGGCGGCGAGTGCGGCGAGGGCGTTCAGACGGTTGTGTTCGCCCAGAAGCTCCCAGTGCAGGGTGCCTCGCGTCCTGCGGTTCAGCGACACCACATCCCGCGCGTCGATATTCCAGCCGTCATCTGTGCCAAACTTTTCCACCGGCGTCCAGCAGCCGCGCTGTATCACGCGCTGCAACGATTCCTCGCGTCCGTTGCACACCACCAACCCGTTGCCGGGTACGCTGCGCACCAGATGGTGGAACTGGGTTTCGATCGCGGCGAGGTCGGGAAAAATGTCGGCGTGGTCGAATTCAAGGTTGTTCAGGATGGCTGTGCGCGGACGGTAGTGCACGAACTTGGAGCGCTTGTCGAAGAAGGCGGTGTCGTACTCGTCGGCTTCGATGACAAAGAAAGGCGAGTCGGTGATGCGCGCCGAGATGCCAAAGTTCTGCGGCACGCCGCCGATGAGGAAGCCGGGATTCAAGCCCGCATATTCCAATATCCACGCCAGCATCGAAGAGGTCGTGGTCTTGCCGTGCGTGCCCGCCACGCCCAGCACCCACTTGTCGCGCAACAGGGTATCGGCCAGCCACTGCGGACCGGAAACATAAGGCAGATTGCGATTGAGGATTTCTTCCATCAGCGGATTGCCGCGCGATACCACGTTGCCGATGACGAACACATCGGGTTTGAGTTCAAGCTGGTCCACGCCCCAACCCTCGATCAACCCGATGCCTTGGGCTTCAAGTTGCGTGCTCATCGGCGGGTAGACGTTGGCATCGCAGCCGGTGACGCGGTAGCCCGCCTGTTTGGCAACGGCGGCAATGCCGCCCATGAAGGTGCCGCAGATGCCAAGGATGTGGATGTGTTTTTGCATGCTTAAAATCCCAACAAAACAAACTCACCGCAGAGACACAGAGAAAAGCAAAACTGTTTTCGGGTTGGCCTTCATCTGTGTCTCTGTGGTGCAAGGTTTACGTCCTGAAATAAAATACACCGCCCCCATCAGGCACAACCCTGCCCACAGAAATCCAGCGTCGCCGGCTGGTTCATGTAGATGACCGCGAATGGCACGAAGAGGGTCGGCGTAATAATTTCCTGCAATATCTTCAGTTGCCCGAGGCTCAACTGCGTGTAACCGATGCGATTGGCCGGCACCTGAATCAGGTACTCGAACAGCGCAATGCCCCAGCTCACCAGCGCCGCCACATACCAGGCAAAGGTCATGAACAGATTCGACACGGCCAGCATTAGCACGGTGATCAGGAGCGGATTGGAGATCAAGTTCATTTTGCGGCACAACAGGGCAGGTGACGGCGCGCATTGTGGCGCAATTGCCTGCCGCCGACCAGCGCCGCCGGCGGGTATAATCCCGCGCCATGCTTGCCCCGAAACTTTCCCTCACGCGCGCGCGTGCCTAACGACACTCATGGACCTCATTCTCCTGCTCAAAGCCGCTTTCCTCGGTACGGTCGAAGGTCTGACCGAATTTCTGCCCATTTCTTCCACCGGCCATCTGATTATTTTGGGTGACCTTATCGGCTACAACGACGAAACCAGCAAGGTGTTCAAGATCGTGATTCAGCTCGGCGCGATCCTGGCGGTGTGCTGGGACTACCGCGCGCGCCTGGGGAAAATGCTGCGCGGCCTCGGCAGCGAACCGGTGGAGCAACGCTTTGCCTCGTTGCTGATCATTGCCTTCCTGCCGGCGGCGGTGTTGGGGCTGATGTTCCACTCCGCCATCAAAGCCTATCTGTTCAATCCGCTCACGGTCGCCACCGCGCTGATCGCGGGCGGCTTCATCATCCTGTATGTGGAGCGGCGCGCCTACCATCCGCGCATCAATTCGATCGACGAGATGCGCTGGCCGGATGCGCTCAAGGTGGGATTCGCGCAGGCACTGGCGATGATTCCCGGCACCTCGCGCTCCGGTGCGACCATCATGGGCGGATTGATTTTTGGGCTGAGCCGCAAGACGGCGGCCGAGTTTTCCTTCTTCCTCGCCATCCCCACCATGTTCGGCGCGACGGCTTACGACCTGTACAAAAATTGGACTTTGCTCAAGCTGGAAGACCTGCCGGTGTTTGCGGTCGGCTTCGTCGCCGCGTTCATTGCCGGTATGTGGGCGGTGAAAACATTCATCCGCTTTATTTCCAACCACACATTTGCGGTGTTCGCCTGGTACCGCATTGTGTTCGGGTTGGTGGTGCTGGCCAGCGCTTACACCGGACTGGTGAACTGGACGCCGGCCTAGCGTCAAAACTTTAGCTTTGTTCCCACGGCAGCCCGGCCGCGCGCCAGCCGTTGAGGAGGTTGCGCTGGTTTTCCGGGCTCTTGTCTCCCTCGAACCCTTCCAGGATGTTGAAGCAATCGGTGTAACCGGCCTGTGTTGCCAGGATGGCGGCGCTGTGCGAACGCTGGCCGCTGCGGCAGAGAAACAGCACCAGCGCTTCCTTGTCCACTTGCTGTTCCAGCGCCGCCATGAAATTCGGATTCGGCTTCATCGCGGGGTAACTCATCCATTCGATCTCGGCCGCGCCTGGCACTCGCCCGACCCAGTCGATTTCGGCACGGGTGCGCACATCCACCAGCTTCGCGCCTGGCGCGGATTGCCAGATTTCGTAGGCTTCTTCCGGGGTGATTGCGCCTTCATACGGCAGATTCAGCTCCTTGGCGCGTTGTTGTGCGGTTTTCAAAATATCGGTGATTTTTCCCATTTTCCAGTGACCCGTGATTAATCTTTTAGTTGTGCGGTGCTATCCTGCGCACCCGTTCCAATACTATCCCATCAACGATGAAAAATCACACGCACGCTGTCGCGCTTGATCGCTCCGCCGCGTTTGAACCGGCGCACCCCGCCCGTTTTGCCGCCGCGCGCAAAAGCACGTGGGTGAGCATTCTGATCAATCTGCTGCTGTCCATTTTCCAGGTCACGGCCGGTTTCTTCGGCAAGTCGCAATCGCTGATGGCCGATGGCATGCATTCCTTCGCCGACCTGATTTCCGATGTGCTGGTGCTGTTCGCCAACCGCCACGGCAACAAACATGCGGATGCCAATCATCCCTATGGTCATGCGCGCATCGAGACGGCCGCATCGCTGATTTTGGGTGCCAGTCTGGCCGCGCTCGGGGTCGGCCTGCTGATCGCCACCGGACTGCGCTTGCAGCATCCGGAGCAAATCCATGCGGTCCATCCCTACACCCTGTGGGTCGCCATCATCGCGCTTGTGGCCAAGGAAGGCATGTTCCGTTACATGCTGGCGGTGGCGAAACGGGTGCGCTCGCAGATGCTGGTGGCGAACGCCTGGCATGCGCGCTCGGATGCGGCCTCCTCCCTCGTGGTCATCGTCGGCATCATCGGCAATCTGATGGGTTATACCTTCCTCGATCTGGTCGCGGCCGGTGTGGTCGGTGTGATGATCGCCTGGATGGGCATCCAGTTTGCGCGCGATGCGCTGCTGGAGCTGGTGGATACGGGCTTGGACGAAGAGGAAGTGCGCGCCATCCGCAACACGCTGAAAGCGGTGCCCGGGGTGATGGGGCTGCATGAGCTGCGCACGCGCAAGATGGCCGACAACGCGCTGGTCGACGCGCACATCATCGTCGATCCGCGCATCAGCGTGTCGGAAGGGCATTACATCGCCGAGGCGGCGCGCAGTGCGGTGCTGCAACATCATCACGTGATGGATGTGATGGTGCATATCGACCCGGAAGACGACATGCGGGCGAAACCCAACGCGCGCTTGCCGCAACGCCATTTGCTGCTGGCCCATCTGTACAAGCGCCTCGGGTACGAATTGCCCGAATCGACTCACATTTTGCTGCATTATCTCGACGGCAAAGTGGAAGCGGATATCTTGCTGGATGCCGATCTCGACCCGGCCCGGCTACAGGAACAATGCGCGTCTATCACGGCAGACGATGCTTACTTTCGCCGTCTCACCCTGTATCGGGGAATTGCACCAAGTTAGTGCGCCGAATGGGATTTCCGCCCCTTTTTTGGGCATGTGCCGCGCCGCGATGCGGCGGCAAATATGGCACAATGCCAAACCTGCAAGGCGCCGCCGCTGGCATGGTTCCTGCTGATGATGTGTGGCGCTTCAAGTTTCAACCGTTTTAAACTTTTTTTAAATTGTTTTATTTCTTCTGGGAGAAAGAGTATGGCCAAGACTGCCGCCGATGTTCTGAACATCATCAAGGAACAAGGCATCAAATTCGTTGATCTGCGTTTTACCGATACCCGTGGCAAGGAACAGCACGTTGGCGTGCCGGTCAGCGCCGTGGATGCAAGCAAGTTCGAAGAGGGTCATGCCTTTGACGGCTCCTCCATTGCCGGCTGGAAAGGCATTCAGGCTTCCGACATGCTGCTGATGCCGGATCCCGACTCCGCCTATGTTGACCCGTTCTTTGAAGAGCCCACGCTGGTGATGACTTGCGATGTGGTCGAGCCGACCGACGGCAAGGGCTATGACCGCGACCCGCGCTCCATCGCCAAACGCGCCGAAGCCTATCTGAAGTCGACCGGCATCGGCGACACCGCCTTCTTCGGCCCGGAACCCGAATTCTTCATTTTTGATTCGGTGCAGTGGCACGTGGATATGTCGGGCTGCTCGCTCAAGATCAACTCGGAAGAGGCGGCCTGGTCAACCGGCGAGAGTTTTGAAGGTGGCAATACCGGCCACCGTCCGATGGTCAAGGGCGGCTATTTCCCCGTTCCCCCGGTGGACAGCCTGAACGACATCCGCGCCGCGATGTGTCTCGCGCTGGAAGAGATCGGCATCCCGGTCGAAGTGCATCACCATGAAGTGGCGACCGCCGGCCAATGCGAACTGGGAACCAAATTTGCCGCCCTGGTCAAGCGCGCTGACTGGACCCAAGTCTTGAAATATGTGGTGCAAAACGTGGCCCACCAATACGGCAAGACCGCCACCTTTATGCCCAAGCCGATCGTCGGCGACAACGGCTCCGGCATGCACGTGCACCAGTCGATTTGGAAAGACGGCAAGAACACCTTTGCCGGCAACGGCTATGCCGGCCTGTCCGAGACCGCGCTGTTCTATATTGGCGGCATCATCAAGCACGCCAAGGCACTGAACGCGCTCACCAACCCGAGCACCAACTCGTACAAGCGTCTGGTCCCGCACTATGAAGCGCCGGTGAAGATGGCCTACTCGGCCAAAAACCGCTCGGCCTCCATCCGCATCCCGCACGTGGCCAGCGACAAGGCGCGCCGCATCGAAACCCGCTTCCCGGATCCGACCGCGAACCCGTATCTGTGTTTCTCCGCGTTGCTGATGGCCGGTCTGGACGGCATCCAGAACAAGATCCACCCCGGCGATCCGGCCGACAAGAACCTGTATGACCTGCCGCCGGAAGAAGATGCCAAGATTCCAACCGTGTGTGCTTCGCTGGATGAAGCGCTGGCCGCGCTGGACAAGGATCGCGAGTTCCTGACCCGTGGCGGCGTGTTCTCCAGTGACTTCCTCGATGCCTTTATCGAGCTGAAGATGGACGAGGTGAACAAGATTCGCATGACCACCCATCCGGTCGAGTTCGACATGTACTACAGCCTCTGATGTTTTGAAGTGAGGCAAAAAGAAACGGCGCCGCAAGGGCGCCGTTTCTTTTTGCCGTTTGTCAGCACCGTACACCTAACCTATACTTGCTCCCGTCCCATTTCGAGAAACCACCATGAAGCGATTGCGCGCGACGATTTTGTGCGGTGCCCTGGCATTAAGCGGCTTTGTTCAGGCGGAAATCTACAAGCACGTGGACAAGGACGGGCGCGTGACGTATTCCAGCGAGCCGGTCAAAGGCGCGCGCAAGCTGCAACTGGAACCGCTGAACACCGTGCCCGCGGCAAAAGCAAAATCGGAGGCTGCGGCCAGGGAATTCCAGCGCGTCGATCCGGCCACCCAAACCCGCCGCGATGACCGCCGCCAGCGCATCCTCGAAGACGAGCTGGCAAGCGAACAAACCGCGCTGGAGGAAGCGCGGGAAAAGCTCAAAGTGGCGCAGGACACTCCGATGGTTTACCGCAATGCCAGCGGGCAAACGTTTCGCAATGTGGCTCAATATAAAGAAAACGTGCGTCTCGCGCAGGAGGCCGTCAAGACGCACGAAGACAACATCAAAGCGTTGCAGACCGAACTGGCCAACCTCAAGTAATTTGCAGCTGGCATGTTTTCTGCTGTGATGATGGCATGACCAACGTCGCCCTGCCCACCCTGGAATATCTCGCCACCGCCGTGATGCTGCTGGATGAACAATCACGCATCGCCTTCCTCAATCCGGCGGCCGAACACTTATTCGAAATCAGCCACAGCAATCTGCTCGGCCACCCCTTGCAAGCCGCATTCAGTCAAACCGATCAGCTGGTTGGCGCGATGCAGTTAGCGCTGGCCAACCATGCCAGCCACATCGAACACGATCTGATTTTGGGCACCCACACGCTGGGGCACAGACTGCACCTGAGCTGCACGGTAACCCCGCTGCAGATGGCACCGTTCGCCCTGCTGCTGGAATTCCACACCATCGACCGCCCGCTCAAACTGGCGCGCGAGGAACAGATGCACGACCAGACCCAGGCCAACCGCCTGTTGCTGCGCAATCTGGCGCACGAGATCAAAAACCCGCTCGGCGGCATTCGCGGTGCGGCGCAATTGCTGGAACAGGAATTGGACAAACCGGCGCTGCGCGAATACACCCAGGTCGTGATCCAGGAAGCGGATCGTTTGCGCGCGCTGATGGAAAACCTGCTCGCCCCGCAGCAGTCGCCCCATTTCAGTGCGCTCAATATCCATGAAGTGCTGGAACGCGTGCGCAGCGTGGTGCTGGCCGAAATTCCTGACGAACTGCTGATCCGGCGCGATTATGATTTGAGTCTGCCGCAGCTGGACGGCGACAAGGAACAGCTGATTCAGGTCGTGCTCAATATTGTGCGCAACGCGGCACAGGCCATGCACGGGCGGGGGGAGATCATCCTGCGCACCCGCATCGCGCGCCAGATAACCCTGATGAAAAAACGCCATCGCCTGGCGATCACGGTGCAGATCATCGACAACGGTCCCGGCATTCCCGGCCATCTGCATGACACCATTTTTTATCCGCTGGTCTCCGGTCGCGCCGACGGGCATGGTCTGGGTCTGACCCTGGCACAGGATTTCATCAGCCGTCACCAGGGCAGCATCGAATTCGACAGCGAGCCGGGGCGTACCTGTTTCACCGTCACGCTACCGCTCAATACTATGGAAAAATGCACATGAAACCTGTCTGGATTATCGACGACGACCGCTCCATCCGCTGGGTGCTGGAAAAAGCCCTCGCGCGCGAGGAGATCGAGTACAAGAGTTTCGCTTCGGCGGATGAGGCCTTGAACGAATTGACGGTGAGCCTGCCGCAGATCGTCATCAGCGACATCCGCATGCCGGGCAGTACCGGGCTTGACCTGCTGCAAACCCTGCGCCGCAAACATCCCGCGCTGCCGGTCATTATCATGACGGCGTACTCGGACCTGGAAAGTGCCGTCTCGTCGTTTCAGGGCGGCGCCTTTGAGTATCTGCCCAAGCCGTTCGATGTGAACCATGCGGTGGAGCTGATCCGGCGCGCGCTGGCGCAAAGCCAGCGCAAGCAAAGCAACGCCAGTGAAAACCCCGATGCACCCGACATTCTTGGCCACGCCCCGGCGATGCAGGAGGTGTTCCGCGCCATCGGCCGCCTGGCGCAGTCCAATGCCACCGTACTGATCAACGGCGAATCCGGCACCGGCAAGGAGCTGGTCGCGCAGGCCCTGCACCGCCACAGCGCGCGCGCCGACAAACCCTTCGTCGCCATCAACACCGCCGCGATCCCGAAGGACCTGCTGGAATCTGAATTATTCGGCCACGAGAAGGGCGCGTTCACCGGTGCCAACACCACGCGCCACGGCCGCTTCGAACAGGCCGAAGGCGGCACCCTGTTCCTCGACGAGATCGGCGACATGCCGGCGGAATTGCAGACGCGTCTGCTGCGCGTATTGTCCGACGGCAACTACTACCGCGTCGGCGGCCATCAGCCGATCAAGGCCAACGTGCGCATCATCGCCGCGACGCACCAGAATCTGGATGAGCGCGTAAAGCGAGGCTTGTTCCGCGAAGACCTGTTCCACCGTCTCAACGTCATCCGCCTGCGCCTGCCGCCGTTGCGTGAACGGCGCGAGGACATTCCGCTACTGGCAAAACATTTTTTGCAGAAGAGCGCAAAGGAACTGGGCGTCGAGCAAAAAACCTTGAGCGAAGCCGCGCTGAATTACTTGTCCGCGCAAGAAATCCCGGGCAACGTGCGCCAGTTGGAGAACCTGTGCCACTGGCTCACCGTGATGACACCGACACAGCAGGTGGAGATCGCCGATCTGCCGGCGGAATGGCGCGAGGGTTCGCCCGCCGAAAGCGTCAACAGCGACTGGCGCGCAGGGCTGGCACAACAGGTCGCACTCGCACTGCAACGCAGCGAACCCAATATCCTCGACACCTTCAACAAGGATTTCGAGCGCACCCTCATTACCCAAGCCTTGCAGCACACCGGCGGACGGCGCATCGAAGCCGCCACCCTGCTCGGCATGGGGCGCAACACGCTGACGCGCAAGATTCAGGAATTGGGGATGGACGACAACGGCACGGTTTGAGACATGTAGGTCGGACTTCAGTCCGACGGGTTTGGTTTTTTGGGATCGGCCAACGGAGGCATGCCTGCCTCTCCCACCGGCTTTTCCTTCGTACGGTTCTTGCTCTCGTCCGCAAAACGGAAGCGGCCCGCCAACACGCAGCCTTTCATGCCGATGTCGCAGGGCCGGTTCAGCACCTTCTGGCACTTGCCATCCACTTCATGCGGACAACCCCAGCCGCCCATGACCGACTCCGTCAGGCCTTTTTAACGAATTCTGTTTTCAACTGCATCGCACCGATGCCGTCGATCTTGCAATTGATGTCGTGGTCGCCGTCCACCAGGCGGATATTTTTCACCTTGGTGCCGACCTTTACCACGGAGGACGAACCCTTGATCTTCAGGTCCTTGATGACGGTGACCGTGTCACCGTCCTGCAACAGGTTACCGAAGGCATCCTTGAACACCTTGGCTTGAGCGCCAGCATCGGCAGGCGCAACTTTTGGCCACTCGTGCGCGCACTCCGGACACACGTAATTGTCGCCGTCCTCGTAGGTATATTCGGAGTTGCAGAGAGGACATTTTGGTAAAGCAGTCATAATTATTTCCGTAGTAAGTATTAAAACTCTTTGCGTTGCACGCTTCAGCTCACGCCAAGCAATTCGACCTCGAAGAGCAGTGTCGCGTCACCCGGGATCACCCCGCCCGCGCCGCGTTTGCCATAGCCCATCTCCGGAGGAATGACCAAGGTGCGCTGCCCGCCCACTCTCATGCCACGCACTCCCTCGTCCCAGCCCTGAATCACATGGCCCTGACCGAGCGGGAAATCGAATGGTTCGTTGCGGTCGCGCGAGCTGTCGAACTTCGTACCCTTGTTCTCCGGCGCGTTCTTGTCGAACAGCCAGCCGGTGTAATGCACGGTCACGTGCTGTCCGGCCTGCGCCTCGTCGCCCTCGCCGACCTTGGTATCCACCATCTCGGTGCGGATCACCTTCAGCAGCTTCACGTCGAACACCAGCGTCGCATTCGGCGGGATCACATTGCCCGCACCGCGCGGGCCGTAGCCCATCTCCGGCGGGATCACCAAAGTACGGGTGCCGCCTTCCTTCATGCCAGCCACACCCTCGTCCCAACCCTTGATGACGCGCCCGCCGCCGAGCGGAAAATCGAACGGCTCGTTGCGGTCAAGCGAGCTGTCGAACTTCGCGCCCTTGTTCTCCGGCGCATTCTCGTCGAACAGCCAGCCGGTGTAATGCACGATCACGGTTTGTCCGGCCTGCGCTTCCGCGCCTTCGCCCAGGTTGGTGTCGGTTTTGATGAGGGTGGTCATATTTCTCTTTCTGGTTGGTTATCTATGTTTGTCAAAAGTTGGTAGGTTGGGTGGAGCGTAGCGATACCCAACAATTTAAGCGATGGGTATCGCGTTGCTCAACCCATCCTGCGCTTGCTCCTCTTATGGTTGTTTTAGTAACTCAACACCGGCGCCAGCCACCGTTCCGCCTCTTCCACCGTCCAACCCTTGCGCTTGGCGTAATCCGCGACCTGATCCCTGTCCACCTTGCCTGTGGCGAAGTATTGCGCTTGCGGGTGCGAGAAGTAGAAGCCGCTGACCGCTGCGGTGGGCAGCATGGCGAAGCTCTCGGTAATGGTGATGCCGGCATTTTTCGGCGCCTGTAGCAGTTCGAACAGCGGGCCTTTTTCGCTGTGCTCGGGGCAGGCGGGGTAGCCGGGGGCGGGACGGATGCCGCGATATTTTTCGGCGATCATCGCATCGTTGTCCAGGGCCTCGTCTGCGGCGTAGCCCCAGAATTCGCGGCGCACGCGCAGGTGCAGATGCTCGGCAAATGCCTCGGCGAGGCGGTCGGCCAGTGATTTGAGCAGGATGGCGCTGTAGTCGTCGTTGTGCTTTTCAAACTCCGCCACACGCGCATCGATGCCGATGCCGGTGGTGACGGCGAAACCACCGATGTAATCAGCAACACCGCTATCTTTGGGCGCGATGAAATCGGCCAGACAGTAGTTGGGGATGTCGGCGGGCTTTTTGGTTTGCTGGCGCAGGTTGTGCCAGGTCATCGCCACTTTCGAGCGCGTTTCATCGGTATAAATTTCGATGTCGTCGCTGTTCACGGTGTTGGCCGGGAAAAGACCGAACACGGCATTCGCGCCGAGCCATTTCTCTTTGACGATTTGCTGCAACATGGCTTGCGCATCGGCAAACAGTTTGCGTGCTTCATCGCCCACTACTTCGTCTTGCAGAATCTTCGGGTAACGGCCCGCCAGTTCCCATGCCTGGAAGAATGGCGACCAGTCGATAAATTCAACCAGCGCCTGCAGTGGATAGTTCTCCAGCTTTTGTACCCCAAGTAATTTTGGCTTGGGTGGTGTGTAGTTTTTCCAATCGGCTTGCAATCCATGCGCGCGCGCCTCCGCCAGCGGCACGTAGCTCGCCTTGCTTTGCTTGCCTTCGTGTTTGGCGCGCACCTCCGCATACTCGGCCTTGATGCCCGCCACATATTCATCGCGCAGGGTGTCGCTCAACAGGTTGCTGCATACGCCGACCGCGCGCGAGGCATCCACCACATAGACGGTCTGCCCGCTCGGATAATTCGGCGCTATTTTCACCGCCGTATGCACGCGCGAAGTGGTCGCGCCGCCGATGAGCAACGGAATCTTGAAGCCCTGGCGTTCCATCTCTTTCGCCACATGCGCCATCTCTTCCAGCGACGGAGTGATGAGGCCGGACAAACCGATGATGTCGGCGTTGTGTTCGCGTGCGGTGTCCAATATCTGCTGGCACGGAACCATCACGCCCATGTTCACCACCTCGAAGTTGTTGCACTGCAGCACCACAGTGACGATATTCTTGCCGATGTCGTGCACGTCGCCCTTCACGGTCGCCATCACGATCTTGCCTTTGGTGCTGGTGTCGCCGGAGCGCAGTTTTTCCGCCTCGATGTAGGGGATCAGGTGCGCCACGGCCTGCTTCATCACGCGCGCGGATTTCACCACTTGCGGCAAAAACATCTTGCCCGCGCCGAACAGGTCGCCGACCACGTTCATGCCCGTCATCAACGGGCCTTCGATGACCTCGACGGGGAACTTGGCTTGCAGGCGCGCTTCTTCGGTGTCTTCCACGATGTAGGTGGTGATGCCGCGCACCAGTGCGTGGGTGAGGCGTTCCTGCACCGTGCCTTTGCGCCATTCCAGATCTTCGACCTGCTCCTTGCCGCCGCCCTTGACCGACTCGGCCATTTTCACCAACTTCTCGCCTGCGTCGGGATGGCGATTGAGCACCACGTCTTCGACCGCGTCGCGCAGGTCTTTCGGTATCTCTTCATAGACGCCGAGCTGACCCGCGTTGACGATGCCCATGTTCATGCCCGCCTTGATGGCGTGATACAGGAAGACGGTGTGGATCGCTTCGCGCACCGGCTCGTTGCCACGGAAGGAGAACGAGACGTTGGACACGCCGCCGCTGACCTTGGCGTAAGGCAGATTCTTTCTGATCCACGCGGTCGCGTTGATGAAATCCACCGCGTAATTGTTGTGTTCCTCGATGCCGGTGGCGATGGCGAAGATGTTCGGGTCGAAGATGATATCCTCGGGCGGGAAGCCGACCTCGTTCACAAGAATGTTGTAGCTGCGCTGGCAGATTTGCGTCTTGCGCTCGTAAGTGTCCGCCTGGCCTTGCTCGTCGAACGCCATCACCACCGCTGCCGCGCCATATTGACGAACCAGGCGCGCTTGTTGCAAAAACTTCTCTTCGCCTTCCTTGAGCGAGATGGAATTGACAATGGACTTGCCCTGCACGCACTTCAGTCCCGCTTCGATGATGCTCCACTTGGAAGAGTCGATCATCAGCGGCACTTTGGAGATATCCGGCTCGGAGGCGATCAGATTGAGGAACTTCACCATCGCGGCTTCGCCGTCGAGCATGGCTTCGTCCATGTTCACGTCGATGACCTGCGCGCCGGTCTCCACCTGTTGCTTGGCGACTTCCAGCGCTTCGTCGTATTGGCCTTCGAGGATCAGACGCTTGAACCGGGCCGAGCCGGTCACGTTGCAACGCTCACCCACGTTAACAAACAGCGAGTCCTCGCTGATGTTGAACGGCTCCAGTCCGGACAGACGGCATTCATGCGCAATGTCGGGAATCTTGCGCGGCGGAAATTCTTTGACTGCTTCGGCAATTGCCTTGATGAACGCGGGCGAGGTGCCGCAGCAACCGCCGACGATATTCAGCAAACCGCTCTGCGCCCACTCCCTGATGTGGCCCGACATGTTTTCCGGCGTATCGTCATAGCCGGTTTCGGCCAGCGGATTGGGCAAACCGGCGTTGGGGTGCGCGCTGACGTAACAGTTGGCCACGCGCGACAGCTCCTCCACATACTGGCGCAACTCCGCCGCGCCGAGCGCGCAGTTGAGGCCGATGGAAAGCGGGTTGGCGTGAGCCAGTGAATTGTAGAAGGCTTCGGTCACCTGGCCGGTCAGTGTTCTTCCTGAGGCGTCGGTGATGGTGCCGGAGATCATTATTGGGAGAGAAGTGCCGCGCTGCTCGAACACCTGCTGCACCGCAAAGATGGCCGCCTTGGCGTTCAGCGTGTCAAAGATGGTCTCGATCAAGATCAAATCCGCGCCGCCGTCCATCAGGCCGCGCGTCGCTTCGGCATAATCCGCCACCAATTTATCGAAGGTGATGTTGCGCGCCGCAGGATCGTTCACATCGGGCGAGATGGTGGCGGTCTTGTCGGTGGGGCCGAGCACGCCGGCGACGAAGCGCGGCTTGTCCGCCGTCGCAAATTGGTCGCACGCTTCACGCGCCACCCGTGCCCCGGCAACGTTCAGCTCGTAGTTGAGTTCGGACATACCGTAGGCATTCAGCGTGGTCGCATTCGCGCCAAACGTATTGGTCTCGATGATGTCCGCACCCGCTGCCAGATAGTCGCAGTGGATGGCTTTGATGATTTCCGGCTTGGTGATGACCAGCAGGTCGTTGTTGCCCTTCAGGTCACGCGGCCAATCGGCGAAACGCGCGCCGCGATAGTCGGCCTCGCCCAGCTTGTAGCGCTGGATCATGGTGCCCATCGCGCCGTCGAGGATCAGGATGCGCTGCTGCAGGAGTTTTTCGATAATGTGCGGCGTGTGCCCCATGGTGTGCGACTCAAAAAATGAGCGCGGATTTTACCATGCGGGCGGATTCAGCCCTGGCGATCCATGCGCCGGTACTGCACCGCCTCGGCAATATGCGCGGTCAGGATATTATCGCTGCCCGCCAAGTCGGCGATGGTGCGCGCCACCTTGAGCACGCGATGGTAAGCGCGCGCCGATAGATTCAGGCGTGTGATCGCCTGCCGCAGCAGCGCTTCACCCTGCGCATCGGGCGTGCACCAGGTTTCGATCTCGGTGACCGAGAGCAGTGCATTCGGCTTGTTCTGGCGCGCCAGTTGGCGTTGCCGCGCGGCTTCGACGCGCGCCTGGATGGCGGAACTGCTTTCACCATCGGACTGCTTCAACAGGTCTTCCTGCGGCACGGCGGGCACTTCAATTTGAATGTCGATACGGTCCAGCAATGGGCCGGAAATTTTGCCGCGATAGCGCGCCACCTGGTCCGGCGTGCAACGGCATTTGCCGTTGAAGTGGCCGAGGTATCCGCAGGGACATGGGTTCATCGCTGCCACGAGCTGGAACTGCGCCTTGAAATCGGCGCGGCGCGCGGCGCGCGAAATGGTGATGCGCCCGCTCTCCAGCGGCTCGCGCAACACTTCCAGCACCTTGCGGTCGAACTCCGGCAATTCATCCAGAAACAAAACGCCGTGCATCGCGACGGAGATTTCGCCGGGGCGCGGGTTGCTGCCGCCGCCGACCAGCGCCACCGCGCTCGCCGTGTGATGCGGTGCGCGATAGGGACGGCGTTTCCAGTTTGTAATCTCGAATTGGCCGCCCAGCGATTGCATGGCGGCGGACTCCAGTGCTTCCTGTTCTGTCATCTGCGGCAGGATGCCGGGAAAACGCTGCGCCAGCATGCTCTTGCCGGTGCCGGGCGGGCCGGACATCAGCACGCTGTGGCCGCCGGCGGCGGCGATCTCCAGCGCGCGTTTGGAAGATGCCTGACCCTTCACTTCGCGCATGTCGGGATAATGTTGCGGAACACTTTCCGTCTGCGGGATGAAGCGTGTCAGTGACTCGCGCCCGGTCAGGTGTGCCGCCACCTGCAACAGCGATTGCGCCGGATAGACCACCGCATCTTCCACCAGCGCCGCTTCTGCTGCGTTCACCGCGGGAAGGATAAAGGCGCGACCCGAGTCGGCGGCGCGATAGGTCATCGCCAGCGCGCCGCGAATCGAGCGCAACTCGCCGGTCAAAGCCAGCTCACCGGCAAATTCGTATTCATTCAGTTTGTTGGCGGGGATTTGCCCGGAGGCGGCGAGAATGCCGAGCGCGATCGGCAAGTCAAAGCGTCCACTCTCCTTGGGCAGGTCGGCCGGCGCGAGATTGACCGTGATGCGGCGCGCGGGGAATTCGAACTGGCAATTCTGCAGGGCGGCGCGCACGCGGTCCTTGCTTTCCTTCACCTCGGTTTCCGGCAAGCCGACGATGGTGAATTGCGGAAGACCGTTGGCAAGGTGCACCTCGACCGTGACCAGCGCCGCTTCCATGCCGGACAGCGCGCGACTGTAGAGGACGGCGAGTCCCATCAGTCTGTCATTCCGGCGCAGGCCGGGATCCAGCAAAACCAAACAAGACCACGCAGTGGGCTACATCTCGGTTTTGTACCGCTACGCGGGGCATATTTAATTAACTGGATTCCGGCCTGCGCCGGATAACCAGCCACTTGCCAGCTTGCTGGCTTAGTGGATTGGCTAGTAGTTCCATCAATGACGCGGTGGCGGAACATTACTTTGTCGTTTCCAGTTCGGCCAAGCGCGCTTCCATCTTGTCCAGCCGCGCCGCCAGCACCTCGTATTCCTCGCGCGTGACCAGGTCGAGTTTGGAGAATCCCTGCGCGAGCAGCGAGCGGGCGTTCTTCTCGAAGTCCTTGGCCGGGCTGTTGGCGACTGCTTCATTCAATTTCGCTGACATCTCTTCAAAGAATTTTTTGTTCAACATCTTTAATTTCCTCTGATTAACGGTGTCCCGGCAGTGTACCAAAATCCTTTGCACCAACACGGTGCACATATCCCGTGATCCGCGCCCTGCCGGTGCATTCTGCTTTTCGTTGATTGCCTCCTCAAGACATCCGAAAGCCTGTTCTTATGGCATTTACAAGAGTTGGCACGCTAGCTGCTTAAAGAGGGGCGTGGATGCTTTTGTCCCGCCTTGAAACTTAACGAAAGGAAATATCATGCTTAAGAAAAAACTGCTTGTTGTTGCGCTGGCTGCCTCGTTCGCCGCATCCGCTGCCGCCGAAGACCTGACGTTCAGCTCGAACGTGGCGATCACCAGCGACTACCTGTTCCGCGGCATCTCGCAAACCGGGACCAATCCGGCGCTCCAAGGCGGTTTTGATGCTGCCCATGCCAGCGGTCTGTATGCCGGCGTGTGGGGGTCCAACATCAGCTGGCTCAGCGATGCCGGTGTGGCCACCCGCGCCAGTGTCGAGTTGGATACCTATGTCGGTTTTAGCGGCAGCTATGCCGAAGACTTCACCTATGACGTGGGCTACCTGCGTTACAACTATCCGGGCAGCTACGGTGGTGCAGTCAAGGCCGACACGGATGAGCTGTATGGTGCAGTCGGCTACAAGTGGGTGACCGTCAAATACTCCTACAGCCTGGGTGACACGTTTGGCGTCAATGATGCGAGCGGTACCGATTACCTCGAGCTCAATGCCAGTTTGCCGCTGGCCGATTTGGGTATCGCTGATACCGGTATCACTTTCAGTGCGCACTTGGGACGCCAGGAATACAGCGGGGCGAATAAGGGCGCCGGTGCGACCAGCCTGAGCTACACCGATTACAAACTGGAGGCTTCCAAGGACTTCGGCGGATACGTGTTTGCTCTGGCCTACAGCGATACCAATGCCAGTGCAGCCTACACGGTGCTGGGCAAGGATCTGGGACAAAGCACAGCCGTGGCTTCCCTGAGCCGCTCGTTCTAATCCACAGCGGGGCGGTTCACCGCCCCGCCCACAAAGGAGAGTCATGATGAAAATGGTCACCGCAATCATCAAGCCGTTCAAGCTGGACGAAGTGCGTGAAGCGCTGTCCGCGATGGACGTGCAAGGCATCACCGTTACCGAGATCAAAGGTTTCGGCCGCCAAAAGGGCCACACCGAGCTGTATCGCGGCGCGGAATATGTGGTGGATTTCCTGCCCAAGATCAAACTGGAAGCCGCGATCAAGGACGACCAGCTGGAGCGCGTGATCGAGGCGATCGAGAAGACTGCCCAAACCGGCAAGATCGGTGACGGCAAGATCTTCGTGCAAGACCTCGAACAAGTGATCCGCATCCGCACCGGCGAAGTCGGTCCGGAAGCCCTTTAAGGAGAATGAAAATGAAGAAACTACTCGCTTCGTTCATGCTGCTGGCCGTGATGTTCGGCGCAGTCAGCCCCTCGTTTGCCGAGGAAACAATGCCGGCAGCCGAAGCTGTGATGGCGACTACTGATGCGGCAGCCGCTGCGGCCCCCGCACCCGTTCCCGACAAGGGCGACACCACTTGGATGATGCTGTCCACGCTGCTGGTGATCCTGATGATCGTGCCGGGTCTGTCCCTGTTCTACGGCGGCCTGGTGCGCGCCAAGAACATGCTGTCCGTTCTGTCGCAAGTGTTCGGCATCTTCGCGCTGATCTCCATCCTGTGGGTGATCTATGGTTACTCGCTGGCTTTTGGCGACGGCGGCTCGATGAACTGGATGATCGGCGACACCTCGAAGTTCTTCCTGTCCGGCATGACGGGTGACAGCACGGCAGCGACCTTCACCGACGGCGTGGTGATCCCCGAGTTCACCTTCGTGGCCTTCCAACTGACCTTCGCGGCGATCACCACCGCGCTGATCATCGGCGGCTTTGCAGAGCGCATCAAGTTCGGTGCCCTGATGGTTTTCTCTGCCCTGTGGTTCACCTTCAGCTACCTGCCGATCGCACATATGGTGTGGGCAACGGGCGGTTACCTGTTCGAGAAGGGCGCGCTGGACTTCGCCGGCGGCACCGTGGTGCACATCAATGCCGGTATCGCGGCACTGGTGGGCGCACTGGTGATCGGCAAGCGCATCGGTTTCGGCAAAGAGCCGATGGCACCGCATAACCTGCCGATGACCATGATCGGTGCATCCCTGCTGTGGGTGGGCTGGTTCGGCTTCAACGCCGGTTCCAACCTGGAAGCCACCGGCGGCGCGGCACTGGCCCTGCTCAACACCATCGTCGCCACCGCCGCTGCGGCACTGAGCTGGATGGGTGCCGAGAAGATGGTGCGCGGTAAAGCCTCCATGCTGGGTATCGCATCGGGTGCCGTCGCCGGCCTGGTCGCCGTCACACCGGCTGCCGGTCTGGTCGGCCCGATGGGCGCCATCATCCTCGGCCTGATCGCCGGCGTGGTCTGTCTGTGGGCGGTATCCGGTCTAAAGAAGTCGCTGGGCTATGACGACTCGCTCGACGTGTTCGGCATCCACGCGGTCGGCGGCATCATCGGCGCCATCGGCACCGGCATCTTTGTCTCGCCGGCACTCGGCGGCGTGGGCGTGGACGACTACAGCATGGGCGCGCAAGTGCTGACGCAAGCCACCGGCGTAGCGATCACCATCGTCTGGTCCGGTGTGGTTGCCTTCGTCTGCTTCAAGATCGTCGACCTGGTCATGGGTCTGCGTGTATCGGAAGAAGCCGAGCGCGAAGGTCTGGACACCGCAACCCACGGCGAGCGCGCATACAACGTTTAAACCTCTCCTCCCTGGAGCCTCCCCGGCTCCTTTTCAAGGGCACCGCAAGGTGCCCTTTTTTTCCAATCACTAAACTGCATCAAGGAGAGAAGACAATGGCTGGAGAAATGGAGCAACTGTTTTCTGTCGTAGGGCGCGTGTACGTCATGCTCAGAAGAGAAACCAACAGAATGATCGATGTGGAATGGGCGATCGCCAATGCAGACTATGCGCGCGAGGTAATCAAGCTGGCCCGCACGACTCAGGTAAATGAATTGGTCCAACTGGCAGATCGCATCGAAGATACGCATCCGCTACTGCCCAGGATCAAAAAAATGGAAGTTGCGCCCACAAATGCCGGACTCGATGTATCAAAATATGTGCACAGCCTGCGCTAGATTTGGTTTTGCTGCTGATTACTGATCAGCAGTTCGAAAGCCTCGGCTGGCAGTGGTTTGCTGAACAAATAGCCTTGTAGTTCGTCGCAACCGATACCATGCAGGAAGGCTTGCTGGTAAGCCGTCTCGACCCCCTCGGCGATGACCTTTATCCCGAGGCTATGTCCAAGGGCGATGATGGCTTTCAGGATGGCGATGTTGCTGGGCTCCGTCTCCAGATGGCTGACAAACACCTGATCGATCTTGAGCCGATCCACAGGGAAATCTTTCAGGTAGGCCATGCTGGAATATCCGGTACCAAAGTCATCAATGGCCAATTTAATTCCCAGCGATTTCAGTTCATGGAGTGTCTTGATGAAACTGCCCGTGTCGTGCACCAGACTGTTTTCCGTAATTTCCAACTCAAGACAGGATGGATCCAAACCGGTCTGTACCAATACGGCCCGCACCGAATCGACCAGCCCTGCCTGGCGAAACTGGCGCGGTGACACATTGACGGCAATGGGTAATGCCAAACCTGAACGCTCTTTGAGTCTCACCCCCTGGCAGCAGGCGGCATGCAAGACCCATAGTCCGATATCCCCGATCAAACCGGTTTCCTCCGCGATCGGGATGAAGCTGGCCGGCGAGATCATGCCCTGACCCGGCGGCTGCCAACGGATAAGCGCTTCTGCACCACATATCTTGCCATGGGCGAAATCCAGTTTCGGCTGGTAATACAACAGGAATTCTTCGTTCTTCAGCGCATTGCGCATGCGATATTCCATATCCACACGCTCCATCAACAAATTGTTGAGTTCTTGCGTGTAGAACTGGAAGGTGTTGCGTCCGGATTGTTTCGATTTGTACATCGCGGAATCCGCGAACTTCAGCAGGGTAGCGGTATCTCGCCCATCATCGGGATAGATACTGATGCCGATGCTGCAGGAGATGATGAAATCTCTTTCTTCGATATGACATGGATTTGCTACCGCCCTCATCACGCGCTGCATACTCTCGGAGATATCTTCGATCTTGTTCAGACCCGTCAGCAAGAGCACGAACTCGTCTCCACCCAAGCGCACCACGGTATCGGATTCGCGCACGCATCCCAACAATCGACCAGACATGATCTTCAGCAACTCATCACCCGCGTGATGGCCCATACTGTCGTTGATGATCTTGAACTGATCCAGATCGATGAAAGCGACCGCGACTTTGTTGTTGTAGCGATCCGCAATCCCGATGTACTGCTGCAAACGATCCGCCAGCAGTGTTCTGTTGGGTAGTCCGGTCAATCCGTCATGCGTCGCTTGATATTCAATCTGCTGTTCATAGTTCTTGCGCTCGGTGATGTCTTCCACAGTGCCTTCGTAGAACATCAATATGCCCTGCTCGTCACGCACCTCGCGCGCGTTCTCCGAAATCCAGATGACCTCTCCGTTCTTGCGGCGGACCTGGGCTTCGAAGTTCTTCACCTGCCCATGTGTCCTCATCAATGTCACAAATTCCCCGCGCTTGTCCGGATCCACATACAACTGCTTTTGTATATCCGAAATGCCCTGCGCCAGATCATCGGCAGAGTCGTAGCCGTATATCTGCGCCAGTGCGGGATTGAAGTTCAGATAATGCCCATCCGGGGAGGTTTGATAGATACCTTCGATGGCGTTCTCGAATATTGATCGATAGCGTTCTTTGGCCTCCAATGCCGTTAACTCGCTCACTTTCAGAAGTGTCACATTCTGGATGAACCCTTCGAGCGCTTCGACTTTACCTTCCGCATCATAGATAGGCGAGCCGCGCTCGGACACCCATCTGATATCGCCATCAGCATGCACGATGCGGTACTCGACATGGAATCGCTGACCTTTTGCAACTGCACTCTCTATCACTGAACGGACTTTTTCCCGATCTTCCGGATAGGTGATCTCCTCGAAATAAATGGCGGCATCACTCAACAACGAATCTGCCGAATAACCCGTCAATTCGTTCCAACCCTCGCTGGCATAAACCATCGTCCATTTGGCATCGTACAGACAGCAGTACACCATTCCATACAGGTTCTGTATCAACACATTCAGAACCCGATCGCTATCTTCCAGCTTTGCGAGCAGGTTGGGACTGACCTTTTCTTTTGCAAGCGATAGCTCGGCTTTGGCTAGCATGGGTTGATGCACCTCAATCGTTCACTTCGGATGAGAATTTATCAGGCTTCATTTTCATGCCGCGAGGTTTTCCTGAGGCTTGATTTGTCCGCCGTTCAACGCACCTTGATCCTTGGGGTCAGTCCGGTATGGAAATCCAAGCAATATCCAAGCCATCCTGCGCATGCGCCTGTTCTGGGTAAAGGAACTCCAAATCGATGCCGGCTTGCACCAAATAAGGGCGCATTCAAACGGCTATGTTCCATTTTTCGATCTGCTACTTATCCCGAATCTCCAAAAGTGCGATTGAACGCGGCACCGAGAGGGATGGATTCCGGAAATGCGTACACAAGGCAGCGCAGATACACCACTATTGTGGGCCTTGGCTCCACCCTTTTGAGAATTGAGAACACACCGGCCGTGAATCGCATGGCAGAGAAGATTCTCTGGCACCACGGGCCTATCTAGATGATTTCTGGCGTGATTCGTGCTTACTCATAAGATGACTTGATTTTAGATCATTGAAAGGTTTCAGAATGACCATCCGTGTTGCACTCAATCACCAGTCCGGGTATCGCTTCGATCACCCGGTGAAGCTTTGGCCGCACGAGATCAGGCTGCGCCCGGCGGCGCACAGCCGCACCCCGATCCTGAGCTATTCGCTCAAGGTCGAGCCTGCCGATCATTTTTTGAATTGGCAGCAAGATCCCTTCGGCAACTGGGTCGCGCGCCTGGTGTTCCCCGAAAAGACCAGTGAACTGAAGGTCACCGTCGATCTGGTCGCGGACA